>VFQO010005055.1_pt1 | contig 54079 bp, 95 predicted proteins | sample 3512331 | NCBI WGS metagenome assembly VFQO01 (sample SAMN10412371, study PRJNA504923) | tailings metagenome | isolation source: Replicate 3 from Balatoc abandoned mine | place: Philippines: Itogon, Benguet | collected 2017-08-28 | reverse complement strand
CGCTCTCTCTCGCTTTGCCCGGCTGTGAGCGGATGCATGCCCTGTCAACTTCGGAAGATGCCGGAGCTGCGGCACCCCCCATAGCACCCAGCAGACGGCTTAATGCACCCGGAGTGGCAAAAACTCATAATCTGAGATGTAACATACGCACCGCCGATTGCGAGGTGTTGCAGCACCTATTTTGGGAGACAGCCCATCAGGGCTGGGGCCGCAGCGGCTTCCGTAGCGCGGTGGTCGACGGGCGTAGGCATGGAACCCGATTACCCATGCTGGCCATCTCAATGCTGGCCAATGCTGGCCAACTGGAGGAAAGCAGTGGGCGTACAGGCCCCTGTTGCGCTGCTGCGCTGCGCTGCAGCTGCAAGCGCCAGTCCATCGCCATAGTGGGCAGCTGGCCTGGTGCAGCTGCATGCATATGCCGGATGCCTCCAGCTCCTTCCCGTTGACCATTGCAATTGTAAGCTGCTCTTTGATGCTGCCGGAGGCTGTCTGGGCACTGGGGGTTAGGCGGTGCTGCGTGCAGTGCTAGACAAGGCCCAACTGAGGGCCAGCTCGCTGCTGCAGGTGCCAGGCTGGGTGGGCAAAGGGCTTAAGAAGGCCCCTCCAGCGTGTCACACATGAGCGCAAGCAGAAGCGCTCCGGGCCTGGGCCATTCCCTGCGGACCCGCTCAACACCTATTTTCGCCAGCCAGGCAGCAGCGGGGCAGACCCATGATGCATCGAGCGGCACAGCAGCAGCGGCAGAAGCAGGCCCGGCTGGCTTCGCGGCTGCCGCCACTCCGCCGCCGCCGCACCACCCGCTGCTGCAGCACATCCTGCGGAGCGACCTCGTTGCCGAGGCAAGCTGTCTGGCAGCCGCATAGTCGTAATGGTGATCAGCTTGTATTTATGCTCTGCTCGACAGTCTCAGCCAGCTTCCCATTGCCCGCAGGAGGCGGCGGCGGCGCTCTACCGCGGGCAGCAGCAGGTGCTGGGCCGGCGGCCAGACCTGGCGGCGTTTCAGGAGCGGTGAGGCAGCAGGGCAGGGCATGGCAGAATGTGCCGGTTGCCATACCGACCCCACGGGTCTGGAAGGTGTGCTATGGACTCAATGCTGCTGTGTCTGTCTCAGTTCCTCCGCACCTTGCTGCTTCTGTCTGCCGTGCAGGGAGGAAGCGCATGCCGCAACGCTGCGGCAGCTGGCCCCATCACACCGCGTGCGGCCGTCCCTGCTGTCACCAGCACTGCGTGCCGGCTTTTGGGCCCTGGGAGCAGCCGCAGCCGTCGCGCCGCGGCCGCTGTCGGCAGCTGTGACAGCTGGCATGCAGGACGCGTTGACCGACGTCTGCAACGAGCAGCTGCGGCAGCTGCGGGAGGCGGGGCTTGCGGATTCAGCGCCCGAGGTGCGTGCGGAGGCCTTCGAATTGGGAAGGGTCAGGGGGGAGTGCAGTGTGCCTGCGGAAGGCGCATTGGCCATGAACCTGTCAGCAGCAGCTGCATATCCCTCCCTGCCTGGCCCGCATTTCCTGTGCGTTTCTGGCCCTGCCTTTGCGGCAGCGCCGCTTGCATGAGCGCTCAGCCGCTTTGACCATTGCCATAGCAGCCGCTGCCCTGCCTCCGCCCTGCCCACAGGTGCGGCAAGCGGTGCGGGAGATGCGGGACGAGGCGCGGGCAGTGGAGGGCGCGCCGCCTGTCCCGGACGTGCTGGCACTGCAGGCAAGGACAGCTGTGGCGCGGCTTTAAAGCGTGCTGTGCCGTGGCCAAAGCGCACCCTCCTAAGATGCAGCCAGCAGACTGCCAGTGCTGCGTTGCACGCTTTGCTGGCCGACGGCGTCAAGCTGGATTGTGCACGTCAAAAGCACCTACACTGCATTGCTGGTAGCATTCCAAGCATTGTTGATAGCCTGCTTGCCTCCCCTGCTCCCGTTGCAGCGGCTCAAGGAGCTGTCTCCACCTGAAGCCCTGGCGGCAGTCGTCAAGTTTGGCACGCGGACGGCCATCGACCTGGCGGGCCGCCTGTGAGCGGCGCTGCCCGGAATGTTCGGCTGCAGTGGTCTGACCAGCGGCACCCACATCTGGTGGCAGACACTGCAGTGCTCGGAACGTTCGGCTGCAGTGATCTGACCAGCAGCACCCACATCTGGTGGCAGATTCTGCAGCCAGCTATGCCTTGATAGCACATGAACCAGAGCCATGCCTCATGCCTTTTGCATAATATCCGACCCTGGCGCCAATGCCGAGCATCTCCTGCGAATGATCTTCAGGATATTGTCATTTACATGTGGTGCCGCTGCGGCGGCCAGTTATTTGATCAGGCGTGACATGCCATGTGATAATGATACAGTCAGTAGCAAGGAAGGACAAGGAGCGAGCAGAGGCAAGCAGGACGGGAGAGCGTGGCAGGAGCAACAGCAAGCAGAGGGGCAGTGGGCTGCAGCTGACTACTGCTCCTTGGATGCCGCAGCTGCCGCCGCCTCTTCCGCCCACTTCTTTGCCTGCGGCGGGCCGGCGCATGATCATCGGCAATACTGCGCACGCGCATTGCATGGCATGGCAGCAGACATGGCACAGGGGCGCTCCAAGCTGCACGTGCCACCAGCACGCCAGCAGCATTTGCTTCAGCTGCTCACCTGCTCCCGCACCCGCTGCTGCTCATCGTCTCGCTGCTTGATCGGCACGACCCACAGGTAGTAGGCCAGGCCGCCCGCCACCGCCCATGCCATCAGATTCTGTTGGAAAGGTAGGCAGGGGCGAGAGTTGAATGGAGAGTAAGCATGGCTCTCGACTGGTGCCTGCAGCAGGCAGGCAGCAGCGGCGGCGGCGACGGCGGCAGTGCGCTGCTGCTGCGGGGCCTTGGGTGCAGCTGGAAACATATGCATGACCATGCGCAAGCGAACCCAAGCCAGTTTGGGGCGTTGCAGCCACGGTTGGGCTCACCCGTCGCCCCCTGAAGCCAAAGGCGTCGCTGAACACGCCGCCGATGGGTGACGCCCGGCCCGCCATCTTGCGCCAGCAGTGATCAATGTTTTCAGGCAGTCTGCAGCCCGGGGGGGAGGCCCTCTGCGCATTTGGGTCGCCATGATTTCAGGCTCGTTGCCCCAAATGGCCAGATGCCGAGTTGCAACGACTGCTGTTCGCACCTTGTCACTTTGACGACAGCTCGCTGCTCCCTTCCTTCGCGCTGTCGCTCGCACGCTCCGCGAGCAGCGCCGCTTGGCTGCCGGCTGAGGCCCCGTCAGGCCCCATCGTTTCACATACGAGATTACGAAAGGTTGGTGAAGCCTGCAGCCAGCCAGGAGCTGCTCCGGGGAGGGCAAAGCCCTGCCGCCGCCGCCGCCGCTGCTTGCAAGAGAGGCTCGCATTTGCCAACCTCATCTGCAGGTATAGAGGCTGGCTGTCAGGGAGTGTAGTGCAGCAGCTGCGGCAGTAAAGCGGCGTAACAGCGGCAGCGGACCAGCCTAACAGCAGCGGCGGCGGCAGCAGCGGCAGCAGCGGCAGCGGCGGCAGGCATGGGGGCCCGCAAGTTCCAGGGCAAAGGCGCCGGCCTGGGCGTGTGGGCCGGCTGCGGCTTTGGAGTAGGTGCGTGCTATGGTGCTGCAAGTTTGCAGCAAGGTCTGGCATGGCAGGTTTGATGGCCGCTGTACAGCCTGGCCGGATGGTCTGCTTGCTCCTGCAGCCACCTCCCCATCGCTGGTACCCGCTGCCTGCCCAGCCTTCGTTTGTTTCAGCTCCACCAAACTGCCAACTTGCCTGCCCGCTGGCTGACTGGGGCGCTCTCCTGCAGGCTGGGGCTTTGGCGGCGCACCGCTGGGCGTGGCCGGGCTCAGCATGGGCGGCATGTGCGGCGTGGTGGCGGGGCTAGGTGCGTGTGGGGGCAAGGGTTTAAGTCGGGCATGCTGACCGGTTAAGGTGCAGCAGCTTAGCCCCTCCTGCTGACAAGCAGTTGCCAGCTGCCATCTCATTGCTTGGGCGCCTGCCGCTGCAATCCCAGCAAACAAGTCCCTGCTGCTGCTCTGCGGCAGATGCTGCTGTCATGCTTGCCATGGCTGCTGCCGCCAAGCTCGCTACGCTGTCGGCTGCCCTCTCCTGTGCCGCAGGCTGGGGCGCAGGCTTTGGCATTGGCACCCAGTACATCAACGTCAGCCCAGAGTTCACAGAGGGCAAGCAGCACAGGTGCGAGTGGACAGCTGTCTCAAGCCCCACACTGGGCGCAGATTGGGGGAGTCGCAGACTGTACCCGCTCGGCTGGCTGCCAGCCGCGTGGCCGACGCAAGCTGCACCGTTTCCATTTGTTGTGTTGACAGCCGGATTTCTCACAACAGCACGTGCGGCACACACTGCGCTGCCGGCCACACTTCCCACTGTGCAGGCCAAATGTGATCAAGCAAGCTCAATACCTCTGGAAGCGGCTGTCTACGCTGCAGAGCACGCCAGGTGGCGCCTCGGCAGCACACTGATCTGGAGCAGCAGCAACATACGCGGCAGGACAGCGTGCAGCAGGTTGGAATGGCGGTGGCAGATCGGCACATTTTGGAGTGCTCAGTTGCTGCCGCTCCACAATTGTGCGTTGCCCAACCTCTGACTGAATGACGCACCTTTGACTTGAGTAGCCCTGACTGAGCTGAAACAAGCAGGCAACCATGCCAAGTCTGCAAAAGTAGAAGGTCTTGATCAGGGGTCGGCAGCGCTGGCGCTCGTGCCGCTGCCCCCGGGGGCCTCACCCAGCGCCTCGTGAGCGCCGATTCCTCGTCTGTGAGTCCCCACCACCTCGCCCATGCGGCCAGAGGGCTTGCCCAAGCCCACACAACGCCTGCGCACGACAATGCTGCGCGAGCGTGCACGCAGGCGACTCCTGCTGCTCTTTGCGGCTGGCATCGTGCTGCTGTGTGCAGCCGGCTCGCGGCTGCGGCCCAAGCGACCCGCGCCTGCCGCCGCCGCCGCCGCCGCTCCGGCACCCGCCGACGGCTCGAAGCCAGCGGCAGCGGCAGGCGTAGACCTGCACCATCCGCTGTTTAAGCGCATCGCAGACGACTTGACGCTGTTCAACCTGAGCGGCATAACTCAGCAGATGGTTGAGCAGGCATATTGCCAGGGCACGCGCGGCAGCATGCGAGTGCAGGTGCGGAGGGCAGGGTTTATGAGCGTGCTGGGCAGGGTGTGCGGCGAGTGTGAAGGGTGCCTGCCCGGCTTCCCACCCTGCACCTGCGCTCGCTGCGGCTATCGCTTGCTGAAGTTTTGGCTGCCACTGACTGCATGCTGCCTGTCTGCTTCACTCACCGAGGTAGTTAACGGCAGCGTGTACGATGCCGGCGAGAGCCCGGGCTTCACTTGCTTGTCAATTCCGCTGCTGCCTGTCTGCCTGCCTCAACCTGCAGGTGGTGAACGCCAGCGTGTACACTGCCGGCGAGAGCCCCAACTTTGACTGTTCTCAAAAACCAGCTCCTGCCTGCTGCCTGACTTTCACAGGTGGTGAACGGCAGCGTATACATTGCAGGCGAGAGTCCTAGTTATGAATCGCGCCTGCTCAACATCAAGCGGCAGCTGCTCCGCCTGTGGCTGGCTGGAGGGCTGCCGGAGGGCATCGATGTGAGGCGGACGAGTTGGAGTCAAAGGGTGTTTTGTGGTTTTGGCAGCTGTTTTTAGCAGCTGCGTGTTTAGCAGCTGCTCGTTTAGCAGCTGCTGCTGCTGCTGCCGCTGCTGCTGCCGCCACTGCAGCCTGCAGAAAGGGCAGCAGCCTCTTACACCCTGCCCCCATCCCTGCTCTGCCACAGTTTATCGTTGAGCAAGAGGACGGGCCGACGGTGCGGCACCGAAGCGACGACTGCCCCATCCGCGGGCCCATCCTTGCGGCTGCCAAGCAGCCCGGCAATGCCTCGCACGCACACGTGCTGCTGGCGCCCGACCACTCCTTTGCTGGTGGGTTGCTTTAGCAAGCCGAGCATGCAGGCGGATGTCCCCTGCGCGGCCCGGCGTACATGGCACTGCTGCCGCCGCTGCTGCTGCTGCTGCTGCTGCCTTACCCGGCCCAGCATGTGGCAAAGCGCGCTGCGCCGGTTGATAACCGCCCCTGCTGGCCCGCAGGCTGGCTGGAGGCCCACACGCTGGCCTGGGACGAAATGCTGCCGCTGCTGCAGCACGCCGGTAGGTACTGCTGCTTGTGAGGCTTGCCAGACTGCCTGCCGCCCATGTCCAACTGGTTAGGGTACCAGAGCTTTGCGTTTCAACCTGCGGGTGGTGTGAGCGATCACCAATGCCCTGCCCGCCGCCGTGCAGCGCGGCAGCACCCCTGGGCGCAGCGCAGCAGCCTGCTGTTCTTCCGGGGGGCCTCCACCGGCGGGCGCAACTGGACGGACCCGCAGCTGAGCGAGGCGCACCCTGACCTGTTGGATGTCAAGGTAAGTAACGTAGACTGCAGCGTGCACAACATGGCACAGGGTACAGTCTGCCGAGTAGCGGCGCATGAACTGCCTCTTCTGCCTGCCATGCTGCCATCCTCTTTTGGAGAGGAACAGATGTTTATTGTTCACTGGTCAAACCAATGTGCCCTCACGTGCAGCTGGTCAACTGGACATTCCCCGAGGAGGCCCCCCAGTTTGTGTCCCTGTCCGACCACTGCGCCTACCGTCAGCTGCTGCACCTGCCGGGCAACAGCTACGCAGGTGCGGGTGGGCTGGGCAAGCATGGCGCCAGGCCAGGCCATCACACATTAATCACATCATGCTGCTCAGCGCTGCTGGGTCGGCAACAGCCCGTTGTCATCACATGTACATGACAGCGTTTCATGCATGGCAGCGCAACTCGAATGCGCCTGCTTCCCAATTCTGTTCATGCACCATCCATTTGCTTCCAGGCCGGCTCAAGTACCTGCTGGCCTGCGGCTCCGCGGTTGTGATGCCCGAGAGCTCGTGGGCGGAGTTCTGGTGAGCGTGTACAGTGTGTGCACCTGAAACTGATGCAGCGGGCCACGCATCAGTTGCCAGCCAGGGACAGCTTTGCCCATCCACACGTCTCATGCACTGCCACAAGGGAAGCGTTCCTGCCAACCAGCCTGATTCTCCCAGGCTTATTCGCTCTCTGTGCCGCAGGTACCACTTGCTCAAGCCAGGCTACAACATCATCATGGTGGAGCAAGGTGGGTGGGCAGGGCAGCGCACCGCAAACTTGCACTTGCAAGCCTACGGTGGGCTCCCTTGGGCCATTTTATGCTGCCTCTGCTGCTGCCGCTGGCGCTCTCCGAACAACATGCCCTCTTGCTCACCCTTTCCTCCCACCTCACCAGTCACTCTGGAGAACCGAGGGCACCACCTAGCCGAAGCAGCAGCCGAGCTGAAGCAGGACGATGGGCTGGCACGGCGGCTGGGCGCAGCGGGCGCAGCGCTGGTTGCGAACGCGCTTGCGCCGCGCATGGTGCAGGTGGGGTTTGTCATAGAATTAAGCTGAGTCTGGTGGGCGGTCTCTCGAAGGGCAGGGACCAAGCTGCATGGCAGCAGGTCAGGAAATGTCTGGCGCATGGCAGCTCTGCCTGCCATCGCGGATCAAGCATCAAGCACATGCAAGATGCACATGCGCATGCGGCCCAGTCCTTGCGATACTGTCCTGTGCTGCAGGCCTACTGGCAGCTGCTGCTGGACGGGTACCGCAAGCTGCAGGTGGGGGAGGAGGGTAGCAATGAGCATTGCACTCCCGCTGATGGAGCTTACACTCATGGTGTCCGGCAAAAGAACTGAAGTTTCTGCAACTTTTTGCCATGCTTTGCTTATCTCGTGTAGGACTACAATGTGACGGTACCGCACCCGGATGCCATACCGCTGGAGCGCTCGATCCTGACGCCCGAGGTGGGTACTGAACACCTGCTGCTCCGGTGTAGCAAAACATTTAGAGGTCACCTGGCTGCGGGACCTCATGGCTGCGGTCGCTGAACTGCACGGCAGACAGGAGATGTTGAGCAGCACTGACCTTGAACGTCCCACTAATCCCTGCTGCTGACTCCACACCAGATCCGCAACGTGACACGGCGCACGTGCTCGCTGTGCGTCCCAACACCCGACATGCTGCGGGCGCAGCGCATGGCCGATTTGGGTTTGACCGGCGACGAGCCGCCGCCGCTGGTGCTGCCGCTGTGGCCAGGCGATGGGGCTGTTGTGGAAGGCAGCAGCAGCGACGGCAGCAGCACCGGCAGCAGCCTCAGCATGGATGAGGGGAGGAGCGGCAGCGATGGCAGCACTGACGCTGCGGCGGAGGGCGGCGGTCTGAGCATTGCTAGCCGCAGGGCCGGCGGCCGCGGCGGGGCAGCTGGAGAGCACACACACTAGAGAGATGCAGCCGCTTGCCTTGCGATGTGGCTGCATCCTACAGGCCTGTATGTTATTGTCCCCGAAGGTGGCATGCTCTACCCCACATGTTGCTCCTCTCTTCAAGACATGTTGTATTGCTCGTGCCTGGTCGTATATGTCGCTGCATGGCGGTTTACAACCTTCAGGCTGTGCATGGCGGCAGCTGGTGTAAGCGGGTCGCATTCACAGTCTTGCGGCGCTCCAAGCAAAGCAGCTGCTACAGTTCTTGGGTTGATTGAGCAACGTGCAGCAAGGGCGGCTCAGACCCCCTTTGCGAGCGCTGCTGCTGACCACAGCATGCCGAGCGCAGTGCAGCGTGCTCAGCAGCGCTGCGCCGTTGCAGAATAGCAGCATGCCGAGCGCATCGCAGCGTGCTCAGCACTCGATGGGTGTTTGCTTCAGTACTTGCCGTACCACGCGCCTGCAGCCAAACACAGTGAAAATGGTTGGGTAAATATTGCGACCAGATAACCATCACAGCAGCTGCATTCGCATTTGCAGGCAGGCATGCACACGCATTGCCGCAGTATCAGACTGACTAAAGGATCTGGGCCGCTTACCGATCCCCGCAGCTCGCACCGCTGCCGATCCACCTGCCCCCACCAGCTGCTGCAACCTCAGCAACATTGCTGTTAACAAAGGAAGAACACTGCTGTCCTGCAGCTCCTGCCACTCCTCAATCCACTCTTCCGCTTCACAAAGATGTTGCAAGAAAAATCAATCTGTTGCTCACCGGTCTCCCGCAGCTCCTGCCACTTCTTGATCCGCGCACATGCCCTCCACACCTGCTGCCACTTCAGCATCAAGACAAGGTAACCTGGGGCTTGCTCACCGCTCTCCCGCAGCTCCTGCCACTTCTCGATCCACTCGTCGGGGCAGATGGAGCGGTAGGCGCGCATGTAGCTGCAGGGGAACAAAAGCAGCCAGCTTGGCGCCACAAGCTTGCAACACACCTGACCGGCGGCAGCACGGGATTGGCAGCAGCAGGAAAGCAACACGTTGCAGCAGGATGCATGTGCCGGCAGCTGCACTGGTAGGCAGCAGCACACCTTTCCAGCCCACGATTTCACTCACGGCTTGCAGTCGCCGGACCCCTCCCCGCGTTCCTTGATGCACTTGTGGTACTGCATGGGTTGGTATACAGAAGCAGAGTTCAGCTTCCCAGTGGGAGCAGAGAGACAGGACGGCAGGTGTGATTGTGTCAATGCAACCGCAAAGTGCATCCTGTTTGCTGCAGCACAGCATGCACTGGGCGCTCAAGTCCAGGCAACCCACAGCAGTCCAGTCGCTGAGCAGGCATGCATCATCTGCCGTGCGACGCTGGCATGTACCAAGCACCACCTGCCAGCCTCCAGCTGATGCACATGTTCACACAACACAACCAGCTGGCATGCAACAAACCAAGTTGCCCTCAGCGCGCCTCGTTGTAAGCCACGTAGCAGCGGCGGGACTGCAGGAAGGGGGAAGTTGGAGGGAACGAGGCAGTGAGTTGGGGGTCAGCAGCTGCCTGTGGCGAAATAACCGATTCGCGGTTTGACTGCTGTGTGGCCAGACTGCACTGCTTCACGATCCAGTCGCCAGCCAGGAGCTGAATGCACCGGCACGTCTCCACCACAGCGCACTGCCCGGCAGAACTGGGGCACAGCCCCGCCAGACCCCATCTTGCGGCAGTAGTGGAGCTCACAGGCCTTCATGCAGGCCCTAGCTGCTGGCCAGCCTCGTCTGATGAGGAAGGCCAACATGCCCGAGGCAGGCAAGAAGGCCTCTGTACACCAATCCAACACTTCTGCCGCAGAATGGCGCTCGCATCCAGCTCCCACCTACGCCGCTGCCCTGCCAATGCGCCTCTGTGCATGCAAGCCGCCCTGCTCCATTCTGCGGCGGTCTTGCAGCACCACATTTGGCGGTGGTCTTGCTGCACCCCATTATTTGGCGGCAGTTTAACATGCAGCACATAAGCACCCTTACGATGACGGTCGTGCAGGACCGTGTCGGCTTTTCCGCAGGTAGCCAACAAGCTTGCACATTGCCACCGTAAAGATGGGTGAGTGCAAGCAAGCCGGGCCCGCTGCTTCGAAAGAGGCCTCCACCAGCCTGGGCTGCCGGGGCTGCAGATCTTCAGGCCACAGGGGCTGTGTGCCAGAACTGCGCCCAGCCGGTGGGCAAGCCCTCGTCTCCAAACCGGCGCTGCCTTGCACTGCACTGCGCCACCTGGGGAAGTCAAGCCCGATTTGCAGGCCAGGATGCAGGCGTGACCACCCTTGCCCTCTGCATCCAAGCAGAAATGCCGATGGCAAGTAAGCACGTGCTTGCTTCACGGCGTGTGCCTGCACTTGACTCTGTTGCTATAGCAAGCCATGTTGAGACAGTTGCTATAGCATGGCTTGCTATAGCATGGCGTTTGGGTGTTCTCCCACACCCCTTGAACCGCAGTGCGACCACAACAGTGCCACTAGAACCGTGCTGCCAGCAAGTTCCTTCTGCGCGCGCAGCTAAAAATCAACCCCGAAATGATCGGCCTCTTGCAGGGGGGGACACCCTTACCAATCGGGATTGCAGCAAATTCGATCGTGACGGCTGCCAGGCAGGGCAGGCGGGTTGTCAGGATCACCCCGCAACCCTGATCGATAAGGATGCAGATGCCTGGAACAAGCCCGCGTGCCACTGCACAACCCATCAGCGCAGCTTAAGCGTCCGGGATTCCACAAGCAGGTGGCCATCGGCTCCTCGATGCGTGGTGCACTGCATCGGACAGTGACTGCACTGCACTGCATTTCACCGCCAGGTGCCGGCACGTGCACAGCATCGGCGCCCACCACGCAGCTTGCAGGCTTGCTCGCAGGCCCGGCGCCTTGCGATCCGCATCCGCTCATGGATGGACGGCAAAGGAGATGCGGGCCTGCGAGAAAGCTAGCAAGTCGCGATGGAAACTGATGAAGCAGAAGAGCTCCTGCTGGCACCCGCCCGCCAGCCCCCCGCTGCCACTATGCACGCCCTTCAGCAGCGTTGCACGGCCAAGACTCGACCCCCACCTGGCAGCAGGCTGTCTTACAGACCGCAGCGCCCTTGCCATGCCACTCTGTGAGCACATCGTGTTGGCCGCCCAGTGGGGCTCACAAAAATGGTGCAGAAGAGGGACACGGTAAGGATGGGCCATGCCTGTCCGCCTCTTCGCTGGCATGGCTTACGCAACCAGAAGCGGCCAGATGCAAAGTTCCACACATGGCAGAGACCGTGTTGGAGGCACTCGAATGCAGGTGCTGATATCGTGAGGTGCCAGGCCCGCCGGCGGCACCAGCGTCAGAAACACCTTACCACTCAGTGGCTATACTCTCTCCACACGTTGTGAGGCGCCCTGCTGCAGCAGGAGCTGCACGTGGTGCTGAACTGCCTCGCCATCCACACCCTCCAGCATGCTGCCTGTCGAGCGGGGCAGGCGGGAGGGGAGGGGCAGGGAGAAAGCGGGAGCCTCCTTTCCGGCCCCTCAACTCCCACCCTGCCTGACAGGCACGTGCGCATGCATGGAGTTTGAGGATGGCAATGATGGTTCAAGTTGCGGAGAAGTCTGCGGTCCGCATTGGGGACCGAAACCGCAGGACAACCACGCCTACATATGCCTGCCAACCAGTGCACTGCCTGCAGCGCCGTTCCAGTGTTCAGTCCGCAGCCTACGACTCAGTCTTCAGCTCACAGGCCCGGCCGCATGCGCGCACGCTGCTCCCGTTTTAAATGAGGACGACAGGAACGTGCGGTCTCGTGACCTGACTAGTGAAATGGGCGGCAAGTCTTGCCGAAGCACGCTGCTGCCTTCTCCAGTGCAGCATCCGATGATGCAATGCACCACATGCAGGTCTGCCGTTCTTGATCCGTGCCTGAGACTCCAACGCCAACTCACAGGCATGCTCGCATGTACACTCGCGTTTGCCATTGTCAGACGATGATGGAAAAACCTGTACTACACCGAGCATGCTACTGAGTGGGGCGGTGAGTCTCCGCCGCCGTCTGCTAAGCAGGCCGACTGTTTTGCTGAGGCATCGATGGCTCGCATGTCATTGCCGCAGCGCACGCTCACCTGCAGTGCCCTACCACACGCCATTGTGCAGCAAAAAGACCCCTGCCCAGCTCACAGGCCCGCTCGAGGCGCGCACGCCACTGCCGTTCAGACGTGGACGGCAATGGCGTGCGCTACCCAGAAGAGCCAATGCGATGGAAAAACCTTGCCTGAGCAGGCCAATTCCCATGGTGTGGGTTGGGCGATTCAACGCTACCGTCCGCAGTACGCACCCCGCACCGTATTCATAGACGTCGTGAGTTGGGGCTGAGTCCGTTTGCCGGCAACTGGACTCAGCCCGACATGTGCCTGCTCACATGCGCTCATGTCGCTGCCGCTCAGGCTTGAATGGCAGCAATGTGGACGCATGCATGAGGCGCAATGGGATGGGGTGTAAATCTCAATTCCGACTGCCAAGCAGAAGCCAGAAGCACAGTGCCCACGACACTGGCTTGGTCGGCCCATACCCTTGCTTGCACAGCTGCTTTGGGCGCACACAAGACCTGCTGTCGGGATGGAGAAGGGCCAGGCAGCCGGGCGGTGCGCAGGCTTCCGTGTCGAAGTTCAGGGCTGCGTGCCAGGCGCTGGTGTGCTCGGCGGGGGCGCCAGCGGCAGCTGCGCCGGCACGCAGCTCACTGTAGAGGTGGAAGCCTTTGACAGCCAGCAGCGTGGCAACATTTACGGCGCCTAGGACTGCGTCAACAGGAGCCGTGCTGACCTGGCAGCAGCAGGCGGCACAGCGGCGGCGCTGCAGCAGTCGGGCCAGCAGCATCCTGAGTCAGGACGCCTTTCCGCAGCGGTGCAGGCACTTTGTACAGCTCTGCACGGCTGGGGATTTGTGGCGTGTTGCGTCTCAGTTCCACTGGGTTGGTGTTTCACCCCAGTTCAACTGAGGGCAAACACGGCAGCAGAACCCAGCTGGAAAGAGCTAAGCTCCCAGCGGGGCGAGGGATCAGCGCGTGAGGCGCCGAGCAGGACCTGTCTGCTTCCCAACCTGACACGCTTGTCGTTAGGGGTCCGGCCTGGCACTCGTTTCGCGCGCGAGGCTGTGCTGCAGCACACCGCGTGCGAATGTAGGCGCGGAACCCAATACACAAGCAGTCTGGCCGGCTGGCAGATCAGCAGAGTGCATTCGGGCTGAAGAGAAGGTGAGGAGGCACCCCTCACCTTGGAGCGAGGACCTCCCCTCCAAGCTGGCCTTACACTCTGTGTTGTACGCACCATCGATGTCGCCCGCAAGCAAGAATATGAACAATAAGAGGCAGCAGGCACCCACCTGGTTTGTGGTGGGGAAGCGAGCATCTTGCGGCGCCGTGCGCAGCGTGACGGGCTTCAGCACGCTGCTGCCGTCATCGCCGCTCCCCCCGCTGGTTAGGTCCCCTGCAGAACAAGAAGTCGGCATGCGGATGGCAGTCAGTGCAGAGGGCAAGGCAGTGGTCAGGGTCGGAAGGTGGAAGCTCGGCTGGCCTTGGACGTGTGCGGCGTGAGCGGGCGGCCGGCGTCGGCGGCGCCGGCGGCGCCTGGCGGGCACAGGAAGGCCCGACCCTAGCCTGAGAAGCTCCTTGCTGCCACTGCCTGCCGTGAGCTCTCCCTTGGAGCGCCGCAACGCGCTGGGGACCGCGCTCACCCTCGTCGTGGCGCATCACGGTGGCCAGGGCGTCGCCCTGCGGGTCGGCTGCCACGGCAGGCACCGAGTCCATCGGGCTGGCCATGTTGGTGGCGTCGCTGCCCACCTCCTGCGTGCTCTCGCGGCTCAGGGCCTCGCTGACACGGATGGCGTCGGCGTGCTTGGAGGGCGCAGGGGCCATGTGGGACGCAAGGGAAGGCCTGATTGCACCGCCGCCGCAGCATCATGAGCAGCCCGCAATGTGCGGCGCGGCTGGCGGCCGCATGCCGCGCCGCTCACACCCGCTCACACGTCCTGTCCTCAACAGCTGGGCTCTGCGTGCAGTTTGTTCAGAATCGGCAGCCCAGTGCTGCAGGTGCGCCGCACTCTTTCAGCAAACCGTGCGAATGGGCGGGCAGCTTTACACATGTACAGGCCGAGCGCCGGAGCAGCCGCAGCAGCAGCGCATACAGGAAGGAAAGCTGGGGAAGCAAATGTAGGCAACCTGGGCAAACAGGATATGGAAAACAAGTGGAAAACGTTCACCGTGCACAGGCAAGGGAGAATTGTGCAGGCACCATGCACCAAACAGACCGGCCATAGCCTTCCAGGCGGCGCAGCACATGCGCAGCGCCGCAGGGGGCCACAGACAGGGACAGCCCAGCAGCAACAGCAGCCCCGTGGCGACAGCATCAGCAGCGGAGCTGGCGCACCCATCAGCAGCCCAGCTGGAACACCAGATTGCTCTGCATGAGCAGCACGCCTGCTGGGCGCAGCGGCTCACTGCCATTGAGCAGCGTGCCACGGTAGGTGATGCTGTTCGCCTGGCCCACAGGGGCCAATGCTGCCGTCACGTCCGCCACCCAGGGTGCCACGTCCTGGCCGGGACACCAGCCGTTCCTGCGGTGAGCACGGGTCGGGCAGGCATGGTATGGGGCAGAGGCATGGCAGGCAGGTGGGGGCAGCGGCACGACGGGCAGGATGTGGGGGCAGCCGCTGGGCATGGGCGACCAACCGAAGCAAGAATTGGCTGGCTTGAACGAGTTCTGCATGCTGCCATCAGCAGTAAAAGCAGTGCTGCTAGCAGCGGTTCAACCGGTGGTAGGCAGCATGAAAGCGGCGGCACATAAATTTGCTAACCCACCTGCCATACAGGAATGTGCCATGCTGGTTAGGGACCACACCATTGGGCACCTGCATTGAGGGACATTACGGCCGTTCAAGCGAGCAACCATGCAGCAGGCGACCAGCTAGCAGGGAACAAGGCATGGCATGGCAGCAGCTGTTGGCATCATGCCGTGCCGTCATGCAGCGCAAAGCCATGCCGAAGCCATACCATGCCATGCCATGCCATGCTGCTGCCACGCGATGCGTTATCACGCATGCCATGCTGTATGCCATGGCAACTTGTCCGAACTGTCAACCAGAAACATCGTGCCAGCATCAATTGATCAGCCTCACCTGGTCTGCGCAGGCCCACAGCGCCCCCGCTCGCTCAAAGCGCACGCTGTACTGGTGTGCCTCTCCATTCACCCAGAAGCGGTGCTGCGTGCCGCAAAACTCCGCACAGCCCTCTGTTTCCGGCCCCCAGCCGTGGCCGGTGATGCGGGCCACCAGCAGGGCGCGGCGCAGGCCGAGCAGGGTGGTGAAATTGAACCCCGCTGCTGTGCGGTTGCTGTAGCCCGGGCCAAAGGCGCCACCAGCAAAGGGCAGCGGCAGGACGCGCTGTGCGCGCTGCACTGCCGCCGCCTGCTCTTGCTGCTGCGGCTGCTGCTGCTGAGCAGTCTGGGACATGATGCCCCCGGCCGCCTGCGCTGGTTCGTTGCTGCTGCTGCTGCTGCTGCTGCTGCTGCTGCTGCTGCTCCCACTGCCTCCACTGCCGCTGCCTGCAACTCTGCTGCTGCTGCTGCCAATTGCTGGGTCGCCGGTGCTGCTCACCCCGTCAGCCGCAGCTCCCCCAGCCATGGGGTGCACCTCGCTGGGCCCACTGCTGAAGCGAAGCGAGAGCGTGGGCTGCCACGGCCCGGCCCATGCCGGCGCTTGCAGCGTGAAGGTGCACTGCGGGCGCAGCAGGCGCGGCGCCGGCAGCAGCAGCGGGCGCAGGGCCGAGACGTCGGTCAGCCAGCGGCCCACTCGCCGCCTGCGCATGGAGGCCATTGGGGTGGGAAGGAGTGCAGTGAATGGTTAACACTGGTGACATGGGAGAGGAGGTCATCAGGGTGTGCCCTGCAAGCCTTGAAGGCAAGTGAAGCTCGCGGCCATCGCCACTAGTGAATGCCTTAGGCTGGGAGGCAGGCAGGGCAGAGTGTTGCAGAGCCAGCTCTTCCTGACATAGGCGAAAGCAACTGCCTTCCAACAATAAACCCACAATCGCACCTGAACGGCGTGACCCAGCGCCCGAGCTCCCGCCCGCACTGCTTGCCATTGGGCTGCTGCTGTGCAAGCAGTGCCGCCTGCTCCTGCTGGGCGGCAGCCAGGGCACGGGCGCTGCCGTTGTGGCGTGAGGCCTCGCTAGGCAGCAGGGGCAGCGCCATGTCGTTGCTGTCGCCAACGCCGCTGTTGCTATGGCCGCTGCTGCTGCTGCCGTGACTGCTGGTGATGCCACTGCCGCTGCTTGTGTCGGCCCACACTGTTGGCTGGCAGGGGTCGCAGGGAGGCAGCATGCCATCTGCTGTTCCGCAGCACACAAACAGTTGAACGACGTGGTCATAGGTGGGGCAGTCTGCAGAACAGGCAGCATGGGCAGGCGCGGAGCGGTCAAGCCGAAGTGATGGTGCGACCACCGACAAAGCTGCTGAAAGCTGTCTCGGCACCCATGCAAAGCTGTGTGCCGGTGCACACATCTGGCACCTCTGACCAACACATCCACTCGCCCGAACACCCAATGCATTGCTGTGTACAGCCCATGCTTACCCGCATCGCTGGTGCCCAGGCAGCTGAGCTGCATGTCTGACTCAAGATGGTCCTTGCCAGCCAGCTTGCAAGACATTGTGCCACACAATTAACTCCATCCCACACCCAACCAACCTGCATCGCTGGCACCCGGGCAGCTGAGCTGCAAGTCCAACTCCAGCCGATCCTTGCCCGCCAGCTTGCTCCAGTTGGGCAGCGTCAGGCTCTTGCGCAGCGGGCGCCCAGAGGCATCAAGCGGCTTGTCGCCTTTGAAGATGGGGATCACATGGGCGGGGCCTGCTGGCATTTGGAAAGCAGAGACGATACGTTTTAGGGCAGAAAGATACACAGCTTGCCTTATCTGTTCAACCGTGCAGTTCCCTAGGACACAACCGCGCTCCGCGGCTCCCAATCACGCATACGACCCTCTCACCCGCCAGCCACTGCTGCAAGCCCTCCAAGTAAGCTTGATACTGTGCCGCCCACACGCCGTGCAGCAGGGAGGCGACCTTGGGCCAGCCCAGCTCGAAGAGCGAGCCTGAGGCGTCGATGCCGGCCCACAGCCCGGGGCCCTGCAGAAGGGGTTGAACCAGTGTGAAACGCAATGCGTTAACAAGCACAGCAGCGCAGACAAAAACTTAGAAGCTCAAAGAGGGAGCCAGAGGGGTCGATGCCGGCCCACAGGCCCAGGGCCCTGCACACACGAAGAGCAGAATGGGTGGGTGGGGCAGTTAAGATCGAACTGCGGCTGGATGGGGGTTACCGTCCCATAAGCTGCAAACCTGTGCAGGTGGAAGGAAAGTGCAGGTTGGGAAATGAAAAGGTCCGGCCACAGTAGTCACCAACCTACCCTGTTCATCCCCTCACCTGTTCCTCCTCAAAGCTGACGTTCACTCGGTCTCCCGCCCGCAGTACATCCCGCAGGACCACGCCCAGGCTGTGCGGTACCATGCTGGCCGGGATGCCCAGCTCAGCACCACACTCCTCTGGGCAGCTGCAGTTGGCTTCCCGAGGGTACCGCCCAGCTGGCGCAGCCAGCAGCACCGCTGTGGCACCGGCTGCCTCAGCAGCCTGCACAATGCGGGCATAGCTGCACCGTGACCGCGGCGGCTGCCTGCTAAGCCCGCTCGCGTAGCCGCCGCCTCTGCTGCTGCTGTTGCCTCCGTGTGCTGGCAGCAGCTCCTCACTCGCTGCCTCCACCTCAACGCCGCTGCTGTCCCCAGGAAAGGCGGACAGGGACACCAGTGCAATGGAGCCATTCAGCTGGCTGCGTGCCCGGCGGTCGGGTGGTATCCAATCGCAGTCCCAACCTGCAACTGCCAGGTCGCCTTGCAGCCCGGTCAGCGGCCAGGGCAGCCAGCCGTAAAAGGCGTCCAGCCGGCCGGATGCTACGCTGCCCAGCTTGTGTTGGACTGCTGCCTGCGGCTGCACTGCCTGCGGGCCTGCCGCTGCTGACTGCGCCGTGCCATTGGCTGCTGAGTCGTCTGCCGCCCTCCCTGCCTCTGCTTGCTGCTCGCTGCTCCTGCCGCTGCTGTTACTGCTGCTGCCGCCGCCACTGCTGCTGCCATCCAGCTGCCGTCGCTGCTGCGGGTGTGCCATTGCCCGCACGATGCGCCGCGGCATCTGCCACTGGGCCAGCAGCTGCGGCAGCCAGCCGCCGATGGCTGCCGGCGGCTGCGTGGCAAAGTGCAGGCGCTGGAGCAGCTCACTCAGCTGGTCTGTGGGCAGCTGCAGGGCCTGGGCCCGGTTCAGCAGGCGCTGCCGCATCCACTTGGCATCAGCCTCTGCACTGTCGTCTGCGGGGTAAGCAGTTGCAAACGAGGGAGAGTTCCAGTTGTCAGGGGCGGAGATTGACAGCCCGAGGATGACAGCCAAGTGGCAAGCAGCTACTGAAGCAGGTGCACCACATTCAAGGGTGCCTGCACTTCGAGTTGACGCTCATAAATCCTCCTGATGCAGAGACCGTGCAAACCGCCACACAATGCTCACTCGAGTGTGAGAAGAAGAGGAAGTGTGCTCCCTCCGGAGCCCGCAGCAGCAGTGCATCGAGCGAGGCGGGTGCCACCCACATGGCGGTGGAAAATGGGTCGGCTGGGTCGAGCCCCATGGCCAGCAGCGGCGTGTTGGCGCTGCCGTCGCGTGGCACTGACAGGTTGCCGCCCAGGGTGGGCACCGCAAGGTCTGCAGGGGCCAGAGCGGGAAGGGGATCAGCCTGGGCAGGGGCTGAGAAGGCGGCGGCGGCAGCGGCGGCGGCGGCAAGCGCTCACCGTCCGGCATGCGATCTCCGGGCTGCAGTGCTAGCGCTGCGCACTGCGATGCCGTACACAGCAGCAGGCATGCCGCTAGCGCTGCGCAGGCCCGCTTTGCCCGCGGCCTCATGTCGCGGGCGCTCGCAGCGGCCCCCGTGCTGACTAATACGATCACGAGTTTGTGTTTATGAGCAACAAACAGCCTAGCGACCGGCCCCGTGCAGGGTTGGTGCCGCTCCCCGCCCCGTGCTGCGCCGCCCAACGAACGCCGCCACATTGCTGCCGTTGGCTTTCCCAGCTTGGCCATAGCTTAACTCTCATGTCAAAGGAGGGTGAGTCAACATGTCATGCGCGCAGACAGCAAATTTACAGCGCTACTGCTGGTCCTGTACCGCACCACTGCCGCCGCCGCCGCCCTCCTCAGCTGCAGCAGCCTTTTCCGGCGGGGACGTTTGGCATCGCACCGCCTCGGGGCTGCACCCATCGTACAGCCGCCTCTCGCCATCCACTGCTGCATCGGGCATGCAGGCGCACTGCTCTTGCGGCTGGCCCTGCCAGTCGGGTTGCAGCACGCGGCGCGGGAACCGCCCGTCTTCGCACCAAACCGAGCCGCCTGCAGGGTGTGGGACGGAAACAGAGCAATGCGAGTTAGGCTAACTCGGGCAGCAGGTGGTGAGGACCGAGGCCCTTACCCTGCCGGCTGTCCACAACCAACCCCACCCAGCCTCTGCCCAACCCACCAGCTAGCCACCCTCCCACGCCTCCCACCCGCACCGCACCTTCGCTCCTGCTCCACTTCACGTTGCACGGCTGCTGCTGCTGCTGCTGCTTCCCGCTGCCGCTGCCGGTGGCGCCCTTCTGCTCTGCCGCCGCCTTGGCCGCTGCTGCTGCCGCCGCTGCTGCTTCCACTCGCGCCAGCAGGGCGGTGGGCTGGCCGGCAGCATCGTAGAACCGCCCCACCACCTTGCCAACGGGTTTGTACTCCTGCAGGCGAAAGTGCAGAGCTCCCATGGTGCTGGATGCATGCTGGAGGCACCAGTGGGTTTGGCCTTGCTGCCTAGCTGACCACTAGTGGCGCACCAGCAGCAATGATGCCAGCAAGCACCAGCAAAGCCAGCTGACAACGCGCCTACCTTGTGGTCTTGATAGAAGCTGCGCCACGACACCAGCTCCCCCAGCTGCTCATCGGTCAGATCCTCCACATCGTCGTTCAGATCCTCCTTGAACCTGCAGGATGAAACCAAATGCCAGCAAGCTGCTCGTCAGTCAAATCCTCCACAACGTCATTCAAGTCTTCCTTGAACCTGCGCGAAAACACTCTGACCAATTCACGGCAGCCCGCATCAGCCGGTGTAACCTGCATCTGCCAACCCGGTATAACCTCCATCTGCTAAAGCAGTCGACTGAACAGACCTGCATCAGAACAAACGCGTTGCACAAGCCGCTGGCCAACTCACTTGCCGGTGACGTAGGACCGGGAGGCGTCCCTGGCCTGACACCAATCTGTACTGTAAACAGTAACAACTGGAGCTAAACAGTAAGCTCAAGGCCAACTCACTTGCCGGTGACGTAGGACCGGGAAGCATCTCGGCCCGCAAAGATGCGGTAGCCGCCCTTGGGGCCTGCAGAAGGGTGCAACGCCTTGCCAACATAGTGAGAAAGATGCAGGGGACTAGCATTCCGTTGCAAGGCTTGCGATTGAAAGTGCTTGCAGAGGCAGGCGAATGGCCTCACCAGGCAGGAAAGCGAGCATGCGAGGTGGAAGGGTAGCATGAGCATGTAGGTCAGATGCTTACCATAGTGCTTGGCGCCGGGTGTGACGTCGTACACGCTTCCCAGGATGGCGAGGTAGATGCGGCGGCCGCGCGTCCCATCAAACTGCTGCAGCTGCTGGGGCGTGAACAGGCGCTCCCCTGTCGGCTGCAGGGTTGCGGGGAGGCAGGGGTATGGGATCAGCTGCAAGGCAGGACATGAAACTGAGTGCGCGGACAGCAGGGCGGTACGACCGTAAGCATTGCTTCTCGATTGTATGGCGGCAGACAGCGCTGCGCAATGCATGCACGGCCGCAGGGGCAACATGCCGGCAGACCGTCGCTGCCCAATGCATGTGCAGGGCGCACCAGCAGGGTTCCCAGCTCCGCTGGGTTGAGCCAGCCTGCCAGCAGCGCCGCACCGCCCGCCACAAGCAGCGCTGCCAGCAGAGCGATCGCCTCGGCTCGCAGCCACGCTGCAAGGAGAGAAGCAGGTGTGCGCGGATGCTGATCAAGTCACAGGTGCATCCGCTGCACTTGGGCCGTGGATGCTGCACACGTGGCGGCGGCCCAGCTGCCCGCACCTCGCTTGCGACGGGGCGGCAGGCCGACGGCGGGGCTGACCGCCTCTCCCCCTGCCGCAGCTAGCAGCTTGCTGCGGTCCTCGGCATCGTCATCACTGTCCGCTGCAAGTCAGGCAGGCAGGAGCTGGATGGCAGCCATGAGCAAAGAGCAGGCACGCCAGCGACGGCGGCAGCGGCGGCAGAGCGGCGTCCGATGCTCAAAGCAGCGTATCGGCGGCCTGCCTGGCTGGATCTCCTCGGTGTGCTCGGGCTGCGCCCGCCGCCTCAGCGGCCCGCTCTGCGCCATACAAGCGGGACCGGGTGTCGGGCGTGCGGCTGTGGCTCTCCTGCTGCTCTCTGGCGCGGCGATCACGGCGCCCAGGTCGCAGCTTGACCGTCATCAGCCCGCCTCTGCACTGTTGGCCGGCCGCAGCAGACCGCAGCAGGGCGAGGCCAGGATGCACCACAGCGTAGGAGGGCCGGGGCTGCATTGAGCGCGGTTTCCTGCATTCCCAGCATCGCTGCCAGAGGCAATCGCGCCCATCGGCGGCAGGAACCAGGCCTCCAGCCGCCGCGCCACCCAGAGCTCCCCAATGCTCGCTCTGCAAGCGGCCCCCGTGGCTGCAGCCCGTCCCAGGGTAGCCGCTGCACCAACTGCGCCGCGATGGAGTTCGGTCGGGCGCGCCCAGCAGGTGCGGCGGCAGCGGCGGCCAGCGACGGCGCTGCCCAGGGGCGGGAAGCCCTGCCGCGGCAGCGTTGGATGGAGTGCTGTTTAGTGCAATATAACACCACAGGACTCGACATGGATGTCACTATGCTGCATTGAAGTGACGTGTAACCTGCGCCCCTGCTTGCAGCGCCGCCGTGGCGCCCTGCGGCCCGCCGCCGCCGCCGCCACGAGCAAGAGCGCTGCCGCCCTGCCGGCTGACAAAGCGGAGCTCAAGAAGCTTTCCAAGGTGAGTCGGTGATGCATCAAGCTAGGTCGCGTTACCGTTTGCTTGGGTGGCATTGGAGTGATCAGCGCACCGAGCCTATCTGTCTGCAGTCAGCTCCGCTTCCCGTCCCGCTGCTGTGCCTGCTGCCTCCTCGTACACCTGCGCTGAACCTCTCGAGCTGCAACGCTGCTCTGTTGCCCCCTGCACCCCACTTTCAGGCCCAGCTGGAGGCTGCGCTGGCACAGCGTGGGCTCAGCGTGGAGGGCGGCAAGCTTGGCCTGGTCGACCGCCTGCACGCGGCGCTGCAGCAGGAGCAGGCGGCCGCCGCTCCGGCTGCGGAAGCCAAGGCAAAGGCGGCGGCCGCACCGGCGCCAGCTGCCGAGACGAAGGCAGCTGAGAGCAAGGCGGCTGCGGCTGATGCTAAGCCAGCTGCGGCACCTGACGCCAAGCCGGCGGCAGCTGAGGCCAAGCCGGCGGCAGCCGTTGAGCAGCCCAGCATGGAGGACCTCTCAGCCAAGACCAAGGCGAGTTTTGAGTCCTCTGTATATGATGGGGACAGGTTTACACAGCTGCGTTTGTGCTGCGCTGGCTTGCCTCCTTGCACTCTGCTGACGCTGCCCTTGTGCCTCAGCCTGCGCCCTGCATCCTCCTTTCATTCGCCCTGGCCACTGTTCCCTTACCTCCCCCCCTGCCGTCTCGGGCCCTGCTCCACAGGACCAGCTGAGCGCCATGCTGGTCGCCATGGGCCTTCCAAAGTCCGGATCCAAGCCAGAGCTGATCCAGCGGCTGCTGGCCGCCGGCCCGCTGCCGCCGGGCGCAGTCGAGGCGGGTGCCGGCACCGGCACGCAGCGGCGCGGCCGCGGCGGCACCACCGTCAAGCGTTCGGGTGGCGCTGAGAAGCGCAGCGGCGCGCCTCGCAAGAGCGGCACGGTGCGCAAGCGGGCAGGCACCACCAAGAAGACCGCTGCTGAGGCAGCGGCGCCGCCGCCGGCTGAGGCGCAGCCGGCAGCACAGCCGGCAGCGCAGCCTGAGGCAGCGGCGGCTCCTGCGGGCGGGCTGGCGAATGTGGCAGAAGCCCGGGCCTGGATTGCAGCCTGGCGCGCCAAGCAGGCGCCGGCTGAACTGCCGGTGGCGCCTGGAGATGATGAGTCCCGCTGGCAGGCAGAGGCAGAGGCAGATGAGCCTCCGGCGGGGCGCGCAGCTGCGGCAGCGGCGGCAGCGGCGGCGGCGGCCACGGCGATTGAGCCGCTGCAGCAGCTGGAGCGGGCCAAAGCCGAGGCGGAGGCGGAGGTGATGGGCGAGTTTTTTGGGGAGCAGCGTGTTGAAGCGGAGGCGCAGCGCAGCAAGGCGGAAGCTGAGGCAGAGATGGCGGCGCAGCTGCGGGCAGCCATGGAGGCAGAGGCGGAGACGATGGGCGACTTTTTCGCTGAGAAGTTGATGGAGCGGCGGGAGCGGGAAGGCCAGCGGCCGGGCGCGGCGGCGGCGGCGGCGGCAAAGGCAGAGGCGGAGGCAGCCGCCGCGGATGCCGCAGCACAGGAGGCGGCCCATCGGGAGCAGTTGGCGGCGGAGCGCGCCGCGGCGGCGGCCGCTGCAGACGAGCGTGCGGCGGCGGCGGCGGAGCGTGCGGCTGCCAAGGCCAAGGCTGAGGAGGAGATGTTCCAGCAGCTGCGGGCAGCGATGGAGGAGGAGGCGGAAACCATGGGCGCCTTCTTTGCAGAGAAGCTGGCAGAGCGGCGGCAGAAGGGGGAGCAGGCAGCTCCCGCCGGCCAGCCTGGCAGCGCCGCGCCCAGCCCGTCCACCGCAGCGGCTGCGCCCGCCGCAGCTCCCGCCGGCGGCAGCGGCAGCCGCCAGACGGCCGCGGCAGAGGCGGCGGAAGCGGCTGAGGCGGCGGCAGCAGCCAACGAGGCGGCAGCAGCCCAGGAGGCGGCGGCAGCCAAGGAAGCGCTGGCAGCAAAGTCGACTCTGGAGCAGCCGCTGCGGGGCAACCTTGCCGCCGGCTTTGCTGTGCCTGATGCCAAGCCCCAGGCTGCAGCGCAGGTGCGGCGGCGGGTGCAAGGCTGGCAGCGCGGTGTACGTGTGTGACCTGCAGGCTACTGCTGCGCTGGTTGTTGAACAATGCTGCAGCTGGGCTGATGCCGGCCATCCTGCCAGCCATTCCAAGCAGCTTGCTGCCGCTTGTGCTTGTGCGCACCCCTGGAGCACCGCTGCTGTGCTGGTGGCTGCCGGCTCGCCCCATGATCTGCTGCCGCTTCTGTGGCAACGTACTAAATGAGCAACCCTCCGCTCCCCCTTCACAAACCGCTGCCCTGCAGCCCTCCAGCCCTGGTGTGGACTTGGACGCCCTGGCGGCGGCGGGTGCCGCTCGCATTCAGCAGCGTGGCGCGGCGGTGCGGGAGCCTCCCCAGCAGCAGCACGGTCTGAAGCAGCGCAACGGCCTGTTCGCCATTTTGGACGCGGTCAGCGGGCTGTTCAGCATGTTCAAAAAGTGAGGCAGATAGTGGGCTGGCAGTGGGCTGAGCGGGCAGCCGGCAGCCTAGCCGGCACTCGCAAGCCACCTTTGATCCCCTCGATGTGATTGAACCTACCATGTCCGTTTGGTTTTGTCGCTTGTTGCTTTGATGCCGTTGTGACACAGCCCCTGGTGCACTCGTCATCTCTTGGTGTCCGCATTCCAACTTTCATTGCACACCCCCTGTGGCTTGCCGCGTTAGTTTCCTGCTGGCCGGTGTGGCTGTGTGTCGACTGCCGCTGCTTATGTCGGCTGTCCGAATTGATGGCAGTGATCGGCGGCGGGTACTGCTCTCATTGCCGCTGTCTCGTCTTTCTCGTCTTCCTCCGAACGAAATGAGCATGATATGTGTGTGAGCCCTCGACAGAGACCTTCTGACTCTTTGAGGCAAGGGGACGCTGGCAAGGTCGGCAGATTTGCTCGAGGCAGCAAGCATTTGACGACCACTGGAGATGCCGCCGACAGCAAGGCGCGTGCTATCCCCCGCACTGCCGCTGCGGAATGGGCGATTGGGCAGTGTCTTTCATTAGGTTTCCAACTCCCAGCCTTGCACTCAAGAGTTTGTGTGTCTGCCCGTCACCTCAGCGGGCGCAGGCAGCAACAGTGGGATGGCGCCGCAGCGGGGGCCACCCCCGGTGTTGACCTGGGTGGCGGCGAGCACCTGCCGCATTTGGGCGCACATGCGAGCATCGCCCCGCTCTTTCAACCCCGCTCTCTGTGCCATCACAAACGTGCCCGTCCATTCAAGCCCCGAATAAGCTCCCCAGCAGGCGTGCAACGAAAGAGCAGCTTCCTGGGGGCCGGCTCTCTGGCCCGCCATGCGGCCCCAGAAGTCCCTGTGCGGGCTGCTGGTGCTGAGGCGAGCGGCCCAGCTGGCCCGCTGGGGTACGCTCGCCGTCGCCCACACACACCTCGCCCTGCCAGCCCTGGCAGCCTGCCTGATGGCCCTCCTGCTATCCTGCAAGTGGCTGCGGAACACCAGGCGAGCGGAGCGGGCCGGGGGGGAGTGCGCCTGCAAAATCCGTCCGCCGCAGCCGTGCGGCCGCCGCACGCGGGGGCGCCGGCGGCCTTTGTACCAACACATGACGACCGCCAGAGCAAACCCCGCTGCTCTTGCTACCGCAGGCTGGCGTACGCGCTGGAGGCCTTGGTTGAGCTGGTGCTGGTGCAGAGCGCCTGCTCAGCCTTCCACCAGCTGTACCCAGCGACGGCCGGCACCTCGGCTGTACGCGCTATCGCCGCTCTGGCGGCCGGCAACGGAGTAGCGGCGCTCATCCTGTCCGCCAAAACCTCGCCGCTGCCCTTCAGGTGAGGCCCGGTTTGGTAGAGACCGGGTGGCGGCCAGGCGTGCATGCTGGTGCTGCTGATTTCGCCTCGAACCGTTGCCGCAATGCGCTTGCAATTGCCAATGGGGTTGGGATCTCCGCTGCGCCCCCTCGCTCAAACCTACCCCGCCCCGGCCCCTTGCCCCCTCCTTCTCTCCCCCCACAGGTGGCAGCTGCCTGCCGTTGCGGCAGTCACTACGGTGCTGCTGGCGCACACGGAGCACCTCTGCGCCAGCGGCCTGCTGCAGCACGGCTGGGCCAGCATGCGAATGGCGGGCCGCATTGTGTTGCCCCTGGTGGTCCCTGCCTTCATTGACATCATGCCTGCTGAAGGCATCTGGGCTCTGGCAGCACCCGCACCCCCAGCCAGCGAGGCAGGCGCCGCACAGTGCGTAGCATATCAAGCGTCTTCTGTGCTGCTGGCGGCGGCCGTGCTGATCTGGCACTTGTGGCGGTCAGAGCAGCGCCGCTGCAAAGCGGCCAGCAGCACAGCTGCCGCAGCAGCGGCCCGCGTGGCGTGAATGGCCTTGTGCCCAACCCCGCTCCACGTGACACCGGCAGCCACCCACTGGCAGCCGTATGCACACCCACCAAAGGATGGTGTGCATTTCAGGGCATCGCCTATGCCCCTTTTCACCGCATGTCCACCCTTCCGCCCAGCCCTGCTCCCGATACAACACCGCACCAACCCTCCAGCTATGCCATCTGCTTTCTTCCCTTTCGTACTTTCATTACATTCGTAGCTGCTCGGCGCACCCTGCGCTCGTGAGCTAAGCCTGTGCCCAGCAACGGCTCCCACCGCCCCTCAACTGGCGCTCGACACATCTGCACCCCGCAACGCATGCGCTGTGGCAGGCGCGTACGCTGCACTCACTGCATTTTGCCTCCATCCATTCTGACGGGTTTTCTTGCCGCTTCTTCTACCTATTCTTCCCCCAACCCTCCCCAACTCTCTCCCCTCCCTGCACCCCGCTCCCGCACTGCACTGCCTGCTTTTGCACCGCCATCGGCCTGTCGTACCGCTCTATCAGTAGTACACACATGCTTGCCTGTATTCAGCTGCCCGACTCTGAGCCGCTCCAGCTCAGCTGGCAGGCTCCTGGCTGCCCCCCATGGGCCTATATAATACCTATATGCATTCTCTTTGCCGGCCGGTGGGTGCTGCTTTTGTGCGTCTGGCCTCCAGCATCCGTTGCATCCCTCCCAAGAGAAAAGGAGCAGGCTCAGCGAGTTGCCCGTGCTGCCAGCTTGTTTCATCGCCTGTTTATCCGCCGTGTTTTGCCCTGCTCTGTCCTGTGCCCTCGCCTAAAGGAGCCCCTTGCCCAGCTTGTGTCTTTCAGTCGTGCTCCCAGTGACTAAACTGCCGCCTCTAGCGCACCACGCGCGCCGAACATGTATGATTACGTAGCGTCCGGTTCATTGAAAGTAAGCAATATGAAGCTGCACATGCTCAGCAGGCTGCCCCGACTGGGCCCAGTGAGCAGCGCTGCGCCGCCAGCGGCAGCGACAGCTGGCGGCGGCGGCAGAGCGGCGGGCCATGGCTTGCGGGCTGCGCAGCATTGGCCACCGTCGCATTTGTACTCTGGGATGGCCGCCGCTGCTGCTCGCGCTCTGCACGGCCTCCTGCCTGCCCTCCCGGTCGTGCCGCTCGTCCGCAGCGGCCAGGCCTGCATCGGCCACATCGGGGCGCTCACAAGCATCTCTCAAACAACTGCTCAGCGCCGCAGGGTGGCCAGCATGACCCCGCACCAGGCGGCGGCGGCGGCGGCAGCGGCGGAGCAGCAGCAGGCGCCCGCAGCCGCGCCACTGGCGGCAAACCCCGCCCTGGCACACAGCGAGGTGCTGTTCTCCACAAGTAAGTTCAGGCTGGTGGAAATTTTGCTTGTATGGCAGGCATCAAGTGGGTGCTGGGCAAAAGCAGCTGGGATGTGAGTCGAATCAATTGCAAGCCACATTTGTCCCTCCTCATTCGCCCATCCGCAGCCTTTGCCAGCAAGGACAGCTGGGTGCAGTTTCTGAAGCAAGCAGGGCTGCGGCTGCGGGTGCACCCAGAGGACACAGGACCGGGGGCGGACCTGTCCGCCGTGGAGTTTGCCATCTGTGAGTGGTCTGCGTTTTATCTCTCCATTTGCAAGCGGCGACCTGCCATCTGTGCTGGCATTGTGAGGAGCGTGCCTTTGCCTTGTGGCGAGTACAGCAATCTACCCGTCAGCTGGTGAATTGCCATTTATGAGTGATTGCCTGCAAGTGTAGTGTGAAGAAGCAAGGGTTGTTCAGCAAGTCATGCGCAGAGGGCCGCTATCCAAGCACAAGGACAGCTTCGCTGACCACAGGTTTTGCTGACCACTTGCACTGCAGAGAGCATCGTTGCACTGCAGGCGGGGCTGCAAACCGCATCCAGGCACAATTGGCGGCTGAGGCTTTCAGCGAGCTGCTGATCCAGTCGCCTCCCTCACTTGCCCACATGCCGCAGGCTGGAACCCGCCAGCAGGGCTGCTGCAGCAGGTGGGGGCTGGCGTGCCATGGCCTGTTCAACAAGTAATGTCTGGCCACTGCACTGCATGGAACCGGAAAGTGAGCCTGCCGCGCAACCCTGCACGCCAGTCAATCAGGCATGCATCACTAATCGCACACCATGCCGCTGCCCTCTTATGCAGTGCCCCAACCTGAAGGCAATTCAGTCGATGGGCGCAGGCGTGGATGCAATGATTCACGAACATAAACAATGTCGACACTCAACTTTCTGGCTGTTCCCTACCTCGCTTGCAGTGCCCCAACCTGAAGGCAATTCAGTCGATGGGCGCGGGCGTGGACTCAACTGCAGCATGCTGCTTACCAACAGCTCTGTCCCTCCTAACCACGCCTCCATGCAGTGCCCCAACCTGAAGGCAATTCAGTCGATGGGCGCAGGCGTGGACTCCATGATCCACGAATAAAACAAGGCAAACTATTCCCTACCTCGTTTGCAGTGCCCCAACCTGAAGGCCATCCAGTCAATGGGGGGCCGGGCGTGGATTCAATTACGCCAAAAGGCACCAATTCAACACCTTCTCTCATGCACCTGCTTCCATTGCCGGCCCTCTGTTTCCAGTGCCCCAACCTGAAGGCAATCCAGTCGATGGGCTCAGGAGTGGACTCCATGATCCACGAACATAAACAAGGTCGACACTTTCAAACTTTCAACTTTCTGGCTGTTCCCTACCTCGTTTGCAGTGTTCCAACCTCAAGGCCATCCAGTCCATCGGGGCGGTTGTGACTCACTGCACACACTGCTGCATCCCAACAGCTCCGTTCCTCCGATCCCCGACCTCATTTCCAGTGCCCCAACCTGAAGGCAGTCCAGTCCATGGGCGCAGGAGTGGACTCCATGATCCACGAGCTCTGGCCAGCCCCTTAGCGAACCCCGAACCGTTTGATCCAGCTGCCCTGCAGTGCCCCAACCTGAAGGCAATCCAGTCGATGGGCGCAGGAGTGGACTCCATGATTCACGAGCCCTCGCTGCCCCGCCACGTGCCGCTGCTGCGCATCATCGACCCGCTCAGTGAGTGCCGCTGTTTCGCGTATTGGTGTTGGGTAGCTTTGCAAATGTCGACGTGTTGCTGCCCCGCCACGTGCCGCTGCTGCGCATCATCGACCTGCTCAGTGAGTGTTGTAAAGTGGTGCTACGCACAGCTCCCCGCAGCAGTTTGGCTGAGCAGGCCGCCTGCCACCCATACACTTGTGAAGCACAAGGGCTGCACGTGTCAGCTAGGCAGGCAGGATGCTCCGCCACCCCAGTTGCTGGCTTGGTAGCTGCTTTTCTCCCCTCCTGCTGCTTGCCTACCAGGGCAGACCGCCCACGCACGTTTGTTAAGCACGGCGCTCCCATGCCCCTGGCTGCCGCAGTGAGCGAGCGCATGGCCACCTGGGTGCTGTGGGCCGTGATCAACATCCAGGCAAGAATGGACCTGGGATTTGCTGAAGTTTGATAGGCCAAGCCTGTAGCTGAGTTTGTCCTGCTGAGCACATCCAATGCGGTGTGACATGGCACGCTGGGTGCGTCCTAGCCACGAGTGAGGGCGCCAACCCTAATGGCCCTTTCCAAAATGCCTGCGTCGTTGGCTGCAGCGCAAGGGCGATGCCTACATGAAAACGCAGCGGGAGCAGCCCTGGGATGTTGTCATTTACCAGCTGGCATGCATTGTGTAACCCAAAGAAACTGCGTGAACCCCCCTCTTTGCAGCGCAAGTGCGATGCCTACATGGAGGCGCAGCGCGAGCGGCGGTGGGCCAAGGACGTTGAAAACTTCCGGAACATCGACAACAGCGAGCTGCGGATTGGCGTGATGGGCCTGGGTGAGTTGCCGAGCAGGTTGCTGGCATTGGTACGCGCTGCGTGTGAAGCCAAAACCCCTGCTGCTGGTCCAAGCTCATGAGCATGTGATCGCAAACTCTGCAGGCGTGATGGGCGGCACGACTGCCGACACAATGCTGAAGCTGGGCTACCCTGTGTCGGCATGGACCCGCAGCCCCAAGGAGGTGCGTGCACGTGGGTTGAGGTTTGCCCCTGACACAAACCCGCCGTGCATCACTAAGCAGGCCAGCGTTCCGTCCCCTAGCGGACAGTGTGTCTCTCGAAAATGCACCAACCTAACCCTTCACCTGCTGCAGAAGCGGGGCGTGCTGCTCTATCCCAGCACCTGCCCTGGATGCTGCGATGATCCACCTCCCTTCCAACCTCCAATGGCATCCCTCATCCACTGCAGAAGCCGGGCGTGCGCTGCTACCACGGCCGGGAGCAGCTGCGGGAGTTTGCCTCAAACGTGGATGTGCTCATCTGCCTGCTGCCGCTCACAGACGCCACACGGTGAGCTGCTCACTGGCTGTTGTAGGGCGGGCTTGCAGGTTGCATTGTATGTCGGTTTTCTGCCAATTGAGCTGCCACTGGGCTGGGCCCATAGGCAGGCTGCTGGCCAGCTGGATACCAACCCAGTCCATTGGCTTCACCTCCTGCCGTGCCTGCTGAGCACGTGTTGAAGAACCGCCAAATCCCATCCCGCAGGGGCATTTTGAATGCGGAGCTGTTCAGCTGGATGCCACAGGGTGCCAGCGTGGTGAACGCGGCGCGCGGCGGGCACTTGGTCGATGAAGACCTGTTGGCGGCGCTCGATTCAGGCCATGTGAGTTGTTTGTGTGCTGGATTTTGCCTAAATTCCCGCGTCCGGCGGGCACCTGGTGGATGAAGATCTGCCGGCGGCGCTCGATTCTGGGCATGTAAGCTGAGCTTCTGGCATTCTGTATGTCCCTGGACGGTTTTGCATTCCTGGCAAGCCTGTCGACTCAGCTCATGCGCCCCCTCGCTGCCGCTGCAGCTCGCATCGGCAGTGCTGGACGTGTTCTGTCCGGAACCGCTGCCCACGAGCTCGCAGCTGTGGGAGCACCCGCACGTGCGCATCTTCCCGCACGTCAGCAGGTAGGAAAGAGGTCTGATGCATTCGTGATTTAGCTCATTGTTTGGCTTGCACCCGGGCGTGCCCGTCTTCCCGCACGTCAGCAGGTGCGCTGCTGAGAAAGTTTGAGACTGTGAGCGATCTGTGCATGCCTGCATGCATCCCCCGCTGCGCCCCACGTTCAGCCGGCTTTGGGTGCTCTCACGCCGCACATCTTAGGTCCGCTGGCATTCCCTCCTGCTGCCCGCCGCAGCATGACCAACATCGAGAGTGCGGTGGAGCAGATGCTGGCCAACAGGTGCGCCTCATAAACAGTCTCAACATGCCCTCCTAGACAGGATTTGTCCCGGGGCACGTGCACCGCCTTGTGTCCTGTCACACGTATGCGCCGTCTTGGCTCTTGTCCCGCCTGCAGGGAGTGCGTGCTGACGGGCAAGCCGCCGCCGGCCGAGCTGGTGGTCGACTGGGAGGCCGGCTACTGAGCGAGCGCCTGATAAGCAAGTAGCTGAGGGCAGCAGGCTGGAAGGCTTGAGAACAGGCGCCTCCGGCAGAGCTACTGAGCGAGGGACTGTCCAGCGGAGCGGCGGCCAGCATGGCTGCACCTCAGCCGGTGGCCCTGTGTTGGGCGCAATGCTCTGCAAGCTGCAGTGGCATGCTAGCAAGCAGCACTTCTTGTGTTCAGTCGTGAATGACCTTCCCGCCGGCATTCTACAGTTAAATAACAATACCACCATGATATGTACATGTTTGCTTGCATGCATGCTGTCGATGCTAAAGCCACATGGCAATGATGAGAGGCGAGTGCTCTGTCAAACCGCTGCCGCATCTGTGCAGTCATTTGCAGCGGCTGTTGCATGCAGGCCAGATACTAGTGCTGCATGATAGATAGAGCATGCTGCTAGCTGAGCCGCTCGGCCGAGCGGACGCAGCTGTTCTGCGGTCAGCGCCCGGCTGGGGCGCTCATGGCCGCCAGTGGCGGCGGCCAGACTTGCCCCGCCCCTGTGCTTCGGCTTGAGCCGATGCAGTGGCAGCAGCCTGCCCTCCGGCCGACTGAGCAGAGGCAATCGCTGACGCTTGTGCAATAGAGGCGCCGCCGGTGGCTGACGCAAAGGCTGCTGCATTGGCCTGCGCCAGGCTGGCAGGCCAGCACAGCGGGTTGAGCGCGCCGGCGTTGGCCTGCACACGGGGGCAGAGAGCTAGTGTTAGAAGTTGAAGGTACGACCTGCTCAATGGCTGCAGCAACAGGGCGGAGCATGCTGATGAGCGCACGGTGTCACTACGAAGAGCAGCACTCCTGTTGCCTCTGCCACTCACCGAAGCAACGGCGGATGCAATGGCGTTTGCGGTGCCGGAGGCTCCGCCGAAAGATGAAGCGGTGGCAGTGGCGGACGCAGCTGCAATTCAGGGGCAGGGAAGGTGCAAAGTGCAGGGGCTGATCCAGCAATGCCGGGCCGAGGAGCGTGCCACCAGTAGTAAGTGCAGCATGGCCTGATCTTGTAAAGACTGGCACAACGCTGGGTATGCCATGCCTCCCTCCCTCCCCCCCATGCGCCCCACCACTCACAGGCTAGTGCCGCCGCCGTCTGGAAGGGGCAGGCGCGGCAGGCGTCGGCGACTGCGGTGGCCACAGCTGAAGCAACTGCAGAGGACTGGCCGCCGCTGGATTGCGCGCTGGCCTGCAGGCAGGGGACGGACAGGCAAGAGCGCCAGAGGGCACACGCGGTGAGCTTGTGTTGCTTTGGGGCAGCCGAACGTCCCGCCTCGGCCTCAACTGCAACCGCCCCCAGCCCTCCACTCCTCGCCCACTCACCAGTGCGCTGGCCAGGCTCTGCCCGCCCTGCAGCGGGTCAGCGCAGATGGCGCCAGCCAGGCTCTGCGCAAGTGCGGAGGCCTGCGCTTGAGCGGACGCGCTGCCTTGGCCCGAGGCGGAAGCGATGGCAGAGGCCTGGGCTTGGGCCGAGCCACCACCAGAGGCAGTGCTGCTAGCAGTAGAGCTTGCCCAGGCGCTGCCGCTGCCACTTGAGGATGCCTGGGCGCTGGCTTGGGCAAAAGCTGAGGAGCCGCCGCCGCCCAGCAGCTTGCGATGGTCTGGGGAGGGAGGGAGCGGCGGGAAGGGGAGGAGGCACCGCGGCGGGTGAGCAAGCGGCGGCGGGAGCAAGGTGCTGCGATCAGGCGGGACTTACACTGGCGTGGCAAAGGCCAAGCAAGCAGCTGCCACACGTTTAAATGTAGGACTCTCAAAGGCAAAAGAGGGAGCCTGCTGGTGTGCCCCACAGCGGACTCCTCACCGGCGGCGGCCGCCGCCGCTGTGGCCAGCAGGAGCGCGAGCAGGAGGGTCACGGCGCGCATGGTGGCTTATTTGTGTAGTTGAGAACACAGAGAACGCAAACCTGCTGGTTTTGAGTGCCGCGAGACTTGACGCGGTCGCAGCATCGGAGCGCTCCTTGGACAGTGCACTGCCCAGCAGCTTCCCTGCTGCTCGCTGCTGGCCTGCTCTGGGACGCAGCAACCCCAGCCAGTGGGCAGCCCGCAGTGCCAACCCTATGGTGAGCGCTCACGCCAGCGCCAAAGCCCAACAGATTGGCCATCTCTGCCACAGCTGCCACGGCTTGCCCTGGCCAGCTTGGGTTTGCACATTAGCGGCGGCCGCCGGCGCCGCCGGCGCCACACAGCCGCTGCTCAGCTCCCATTCTCTCGGCCGCAGGATTCGCTTCTGCTGACCTTTCACAACCCCGCCCTTGAGGCCAACTGGCGCGCCTACCAGGCGGAGAGCCTGCGGGGCGCAGATACTCTGGGCTGCGCCGCCCTGCTGGTGAGGCGGCAGTGTGGCAGCACATCACCTGGTGTGTCTTGGCTCTGCTGAAGTCAGCTCTGCAGACGTGCAGCATTTGTCGCCCTTCCGTGAAGCTCACCCCTTGCTTTCCCTTCTCCTGCTCCGCACAGCTGGCGCTCGCCCCGGCGCTGGCGCACCAGGACCAACCTGGCCCCGAGTACTGGGCAGCTGGTGCAGCGCTCGTCACCGCGCTGCTCTGGCCGCTGCTGCACCGCCCCAGCTGGCGGCGCTGGCGGCCCGCAGTGCTGGCCTGCGTTCCCGTCCTGCTGGCGTGGGTGGTGTTGACCGATGCCACGTTTGTGTGAGTGGCACGGGCTTAGCGCAGAACATGTATGGTGTGGTGGTAACATGTGCAGCATGCGTTTGCACTGCGTCTGCATGGACTGGTCACCCGGTCACCCACAGGCCACCTGCCCTGCTGTGCCCCACGCAGCAGGGCCGAGCACCTGCCATCGGCCAGCTCGGCAGCCGTGCCCAGCGGCCTACTGTCCCTGGCCGGCCTGGGCCCGGCATTCCAGCTGGGCAGCCTGCTCTGCCTCTCCCTGCCGCTGAGGTGAGGGGAGGGTGGTGGCAAAGGGCTGTGCACCTAGACGCAAGGAAAATGCCTGGCGTACAGGCAGGCAATCTCTGAGTGGTTCTTCAGATCAGCTTGCAAGCTACAGTCTCCATTGACCTTTGTTTCGTAACATCCCTCCTGCCGCACCCCACCTGCCCGCACAGGGAGCATCTCCTGGCCCACCTGCTCGTGGCAGCCGTGCTGCTGGCTCGGCACAACCGCCCCGTGTGCGACGCCCTGCTCGCTTCCGGCGGCCCCTCTAGTGCTGATGCCATGCTGGCATGGGCCGGCTGGATGGAGACGGTTGCTGGCTGGCTGCCACATACGCACGCGCTTGCTGCAACACAGTGCGCTGCTGACCTGGGCCCGCCCGCCACAGCCGCCTGCCTGCACCTGCTGGCATGGGCGCAGCTGCTGGTAGGGCTGCTGTTGGGCAGCTGGCTGGCGTGGCTGGCTGAGAAGCGCTCTCGCCGCGCCTTCCTGCTTCAGGTAGGTGTGTAGAGGGGCTGGGTGGCCCCGCTGGGTTGAGCTAGAGGCCTGCTGGGCGGTTGAGGCCGGCATGCACGAGGCATGCACGAGGCGCATGCACGAGGGCGCTGAGCAGCTCCAGCGGAGAGTGCGTCCGACATCATTTCCATGTGTCCCGCAGCTGAAAGAGAATGGAGCAGGCGCACCGGCCGCACCTGCTGCCAACTTGCTCTGCTGCTGGAGCATGCTGCCCCTGGCCGCTCTGGCTGCCGTGGTGGCCTGGGCGGCGGCAGCTGCAGCTCTTGCGCTGCTGTCTGGAGGACCTGGCCCTACTTCCCTTGCCGCAGTCGCTGCGATAGCGGCAGCTGCGGTTCTAAAGCGGTGAACCGGCCAGAACATGCGCCGCCGTGCCAGCAGCACGCCCCAGCAGGCGGCAGCGGCGGCGGCACCAATCAACTTTCTCGCATGCGTGCCCTGATGGCTTGCATTTTCTCCGCTCGTTTGTGAGATCGCTCGGAAGCAGCAGCCGCGCGCGATGGCTTCAGACGGTGAGACTTGCAACACGCGAGCGGCGTGGGCCGGCCGCAGCGGCCTCCCGCGCGGGTCAGAATGATCTGAAGTATGCGCCGATCTCGTGGCGTGGGCGCCATGCCCGTCTGACCGACCATTCCCGCTGTTCCTAATCCGCCGCTCCCTCTGCAGGCTGCCAGCCGGTCGCCTGGGCGGGCAAGGGCGGCTTCACGCACCTGCTGTACCAGCCTAACGGGCGGCAGGGGGAGAGCTATGGAGCAGCGCGTGAGTGGGCCGCCGCCGCCGCCTGCTGCCGCCGCCTGCCGCCACTTTGCTCTCCATAGCCGCTTGCCGAGCTGCCATCTCAACCCCTCGGCCACATTCTTAGCAGGGCACGGCCATGGCGGCCATGCAGAGCAGCAGGAGCAGCAGGAGGCGGGCAGCAGCGGCCGCAGCGACCGGACAGGCACCTGGAACGGCCCGGCGCCCCGGGGCTATGTGGCAGAGCCCATGCACGTGAGCAAATGGCAGCATGCATTGTGTGGGCTGTGTATAGTTTTCGGAGTCTTGCGTTATTGCTACGGCAGGGCTCAAGAGCATGGGCCCTACCACATAGCAACAACGCGCGTGAGCCAACAGCTTGCCTGGTATGCGCCGCTTGGCTGCCGCTTTGCCCGGCCGCAGTCGTGAGTGCTCAATGTGCACGTCTTTTTGCTGCCGCTTCTCCTGCAGGCGCAAGATGAGTCGCGGGCAGCGGCTGCCAAGCCAGTGAACGAGCCGCAGCACCTGCTGCTGCCCGGCGGCGTACGCCTGCCGCTGCTGGGTCTGGGCACTTATCAGCTGCAGAGTGCGGACGCCGTGCGCAAGGCGCTGGAGCGTGAGTGTGGCTGGGGAGCTGTTTGGGCAAGCTGTTGTTGGGCAGCTTGTTGAGAAGCCTTGTTGGGGCATTGGTAGCATGCAGCTGCGATGGCTGCGCAGCATGCTGCAGGGCTGCCGCTCGGTGCGATGTCTCACTTACTTTGTGTGCTGCTGCCACAGCAAGCCATGGCACGACCCGTCTGGTGGTCTCCGCGTGAATATCACAGTCGCTGCCTGCTGTACATCCCGCCCTGCCATGCAGTGGGCTACCGCCACATCGACTGCGCCTCCTTCTGTGAGTGCCGGTCACGCTGCGCCTGCTTTGCTTGCTTTGCCTGCAGTGCCTGCTGCACCTGCCTGCTTCGCCTGCTGCGCATGCCATGCTGTGCGCCGCTGTGCCTGTTGGCACGCCACGCCTGCATCACGACTGCTGGCTGAGCAGCCGCCCTGCGGTTGTGCACTTCAGCGGTAGCGGGGCAAGGCACAACCGGCAGCCCACCCATCTCTCTTATTCACTGTGTACTTTTCTGACTTCTCTGCGTCGCAGACGCCAACCAGAAGGTGATTGGCGAGGGGCTGAAGGACTTCCTTGCCCAGGCAACCTGCAAGTTGTTTTAATCCTGACTGTTTACTTTGCTCATTCCCCTCCATCTACAGATGCCAACCAGAAGACCATTGGCGAGGGGCTGAAGGACTTCCTGGCCCAGGGCAAGCGTGACCAGCTGTTCATCACCAGCAAGATCTGGAACGACGAGCACCGGCCGGCCGATGTGCGGTGAGTTTGGATGGTTCGAGTTGTGCTGTTGTTTGCTTGGTTTGGGCGGCCAGGCATGCTTGCTGGATTGAAGGAGTCGTCAGCCAGGTTTTTGACCGGCTGGCGCACTGACCTGCGATCGGCTAGCTGTCTTCCCTCATTCCCTTCTGCAGGGCGTCCGCCGAGCGCACCATTGCCAACCTGGGCTGCGGCCACCTCGACCTGCTGCTGGTGCACCGACCTGCCTGCCAAGTCTTTGCCAACTATACTCCTTGCTTACTCCCTTCCTGTCTGCAGCGCGTCTGCCGAGCGCACCATCGCTGATCTGGGCTGCGGCCACCTCGACCTGCTGCTCGTGCACTGGCCCTGCGCGTGGAAGCCGGGCACCCAGGAGGTTGACACCGAGGTCACCGTGCAGCAGACCTGGTGAGGCTGCAGGTGGTGTAGTTGGCTGAAGGGGAATAGGGAAGTGGGGGACTGAGGAGGTGGACATTGAGTTTACTGTGCAGGAGACGTGGTGAGGCTCAACTTGTGTTATTGATATAGTTGGCTGAAGGTGAACAGGGAGGCCGGGGACCAGCCAACGGAGGTGGACACCGAGGTTACCGTGCAGCAGACCTGGCGAGGGAGGGCACTTGTTCCTGTCGTAGCTGACTGGGAGGTTGGTGACACACAAGCGATATGCCTTGGGTAGAGCGTGCCTGTGCCCAGCTTTCCGGCCAAAACCAATTTTATTCACCAGTGCCACCTGTTTGTCCTGCTCCCAGGCAAGCACTGGAGGCGCTGGTGGATGCCGGCCTGGTGCGCTACATCGGCGTCAGCAACTTCAGCCTGAAGCAGGTGGGTGGGTGGGCAGCATGCACCTGGTGAGTGGGAAGTGGGGGTGGGGCCACATAGCTTGCAAGCCGGAGCAGGGGAGGCACCAGCCTGTTTGTGCCTCTCTTGGCGGCAGGTTGGGCAGGTACTCTCATTCGCCCGCATCAAGCAGGCTGCGAATTGTTCGAATCATCGCATCAATTAGTGCCCCCTATCTTTTTGTTTGCAGGTGGAGGAGGTTCTCTCCTTTGCCCGCATCAAGCCGGTGGTCAACCAGATCGAGCTGCACCCGCTGCTGGCCCAGCGCAAGCTGATCGGCGTGTGCCTGCGCAAGGTGAGCTGCTGCAGCAGGCCAATGGGCTGTTACTTGAGTAGTTGCGTACGTATGTGCTAAACATGCAAACGTGCTGGTTTGCCTCCCAGCACCCGTGGCATCCCAATTCAAACCCCCTCTCGCCCTGCCTGTCTGGGCTGCAGGGCGTGCACAGCGTGGCCTATTCTCCGCTGGGCGTTAGCAGGGACGCCCTGCAAATCCAGTTCAATGTCAGAGCTAATCCACCCATCTTCTTTCTGATTCAATGCTGCAGGGCGTGAACAGCGTGGCCTACTCCCCGCTGGGCGTGGGCAAGGACGCCCTGCTGCAGCACCCCGCCGTGCTGGAGGTGGCAGCAGAGACGGGCAAGAGCCCCGCCCAGGTGCGTTTGTTCGCTTGTCTTCTGCACATAGTGTGCTGCGCTGTTGGCTGATGTGCACTCAGCAAGGCCGAGGTTGGAAGCACCCCGCCGTGCTGGAGGTGGCAGCTGAGACCGGCAAGAGCCCCGCCCAGGTACAGGATGGCTTTGGACGTGCACATCTGAATGTAGAGTTGCCTCTCCAGCCCGCTCAGTTGCGATTCTGCCATTCTGCCATGCGCCTCCCGGCACGTGCTGCTGCGGTGGAACGTGCAGCGCGGCGTTGCTGTCATCCCTCAACCCCAGGCTTCCTGCTTGCTCAGCTGTGACTGCCATTTTACATTTTACTGCTGCCTGCAGGTGCTGCTCAAGTGGAACGTGCAGCGCGGCGAGGCCGTCTTCCCTGAGCTTCCTTCTGCATTCCAAATGGTTCTTTCCACTCGATCCTCAACGCAGGTTCTTCTCAAGTGGAACGTGCAGCGCGGCGTGGCGGTCATCCCCAAGGCCGGCAGCGAGCCGCACCTGGCTGAGAACATCGAGGGCCTGTTCAGCTGGCGCCTGACCTGGGACCAGAAGGTGTGTATTTGTAGCTTAGGCTGCCGTTCCGTGCTGCTGAGATTTGCATATGCTGGGGCTGCCTGGGGTGCACCTGACAGACAACACTTGTGGCATGTTCAGCTGGGGCCAGCAGGTGGGTTGCTGTAGCTGATGTCACCCGCATCTGAGCCATCTCAGGGAGCACTAGGTGCAGGCCGGCACAGGCACAACTGGATGCTCTGCTTTATGGCATGCAGCTGTGCATCGGCCACCACACTTTGCACACCTTCAGCTGCATATGCTCACCCTTGCTGCTGCTCCATTTGCAGGCCAAGCTGTGCACCGGCTGGTGCACCATGCCCCTCTTCGCTGCTTAATTTTGCTGACCTCCGCTGTTCAGTTTGTGTTGTTGCGCAGGCCAAGCTGGACGCTCTAGATGCCGGCACGCGGCTGTGCACCGGCTGCGAGTCCTGGAACTGCTGCCCTCTCTGCCCACTGCTGAGCCTTGTTTGGTTTTACCGGTCTGCTTGCAGGCCAAGCTGGACGCCCTGGACGCCGGCACGCGGCTGTGCACGGGCTGGGAGTCGTGGCACACGTTTGACGACCCCGAGGAAGGGGGTGCCCTCAAGCCCAGCAAGGTGCTCTGAGGCACCTGAAGACTTGCTGCTCGGCGAGGTGCTGTGGAGGCAGAGCCAGTGGCACAGCCCAGCTGCGCAGCACACCCTGAGGAGGGCGGCGCTGAAGCCCAGCAAGGTGCTGTAAACAGCAGGCGGCTGCCCAGCACGGCTGCCCAGCATGGCTGCCCAGCACGGCTGGTAGCTTGCGGCAGCACGCAGCAGGGCAGGCGGCGCGCTCAAGCCCAGCAAGGTGCTTTGAACCTGCGGTTGCTGCCCGGCTCAGCTCGTCTGAGCCCAACCGCCCGCAATCCAAAGTTGGCGGCCCAACGCAGCTGCCCAGTGCCGCTGTAGAGCTGCAGCTGCAGCATTCACGCAAGGCGCGCCCAAGCAGCCCGTGCCGCGCGCGCTGTGCCTGCGCTGGGCCATTTGGAGCACCCAGCGCAGCGAGCAAAGTGCCCTGGCTGTGCGCTGACTTGTTTTCAATGCCGGACTGCACCGTTGATTCCACTCCATTCCCGACTGTGTTGAGCACCGGCATTTACAGTCACCAAAGCACTAGCCTTCACGGTAAAAGAACCACACACTGCTCATAGTAATGCAATAGCGCGCAGCCACTGAGGGCAATTGCCTGGGGGATTGGCTGGCCGCTCCACATTACGTGTGGACTACTGATTCAGGGGGAGCGGGAAAGGGGCAAGCCGCGCATGGGTGGGATAAATGACAAGGACAAGTTGGCAAAAAATAAAACAAATCATAAAGCGCACGTGGAGGTGAGGCTTAGCATCAGCAAGATAGGAGAGCAGGACGGAAAGTGAAAAATGGCAGGAGGGCAGCAGTGTTGCGGTGCACCAAGCGATCTACACTGTGAGCCTGCGGGACATGACGTGCAAGGGCAGTGCATTTCCAGCCCAGCATCACTTCTCATCAATCAAGTCGCGCATATCTGGCTCGGCGTCTCCCTCCAGCTCCAAGGAAGGGCGGCGGCCGGCCAGCCGCATCACGTGCGTTGCAAAGACGCCTGAGTCAAAGGCCCCCCCTTCCGCTGCGTCAAAGTACACGCGGCGCAGCGGCGGGTGCTGCGCCAGCCAGTCAAAAAAGGCATCAGCAGCAGGGGAGCTCCAATCAACTTCCTTACTAATAAACGTGCTGCCTTCAAGGAAGTCCAGGGCTGCAGCAGCCTGCAGGGCGGCTGTGCTGACAACCAGGCCATCAACATTGTAGTGCAGCCAGCGCAGGCTGGCCAGCCAGGGGCCAGCGGGCAACGGCGGGGCGGCATTGCAAACTATATCCAGGTAGCACAGCTGCAGGTTGGGCAGGCCCGCCAGCGCCGCGGGCACGGCAGCGCCGCGTGCGAAGACGATCTGCAGCAGAGATGTGGGATGCGGCAATTGTAAGTGCACTGGCGAAGCATTGCCGGCTGGTGAGGCTGCAAACAAAGCCCCTCAGTGCCCTTGTCATTCCTTTCCTTCATTCATACGCGACACATCCGGCAGGTGGTTCACAGGCAGCAACACCTCAGCATGCTCACCAGGCGTTTGAGCTGGCGCAGGTGCGTCAGTGCAGCGCTGAGCACCGCATCATCTCCCTCCGGCGTGTCGCATCCCCACAGTCTGAGGTGCCGCAGCTTCGTCAGTGCCGACAGGCTGCCTGGAATGGTTGCGTTGCTAATCTCCAGGCGGGTGAGGCGGCCGCTGAGGCGCGACAGCGCACCCAGGCTGGCTGGTGAGTAGCCGCAACTGCGCAAACTCAGGCTGGACAGCCGCGGCAGCTGGGCCACCTGCAGTCACGCGGGTGCACAGCGCAGCACAGGTTCGGGCAGAGAGCAAGCGCCACATAGTGCATGCCGTCCCGCCGCATGAGCATGCTTGTTCATTGTGAGCAGTGAGCACATCCCCACTTGCCTGCTTGGGCAGGGCGGCGGAACCATCCGACTCAAGGGACAGCCACTTGAGGGAGGGCGGCAGGCGCTTGCCGGCGGGGAAACTTAGGTTTCCGCTGAGCTGCAGCACACTCAGGGCTGACAGACTGCGGATGGCTGAAGAGACGTGCAGCCGCGAGCCTTCATCCCAGGACTGCAGCTCCAGCCGCCGCAGCAAGGGCATGGCGACAAGCCACTCAGTGCTGCAGATGCGGCCGCTGACGCGGAGCTCAACAAGCTGCCGCCCTGCACCCGCAAATGATAGGCAGGCCGTGACAGCTGCTGCGGCGGCAGCCCCGCCCTCCTCTGTTTCGTCGTCGCAGTGCAGCTTCAACCGCTGCAGTTGCTGCCCGTGCCGCGCCAGGAAGGCGGCAAACGAGCGAACCGCCGGCAGACTCATCAGCTCCACATCCATCTCCCGCAGCAGTTCAGGGCTGAGGGCAGCCGCCGCAAATCGCTTGCAGGCCAGCGACACGGGGCCCAGCCTGCAGAAGTGGGACAGCAGTATGTGATGCATGTGGCGCAAGGGCAGTGGGATGCGAAGCGGAGCAGGCGGCAGCGGCCGTGTGCTGCCTTGCGCATCTAGAGCGGTCGGACTTGCATTAGCACCGCACATGATTTGCCTTCCACATCTGAGCAGCGCAGGCCCTGGGGCGCACCGCTGCTTCAGGTCGAGGTGGGCCAGGCACGTGGCGAGCACGGCTTCGGGCAGCTCGGTGACTTTCACAGCTGGTACTACAATGTTCGCCTGCAGGGCAGCACGTGCACGGCTACGGGGCGCCATGGCGGCCGAGCGACGGCGGGCCTCGCTGCCTGGGCTGCCTGGGGCGCTGTCTGGCAAGGCAACCGAGAGGATTCGCTGCCGCGACGCTACTAGAAGTCGGCTGGATGCCGTTGGGGCTGGCCTGCAGCCGCCGCCCCATGGGGCCCCAGCGCGTGCAAAGCGGCGGCAGCGGCGGTGGCAGCAGCACGTTGCCCAAGGCACCTGATCCTTCCCTTGCACTCTGCTGCTTAAGATCCGCCTCGCGCGGCCCGCTGATGGTTGGTGCAGTTTCCCTCCACTCATCCACTGACATCCGCGGTGTTTGACCCAATGCAACAACCGCCTGCCAAGCTGGTGCTAACTGCACAACAGGCCCAACATTACACACTTGAATGAATAGCAACCAGTTTGATAGGATGACCAACAGCGGAGGAAACGGCAGATTGCAGGGGGCACGATGCGCTGCCTGCAAACCTAATCCAAGGTAGAACAGGCCGAAGAAGGCAGCAGGCAGGCCATGCAACAGCAAGCAAACAGAGACAAGAGGGACCAAATGAACAGCGGACAGCTGTGCAAGGGCGCGCATGACACGGCAAGGTGCGCGGCTGCGAGGCACAATGTGAGCGTGAACGGAACTCGAAGGCAACAGGGCAACTCGAACGAGGAACAGAGGGCATCACTCCTCATGCAGCAGATCGAACATGCCTGCAACGTCTGCCTCCTCCAGCACCAGGGAAGGGCGGCGGCGGCCCAGACGCTCCACGTGGGCTGCAAAAAAAGGCGTGTGGTAGGCCTGCCCTCCCCTGTCTTCCAGGTGCACACGGCGCAGCGGCGGGTGCTGCGCCAGCCAGCCAAAGAAGTCGGCGGCGGGGTCCGATTCCCGCTCGAAAACAGCAACCCAAGAGTTGATCGTTTCTAAATACTCCAGGGCGGCAGCATCCCGCAGGGCGGCTGTGCTGCTCACCAGGCCGCAGATAGGATAGCTCAGCCAGCGCAGGCTGGCCAGCCAGGGGCCGGCAGGCAGTGGCGGGGCGGCGGCCTCGTCAGTCTGCACTTCCAAGTTGCAGCGCTGCAGGTTGGACAGGCCAGCCAGCGCCGCGGGCACCGCAGCATCATTCGTCATGACGACCTGCAGCAAGGGTGTGGGCTGCAGCTGTGGTGACCACAGCATTGGGGCCCATTTCCAACTGCTGAAAGTGCAAGCAGCAATCCACAGCGCCCTCCCCATCCAATGTGCGGGACCTCCGCTGGTGCCAGCCACAGGCAGCCACCCCCACACCATGCTGCTCACCATGCGGCTGAGCTGGCGCAGGTGCGGCAGCGCGGTGCTGAGCAGCGCCTCGTCTCCGTCCGTGCCACTCCCACAGCCTGAGGTCCCGCAGCTGCGTCAGCGCCGACAGGCTGCTGCAGCCGTAGTACATGTCCAGGCGAGTGAGGCTGCCGCTGAGGCTCGACAGCGCACCCAGGCTGGCCGCTGAGTGGCCGCAACTGCGCAAACTCAGACTGGACAGCCGCGGCAGCTGAGCCAGCTGCAGCCAGGCAGGCAGGTGCAATACAAGTTAGGAGGAGGGTAGGCCACAGGGCAAGGGCCATCGCAGCGGGCTAAAATCCGACTGCATGTAACACACTTCGGCGAGCTGTCAACCCCACCTCGACGATGCCACTTGCCTAAACTTGCCTGATGCGGGAAGGATTCGGAGGGGTCGTCGTGAAGGGTCACCCGCTCGAGGGAGGGCGGCAGGCGCGTGGCGGCGGGGAAACTCAGCTTTCCGCTGAGCTCCAGGACACTCAGGGCCTTCAGAGCGCTGATGGCCGGAGAGATGTGCAGCGGCGAGTTGTTCAGCCCCGACTGCAGCTGCAGCCGCCGCAGCGCGGGCATTGTGAGCAACCACTCCGTGCTGCAGATGTGGCCGCTGGCGCTGAGCTCCATCAGCTGCCCCCCTGCACCCGCCATCGACAGGCAGATGGCGGCATCTGCCGCTGCGGCAAACTCGCCCTCTGCTGTGCCATCGTTGCATTTGATCGCCAGCCGCTGCAGTTGCTGGCCATGCCGCGCCAAGAAGCCCGTGAATGAGCGCAGTGCGGGCAGGCTTGGCAGCACACCCACATCTGCCTCCCGCACGTCAAAGAGGCGGGCTGCTGCTGCAAAATTTTGCAGACCAGCGACACAGGGCCGAACCTGCAGCAATACAACGCTCGTAAGGCGCTTGGTGCAAGGCGAGTGCATGCAGCGCTGGAGCGTGGGAACGGCGGCGGCGGCGCCGGCCGCGGCTACGGCAGCGGGCTCCCGCCTCCTCCCGCATCCTGAGCGGCCGGCCTATTGGCACATCGTTGTGCAAGCACGTTCGCCTGCACCTGAGCCGCCCGGCGCCCCTGCTCACCGCTCCCTCAGCGGCAAGAAGCCCAGGCACTTGGCGAGCAGCTCATCGGGCAAGCTGCTGATGCCATCGACACGATGTACGATGTTAGCGCGCTGGGTCGCGCGGCCGCGGCTGCGGGGCGCCATGACGTCGCTGGGCTGGCTTTTGTCGCGCTATCTGGGCCACAATAGTGATGATTCGTGGGGCACCAAACACCGGCTGGGCACGGCTGGGCCAGGGTTGCTGCCGCCGCCTCAGCGGGCCGACGCGCCCGCAGCAGCGGCGGCATTGGCAACGCGCGAAGCACCACAAGGCAGCCTGATCCTTGCCTTCCCGCCTGTTGCATAGCATTGAGGTGAAGTCGTATAATCCCAGATCACACCACAAGTGGAACTGCCTTTTCCCTGGCCTGGTGGCAGCAAATGGATGGTCACAAAGTAACGTGTGGCCTTAGACCCGACCACCACAGTTGCAGGCCATGTGACAAGACGAGAGGAGCAGAGAGATCAAACACACAGCAGAGCAGCTCTAAGATGGTGCAGAGCTCATGGTCTACTTTACAGCGGGCTGGGATGCTTGATGTGGGCATGCAAGGGAGGGCAGGGAGGAAGCGAACAAAGGTGCGGAGGGCAGCGCTGCTGCAACGGCGCCGACCACGCTGTGTGGGCCTGCAGACATAGCGCACAGGCGGCAGCACACTCCCTATACAGCATCAGCTGCGCTGTATCAGATCGAGCATGCTGGCCGCGTCTCCAATGGGCCGCAGGAATCCCTCCAGCTCCAAGGAAGGGCGGCGGCGGGCCAGGCGCATCGCATGCGCTGCAAAGAAACCAGAGTCGAAAGCCTTACGTCCCGCTGCATCAAAGTACACCCGGCGCAGCGGCGGGTGCTGCGCCAGCCAGTCAAAAAAACCGGCAGCGACGGGGGAGGCCCAATCGACTTTCTTTGTATTGTAGAAGGTGCCGCCTTCCAAAAAGTCAAGTGCGGCAGCAGCCTGCAGGGCGGCTGTGCTGGTTATCAGGCCGCCGATTTCATAATACAGCCAGCGCAGGCTGGCCAGCCAGGGTCCAGCAGGCAGCGGTGGGGCGGCAACCCCCTCCTCTGGAACCAAGAAGTCCAGGCAGCAGCGCTGCAGGTTGGACAGGCCGGCCAGCGCCGCAGGCACCGCAACATCTGCTGTTTCAACGTACTGCAGCATGGACACGGTTGCGGCGAGTGCTGAGGCGCAGAGGCGGCTGAGGAGCCCAGCAGCAGCACCCCTCATCCCCCCTCCACGACCACAAGAAACGCTTCCAAATGGGCTCAGAGGCAGACAACCCTCCTGCAAGTGCTCACCAGACGCGTGAGCTGGCGCAGGCGAGGCAGTGCAGTGCTGAGCACTGCATCGTCTCCCTCCGGAGCCCAGCAATCCTCCAGGCGAAGGTCTTGCAGCTGCGTCAGCGCCGACAGGCTGCCAGGGATGTATGCGCAGCCCATTGATAGGCATGTGAGGCTGCTGCTGAGGCGCAGTAGCGCACCAAAACTGTCAGCTGAGTATGCACAATGTTCCAGGCACAGGCTGGCCAGCCGCGGTAGCTCAGCCACCTGCAGGCAGGCAGGCAGTGCAGCAAAAGCCAGGAGGAGGGTGGGCCGCAGGCATGGGGTACAGCAGGGGACTACTGGATGGCTTTATAGCCCAACTTCCGACCAAATGCTGACAGAAGGTCAGCACACCCGCTTGCCTGCTCGGGAAGGGCGTCAGAGTAGTCCCACCGGAGAGTCAGCCGCTCGAGGGAGGCCGGCAGGCGCGTGCCGGCGGGGATCATTAAGCGCCCTTCCAGTTCCAGTTCGATTAAGGCCGCCAGAGCGCCGATGGCTGGAGACATGTGCAGCCTTGAATCGTGTGGATGTGCCTCCAGCTGCAGTCGCCGCAGCGCGGGCATGGCGGCCAGCCAGTCGGAGCTGCGGATGCAGCCAATGACATTGAGTTCCATCAGCTGCGCCCCTGCACCCGCTATCGCCAGGCAGGCCGCGACAGCTGCCGCTGCGGCAACCTCGCCCTCCTCTGTGCCATCCTGGCAGTAGAGCATTAATTGCCGCAGGTGCTGGCTGTGCCGCGCCAGGAAGACTGCAAATGAGCGCACCGCCAGCAGGGTCGGCAGCACCACATCCGCCTCCCGCAGCAGTTCAGGGCTGCGGGCTGCTGCCGCAAACCGCTTGCATGCCAGCGAGACCGGGCCCAGCCTGCAGCAGCATGAAAGTTGGTGAGGAGGTTGGCGCGAGGGCGGGGTCACCAAGTCGGTGGCGGCAGCGGCGGCGGCGGCGGCCCTGCTGCGTGGCTGCAGAGCGACCTGCCGTTTGCAAATGCAGATGACTGCTACTCCCATCCGCATCTGAGCCGCGCAGGCCCTGGGGCGCACCGCTGCTTCAGGTCGAGGTGGGCCAGGCACTTGGAGAGCACAGGTTGGGGCAGCTCGGTAATTTTCACGGCTGACGCTACGGTGCAAGCCTGCTGAGCAGCACACACGGTGCTGCACGGCGCCATGGCGGTCGAGCGGGCTTGGGATCCGGTTTCTGAGCTGCCTGTGGCGCTGTATGGCACGATGACCGATGCTGATCGCTGCAATAATGCAACACAGGCCGGCTGGGCGCGCTGGGGCAGCTGCCGCCCCAGCGCTGGCAAAGCGGCGGCAGCGGCGAGGCGCGCCGAGCGAGCTCGGGCATGGCGGCCAGCAAGTCAATCCCAATGGCGCTGCAGCGCCAGCAATCCCTTGGTTAAAGCAGCTTTACACGAACATACATGCACTCTGTGCAAGGTTTGATGTTCAAAGTACAGGCGCCCCCGCGGCCGGCAATGCACGCCGGCAGCAGCACCCAGCACCCATAGCACCCATGGCTCATACACAGTGCTCAATACACTGTCAGCGTGGCAGCGGGGTGCCCCGCCGCCGCCTTGTACCGCTCGAACAGCCCCTCTATCGCCGCAATGTACTGCTGCAGGTAGCGCTGCACGGCCTCTGGGCTGGGGTCCGCTTCTCTGGGCACAGCGATGGGGCGGCCGATCACCACGTGCATGGGCACCTGCGCAGCAGCAGGGAAAGCTCCGTTTAGACCTGTTGCTACCGGGCATTGCATGGCTGATACAGAAGATGTGGAAGGAAAGCATTGGGGCAGCGGGAAGGGGCTTCCAATCACCACGTGCACGGGCACCGGCGCGGCGGCGGCGGAAGGCGAGCGGGCATGAGGCGATGGGTTGGGAAGCTTGCCGCCCAGCCGCTGCTGTGATATGCCACATGCCAAGCAGGGCAGCGACGAGAGACAAGTGTGCACCCAGCAGCAGCAGCACATGTACACCAAGGCTGGTGCATGCACTGCTGAGGCAGCTCAGCAGGCAGCAGGCAGGGGCCTCACCGCATGCGGCAGCGCCGTGCCCAGCCAGCCCCACACCTGCGCCACAGTCGGGCCAGTTTGCAGTTGGGTTGGGGGTGCGCACTTCATGCATGACGCGTCTCATGCCACTTGGCATGCGCTGCCAAGCTGTGGCTGTCCAATCGTTCAGTTCCAGGCTCTGCCGACAGACATTCCAGCCAAGCGGTTGCATGCCATCCCACAGCCCAGCCCACCAGCATAGGCACGTATCCGATGCGCCGCACAAAGCTGGGAAGGGCACGTGCAGTTCGGTGGGTTTAGTCGTCAAGCAAGCAAGTCGGGCCGTGTTGCGCTCTTGCTGGGCTGTGCAGCGGCCAACCCACAGCAAGGCTTGCAAACCACCGCAGCTGCTCCATACCAGCAGCAACTGCCCAGCAAGCCGCACCAAAAGCCCCAACTGCTCGTGGCGATTCGAAACAGCAGCAACCACTCTCCAGGCAACTCGAACCAGTTGGTCTTTCTACCAACCTTGAAACACCACCAAGCCCCACCTGCTCATGGTGGTGCGCAAGAACAGGAATTGCTCTTCATATAATACGAGCTGCTGCCTTTCCAACCCCACCTGCTCATGGCGGTGCGAGAGAACAGGAACGCGGGCCAGTCGATGAAGGGCCGCCAGAAGCGGAAGTGCGGCGTCTGGCCAAACGCAAAGACGGGCACGATGGGCGCGCCCGCCTGGATGGCCAGCCTGCGGGGCAGGGAATGCAAGGACCATGCGAGTTGCATGCATACCATTGTCTTGATTGCCTGCGCTGGGAGAGAAGCTGTAGCCGACCACCGCTGCACGGTACAGCTTGCAGGAGGCGTCCCCTTGGCGCGGCGCACCGCACAAAACCGGTGCGCTTCTTCAGGAACACCACATCCTGCCCATTTTGTTTGCATGCAACATCCCCTTCGTGCAGCTTACCGCACAAAGCCGGTGCACCTCTTCAGGAACACCGCTTTTGTGCCACTAGCATGCATGGATCACTTCTGCGGCTCACCGCACAAAGCCGGTGCGCTTCTTCAGGAACACCACCTCCTTGTCCTCATCTGGCTCCATGTAAAAGCACCTGGGAGGCAAGAACAGGAAAGACAAAGCAGTCAAAGGCTGCACCGGAGGCAACAACCATTCATTGTCTTTGTCTGGCTCCGTATAAAAGCATCTACAGAAGACAAATGAACATCATGGAAGGAAAAGCAAGGGGCAGTCACAAGCTTGCGATGAGACGGTGGCAGCAGCACTGATCTCGCGCCATCAAGCCACGGCAGCAGCGGCAGGACAGGGGGCTGCAGGAACGTGAAGCATGGATACAGCGGCAGTGACGGCAAGCAGGCACAGCAGCAGCAAGGCAAGCACAGCAGACTGGCTCACTCCTGCACTCCGCCGGGGCAAACGAAGATAGACTTGCCGGCAGCCAGCGAGCGGCGCAGCACCTGTGGGTGACAAACAGGATCGGGAGGTGAGGCAGCAGGGTGGATGGACGCATCAGAGTGAGTTGCACGGGAGACGGCATGTCATTTCATCCAAAAAAAGAATGACTTGAGGAAGCCAACACCAACCAACAAACCAGCAGTGACCAAATCCCGTGCCTCTCGGGAGGCGGGGCGGCAGCCCAGCCAGTACGCCAGGTGGCGCATCCAGGGGCAGATGAACACCTGGGCAAGCGCGGGTTATACGGAGCCGTTTCGGCCATGGAAGACGCACAGTGCATTGCATCAGAAGGTGTGGGATTTGGTGAAGCCAGGCAGTGATGCCGCTCTGGTCGTGGCAGCCCAAGAGAGGCAGCCCAGAGCGGTAGACCACAGCAGACCAGACCACACCCACCGTGCTGGTGCTCGCAACATAAGTGTTGGTCAGGCAGCGCGGCATGCCTTCTGCGTGCTCAGTGAACACGCAGCCTCCAAACGGCAGCACCGAATGCGGCTCGTAGGCTGCAACAAGTCGGAAAGGCAGACTGTGATAGAACCAAGCTTCGCGGAATGAACAAGAAGCATCGAGTGCAGCTGACGCGTTGTGCAGCATAAGCTGGCAACACGGCAGGTGGCAGACGGGGCAGGCGAACACAGCTGGCGATAGTTAAGGTGTAGCAAGGGCAGCACATTGCAGGTCATGTGAGCCCATGGTGAAATCAAGCTTTGTTGTGCATTTACGACAGCCCACCAATCATGTGAGGCCCCTCCTGACTGAAAGCATCCTTGTCCTCATACACCAGCGTGATGGGGTAGTCTGCAAGGGCAGTCAACACGAACAAGCAACTCCGATCTGCCTGCGGTTGTGAGGCGTGGCACAGCTGGGCGGAGCGCAGCTGCACACCCCACAGCGGCAATGGTCCAGGTGCCATCTTGCACACATCGTCAACCCCAGCGGCTGCCGCACACAAACCACAACCCCATCCATCCTGCCCAGCTCACATCGACGCGATTCAGCGATGCTGAAGCGAAGGAAGCGCGCCGCCCAGCGCGGCGGCGGCAGGCGCAGCGGCAGCAGCACGGTTGCCAAGTTGAGCGCCACCACTGCCCAGTTCCAGGGCCGGGGCAGGAGCAGCAGAGCCGCCAGCAGGCCAAACACCACGGCCAGGAAGCCGGCGGGGAGCCAGGCCACGCCTGCAAGAACGAGAGGATTTGTAACGTTCAGGGTCGAGACACGGCTAGGCGAAGAGTTGCAAACTAGCAACCGGTTGATGCACCGAGCGGGAGCTGCCATGGGCTCTGCATCCGAGCTACACGTCCATGCAGCAGCAGCAGCGGAAACAGCACACCAGCGCACCTAGAAAGGTCGCCAAGGAGGGGAGGCGCGAGGCGCCCTGCCCAACCGGCGGCGGCGGCGGCGGCGCCGGCTGCCGCTGCGCCGGCGGCATCGTCCTCTCGGCTATCGGCACCTGCTCGGCACTTCGCGATCGCGGCTCCGAGTCGCAATCACTGTGCTGCAAGCCGCTGCAGGCTCGCAGGAGCGCACGTCAAACCCTGCACCTCGCCCAAAGAAGCTGATCGCAGGTTGGAAGCCTTCAATTTGACTTCGGCTATTGCAGGAACAGAACCACAGGCGCTCTGACTGAGGCCGAGTTGGAAGGCCACGCTGGCCGCTGCAGAACGCATCATTTAGAGCACTTGCACCACCCCACTGCCATCAGCAGCACTGCTGTCGCACTTCGCAACAGCCCCATTTGGCGCGCGCCGCTCAGTAGGGTTGAGGGGCCGCGGGAGCTGCTTCCCGCGCACCCCAGGCTGCTGTCGCCTCGCGAGCAGCCACTGTAGACTCGCCGCAGCTTGTGGAAGACCGCAGCCGCGTTGCCGACAGGCGGGACGCGCCTGCACCCTGCCGCCGCTGCCGCCACTCGTACCGCCGGCGGCCTGCCATGCCCCACAAACATTTCATGCTCTTATTAGCCCTTCTGCTGGCTGAGGCTGCGGGAGCTCAAGCCCAGGCGCCAGCTCCCGCCCCGGCTGAGGCAGCCGGGGGCCCTGAACAATGGCGCACGCTCACCGCCGTCGTTGCGCCGGTGAGCTTGCTTTGGTTCATTGGCTGTGCTGGCTCACTCGTACCTGTGCTGGGCTGCAGGCCTGCGGTGTGCGGGAGCATTGCGTTGCTGCTGGGGCAGCAAGCTGCAGCTGTTGGGCGCGCAGGGGCAGCTGTGGCAGGCCGGCCCTGCTCTGCAGGACGTCCCCCCTCTGGGGGGATGGAGGCTGTGCGGATGCTGTGCCTCAGCTGCTGTGCCTTACTGCTTGCATTGAATGCCACACACACACCGCATGATGCTGCTGCCTGTGTGTGAGCTGATGCCCGCCGTCTGCTGATACACCCGCCTGCAGGGCGCCTTCAACACGTATGTGGTGCGAGTCGACCCTCCGGAGGGAACCAATCCTGCCATCCTGCTGACGCTCACTCAGGAGGTGCGGCTGAGTACAAGTCTAGTCTAGTTTAACAGCTTAGCGCCTGCCCCTGAGGGCCTAACTGCAGCGGAGTGATACGGGGCTTGTGTGCCTTACTAAATGCAGCATGCAGGCGGTACCTGTTTCCAGCTGCTGCTGCTGCTGTCCTTCCTGCTCTCTGCTTTTGCAGGGCGGCCAGAACAGCGACGTGGATCTCTACTGCAACCGGTTCGGGGAAAGCGACTTTGTGCCAGGTCCGGACACAGCGGAATGGGCCAGCTTCGGCATTGGAGTGAACAAGGACCAGCTGTGGGTACCGCCGCTGGACGAAGCTGAAATCACAAATGGTGCGCAGTTGACTGTGTATTTGTGTAGCCAAAGACGTGCACTGCCTGCTGCCACTAGTCAACATGATCCAGTTTCTCCAAACTGAAACTTGGCTCATATTCGTTCGCAGGCGCGTCCCCCGATCTCTTGTGCGCTGTGTGGCATGCCGGCTTCGGCTCCACCCCGGTGCCCTACACGCTCTCCATGCGCTGTGAGTGCCGAGCACGTTTTGAACGCTGTGCATGCTGTGGACGCTGGGCATGCTGGGCGTGCTGTGCATGCAGGGAGATCACAGCGTGGCCGAAAGTTTGCTCGCAAGCTTGCCGTTGCTGGCGCTGGCTATGGAAACACAGCCTGTCCCACGGCCGATCCGTGCCGAGTTGCGCAAGCTGCTGCTCGCCTGCCTTGCCAAAACCCAGAGCCTGTTAGCCTCTGAAGCTCCCCATCTGTTCAACTCATCTATCCCACTGTTCAACTCATCTGCAGTCGAGTTCAACATCACAGAGATGGTCCCAGAGGAGCAGGAGGTGGCTCGCCTACTGTTCGACCGGTGCGTGCTACATTCTGCTTTCCTGTTTCCTACACTGCAGTTGCAGCCGATGACTTGCTGCCCATGTGTGACGGCACTTGCAAGCTTTGCAACGACCCACTCACGGCTCTGCGCAACGCTCCGCCTCATCGCTTTGCGTGCATGCACACACTGGTTGCAGGTGCTGCGCTGCTGAGGCCGATGCGTGCCGGCCGTGGAGGGCTGCCAACGAGGGTGCAGGAGGCCAGGTGGGTGTGCCAGCCTTCTACGATTGCTGCAACCAGCTGAGTGGCTGGTTGTGCTAGCAAGGGTGTGCTAGCAACACACCAACTGGCCAGCCTGCTGCCACAATGACAATGCTGGCATGAATGGTTGGTTCACCTCAGCCCTTGGCAAGCACCTGCCCGCTGCTCCGTGCTTTTCTCCGTACAACGGCTGCTGGCATGCCGCATTGTTACGTGCCAGACTTGTGCCAGTTCAACTGTGCTGCTCGTCTTACAGCTCATACACACTGTGCCTGCTCATTCTGCTGGTCCTGTGTTCCACCCCTGCTCAGGCCGTCAACATCACTGGCGCCACGCTGGTGGATGCCGATCTGTGCCAGTTCGGCGCTTGCGAAGATGGCTACCTAGTGCAGCTGGTTGGGCAGGGTGCGTTGGAAAGAAAGAACGAAAGACTACG
>VFQO010005054.1_pt1 | contig 54124 bp, 43 predicted proteins | sample 3512331 | NCBI WGS metagenome assembly VFQO01 (sample SAMN10412371, study PRJNA504923) | tailings metagenome | isolation source: Replicate 3 from Balatoc abandoned mine | place: Philippines: Itogon, Benguet | collected 2017-08-28 | reverse complement strand
CAAAAATAGAACTTATATTTCTAAATACCAAATATTTGTGTGTGACAAAGTAGAACTAGGTAAACTGCATAAAAAAACCCCGGGCATTGCTACCCGGGGTTTCTGTATTATTTTGTTAATTATTTCTTTCCTTTTTTAGTCATATCGCCTACGCGATCCATTACGCAGCGGAAACCAATGGTAGCAGTACTTTGCTCTTGGTCTAAGAAACGTCTGGTACCCGGGTGTAAGAAGTAAGCTTTATCTTGCCACGAACCACCTTTGTAAACACGTGCAGCGTTATCTACTAAAGTACCCACTGCAAAATCGTATTTTTGGTCAATATCAGGATATTCTAATTCGTCTTTAAAACCAATATTGTCTGAACGTTTGTAATTTCTGCGTTTAGCATTATCTTCTTCAGTAACATCAACATAAACTAAACGACCTAAAGTGTCTTTTTCTGAAATAAAACCATCTGCATCGGTTTTATATTTTTGATAAGTATTACCTCTATAAGGATTAAATGCAGTCATATCTTCTAACGACAACGAACGATAAATATCGTTTGTCCATTCGCTTACATTACCGGCCATGTGGTATAATCCAAAGTCGTTAGGTAAGTATTTTTTGCTTTTTACCCTATCGGTGTATAATGCACCATCGTTTAAGTTACCGGCCACACCGGCACCATCGCCACGTGCACGGGTATAGTTGGCATACATTCTTCCGCGTGTTTTTTCGCGCTCGCTGCGTCTAACGGTTAAATCATCCCAAGGATAAATTCTTCTTTCATCAACATTTTCGTTATACGAGGCCGATTTGTAACCGTACGCTGCATATTCCCACTCAGCCTCGGTTGGTAAACGGTAAATTGGCAATAAAATACCATCTTCCATGCGCACTTGGCGGGTTTTACCACCCGGAGAATAATCGCGTAACTCTTTTTTAATAGATGGTTGGTACAAGCCTAATAAATAAGCATCGGTATTAAAGTTGTTTTCGCCTTGTTGTTTTTGTATGTCCAGGTTTATTAAACCTTCGCGCACCATAATCATTTCGTTAACACGGTCGGTACGCCATTTACAATATTCACTTGCCTGAACCCAGCTTACACCTACAACAGGATAATCTCTGTATGCGGGGTGACGTAAATAGTATAACACGTAAGGCTCGTTGTACGATAATTTATCGCGCCACACCAAAGTATCAGGTAATGATTTTGTGTAAACAACCGGATTATCCGAGTGTACACGCAATAACCAATGCAAATACTCTAGGTAATTAAAGTTAGACACCTCAGTTTCGTCCATGTAAAAGCTACTTAACGAAATCCTGCGCTTCATGTTATTGCGATCGTACGTAAGGTCTTGTTCTGCAGAACCCATAATAAAAGTACCACCTTCAATAAACACCAAACCCGGACCGGTTTCCTGCTCTTTGAATTTGTTTTTTTCGTAACCACCCCATTTAGGGTCGTTGTATTTCCATCCGGTGTTGCTTGATTTGTTGCCTTTGTTACAAGACGACATAATACCTGTTGCTGATATAACAGCCGCACCAATTATTATTTTCGATAGTATTCTCATTCTAACTACGGTTTTTAGAATTTTCAAATATAACGCAATTTGATTCTAAATATTCCAAATTCCATCAAAAAAATATTTTAGCATTACGCCTTTAATTTGATTTTCTGACACTTACAAATAACACGCAAACCACTTTCTGCACATTTCGCTGTGCATAAGTTGGTTCAAACAGCCAAATTTAATAAAAAACACAAAGTTGCACGACCATGCCCAACAAGTAATTTGCATAAGTTACTATTAAACAACCGTTAACAGCATTTTGGGTTGAACCTACAAACCAATAAGCCACAGTTTGGTTATTAATTGTGTTTTAATTGCGCAAACTTTTGCCTAAAGTTGCACCGCTTTTTAAAAAAAATAAACAAATGAGTACACAAGCTATGTATCAGAACATATTAACTGAAAACAGGGAACAAATTTTTTACATAACCATTAACCGCGAAGACAAACTTAATGCGTTAAACATTCAAACTTTAACTGATATTAAAAATGCAGTATTAAGTATATACGAAGATGCATCGGTTAGAGGAGTTATTATTACCGGTAAGGGCTCTAAAGCATTTGCAGCAGGGGCAGATATTGCTGAATTTGCAAACTTTAATGTTGAAGAAGGCACAAAAATGAGTGCTGAGGGTCATGCGGTTTTAAGGGCTATTGATAATTGTCCAAAACCAGTAATTGCCGCTGTTAATGGATTTGCATTAGGTGGTGGTAACGAATTAGCTATGGCCTGCCATATAAGGGTTGCCAGCGAAAATGCAAAATTTGGTCAGCCTGAAGTTAACCTAGGCATTACACCTGGTTATGCAGGTACACAGCGTTTGGCTCAATTAATTGGTAAAGGTCGCGCATTGGAGTTTTTAATGACCGCCGATATGTTAAATGCGCAGCAAGCTTATGCTTTTGGTTTGGTTAACCATGTGGTTCCACAAGACCAACTAATGGCAAAATGCGAAGAAATTTTAAACAAAATTAAAGGCAAAGCGCCAATGGCTATTACAAGTGTAATTCGTTGTGTAAATGCATACTACGAAAAACGTGCCGATGGTGCTGATGTTGAAATTAATGAATTTGGAAACTTTTTTGGCAGCGAAGATTTTATGGAAGGCACACGTGCTTTCTTGGAAAAACGCAAAGCCAATTTTGCCGGAAAATAATTATACAAATTTTAAAACTTTAAGGCCGCAATAAGCGGCCTTTTTTTTGCTAAAAATTTTTTTTCATAAACATGCTAAAGTTTACAAGCTATTTACCACATTTGCAGCCCTAAAATTATGCTTGTTATAAAAAAATCGAAAATTCCGGGCGCCGGAAAAGGATTGTTTACTACCCACGATATTAAACGCGGTGAAAAAGTAATTGAATACACCGGAGAAATTATTACCTGGAAAGAATGCTTAAAACGCAACGACAACATGGACGGTGTTGGTGCGTATTACTTTTACATAAACGATAAAAAGTGTATTGATGCGCAACATACATTAGATAGCTTAGCCCGATACGCCAATGATGCAGCCGGTTTTGTTAGGCTAGAAGGTGTTAGAAACAATTGTCGCTACGAGGTGGAAAAAGGCAAAGCCTATATTGTAGCCAGCAAAAATTTAAAACCCGGCGATGAAATTTACGTGTCGTACGGCAAAGAATATTGGGATGCTTTGCGCCAAAACGGTTATGGCCCAAAACACACCAAAACCACAGCAAAAGACCGCAAAAAGAAAAAGGAATATTTAAGCACACACGAGCATGCAATTGTTTCTAAAAGAACAAAAACTAAATACGGCACTTTGAAATAAGAATTGTTTTTATTTACTTGGCGCACCATTTTTAAAGATTTTTACGTTAAAAAAAGCGAAAAAACGAAACATTAAAACTAACAATGAAGTACCTATACAAAATAGCGTTAATTGCCCTATTGGCAATGGTTTCGGCTACATCGTATGCTCAAATTCAAGACCCGCTATCTCCCGGTTACGATGAGTATAATCCCGATTCTGCAGAATCAGAAGATGGTTATTACGACGATGAATTAAACCCTAATAAGGATAAAAAAGAAGGTCCGGTGTATAAACCTTATGTGCGTATTGTATTACCTTTTGATAGCGTTACCAACTTAATTACCTACAATGGCGTAGTTGAACAGGAAGAAAGCGGTTCTGACTCGCTCTATATAAGAGCTAAACGCTGGGCCGAGAAAAACTTTAACAAAGGTTTAAAAATTGAATCTGATAAGCGTAATCAAAAAATTACTTATTTGGCAACCATACCGGCTTACAGTTATAACAACCCATACAACCGCAAACTTATTGGTACATTCGAGTTTAAGTTTACTGTATTTATTAAAGAAGGTCGATACAAATACCAAATAACCAATTTGGTGCACGAAAGTGTTAAACCGGCAAGTGGCAAATCTACGCGCAACTATTTTGAATATTATTACACTACCACCACCAATGTGCAGGTTAGCGACAGAATTCTGCGCTATGCTGATAAAGAATTAAACCAAATGCTAACCAGCTTTAAAAAAGCAATGGCCGAGCCCATTTTGCTTGATGAAGACGACTGGTAGAAAAATCACTTCATGGTTAAATCAATTTTGGTTTTACCTATTTTTAACTCATTTTATTTTATGGTTTACTTTGTTTGAACCAACTTTGCAAACAGCTGTATTGCAAGTTTTTGATTGATATTGCCCGTGGCGATTGGTTATAAATCTGCAATTGTGCTATAAACTCCTATCTTCGCACCAAATTTCTAATAATGGATAAATTTTCGTATATCAGCAATGCCGATGTTAATGTAATCGACAGTTTGTATCAGCAATATTTGGCAGATGAAAATGCCGTTGATTTTGGCTGGAAAAAATTCTTTGAAGGCTTTGAAATGGGCCAACAGAAATTTAATGGCAATGCCAAAGGCGGAGCTGCTGTTGTATCAGACGATATTTTAAAGGAAATTGCTGTTTTAAACTTAATTGAAGGCTACAGAAGCCGCGGACATTTATTTACAAAAACCAATCCGGTTAGAGAGCGCAGAAAATACGAACCTTCACTGGCCATAGAAAATTTTGGACTTCAACAAACCGATTTGGAAAAAAGCTTTAATGCAGGTGTTGAAATAGGTTTAGGTTCAGCCAAACTAAAAGACATTATTGCCCATTTAGAAACTACCTATTGCCAAAGCATAGGCGCAGAGTTTATGTATGTGCGCGAGCCTAAAAAACTTGCCTGGTTGCAACAAAAAATGGAGCAAAGTAAAAACCAACCAAATTTTACCATTGAGCAAAAACGCCATATTCTTAATAAATTAAACAAAGCAAGCGTTTTTGAAAATTTCTTGCATACCAAATTTGTAGGTCAAAAACGTTTTTCGTTAGAAGGCTTGGAAACACTTATACCGGCCCTTGATGCGGTAATTGAATTTGGTGCCGATTTGGGCGTTGAGCAATTTGTATTAGGCATGGCGCACCGCGGGCGCTTAAATGTTTTAGCAAATATTTTAGGCAAAACATACGACCAAATTTTTAAAGAATTTGAGGGCAAAGCTTATGAAGAAGGATTATTTGAAGGCGATGTAAAATACCATTTAGGTTATAGTTCAGATATTACTACCAAAAGCGGTAAAACTATTCATTTAAGTTTGGCTCCAAACCCTTCGCATTTAGAGGCGGTTAACCCGGTTGTTAAAGGTATTGCCCGCGCCAAATTAGACAAACGAGAAGACAAAGATATTGATAAAATAACACCCATTTTAATTCATGGCGATGCCTCGGTAGCCGGACAAGGTGTTGTTTACGAAGTATTGCAAATGGCCGGATTAAAAGCCTATAATGTGGGTGGCTGCATTCATATTGTTACCAACAACCAAATTGGTTTTACCACTAACTACATAGATGCCCGCACCAGCACATATTGCACAGATGTGGCCAAGGTAACCTTGTGCCCGGTGTTTCATGTTAATGCCGATGATGTAGAAGCCGTTGTTTTTACGGTTAAGTTAGCCATGGAATACCGACAAGAGTTTAACAGCGATGTATTTATTGATTTGTTAGGATACCGCAAATACGGCCACAACGAAGGGGATGAACCAAGGTTTACACAGCCTATCTTATACAAAGCAATTGCATCGCACCCAAATCCAAGAGAAATTTATAACCAAAAATTGCTTTCTGCCGGATTGGTTGAAGCCAACCTGGCAAAAGAAATGGAAAAATCCTTTAGACAGGAATTGCAACAATTGTTAGAAAGTGCAAAAGCATCCGAGCCATCGCCGGTAAATAGCTTTATTAAAAACTATTGGAAGGGCTTTATTACTGCAAAGCGCGAAGATTTTGAAACATCACCCGAAACAGCAGTAGATGCTAAAAAGCTAACCAGCCTTGCCGAAAAAATTACCAGCATTCCAAAAGATTTTAAAGCATTTAATAAAATAGAAAAGCTGTTTAACGACCGTAAAAACATGCTTAAAAACAATAGCCTGGATTGGGCAATGGGCGAGCTTTTGGCTTATGCAACATTAACTAATGAGGGGCATGGCGTTAGAATGACCGGGCAGGATTGCGAACGTGGCACATTTAGCCACCGACATGCCATTATAAAACAAGAAGACAGCGAAAAAGAACATAATATTTTTGACAGTTTAGGTGCTGATAAAAAAGCTACCGTTGAGTTTTACAACTCGTTGTTAAGCGAATACGCGGTATTGGGTTTTGAATACGGTTACAGCATGGCTACACCAAACGACCTTACCATTTGGGAAGCACAATTTGGCGATTTTGCCAATGGAGCACAAATTATCATAGACCAATTTATTAGTGCTGCCGAAACCAAATGGAAAACCTATTCAGGATTAACTTTATTATTACCGCATGGATATGAAGGACAAGGCCCAGAACACAGTAGTGCCCGTTTAGAAAGATTTTTACAATTGTGCGCCAACTGGAATATGCAAGTTTGCAATATTACAACGCCTGCTAATTATTTTCATCTTTTACGCCGTCAGTTAAAACGTAATTTCCGCGTACCATTAGTGGTAATGAGTCCGAAAAGCTTACTACGACACCCCATGTGTGTTAGCAAATTAGAAGACTTTACAACCGGCGGTTTTAAAGAAATGATAGATGATGACAATGTTGACATTAAAAAAGTAAAACGTGTATTGTTTTGCAGTGGCAAAATATATTACGAATTGCTTGAGCGCAAAATAAAAGATAACCGCACCGATATTGCCATTGTTAGGGTTGAGCAACTGTATCCAATGCCCGAAACGCAGTGGGCAGCTATGTATAAAAAATACGAAGGCGCAGAATTTTGTTGGGTTCAAGAAGAGCCAAAGAATATGGGTAGCTGGACTTATTTATTGCGTTGGGATGAAAACTTTAAGTTAAAACGTATTTCCAGAGAAAGCAGTGCATCGCCGGCAACCGGATTTTCTAAAGTACATGCAAAAGAACAACAAGCCATAATTGATTCGGCGTTTAATATTTAATGGCGCATGAAGTTTTTTAACGTATTTGTTGGAATTTTAGGCTTTTTTGCCATACTATTTATTGTGTCGTTATTTTTTCCAAGAAAGTACCTGATAAAAAAATCTATAACGATAGATAAATCGGTAAATGAAACCTACAATTACCTTAACAACATAAAAAACTGGAACGACTGGAGCCCGTGGAATACCGATTTAGATAGCACTTTAACCTTTTTTTATTCTAAAAAAGATACGGGCACGGGTGCAGTGCAATATTTTAGGGGTAACCAAATTGGCATGGGCAGCTTTAAAATTACCAATAGCCAAACCAATAGTGTATTGGCATATACCTTTAACCTGCATTTTAACGAGGCTAACTTTATTTCGGGCGCTACTTTTTATTTTGAACCCACCGGCAATAATACCTTATTAAGTTGGATAGACAGTGGCGATGTTGGCTATAATCCATTGCACCGCTTTATGTTACCTGCAAAAATTAAATCTACCGAAGCCGCATTTGCAGAGGGCTTAAACAATATAAAAAAAGCAGCTGAAAGTAAATAAAGGCGAATGAATTTGGCTGTTTTATTGGCAATTTACAATTAAAAGCGGTCAGATTTTTTATTGTAATACACCCAACTTTTTAATGCGATTAAAAGCATTTGATAACCAACTAGAAGCTCTCTAATTATCATTGAATTAAGCCGAATTGATGATGTAAATACGCATGCAAATTTGCCTTCAATCAAATTTTTTTTAATAATTTTCGGGGTAAATTGTTTGAGTGTTGCATTTTTTTGATAAACTTGCAAATAGGCTTTACTAAAAACATACCAAAATAATTATGTTTAAAAACTACTTATTCGCATCTATTTCACTTGCCGTTGGCTTGTTGTTTTTTGCCGCATGCGGTGGCTCTAAAGGCTCAATAACAGCAGCCAGAGACGCTTACGCCAAAAAAGAATACTTTATTGCTACAGACAATTACAAAAAAGTTTATTCGAGCAGTAAAAGCAAAGAAGATAAGATTGAAGCATCGTTTATGGCGGCCGAATCTTATCGTTTTATGAACGATCCAAAAAATGCCGAAAACTGGTACAGAAAAGCCATAAAGCTTGACCCAAAAAATATTGAGGCGCAATTGCAGTTGGCAAGAACTTTAAAAATGAATGCCAAATTTGAAGAGGCTATTGTTGAATTTAAAAATTACCAAAAAATAAATCCGGCCGACGAGAAAAAAGTTGAACGCGAAATTAAAGGTTGTGAATATGCCCTAAAATGGAAAAACGAAAAAACCCGCTATGTAGTTGAAAACGTTAAAACGCTTAACACACGATGGAGCGACTTTGCCCCTATGTATTTTGGTAAAAACGAATTGTATTTTACCAGCGACAGAGAAAAAGGCGCATCTAGTGGCATGTATGGCTGGACCGGTAACGGATATACCGATTTATACCGCGTTGAATACAAGGTTGACAGAAAAAACCCAAATGACATTAAATACCAAATTCCAATATTGGTTGATAAAGACAAAATTAATGGCAAATATAACGATGGTGTGGTTGCTTTTGATAGCAAATTAACTGCTGCTTACATTACTAAATGTAACTATGCCAATAGCGGAAAAGGCAACTACTGCCAAATATTTATTAGTCAAAGACAAGGCACGGAATGGAGCGCTCCGGAGTTATTGCCATTTAGCTCGGATTCTTTTAACTGTGGACATCCTACATTGAGCAAAGATGCACAAACCATGATTTTTAGTAGCGATATGCCTGGTGGCTATGGTGGTAAAGATTTATGGATGGTAACTTATACCAAACGCACTCGCACCTGGGGCGATCCGGTTAACCTTGGTCCAACTATTAACACAGAAGGCGATGAGGTATTTCCATTTTTACATGAAGATGGTACACTTTATTTCTCTAGTAATGGGCATGTTGGCTTGGGCGGTTTAGACATTTTCTATACAACAGGTTCGGGTACCGATTGGGGCGATCCGGTTAACATGAAATCCCCAATAAATTCTGCCGAAGACGATTTTTCTATCATCCTTGAAAAAGGAAAAGAGCGTGGTTATTTTGCTTCAACACGCGAAGGTGGACGTGGACAAGACGATATTTACCGCTTTTACATGACACCGTTGGTATTTACATTAAGTGGTGTAGTGCGCGACCAAAAAACCAACCAAATATTACCAAACACCACTATTACCATTACCAGCAGCAGCGATACAGGTAGAATTATTCTTAAAACCGATAACAGTGGCTCTTATAAATTAACCATTAAAGAAAGAACCGATTACGAATTGTTTGCTGCTAAACAATATTATTACGATAGCAAGTTGGAATTTCAAACCACCAAAGGCCTTGAAGTATCAACCGATTTAATACAAGATTTTAAACTAATTCCATTTAACTTCGACTCGCTTATTAAGTTAGAAGGTATTTACTATGGTTTAGACAGCGCAGATATTAGGCCTGCCGCTAAAGTAATTTTAGACGAATTAATTGTTACCTTAAACAAATATCCAAACCTACGCATCGAATTAGGATCACACACCGACTGTCGTGCAGATAGCCTATACAATATTGGCTTAAGTCAACGTCGTGCCGATAGTGCCGTTTACTACTTAGTATCCAGAGGTATTGATAAAGACCGTTTAATAGCTCGTGGTTATGGCGAAAACATGTTAGCCGTACCTAAATGTGCGTGCGAAGGGCCAAATACAAGGGCACAAGCATCGCGTTGTACCGAAGAAGAACATCAGCTTAACCGTCGTACTACAGTTAAATTTTTGGATTTAAATTATGTACCACGACCAAAAGGCGCTGCTCCGGGTAGTGCACCAACCGAACAAGCACCTCCTCCGGGTAGAATTAGAAACAGACCAGGACGAACGAATTAAAATTGAAAAAAGCTGCCGGTTTTGGCAGCTTTTTTTTTGCGAACCAAATACCAAGTTATTGGTTTATTCATTTATGCATGGCGTAAAAAAATCAAATTTGCCGGAAAAAATTTGTCCTGTTTGTAACAGGCCTTTTACTTGGCGAAAAAAATGGGAGAAAAATTGGAACAACGTAAAATATTGCAGTAAATCATGCGCCAAAAACAAAGCTTAATTGCAGGTATCGATTTTGGGAGTAAAACTGCAGGTACAACAGTTATCTGTGTGGGTTCAAACATAAAAAACTTACAATTTTTACATGCACCCAAAAAAACCAATGCCGACGATTTTATTGTTGAACAACTAACCTTACTAAAACCTGTTATTTGTTTTATAGATGCCCCATTAAGTTTGCCTATGGCTTTATTGCAAAATACAGGCAACGGCGATTATTTATACCGCTTGTGCGATAAACAAACCAATGCCCTTTCGCCTTTGTTTTTGGGCACCTATACTGCACGTGCCATACAATTAAAAAAATGGCTGCAAAATACAATAGAGTTAATTGAAACCTACCCTTCTGAACTTATAAAAGAATTAGACTTAACAAGTTATTACAACAAAAAAGACAAACAACCATCGGATGCGTTAATTAATGCTTTGAATCATAAAACGAATGCAAAATTTACCAAAGCAGATTTTCTAACTTTACACCATTTTGATGCTTTGCTTTGTTGGCTTAGCGCAAATAGGTTTAAACAAAACAAGCATAAAACTTACGGCAATGCGCAAGAAGGCCTTATACTGGTGTAATTAGTTATATTTGCAAGGTTGGTAAAAAACAATGCAAGGCATAGTAATTAAAAGTACAGGCAGCTGGTACAATGTTATGGTTGAACCTACATTGGCTGTTATTCCGTGCAGGATAAAAGGTAAATTGCGATTAAAAGGCATTAAGCACACCAACCCGGTTACTGTTGGCGATACGGTTATTTTTGAAATGGAGCCCGGCCAAGAAACAGGTGTTATACAAGAGGTAAAAGAAAGAACAAATCACCTGATTAGAAAAGCCAACAATTTATCTAAACAAACACATCTAATTGCGGCCAATATAGATTTAGCCATGCTAATTGTAACGCCGGCATTTCCAAAAACATCGTTGGGGTTTATTGATAGATTTTTGGTTTCTGCAGAAGCGTACCATATTCCGGCTGTATTGGTTTTTAACAAAATAGATTTGTTTACCGGCAATGCCCAAGAATTGTTAGATGACGTTATAAAATTATATGAAAACGTTGGTTACACTTGTTTAAAAACATCGGTAACACAGCAAATTGGCTTAGATGCTGTAAAGCAAATGCTAACCAACAAGAAAACCATTATTTCCGGTCATTCTGGTGTAGGAAAATCAACGCTTATAAATGCCATAGCGCCGGGTTTACAATTAAAAACTTCTGCCATTTCAGATTACTCGTTAAAAGGTAAACATACCACTACATTTGCAGAAATGCACAAGTTGCCCTTTGGTGGATATATAATAGACACACCCGGCATACGCGAATTTGGTTTAGTAGATTTTGAACCCACTGAAATATCGCATTATTTTAAAGAAATGCAACCCTTAATTGGGCAATGTAAATACAACAATTGCAAACATGTTAACGAGCCCGATTGCGCTGTTTTAAAAGCCGTAGAAACAGGTAGTGTTACCCAAGAAAGGTACTACAGCTACCTAAGTATTTTAAACAACAACAACATTTACGAATAGATTTATTTAATGGTTAAACCTAGCGAAATAAGCCACATATCAGTTAGGCTTTTAACGGTGTTGTAGCTGGCTAAGTTGCCATTGGGATCAAGAATAATACTACCCGGATCTAATATTTCAGCGTTTCTGCCGGCATTATAAACAGCTCTTAATTCCAGTGCACCCAGTTTTAATCCACCACCTAAATTGGTAAAAAAGCTTTCATCGCCGGTAAAGTTTCTTCCATCGCGTTTGGTTTGGGTATTGCCATTATCATCAATAATATCCCAGGTTAATTTGTACTTGCCGTAGAAAAAACGTAACCCGGCAGCGGCGAATAAAAACACTTTAATTTTATCTCGCCCCAACGAAACTTTTACATACGGCGCCCAGCCGTAGGCATTGCTGTTAACATTTATTCTGTATTCTCCTGCCCTGGACGACTTGCCTCCAAACCACAAATAATCGAAGTTTAAACCGGTATTCACTTGTAAAGGAACAACAGATGCAGATTTATCTATAATGGTAAAACCCAAATTGGCACCTAATCCAATGGCATCGTAGCCAAAGCGACTACCAAATGTACCTAAGTTATTTGCATATATTAACCTTACGCCGGCATCGGGTAGTTTGTCGGAACTATTTTGATTACTTGAACTAGCAGCTTGTTGTGTATTTAATGGCTGTTGCGTGGGTGGTGCAGCATTTAAAGGTTTTGGTTGAACCGAAGGCGGAGTTGTTTGCTGACCTGCCGGACGGGAATTTGTATTTTCGCTTTTTGCAGGTGTATTGGTTTGCGTGGGCTTACCCGGCTTAATAATGGTGCTTTCTTGCTTTTGCGCAGCGGCAAACCATGCAATAAAAACAAAAAATGTAAACAGTAAATAGCGTAACATAATATTGAATACTATTCCAAAATTATGCCAAATAAACTTAAAATCAACTTATTGGTATTTTAATTTTTATTAGCTGCAGCCAACTCTTGTGCCATTTGCAAATAGGCCAGGGCATCATTGGGTATTTGGTCGCCCGATTTTGAAGCGCGCTTATGCCCCAACCTAACCATTACTACATTTAATTTTGGAATAGCAAAAATATACTGACCCCTTATGCCGCGCGCATAAAAAACATCCATATTGTTGTAGGTAGTTAACCACCATTGGAAACCATATATGTCGCATAAATTTCCGTCTTTTTTAAGCAAATGATTGGCAGGTGTAATGCTATGTCTTACAAACAAACTATCTACAATGGTATCGTTTTGCCATTTGCCATAATTCATCATTAACCTGGCAAAACGGGCAAAATCACGGGCAGTTGCATAGTAACAACAACTTACTTTTTCCATGCCATTTGGTTTATCTAAACTCCAGTAAGCGGTGTCTTCGGCCCCAATCCTACTCCATAATTTTTCTGCGGCAAATGTAGCCACCGATTTTCCGGTTGCTGCTTTTAAAACCATGCCCAACAATTGCGTATCGCCACCTTTATACTTAAAATAGGTATTTGGGTCTGATTCAACTTCAGGGTGCAAAACCGTTTCGTTAATGTCGGTGCCATAATAAGCAACAGCTGGCCAGCTTAGCGGACTCAGGTAACTTTCGTTAAAGTATAATCCGCTGCTCATGGTTAGTAAATGCCTTATGGTAATTTTATGGTATGGTGAAGATTGATATTCTTGTATAAAATCGCCAACCGGCTGATCGATGCTTTTAATAAATCCCTCTTTTAAAGCAATACCAACCAATACTGATGTAAAGCTTTTTGCCATAGAAAAAGAATTACTAACCGCTTTAGCATTATAGTCTTCGTAATAGCGCTCAAATAATAAGCTATCGTTGTGTATAACAAGCAAGGCTGTTGTTTTAAACTCACCGGCTACGTTAAGCAATGAATCGGTTGGGTTAATGGTATTATACTTTACAGCAACAGGCCATGGCATTGGAACTTGTGGTGCAATGGCATTAAAAGCAAAGTATTTTAGCTCGTCTATATCGGGGTTAAGTTTACCACTTAAAATGGTACCTTTTATTACACGGTAAAATACAAAATTGTGCGAATACCAAAGCCATGCATTAAACAAGGCAAATGCCAGGGTAAGTATAATAAATGCTTTTTTCATTTGTGCTATACAATGTTTAACAGCGTTTTTTCAATTATAGCACAAGCCTCTTTTATTTGAGCTTCGTTAATAACCAAAGGTGGAGCAAATCGAATAATATCGCCATGTGTTTGTTTAGCAAGCAATCCATTTTCTTTTAAGGCCAAACAAACATCCCAAGCTGTTTTTCCGTTTCCGAATGGCTTAATTACAATGGCGTTTAACAAACCCTTACCCCTTACCTCGGTTATTAATGGAATTTGTTGCGTTAGTTGGTTCAACCTTTGCCTAAATAAATTACCCATAACAAAGGCATTTTCGGCAAGATTTTCATCTTTTAGCACTTTTAAAGAAGCCATAGCTACAGCGCAAGCCAAAGGATTGCCACCATAAGTACTGCCATGCTCGCCGGGTTTAATGGTAAGCATTACCTCATTGCTGCTTAATACAGCGCTAACCGGCAACGTACCACCCGAAAGAGCTTTACCTAAAATTAAAATATCGGGTTTAACATTTTCATAGTCGCATGCCAGCATTTTTCCGGTGCGGCATAAACCGGTTTGCACCTCATCGGCAATCATTAAAACATTGTATTTGGTACACAATTCCCTAACACCGGCTATGTAACCTTCATCAGGAATAACAACTCCTGCTTCGCCCTGTATGGGTTCAAACATAAAAGCCACAATGTTTTTACTGGATTTAAATTTATCTTCTAATGCCTGTAGGTTATTATAAGGAATTAGGCTAAAACCGGGCATAAACGGACCAAAATTTTTGTAACTGCTTGGATCGTTGCTACTACTTACAGCGGCTAATGTACGACCCCAAAAATTATTTTCTACAAACACAACTTCTGCTGCATTTTCGGCCACACCTTTAACCGTGTAACCCCAACGACGAGCCAATTTAATAGCTGTTTCGCCGCCTTCTACACCGGTATTCATGGGTAATACCTTATCGAAACCAAAATAATGGGTAATGTATTGTTCGTATTCGCCTAACAAATTATTATGAAAAGCACGACTGGTTAATGTAAGTGTTTGCGCCTGATTTACCAGGGCGTTAATAATTTCGGGGTGACAATGACCTTGGTTTACTGCACTGTACGCGCTTAAAAAATCTAAATATTGTTTGCCTTCCACATCCCATACATAAACGCCTTTTCCTTTGTTTAAAACAACCGGAATGGGATGGTAATTATGTGCGCCAAATTGGTCTTCTAACTGAATGTAATAATCTGATTTTTTTAAATTTGATAAAGCCATATGGCTTCAAAGGTAGCCGAAAAAGGCTGTAAAACCAACAAATGTAAGCTACGGCTAAAGCGAACTAACCATTTGTTGCAAATCTGTTGCGGCCAAAGGTTTTACATAGAATCCCCTGATAAGTGGGTGGTTTTGGGCTTTTAAACGCTCTGATGCATCTAATGACGAAGTAACCATAAAAACCGGAATTTGTAAGTTAATATTTGTAAAAACATCTAAAACATCCCAACCACTTAGTTTAGGCATGTTTATATCTAAAATAATAAAATCTACATGATGGGTTAACTCTTTTATGTATTTTACCGCATCTGTAGGATCGGTAAAACTTTGAAAAGTAGCATCCAAACCGGCTTTTTTGCCAAGCCTTTCTACCGCCATATTGTTAACAGTATCGTCGTCGATTTGGATAATTTGAAACATTAAATTTTGACAAATTTACATTAAAATTGTTTTAACCATAAATTATTTTACAAAAAACACCAAGTATACCGCTGCAACAATAAAAGCAAAAGCCAACCAATGATTCCAGGAGAGTTTTCCGTTAAATACCATTATGTTTATAATGGCAAATACTACCAGCGATATAGCCTCTTGAATGGTTTTTAACTGCACCAAGTTAAACGGGCCACCATTGCCTGCAAAACCAATTTTATTGGCCGGAACCATAAAAACATACTCGAAAAATGCAATAAGCCAACTTATAAGTATTATGCCAATTAATCCGGTATTTTTAATCCAGCCCATCTTAGCAAATTGCAGGTGCCCGTACCAGGCAAACGTCATAAATAAATTACTAATGGTTAGCAAACCAATGGTATAAAAAATTCTCATGTTAAATTATGCTTGTAAATGTTTAATTTGCGCAACAATTTTAACTAGAATGAAGGAACTAATAGCTAACATTAAGCAAACATTAGCAAAAAATGGCTTTGAAGGCAATGCGGTAGTAAATGCATTAAAAGACTTACGTGAGCATGTAAAAGCCAACTTAAACGAGCCGGGTTATGTAAAAATAATTCGCATGGCATATGAAAACATTGAAGAAAACGGCGAATACACATTTGATTACATGCGCGGCGGAAGTCCGGAAGAAAATTTAAACTATTTGTTAGATTTATTGGCCGACCATACCAACAAATACAACAGAGAAGAGTTGCAGGAAGTTAGAAACCTAATGGAAGGTTTAGAAGTTGAATACGACGATTTTGATGAGGAAGAAGACGACGAAGATTTAATCTAATACCAAAGCCCGCAAGGGCTTTTTTATTTTTTGTCCTTTATGTTAAGCCAAATTACCTTAGTAAAATACCGCAAGCTATTGCTGGTTTCGCTGCTATCGGCAGCTGTTACCGGATTATTAGCAGCTTTGTTTTTGCATGTGCTAGCATTGGCAACACAAACGCGCATACAAAGTAAAAACTGGTATTTTGCACTGCCGGTAATTGGTTTTGCTATTGGCTATATGTATTACCATTATGGTAAACTATCGGGTAAGGGCAATGCATTAATTATACAGGCCATAAAAAAACCAACGCAAGAAGTGCCTTTTTACATGGCTCCATTTATTTTTGTTGCCACTATTTTAACACATCTTGCCGGAGGTTCGGCAGGAAGAGAAGGCACAGCCGTGCAAATGGGAGCAGGAATTTCGGCAGGTTTACACAAGCTGTTTAATTTAAAAATTTCACAATTAAAAATCTTGCTGTTAACAGGCATTAGCGCAGGTTTTGCAGGCGTTTTTGGCACTCCTATTGCCGCTACTTGCTTTGCATTAGAAATGCCTAATGGTGGCAAAATACAAACAACAGGCTTTGCCTTTATTGCACTAAGTGCATGGGTTGCACATGGTTTTTGCCTTGCTACAGGAATTGCACACAGCCATTACCCCACTATTGTTTTGCCTGAACCAACATTTGCTTTACCCATAAAAATAATAGCAGCTTCTGTTACATTTGGCATTTGTGCTGTAATGTTTGTGTGGGTTCAAAAAAATACACATAGCCTATTTGTAAGATATGTAAATTACCCTCCAATTCGACCAGCCATTGGTGGATTGATATTACTGGTTTGCTTTTATTTTTTTAGTTTAGATGATTTTGCCGGATTGGGGTTACCAACCCTATCGACATCGTTTTTTGCCAAGTTGCCACTGTATTATTTTATAGTAAAGTTAATTTTAACAACACTAACATTAGGCAGTGGCTTTAAAGGTGGCGAGGTAACACCTTTATTTTTTATTGGCGCAACATTGGGTAGTAGTTTATCTGAATACCTGACTTTACCCATTTCATTTGCAGCGGCCATTGGGTTTGCAGGTGTATTTGCAGCAGCCACCAAGGCACCCTTGGCATGCGCCATAATGGGTGCCGAGTTATTTGGCTGGCCTATGCTGCCAGTTTTTGTTTTGGTTTGTTATTTAAGTGTTTTTGTAAGTGGCAAACAAGGCATTTATAACCAATAAGAAAAAAAATTATTCTAAACTTGTGGCAGTTTTAAAAAGCAACTGCAGCTTAGGCTTATATGGTGTTATGGGTAAATAAATCAACCAAAAAAAGGTTGCGCTTACTATTTAGATTTAAAATAAATTACTGCAAATTAGCGTAATACCAATTATTGGGCTACCTTTGTGGCTTAATTTAATTACGTACTTTGAAAACATTTGAAGAATTAGGCGTAGAGTCGTCCATCCTTAATGCGATTAAGGAAATGGGGTTTGAAAACCCAACGCCTATACAGGAACAGTCGATTCCTGTATTTTTAGAAACCGGACGAGACATTTTAGGATTAGCCCAGACGGGAACCGGTAAAACTGCAGCATTTGGTCTTCCAATTTTGCAGCTCATTGAGTCCAACAAAAGCCATCCACAGGCTTTAATTATTTGTCCAACCAGAGAGTTGTGTCTACAAATAAGCAAAGATTTAACTAATTTTAGCAAACACAAGTTTGGTATTAACATTGTTGCCGTTTATGGCGGTGCCAGCATTGAAAAGCAAATTTCTGAAATTAAACGCGGTGCAACCATAGTGGTTGCTACACCTGGTCGTTTAATGGATTTAATGAGCCGCAAAGCCATTAATATTAAGCAGGTTAGCTACGTTGTATTAGACGAAGCCGACGAAATGCTAAACATGGGTTTTGAAGAAGATGTAGAATACATCTTATCGCACACGCCCGAGCAAAAACGTGTATGTTTATTTAGTGCTACCATGCCTAAACAAATTAGATCGATTGCCGACAATTACATGAACGAACCGTTTGAAATTTCGGTTGGTAAGAAAAACAGCGGCAACGAAAACATTACGCATCAATATGCTGTGGTGCATGCAAAAGACAAATACGCTGCATTAAAGCGATATGTTGACTTTTACAGCGATAATATTTATGCCATTATCTTTTGTAAAACCAAAAACGAAACACAGGAAATTAGCGATTATCTAATTAAAGATGGTTACAATGCCGATTGTTTGCATGGCGATTTAAGTCAGGCCCAACGCGAAAAAGTAATGAACCGCTTCAGACATCATGCCATTAAAGTTTTATTGGCAACCGATGTAGCTGCAAGAGGTATTGATGTAACTGCGTTAACACATGTAATTCATTTTAACTTACCTGATGATATTGAAAACTATACACACCGCAGCGGACGTACAGCGCGTGCCGGTAAAACCGGTATTTCGTTTGCGTTAATTAACATGCGCGAAGGTGGTAGGTTAAAAGATATTGAAAAGCTATCGAATATTAAATTCGAACGCGTTATGATTCCTAGTGCCGAGCAAGTGCGCGATAAGAAATTATTGGCATTTACCGATACCATTGTAAATACAGAAATTGAAGAACTTATTTTTGATGAAAAAGTTCAATCGGCTGTAAATACATTAATGGAATTGCCGCACGAAGAGTTGGTTCAAAAAATATTAAGCTTGGAAATGCGCAGGTTTAGTGCCGACTTTTTAAATGCACCCGACTTAAACGTAAACGAGCGTAATGCCCGCGAAGTTTCTGGCGCAAGTGCTAAAGGCAAACGTATTTTTGTTAGCTTAGGCAAAAAAGATGGCTTTGACATAAGAAGCTTTAAAGATTGGGTTGCCGAAATGAGTAACTTAAGCTACAAAAATCTACATGTTGATGTTAGTGGTGTTTACAGCTTTGTAGAAGCTAAAGACGAACATGCTGATCAAATTATTGCTGCATTAAACGGACAAACTTACAAAAACCGTCCGGTAAGAGCTGAATACACCGGCGATAAAAGCGGTGGAAGAGGCTACGGAGGTGGCGAAGGCCGTGGTGGCGATAGAAGAAGCGGTGGCGGAAGAAGCAGTGGTGGAAGTCGCAGCGGCGGAAGAAGCTATGGCGGAGGCGAAAGCCGTTACGGTGGTGGCGAAAGTCGCGGAGGAGAAAGAAGAAGCAGCGGCCGTAGCAAAGATTTTGGAGGCTCGGGCGGAAACAAACGCAGCGGAAGAAAAGAATACAGTCGTTATTAATTTTAACACTTTTAGTATAAAAAACGGGCAGTTACCAAAAGTAGCTGCCCGTTTTTATTACAGGGTTAAATTAATCAACCCAAATGGTTTTAATATTACAAAACTCCTTTAATCCGTTTTCGCCTAATTCTTTGCCATAACCAGATTGTTTTGTGCCACCAAACGGAAATCTAACATCGCTTTTAACCATTTGGTTAATATGTACCATGCCGCATTGAATTTGTTCTGCCATTTGCAAGGCCAGTTCGGTATTTTTAGTAAAGATGCAAGCACCTAATCCATAAGGTGTATTATTGGCTAAGGCTATGGCTTCATCAATGGTATTAAAGGTAAACAAACTAAAAACCGGCCCAAATAATTCCTGCGTGGCAGCCGGCGCATTAACCGGTATTTCATCTAAAATAGTTGGTTCAAAAAAACAATTACTACTAATATTTGATTGCCCTTGCCAAATAACTTTTGCACCCATTTTTACCGATTCAGCTACTTGTTGTTGCAATTTTTGTTTTAAATCGGGGCGCGCCAAAGGGCCAATTTGAACCGCAGAATCGGTAGGATTGCCGGTAGTTATAGACTTGCAATAAGTTACCAATGCAATAATAAATTTTTCTTTAATTTCTGCTTGAACCAACAATCGCTTAGCTGCAACGCAACTTTGGCCGTTATTTTGTATGCGTGCCAATACAATGGTTGGTAAATGTTTTTCTATATCGGCATCGTTTAAAATAATTAGGGGGTCGCTACCACCCAATTCTAAAACTGTTTTTTTAATATGTTTACCACTTATTTCGGCTACAGCACTTCCGGCAACATCGCTTCCTGTTAAGGTAACCGCAGCAATGCGTTTATCGGCAATAAGTGCTTCGGTTTGAGGTACGGAAATAAAAATGGTTTGTAAAACATTGGGCATAAAGCCGGCTTTATCTATTAATTTTTGCAAGGCTAACGCACACTGTGGCATATTTGGCGCAGGTTTAATTAGCATGGCATTTCCGGCTAATGCCACTGGAATTGCGCTTCTAAGAATTTGCCAAAAAGGAAAATTCCAGGGAAAAATACCCAATACCACACCCATAGGTTGATAGCGTTGATGCACAGTACCCTTTTCGGTTTGTGTAACTTTTGGTTTTAAAAATTCTTCTGCATGTTGGCGGTAGTATGTACACAAGGTAATGCATTTTAATACCTCTAACTTTGCTTGAGCAATAGGCTTGCCAATTTCTTGTGCAGCCAATAACGCAAGCGCATCAGCCTCTTGCTTTAGCAATTCTTCTAACTTAATTAATGGCTCAACTCGATTTTTAATTGGCACTTTTTGCCATTGTTGTTGGGCATTATAAACAGATTGTATTACGTTCTCTAATTCATTTTGCTGCAAACAAGGGTAGTTTCTTAGCACTTCATTGGAAAAAGGATTTTGTGAAACAAATTGGCTCATACGTGTAATTGCATATTTAAACTACAATAAAGCAACAAAGGTTTTAAAAATTGTTCAATATCCAGCGATTCTAATGTTTGGTTCAAAAACAATAATGGTTGTTAACCCAAAAGGCGCACAATAACAGACAAAAAAAGTGCACATGCAGCCAGATTTTTAATTGTAAAAACCAACAATGCAATTTTGAAGATGAAAATTTTGCTATAAATTCATTTTGGACATTGACATATAAACGGTTATAGCAATTACGGTTATTTTTATTGAACCTACTTGCTGTATAAAATTTAAAAAATGACTTAATTTGATAAAAATTTGGCGTGGAGATTCGATACGTAAAACATAGCGAAATAGACTTTAATCAGTGGGACATTTGCATTGAGCAAAGCACTTGTTCGTTAATTTATGCCACTTCGTGGTATTTAAATTGTATAGCGCCCGGCTGGGACGCGCTGGTTTGGGGCAATTACGATGCCGTAATGCCCTTAACGCATAGAACGAAATACTTTATAAATTACCTATATCAGCCATTTTTTACGCAACAATTAGGTATTTTCAGCAAAACCAGGTTAAGTGGCAAGCAACAATTGGAATTTATAACAGCCATACCAAGTAAATTTAAGTTTGCAGATATACAATTCAACGAGCATCAAGATTTATTGGCAGAGGAATACCCCTTACGCAAAAGAAAAAACTACCTGTTAAATTTACAAAAACCATACGACAAGTTGGTTAAAAACTACAACCAACTAACCAAACGCAGCTTAAAAAAGGCGCATAAGCAAAATTTAATTGTAAAGCATATTTCGTGCAACGATGCTGTAAATTTTTATAAAAAACACAAAGGTGGACTAACCAAAGGCGTTAAAGCAAAGCATTATGAAAAACTAAAAGCGGTTTTAGAAATAGCCGATAGCAGAAAATATGTGCTTACCAAAGCCGTGTACAACAACAACGAAGAGCTATTGGCATGTGCTGTATTTATGTATTTTCATGGCAGAATAATTTTTGTTATTGGCACAGCAAGCAGCGCAGGCAGAGATGTAGGTGCTATGTACTATTTATTCGATACTCTTATCCATCAACATGCCGAACACCCTGTAGTATTAGATTTTGAAGGTAGTGAAATACCCGGAATAGCCAGATTTTTCAAGGGATTTGGTTCGGAAAAAGTATTATATTACAAATATAAAATAAATCGTTTACCTTGGTTTTTAAAATGGTTAAAACGCTAAACAAATGACAAAAATTGCAGCAATAGATATAGGCTCGAATGCGGTTAGGTTACAAATTGCACGTATTAATAACAAAGACGCTGAAGAACCCATAAAAAAAATAGAGTTTGTTCGGGTGCCTGTTAGGCTTGGCGATGATGCATTTAGGCATAAAAAAATAAGCAAAGAGAAACGCAAAGTTTTTACCACAGCCATGCATGCTTTTAAATTGCTATTAGACGCATTTGAGGTTGAACACTACCTTGCATGTGCTACAAGTGCCATGCGCGAAGCAGAGAATGGCGAAAAAATAACCCGAGAAATTAGAAAAGAGTTAGGACTAAACATACAAATAATTGATGGTAAAAAAGAAAGTGCCATTATTTTACATTCGATAAAGCATTGCTTTAAACCACAACATAACTACTTAACCATTGATGTAGGTGGCGGTAGCACAGAGATGACTTTGGTTTGCGATGGCAAAATACTTTCGTCTGTTTCGTTTAATTTGGGCACTGTACGATTAATGGATGGAGAAGTAACCCAAAAAACCTGGCAAACCATAGAAGAATGGGTGAAAAGTAAAACACAAAACGTAAGTAACTTAGAGGCAGTAGTAACAAGCGGCACTATAACTAAAATATCGAGTTTAATAAACAAAGGTGGCATAGAAGGGCACTTTACCAGAAACGAGTTAAAAGCATTTCACCGCAAAGCGCTAAAAATGTCAATTCCCGAGCGTATAGAACAATTTAAACTAAATCCCGATCGCGCCGATATAATAGATGTAAGTGCAGATATTTATTTACGCATTTTAAACTGGGCAAATATCAATCAGATATACGCGCCTGCAAACACCGGCTTAAAAGATGGTATTCTAAAATTACTATACGATAAACATGCTTAATGGCAAGTAATTGCTAATACACAAAATTATTGCATATTTGCCCTATGCAACAGCGTATTCATACCTTTTGGTTTTTAGCTGCGGGTGTTATAACCACGCTAATTCCCGTTTTTTTTAATGGATACCCATTTGTATTTTCCGATACAGGCACATACATAAGCAGCGGATTTGAAAATTCCGTTCCGGGCGACCGCCCCATTACCTACGGTTTGTTTGTTAGACATATTAGTTTGGCAAACTCATTATGGTTGGTAGTGATAGCGCAGGCAATAATTGTAAACACACTTATTCGGTATTTTATAAAATTAATTACCGGCGCACTAAACAACAGTTTAAATTTTACTTACCTATTGGCTGTATTATTATTAACCGCCATAACAGCAATGCCTTGGTTTAGCGGCTTAATTATGCCAGATATTTTTACGCCAATTTCATTTTTACTTCTTGCTATTTTATTGCTTGAACCCACCTTTGACAAGAAAAAATTATTGTGGCTGATACCTGTTTATATTTACATCTCAACCACCCATTTATCTAATTTGCTCTCGCAAGTTTTATTGGTGCTTTTGGTAATGTTGTTAAAATTTGTTTTTAAAAATATACTTACAGCCATTACTTTTAAACGCTTGCGCTGGGTATTGGTATTGGTTACATTAAATTTTCTTGCCATATCGGCCATTCATTGGGCATTTGGAGCGCCATTTAAACCCAGCAGACACTCTCATGTGTTTTTAACCGGAAAAATGGTAGAAAATGGCATTTTAAAAGAATACCTGGAAGAGAATTGCGAAAGAAAAAATTATAAGCTTTGCTATTATAAAGATAGTTTGTTGCAAACCTGTCCGCAATTTGTTTGGGAACCTGTTAGCCCGCTTTACAAACTAGGTGGTTGGGATGCCAATGAGCAAGAATATAAAGCCATTTTAAAAGATATTTTTACCACACCAAAATGGGTTGTTAGGTTTATACGAGAAAGCTTATCGGCAACATTTAAACAGGCTACATTAAACCAATTTGGCGAAGAGTTTATTCCTTACACCGAAAACACACCTCCTTATATGGCCATGCATTGGCGCTACAATAGCGAGCTGCATATGTATATGAGCAGCAATCAAAATATGTGGGGTGGTTATAACCGACAAGATTTTGTTACACGCAGCAACCGCTCTAATACGTGGTTGTTAATTTCATTGGCAGGTTTACTTTTAATTTTATTTACCAGAGTGGCATCACAAAAGTTTGGTTCAGCCATAATCATAACGTTTATATTTTTTATAACCAATGCAGCTGCAACTGCATCGATTAGTACTTTTGCAGCAAGGTATACATCGCGCTTTAGCTGGATGTTTATGCTATTGTTTATAGTTGCCATTTTGCATTATCGCAAACAAATTATTAAGTTTATTTTAAAGCAAGTATATGACAAAAACCAATATTAAATTAGGCAGTATTACCAATTTAAGCGATGCACGCTGGGCAGCGGCTGCAGGTGTAGATTTTATGGGGTTTTGCTTTCATGCAGCTAATCCATTTTTTATTCCGCCTGTTAAAGCAAAAGAAATTATAGAGTGGACTACAGGCGTACAGGTTATTGCAGAATTTAATGAAATGCCATTACAAGATATTTCTGCTATTGCAGAATTGCTTCATGTTGATTTTATACAGGTTGAAAATGATATTACCAATAATGATTTAAAATCGGTTGGCGTGGCATTTATTAAAAGCATTGATGTTTCAAAATTTAGCAACAAAGAGGTTTTAGATATTGCCAATGCATACAAAGATGCATTTGCCTTTAATTTGTGCGCATCAAACAACAACTACGACTGTGATTTTTTAGTATCGTTTTGCAAAGATTACCCGGTAATTTGGAGTTTAGAAGCAGACGAAAAAAGCATACAACAAATAATTGTTTCGTTTAAGCCGTTTGCCATAAACCTGCAAGCCGGATTTGAAGAAAAAACCGGCCTAAAAGAATTTGATAAACTAGATATGCTGGTGAACCTAATTGGCAACAATGGTTAATACAAACAATAAAAAGTATTTTATAATAAAACTGTTTATATGGGCATTTTTTAGTGCTTTGCTGCTTTTTTATGCATTTACCCAAAAGCCTTACCCAACAGGCGATGCAGCAGAATATATACTAATGACTGAGGCTTTAATCAACCACCAATCGGCCGATATTAGGGTGGAGGATTTTGAAAGTTTTTATACCGAACAATCTGCCAAATCGAATTGGGATGAAATTGGTAAAAAAGATTATTTAATCTCGCTTAAAGATACCATTGTTAACTTTACCACGGGCAAAACAGATGCCCTACTCAATAAAGAATGGGTAGGATTTGTGGGTTCAAACCAACGTAAATTAATTAGCATACATTTTTATGCTTATTCGCTATTAAATGTACCTATGCGTTTATTGCTAAAACCATTTTATGTAGAGCCGTTAAAAGTATTTCAAATTACAAATGTTGTGCTTTTAAGTTTATGTTTAGCCTATATTATTTTTGTTTTACCATTTGGCTTTGCACAAAGTATTGGCGTATTTTTTCTTATGCTGTTTTGTCCGGCCTATTGGTACCTTGGTTGGGTACATGCCGATTTTATGATATGTATGTTTACCCTTATGGGCATGTTGTTTTTTTATAACAACAAGCCATTGTTAGGCATGTTTGTAGTGGCATTAGCAGGCACACAAAACCAGCCATTGGTGTTTTTGCTTATGTACATGGCCTTGGTATATGCCGTTAATTGTAAGTTTAATGCAAAAAACCTGGTAAAAGCATTTATGGCTTGTATAATCATTTTGTGGCCCGTGGCATACAATTATTATCATTTTGGCACTTTTAGTTTAATAAGTAAAAGTGGCTATACCAGCAGTGAACACGTAACTTTTACAAGGTTTTGGAGCTTTTTCTTCGATTTAAACCAAGGAATGATTTATGGATTGATTTTTATTTTACCTTATTTTGGATGGCTTATATTTCGTAACATAGTTCGTTTAAAATGGCATATAGACATGTTGTTGATACCGGTAGTATTAGGCATGGTATATGGTTTTAGTGTTTTAAAAATGTGGAATATGGGACAGGCTATTATTAGTCGTTATGCTGCATGGGTAGCCATGATTTTTCTGGCTTATTTTTTGCATTTGGTATTACAAAACAAAGTTAATAAAAAGGCATTTTGGATTGCCACAGTTGCCCACGTAGCCATTTTTTTAATGGTAACACCGGTACCTAAAAACCTGTTAATTCCCGAATGGGATAAAGACAAAATGAAATGGCCATCGCGTTGGTTTTTAAACCATTATCCACAATGGTATAACCCCGACCCTGACATTTTTGGTGCCAGAGTGGCTCAAAAACACCCGTTTCAGTCAGATTTACCGATTATTTTTACCGGAGAGGATGGAAATATTAAAAAAGTGCTAATTAAAAAAGGCAATCCGCAAAAGTTAATCATAAACGGCTTTGATACAGCGTTTACCATGCAATTGCAGCAGCAGGCAAAGTATAACCAGCAAGGTTATGCCTATTTAAATGCAAGCGATTTTTACCCTAAAAAATAATTTGGACTAAATTTTGTATAGTCATAATCAATAATGTGGGTTATTGGTTTAAAAATAATTAACCCATACACCACGTTATAGTAGTATATTTGAACTACGCTTAATTGATTTGGCTATGGAAGAAGATTTTTTAGGTGAAGAGGTAAAAGGAATTGTGCAGCGGTACGAAAAAATGTTGCGAACTAAAAGCAACGAATACTTCGATGCCGAGTCGTTAGAGCAAATATCCGAGTATTATATTCAGCAAGATAATTTAAAAAAAGCTGCGGCAGTTGTTCAATATGGGTTAGAACTTTATGTAAACCACCCAATATTATTAATGAAACTTGCCGAGGTGCACCATATTAACGGCAAACATTTAGAAGCTTTGGCTTGCCTTGAAAAAGCTGAAATGTATGAACCCCAAAACACCGACTTATTATTACAAAAAGGAGAGGTTTTACTGGTTTTGAACCAACTTAAAAATGCCGATGAGTGTTTTAATAAATGCTTAACCTACACCGACGAACGTATAGAAATGCTTTTTGAGATTGCTTATATCTACGAAAGTTGCGATCAGCCCGGCATAGCTATAAACTATATTAAAAGTATTATTGATGCTGAACCTGAAAACGAACAGGCGTTTTATGCATTGGCTATTTGCTACGAGCAAATGGAGGATTATGAAAATGCCATTAACACTTATAAGCTACTAATAGATTTAGATCCTTACAACGAAACAGCTTGGTATAATTTAGGCATTATATTTTCTAAAGCATCGAGGCATAAAGAAGCTATTGAGGCATTTGATTATTGCATTGCCATTGATGAAGAATTTTCGTTGGCCTATTTTAACAAAGCAAACAGCGAAGGAGATTTATGCTTATACAAAGATGCAATAAAAACCTATGAGCAGGTAATTGAATTAGAAGGAGATGACAGCATTGCGTATTGCAATATGGGTGGTTGTTACGAACGATTAGAGAACTATGCAAAAGCACGTGAATGCTATAGAAAAGCAACCAGCTTAAACCAACATATTGCAGAAGGCTGGTTTGGCATTGGTTTAACATACGACAAAGAAGATAGAATTAACGAAGCTCGCCAGTTTTACAAAAAAGCCGTTTCTTTAGAACCCGATAATACAGAATATTTATTGGTTTTGGCCGAAACAACATACCGGTTAAACGACTACGAAGAAGCCAATAAAATATACCAACAGTTACTAGATATAGACCCGGGATTACCGGAAGCATGGTTAGATTGGAGTTTTGTTAAATTTAATGAAGGCAAGGCAGAAGAGGCAGTAGGATTAATGCGCGAAGCATTAAAAACAAATCCGGATTTTGCACAATACCATTACCGTATGGTTTGTTATTTATACGAAGTAGGAAAACCCAAAGAAGCATTAACACACCTTGAACGTGCTTTAACATTGCTTTTTTACGACCATCACCAAATCTTTGAAATATCGCCTAAACTGCAACACATACCGGAAGTACTGCAACTAATTGATGCTTACAGAAGGGATTTAGAAGGTTAATTGCTTATTCAAACTTTTTGAAAATATTTTGGTTGAACCCACTTATAAAACCTGCAAAATTGTTCAACTAAATAGACGGTTATTAAATACCATGTGGATTAGTTAGCCAATTAAACAAAGAGTACCTGCCAAAAAAAGTACTTTTGAAGGTTTAATGGCAAAGAAGGCAAAAGAAAATAAGGTAATATTTGGCACTACGGTAAACGATTTTGTTGAGCCTGAAAAAGAAGAGGTTAAAAAGCCTGCAAAAGCCAAAAAGCAAGATGGCAAATGGCTTGCTTTTTTAGCTAACGAAAGGTTTATAAAATCTACCGGAGTGATATTTATGCTTAGCGCCATTTTTATACTTATTGCAGGTATTAGCTTTTTTTTAACTTGGCAGTCTGACCAAAGTTTGGTTAGCAACCTAAGCTTTGGTATGCTTACCCATATAAATCCCGAAATTTCTAAAAACATCATGAGCATTATTGGTGCTTGGGTTTCTTATGTTATTATTTATAAAGGATTTGGTGTAGCAGCACTTGCTATTGTGCCTATATTATTTAGCATAGGTGCTTTGTTGGCAGTATCGGTTCAGCCATTACCAATTGTAAAAACTTTAAAATATAGCTTTTTCGGTGTTATTTGGTTTAGCTTGCTACTTGGTTTTATTATGGGCAATGCATATCCTGTATGGGCAGGTAGCTTTGGATATTTTGGAAGTTTATACTTAATAACACTATTTGGCAAAGCCGGTACGCTGCTACTTTTATTAGGATATGCTGTGGTTTTTTTAATTGCTGCATTTAATATTAAACTGTATCAACCCAATGCAAAAAACACACCCGATAATGATAAGGTTAATGAGGATGATTTATCCAACAAAGCCATTATTCCAAGCGCGTTGGATGAACCAGTAGAAGAACCATTGCCAGCATTAAACCCCGATGATTTTACCTTAAAAGAAATTACATCCGAAGAAATTACAATAACAGCAAACAAAACTGAAATTGAAATGATTGATAGCAGCAGCAATGAACCTGTTATGCCTGTTATTGAACCTATCATAGATGATGAACCGGAATTGGAAACAACAATAATTTCTGGTTTTGTTGAACCGATAAAGGAAGAACCAACCCAGCAATTAAGCACCGACAGCGGATTGGTTTTACAAATTCAAGAGATACCCGAAGAAGAAAACACAGAAGATGTTACACCGGTATATGGCAGTTTAGATTCTGAGTACGACCCAACATTGGAGTTTAGCAACTATCAATTTCCGGGTATTGAATTACTAAATGATTATGGCGAAAATAAAGTTAAGGTTGATAACAATGAGTTAAGCGAAAAAACCCGAATGATTGAGGATACGCTTAAGAATTATGGCATAGGCATTAAAAAAATATCTGCAACCATTGGTCCAACTGTTACACTTTACGAAATTGTTCCGCAAGATGGGGTAAGAATTGCAAAAATTAAAAACTTAGAAGATGATATTGCTTTAAGTTTAGCAGCTTTAGGCATTCGAATAATTGCCCCAATACCCGGCCGTGGTACCATTGGTATTGAAGTTCCAAACTTAAAACCGGCCATGGTTTCAATTCGCTCGGTACTATCATCGCCAAAATTTGTTAATGCCGAAATGGACTTACCCATTGCATTTGGAAAAACCATTAGTAACGAGGTATTTGTTACAGATTTGGCTAAAATGCCACATTTACTAATGGCAGGTGCTACCGGACAAGGAAAATCGGTAGGTTTAAATGTGGTATTGGCAAGTTTGCTATACAAAAAACATCCAAGCCAAATTAAGTTTGTTTTGGTTGACCCAAAAAAGGTTGAATTAAACATTTATAAAACCATTGAAAGGCATTTCCTTGCTAAAATACCGGGCGATCAGGATGCAATTATTACCGATACCAAACTGGTAATTCATACGCTTAACTCGCTTTGCAAAGAAATGGATGACAGATATGATTTGTTAAAAGATGCTCAGGTAAGAAACTTAAAAGAATACAATGCTAAATTTATTAGCAGGCGTTTGCCACCAAATGAAAAATACAAACATCGCTTTTTACCTTATATTGTAGTTGTTATAGATGAGCTTGCAGATTTAATGATGACAGCAGGCAAAGAAGTAGAACATCCCATTGCACGCTTGGCCCAATTAGCAAGGGCAATTGGTATTCATTTAATTTTAGCAACGCAACGTCCAAGTGTAAACATTATTACCGGCACCATTAAAGCAAACTTTCCGGCAAGGGTAGCATTTAGGGTATCGCAAAAAATAGATTCACGTACCATACTAGATGCCAATGGAGCCGACCAATTAATTGGTAAAGGCGATATGTTATTTAGCAATGGTAATGATTTAATTCGCTTGCAATGCGCATTTGTTGATACACCGGAGGTTGATAAGATTACTGAATTTATTGGCAACCAACAAGGCAAAGAGCCTTATGAATTGCCGGAAGCCAGCACAACCGATGACGACGGAATAGAACGAGGCGAAGGCTTTGATAGCAGTAACCGAGATGATTTATTTGAAGAAGCCGCAAGAATAATTGTTGTACACCAACAAGGCAGTACCAGTTTGTTGCAGCGCAGGTTAAATTTAGGTTATAATCGTGCAGGTAGATTAATAGATCAATTAGAAAAAGCAGGTATTGTTGGTCCGTTTAAAGGCAGTAAAGCCCGCGAAGTAATTGTAAAAACCGAAGCCGAATTAGATGAGGTTTTAAAAACATTGTAGTCTAATAAAATCTCTAAATCCACACTGTAATATTTACAAGGTCATCGCAGGTAATTCCTAGTTTTTTACGCACATTAGCTTTTATTGGCAATAAATAGCTTTGATGTTTAGAATCAAACCAAATGGCTGTAGACCATACTGTGTTTTCTATTTTAGCTGTGCATTGTAACCTACCCCATCCCTCTTCCAACATACCTAAATTTGCACGTATTTCATTTGCCATTATAACAGGCATGGTTGCAAAATGCCAGCTACCTTGCAAGCCATGTTTCCAAATGGTAGCAGAAAATGTAAACGGTGTTTTTCCTAGCATAAAATGTCTGTCAGACAGATTTATCAGTTTTTACAAAATATGTAATACAGTGCCTATTGCATAACATAGTTATACAATTACGCATATGATAACCGAATTACTCGGTAACCAAAAGTTTTACATTGCCAACACTATTAGGTGTAGTTACATTTACCAAATAATAACCAGGTTGCATACTACAATTAATTTCAACGGAATTAAAACCCTCTGGCCACTCTTGCTGGTGCACCAGTTTGCCTGCAATAGTATATATGCTAATAATTGCACTGCCGGTTATAACGCTTTTGGCTTGCAATGTAAAGTAGCTGTTTGCAGGATTTGGATACAATAACAAATCCATTTTCTGTAATGCTGTGGTTGAACCAACACCATTTACATGATTTACATGAGAAAATGCCGCTCCGCCAACATTCCAATAGCTGCCACTGGCAGTAGTTTCTAATGCAATGGTTTTAACAGCATACAAATAATTTCCGGTGTAATAATTTGTTTCATCAACATAAAATGTATCGGTTACAGGTTGTTTATTTACACGAGTGTATTTGTTTGTTAAAGTATCAACGCGGTAAATGGCATATGCATTACTGCCATTGCCATTCCAATTTAAAAACACTTTTTTATCTAAGCTAATGGCATTTAAACTGGTTACAGCAGGCAGGTTGCGCATGCGTAAAGTAGGATCGCCCATTAAAGCAATATGCATAGAGTTAGCCGAGCTGTTAAAATTTCCTGAAAAATAAAATGATGTATTATTTTGCGTAATACGTGTACCCAAACCAATATGTTGGCCTAAAGCCATATGGTGAATATACCATTTAGGAATACCACCCCAAAAACTGGCTAAACTTTTAGAAGCTAAAGGAGCTTTTAAAAAGTTATTTCTAATATCCCAATCGCCAAAATAGCTGCCTGCAAGTATTGTAAAAACATTTTCAAAGCTATCGTTAACAAAGTTATTGGTATTACCTATACCACTACAGCTGGTATAACTTCCGGCACCGCAGCCATAGCTAAATAAATAACTGCCATTTTTTTGTGCTGTAAAATAATCGCGGTTATCAAAAACACTATCGTTACCAACCAATGCTGCAAAATTAGCATACCCGGTAGATGCCAAGTTTAGGTTGCCAAAATTATTATCGATAAGCGCACGTTCGGTTGCTTTCCAGAAACCATTGCGCCAATTGTGGTTTCTAATTAAATACTCTTTGGTTAACAATGTATCGCTTTTGCCAAATGCAGGCATATCAAATAAATCTACCCTACCCACCTCGAGTGTGGCAGCAGCAGGCAATTTGGTTTGATCAAACTTTCCATCTCCCGGAATATTATGGTGGCGAGCTTGAGCTCCGGTAGTAATGGTAACAGTTGCATCGGTAAATACATTTTCTATAACACCATAATACACATCGGCAGGCCAGGCACCGGTATGGTTGCCACTACCTTCCACATGTCCATCTGGCGGAGGAGCATGTCCTGTGCTTGAATAAAAACCTGAATACGGCACAGGAATATGTCCTAATAAAAATACTGTGGTTGGTTTAATGGCAGCTTGATTAAATGCAGCAATAATTCTCTGTCTAACAGTTATAGGTGTTTCGCTTCTACCGGCTGTAATAACATAAACTATCCATCCTTCGGCAACTAGGTTTTTTTGTAATTGTGTAATTTCTTCCTGTAAAGGAATACTATAATTGCTATCAACAACCAAAATCAAACCGTTAAATTGAGTTGGTTCAACCCAATTATTGCCGGCAAAAATATAGCCCAATGCCTCGGTAGTGCTGCCACTTGCTTTTACTACCAAGTATTCGAAGGCATTGCCATCGCCAACATTTTCGTCGGTAAAGGAGTTTGTGTTTCCGGGTACATTACCAATGGGTTGTGCGCCCCAATCTTGCACTTCTTGCGTACTTCTTCTATAAATTACAAAGTTACCTGTATAATTTTCTTGAGGCCAGGTTAAGGTAATGCTACCATTAGAATTGGCTTTGGCGTTTACCATAACCACTTGATTTTTGGCAACCTGAGCCAAAGAAGTTAGGCTTAACATAAAAAAAATGCTTAAAAAAGCCGTAAAGGTTCTCATATTTGCAGTAATTTTAACCTCAAATTTAAACTTAGTGATTATAAAACCAATACAAAAATTTAGGATATGGCTAAGGCAGTACCCAATGATGCGTAAATTTTTAAAATTTGGCATTGTAGGAGCAACCAGTGCTGCGGTTAGTTTAGGCGTATTTTGGTTAATTGTTAGTCAGTACCCTGCTTTAAACCTAGTTAGCAAAGCCATAGGTTATATTATGGGCTTTTTTGTTGGTTTTACTTTAAATAAGTTTTGGACTTACATAGACCAAACCGAGGATGGCGAAAAGTATTTGCTTAAATACATTATTGTTTACGCTTCTACGTTTATAATTTATTTGTTGGTAAATTTTGGTTTCGACCATTGGTTAATGCCCAACCTATGGTTAGCAGAATTAGCTTTAAATGCCCAACAACCCGAAATTGCAGCATGGCTAACCGTTAACGGACCCTTGGTAAGCAATGTACTTTCTATTTTTATAAATGTATTTTTAAACTTCTTTGGCACCAATTTCTTGGTGTTTAAAGTGCCGGAGCCCGACCATTTATTTGAATAAACAATTTCTATTGGGTTACGCCTTCTTTTAGTTTCTCGGCGTTTTCGGCAATCTGCAACTGATCTATAAAGTCTTGTATTTCACCACTCATAACTTCTGTTAGGTTGTAAACCGTATAGTTTATGCGGTGATCGGTTACACGACTTTGCGGGTAATTATACGTTCTAATTTTAGCACTTCTATCGCCGGAGCTTACCATTGTTTTACGTTTAGAAGCTATGCTTTCGTTGTGCTTTTGCAATTCCATTTCATATAATTTGGTACGCAACATTTGCATGGCACGCTCGCGGTTACCGTTTTGTGTGCGCTCTACCTGACAAACCACCACAATACCTGTAGGTTTATGGGTAAGCATTACCTTACTTTCTACTTTATTTACGTTTTGTCCGCCTGCACCACCACTTCGTGCGGTTTGCATATCAATATCGGCAGGGTTTAACTCTACGTCAACATCTTCTGCTTCGGGTAAAACCACAACAGTTGCAGCACTTGTATGCACACGTCCTTGTGTTTCGGTATCAGGAACGCGTTGAACACGATGAACACCACTTTCGTACTTTAAAATACCATAAACATCGCTGCCTTTAACCTCAATAATAATTTCTTTGTATCCACCGGCAGTACCATCGGTAAAATCTATAACCTCTGTTTTCCAACCACGCTTTTCGCAAAAATACATGTACATGCGGTAAAGGTCGCCGGCAAAAATACTGGCCTCATCGCCACCAGTACCGGCTCTAATTTCAAGTACGGCATTCTTTTCGTCTTCCGGATCTTTTGGAATTAACAACACACGAATTTCTTCCTCCATCGGATCAACCATTGGCTCAAGTTCTTCCAACTCGGCCTTGGCCATCTCGCGCATTTCTTCGTCTTTTTCGTTTTTTAATATTTCTTTGGCATTGGCAATATTGCCTAGCAAGTTCTTATACTCAAAATACTTATTTACAATAGGTTGCAGGTTTTTGTACTCACGGTTTAGCTCGGTATAACGCTTCATGTCTGCCAACACATCGGGGCTGCTAAGCATTTCTTCTACCTGTTTTAAACGGTTGTAAATGGCCTCTAATTTATCTAAAATCATAATAATAAAGTGCGCAAAGATAGCATATAGCTGCCGCAGATAAAAATTATTTGTATGGGTATTCATTTAGCATATGTTTTTACAAAACTAATGCTATCAACAGCGGTTACTATTGGCATGAACCCGCCAACTTTAATTTGGTTTAGAAACAATTTACGCCTGCACGATAACGAAGCCTTAACAAAAGCTGCACAAAACGGACCAGTTATTGGTGTTTATTGCTTTAACCCCAACGATTTTAAGTCAACACCAATTGGTGTAACTCGTATGGGAAAATTTAGATTAAAGTTTTTGCTACAAACATTACAACAACTAAAAAGCAACTTAAATAAATTGGGCGTACCATTGTTGGTTAAAACACAACAACCACATGTGGCATTACCCACAATTTGCAAAACCTACCAAATAAAACAAATACACGCCCAACGCGAAGCAGGTATTTTTGAGCAACAAGAAGAAACCCATATAAAAAATTGGTGCCAACTAAATCAGGTAGCTTTATTTTTGTATGAACCAAACTTACTTTATAGCTTAGACAACCTACCTTTTGATATTGCTAACACGCCCGAGGTATTTACACAGTTTAGAAACAAAGCTGAAAAACATATACCGTTTAACAAGTTATGGGAATTACCTAAGCAAATTATTGGGCTTAAAATAAATGAAAATTTAAACCTGCCATCTTTAAAAGAATTTGGATATAACGACTTTAACATTGATGCCAATGCTGCATTTAAACACAATGGTGGCGAAGATGAGGCCTTGCAACATGTAAACGATTATATTTGGAACAAAGAATTAATTACTACCTACAAAGAAACCCGAAATGGCTTAATAGGCAGCGAATACAGCAGTAAGTTAAGCGCATGGCTTGCCACAGGCTGCATTAGTGCACGATACATTTACAATGAAATAAAACAATTTGAAGCTACTCGTATTAAAAATGCATCTACTTATTGGTTAATTTTTGAGCTCCTTTGGCGCGATTATTTTAAATTAATTCTATTTAAACATGGCAGTAAATTATTTAAAATTGATGGCATTTTAAATTTACCCTTTGCATGGAAAACAGATATGGATTTGTTTAACGCTTGGGCAAACGGACAAACAGGATTTGCCTTTATAGATGCCAATATGCGCGAATTAAAACAAACAGGCTTTATGAGCAACCGGGGCCGACAACTGGTTGCTTCGTTTTTAACAAAAAACCTGGGCATAAATTGGCAATGGGGCGCCATGTGGTTTGAACACCACCTTGTTGATTATGATGTAAGCAGTAATTATGGCAACTGGAATTACGCAGCCGGAATTGGTAACGATGCACGTGGTTTTAGGTACTTTAATATTTTAAAACAGGCAAACGATTACGATGCTAATGGAGATTATGTAAGAATTTGGGTGCCTGAATTGGCACATACCATTGGCTTTAATGCACATAAAACCAACGGCACAAATGGTTATCCCAATCCAATAGTAAATTTAGAAAAATCGGCACAAGAAAACCAACACAAATACGAAACCGCATTAAGAAAAATAGCATCTAATAATTGGTAGTTGTATGGTTTATTGGCCAGATTTTTAATTGTAAAAGAAATTTTAACAACACCCTTTTTTTAACATACGGCATTCGTATAAACTTTGCTTAGTTTTGCAAGGTATGACACAACAAGAAGAAAATCCCTGGAAAACCAAAACATCTACGGTAGCTTATAATAATAATTGGATAACGGTACACCATAACGAAGTAGTTAATCCATCTGGAAATGATGGTATTTATGGTGTGGTACATTTTAAGAATTTAGCCATTGGTATAATTCCGTTAGACGACGATTTAAACACTTGGATTGTTGGCCAATACCGCTATCCACTTAACCAATACAGCTGGGAAATTCCGGAAGGTGGCGGAAAATTAACCGTAGATGCATTAGAAAGTGCTAAGCGGGAATTAATAGAAGAATGCGGACTAGAAGCCAAAACGTGGCATAAAATTTTAACCATGCATTTAAGCAACTCGGTAAGCGATGAGGTATCTTATGTATTTGTTGCCAAAGGCTTAAAACAAGTTATGGCACAACCCGAAGAAACCGAGCAATTGCAAATAAAAAAGGTGCCATTTACGCAGGTTTATAATATGGTAATGGATGGAGAAATTACCGATGCCATTAGCGTAGCAGCTATTTTAAAATTAAAAATCTTGCTAGACCTAGGTAAAATTTAGTGTGTAAACCACTGGTTTAAGTTTACAGTGCTTTATGAAATTAAGTTAAAGACCACTTTTGCTTAAAATTGTGTTAGAAATTTAAATTTTTGTAGCCCCGACGGGAATCGAACCCATAACTGGAGTTTAGGAAACTCTTATTATATCCATTTAACTACAGGGCCAACTGTTAAAGCAGGGCGCAAAATTAAAAATCTTGCCGGTATTGCAAAAGAATTAATGGTTTTTACTGCATTTTACACTATATTTTTAAAGTAACGCTGGCGCTACTGCCGGGTGTAAACTTACCTGCCGGATTTAATTTGGTAATTTTAACGCTTATTTCTACCTGTTTACCCATTAAACCATGTGCCACACGTTGCAAAATACTTCGGGCTACATCTTCAATAAAATGCCGTTTTACTTCCATTTCTTCGGTGGCTATTTTAAACAGTTCCTCGTAATTTACAAGCTTTTCAATGCTGTTTAGGGGTGCATTATCTGCAATATCTTCATCAACAATTATGGTAACTAAAAACTCGCCTCCTTGTTGCTGTTCAAAATCGTACATGCCATGGTAAGCGTAAAATTTTACATTTTCTAAAGCAGTTGTTAATTTCATTTGTTATTAATTTTAAAAGTGGTTTTACAATTTTACCAATGTTGCAAGTTAGGCCAATATAAACAAACTAACAAAGTTATGCCTGTTTTGTAAAAAGCTGTTTTTTAGGCTCGCACCATAAAAACATTTGCATTAGCAGCCGGTTTTTTAATGGTAAATGTAGCGAAAGCGCAATTAACTTGTTGCAATATCGTGCGTAATATTTTGTAAACTTGCAGCCTTATGGTTTGAACCCACAAAAGTAGGTTCAAACCATAAATAAAAACTTAAGATAAACGTAAAAATAGCAAATATGAGTGCCAACACACAAGAATTTTTTAAGGCCAATAAGCCTGATTTATTTAATCACCACGATTATTTTTTAATGGACGAGTTGTTGTCTGACGAACATAAATTAATTCGTGCAACAGTTAGAGATTACGTTAAAAAAGAGCTTTCGCCAATTATTGAAGATTGCGCTCAACGTGCCATTTTTCCGCAACATATTGTAAAGCAACTGGGCGAATTAGGCTGTTTTGGTCCGCAATTACCTGCAGAATATGGCTGTGGTGGAATGGATTATATTACTTACGGCATAATGATGCAGGAGTTAGAGCGCTGCGATAGCGGCATTCGCTCCACGGCATCGGTTCAAGGCAGTTTGGTAATGTACCCTATTTACAAATTTGGTTCTGAGGAGCAAAAACACAAATACTTACCCAAATTGGCCAAAGGCGAGTGGTTGGGCTGTTTTGGCTTAACCGAACCAAACCATGGCAGTAACCCTGCCGGCATGACCACCAATTTTAGAGATGCCGGAGATGGCAAAAACGTAATTTTAAATGGCGCAAAAATGTGGATTAGCAACTCGCCATTTGCCGATGTTGCTGTTGTTTGGGCCAAAAACGAAGAAGGTGTAATTAGAGGTTTAATTGTAGAGCGCGGCATGGCTGGTTTTACTACTCCCGAAACACATAATAAATGGAGTTTACGTGCAAGTGCAACCGGCGAGTTGGTGTTTAACGATGTTTTGGTTCCTAAAGAAAATATTTTTCCTGAAATATCCGGATTAAAAGGTCCGTTAACGTGCTTAAACAGCGCACGCTATGGCATTAGCTGGGGCGCAATTGGTGCAGCCCTAGATTGCTACGATACAGCTTTGCGTTACAGCAAAGAACGTGAACAATTTGGCAAACCCATTGCAGCTTTTCAATTGCAACAGAAAAAATTGGCCGAGATGATAACCGAAATTACCAAAGCACAATTGTTAACCTGGCGTCTTGGCGTATTAATGAACGAAGGTCGCGCAACGCCTGCACAAATTAGCATGGCAAAGCGTAACAATGTAGCAATGGCTTGTCAGATTGCCCGCGATGCACGCCAAATGTTAGGTGGTATGGGCATTACCGGCGAGTACAGCATTATGCGCCATATGATGAACTTAGAATCGGTAATTACCTACGAAGGTACACACGATATACACCTGCTTATTACCGGTATGGATGTAACCGGCGAAAATGCATTTGTATAGGCTGTACAATTATATTTAATACACAAAAAGTGGTTGGCTTTTTTTGCCAACCACTTTTTTTATGCACCCTCGAGTAGTATTTTTACCGCTTAACCTAATTTTTTTTTAAGGCAATTTAACTATGCTATTTTCGTTTTACCATTTTATTACAATTTATGTTACCATTAAAAATCTGGCTGCATGGTGCAATAATTACGCGTGTAAAGCATAAAAATTGGCTTAACCCCATATTGTTTATGCTGCTTTTTGTTGTTTTATGGCAACCTATGCTAAGGGCACAAACAAATGCTGCAATAGTTAGCGGCACCATTGTAGATTCTGTAAATTTTAGAAACATGGCCTACAGCACTGTTACATTAATTGGCAAAAACGATAGCATCATTTATGGCAATGCCTTTGCCGCAGAAAACGGTGAGTTTACTTTAAAACAAATTCCTTATGGCAATTATATTCTTATGGTTACCCGACCGGGATATGCCGATTTCGACGATAAAATAAATGTGTTTGAACCAACACTGGATTTAGGCACTATTTACATGATACTGAAGGAAAATTTGCTTAAAGAGTTTGTGGTTAAAGAATGGACACATGCCATTAGAATTAAAGGCGATACCACTGAATTTTTGGCCGATAGTTTTTTAAATAATCCTAATGCAACGGTTGAGGATTTATTAAAAAAGCTTCCGGGCATTCAGGTAGATCGTTCGGGAAAAATTACGGCACAGGGCGAAACCGTTAAGCGTGTTTTGGTAGATGGTGAAGAGTTTTTTGGCGATGACCCTACTGTTGCAACACGCAACCTAAAAGCAGAAAATATTGAAAAGGTACAAGTTTTTGATAGCCGTTCTGACCAAAGTTTGCTAACCGGAGTGGAAGACAATGAAAAAGAAAAAACCATTAATTTAACGCTAAAAGACGATGCCAAAAAAGGTTATTTTGGAAAAGCCAGAAGCGCATATGGGCCCAGCCAAACCATAGATAGGTTTGAAAACGAAGCCATGTTTAATAACTTTAACAGCAAGCGAAAATGGAGTGCGTTTGGTACGTTTACCAATACCAATCAAACTGGCCTATCGTGGAGCGACCGCGACAAATATGCCGGCGGTAGCGGCGAAACAACAATTGATGAAGAGTCGGGTAATGTTATTACCACTTATACACAAAACGAAGATGATATGCTTATGCGCAGCGGCATTCCACGCACCAGTTATATTGGCACATATTACTCAAATAAATTTAACGATGGCAAACAAGCGGTAAATGGCACATTTAGCCATAGGAATTTTTCGGTAGGCGGATTTGATAACAATTATACCAAATACATTTTGCCCGATACTGTTTATTTTAACGATCAAAAGAAAGATTTTACTGCCAATAGAACAGCCATAAATGCCAATGGCCGTATAGATATAAAGTTAGATTCATCATCCAGCCTTAGAATTAACTTTAAGGCTTCGTCGCAGTTTGGTAATACGTTTAGCGTGTTTAATACCAGAAATTTTAATGGCTTAGAGCAATTGGTAAATACCAATAACCGCACCGATAGCAGCGAAATGCAAAGCAACAGTTTAAATGCAACTGCTTTTTATAGCAAACGTTTTAAAACTAAAGGCCGCAGCTTTTCGGCACAAATACAAACCAATATAAACCAAAATAACCGCGATGGTTATTTAATTTCAACTACGCGATTTTTTGGCATAAATGATTCTTTAAGCGCATTCGACCAACGTAAACAAAACCAAAGCAGCGAATCGGCAATAAATGCTAAGTTTACCTATACCGAACCTTTAACAGAAAAACTATTTTTAGTTTCGGAGTATAGCCTTAACACGCGCTTAAACCGAACCAAAAATACAACCTTGGAAAAAACCGGTGCCGATTATTCTTTTTTTGTAGATTCGCTAAGCAACCATTTCGATTACGATGTAATCATTAACCAAGGCGGACTTACCTTAAAATACGCAGCTAAAAAACTCAATGTATCTATGGGTGGTAAAATAGGTTATACCGATTTGGTTCAAACTAACCTGCTGCGCAACGAAACACAAAACCAACCCTTTTATAACTTTTTTCCGGCAGCCAACATAAATTATAAAATTAAAAACACCAGCAGTTTTAATATTGGATACAACGGCAGTACACGTCAGCCCTCATTACAACAAATACAACCGCTTCAAGACAATACAAATCCTTTGGTATTGTATGTGGGCAATACCAGCTTGGTGCAAAGTTTTACCAATAATGTTAGTGTAAATTACAATAGTTATGCGCCTTTAAAAGGTAGGGGTATTTATGCCAACTTAAATTTTAACCAAACCAATAACGCCTTTACCAATTTTGATAGGGTAAATGCGCAAGGTGTGCGCGAGTTTAAAACCGTAAATGTAGATGGCAATTATTATCTTAGCAGCTACGGTTACCTGTATTTTGAACTGAAAAAAATTGGCCTCGATGTAAGCATAAATTTTAATGGCAGTTTTAGCAATAACAACAATTTTATTAATGGATTGGCCAATAACAACAAAAACATATCGGTTGGTACCGGTTTGTATTTAGGCTACGAAATAGATGAAATATTTGATGTAAATATTGGCTTTGATATTGATTATAATCAAACCACAAGCAGTTTGCGTAGAGATATTCCTTTTAACTTTTATACAACAAACTCAAATGCAGATTTAACCGTAAAATTGCCAGGTGGCTTTGTAATTAAACCTCAGGTAAACTACGATTATCGGCAAAAAACAGCAGATTTCGACAGGGATTTAAATGTTTGGTTGTTTAATGCATCTGTATCTAAAAAACTTACCAAAAGTAAAAAATTAGAGCTGAGTGTTTTTGCATACGATATATTTAATCAAAATATTGGTTTTAGAAGAAACGCAAGCAGCAATTTTGTTAACGAGCAAACGTATGTAGTGCTGCAACGCTACGTGTTGTTTGGTATTACCTATCATTTATCGGGTGGAGGTGCTAAAAAAATAAATAACGATGATGAAGATTATTAATCTGTTTGTATTTTTATGTGTTGGTTCAACACTAATTGCGCAACAACTGCATTTAAGCGGCATAGTTGTGTTTGAACGCAAAGAAAACATGCACAAACAATTTACCGGAACTGGCGCATGGCAAGATGAAATGAAGGATAAAATGCCCAAATACCGCACCGATGAATTTACGCTGAGTTTTAACACACAGCAATCGTTGTACAAACTAACCAAAGAAGAAAACAATGCATTTGCTAATTGGTGGCGTGTTGCGGCATCGAATACTGTTTATAAGAACTTGCAACAACAAAAGGCAATTAGTCTTAAAGACATTTACGATGAATCGTATGTAATAGAAGATTCAATTCCTGCCTATACTTGGCGCTATCATGGCGACTATCGAAAAATTGCCGGGTACAATTGCAGAAAGGCTGCCACCATTATTAACGATTCGTTATACGTAATTGCCTATTATACCGACCAAATTCCGGTAAGTACCGGACCAGAAAGTTTTGGTGGTTTACCCGGATTAATTTTAGGCATTGTAATACCAAAGTTAAACATAACATGCTTTGCCACACAAGTTCAAACCAAATCGCTACTGCCTGATGCTTTTAATTTTAAAAAGCCCAAATCTAAACCCATAAGCATGCAACAATTTATAACAGGCGTTGTAGATGCCACCAAAAAATGGGGCGAGTATGCATCTAAAGTTTATTTTAAAGCTTTGTTATAGTTTCTCCAATAAAAAGCGTGTCATGCGCTCGTATAAATGATGACGGGCTCTGGCACCACCAATACCGTGATTTTTGTTCGGATAAAATTCGCTATCAAACTTTACGCCTTTTTTAATCATGGCATCAACCATTTCTACTGCATTTTGAAAATGCACATTATCATCTGCTGTGCCATGTACAATTAAATAGTTGCCTTTAATTTTCTCAACATGGTTAATTGGCGAATTATCGTCGTAATTTTTGCCATTTTCTTGTGGTGTACGCATAAAACGTTCGGTGTAAATATTATCGTAATAGCGCCAGTTAGTAACCGGTGCCACCGCAATGGCAGCTTTAAATACATTGGCACCTTTGCTAATGCCTAAACTTGCCATATAACCACCAAAACTCCAGCCCCAAATGCCTATTCGGCTGGCATCAACAAATGCCATTTTGCCTAATTGTGTTGCCACATAAATTTGATCTTCAATTTCTAATTTACCCAAGTTTAGATACGTACACTTTTTAAACTGCTCGCCTCTAAAGCCTGTTCCGCGTCCATCTACCGATACCACAATGTATCCTTGTTGAGCCAACATTTGATACCAAAAATAATTGGCCCCCGACCAACGATTCATTACCGTTTGCGAACCAGGACCACCATACACATACATAAGTACAGGATGTTTTTTGGTGCTATCAAAATTAGCCGGCTTTATGGTAAACATATTTAATGGCTGACCCAACTCATTGATAATGGTTGAAAATTTAGGCGGTGCAATTTTTAAGCTTTTAAGTTTTTCGATAAGCACTTTGTTATCTTCTAACATACGAACCATTTGTCCGTTTTGATTGTACAATGCATAAACCGGTGGTGTGTTAAGCGTGCTGCTTACGTTTAAAAAGTAAGTAAAGTTGCTGTTAAATTGAGCAGTATTCCAGCCTTTGGCAGGTGTTAATTTACGTTTGTTTTTACCTGAAATATCAATGCTGTAAACATAGCGTTCGGTTGCTCCTTCTTCAGATGAGGTAAAAAACAAACGCTTCGACTTTTCGTCGTAACCATAAAATGCATCAATATCAAAATTTCCTCTGGTTATTTGTCTAACGAGTTTGCCATTTATGTTGTAAAGATACAAATGGTGAAAGCCATCTCTTTCGTTTGTAAAAATAAATTCCTTACCATTGTTTAAAAATGTAAGGTTGTTATGTATATCGATATAATACTTATTGGTTTCGGTGTAAATAACATTACTTTTACCTGTACTGGCATTTGCCAAAAGCAATTCCAATTTGTTTTGTAAACGGTTTAAACGCTGTATGCAAAGGGTATTATTGTCTTTTGTAAACTGCATACGCGGCAGGTATATATCGGTTTCTTTGCCACAGTCCATTTCAGCAATTAACTCACTTGGCAAATCGTACACCAATATACCAACCACAGAGTTTGCTTCTCCGGCTTTGGGATATTTAAATTTTTCTTGCTGTGGATACAAAGTTCCATACATGGTCATTTCAAACTCTTTAACATTGGATTCATTAAAGCGGTAAAAAGCAATTTTGTCGCTGGCCGGACTCCAGCTAAAGCCTTGGTAAACGGCAAACTCTTCTTCGTAAACCCAATCGGTAGCACCATTTATAATATGGTTGTATTTGCCATCTTTGGTAATTTGCGTTTCTGTTAAACGATTTAAATCAAAGAAGAACAGGTTATTGTCTTTTACAAAAGCCACTTTGGTTTCATCGGGCGAAAAAGTGGCATACATTACCTTGTCGTTACTAAGTTTTAGCAATTTTTTTAATTGTAAATCGTACACATAGTAAATGCTTTTTGTACTGTGTCGGTAAATGCTTTCCGTTTCAGAAGGAATTAAAATTTTATGTTCGTTGCTGCTAAATTCAAAACTGTATAAGTTTAAAGCAGTTCCTTGGTTAGCGGCTTTAATATCGGCTATACGAATAATAGTATCTACTACATTACCCGTAGCAAACTCATAGCGCAATAAATTTTGGCGTTCGTCTAACGCACAATAATACCTGCCATCTTTTAGCGACTTAAAACCAGCAACGCCTTTTGCTGCATAGGCATTTTTTAACCAAATATCATCGAGGGTAATTTGTTGTGCAGCCAGTAAGTTAAACCATACCAAGCCAATAACAAGTGCAATTTTATGCATAAGGTTTATATTTGAATTTTTGTGGGCGCAATTTAAGTTACAATTGCCTGTATTACAAAATTTAGCATACTTATTTGTAAGCCATGTAACTTATTGCTTTTGTTAATTATTGTTTAGTGGCTCAATAGCTTGTAATTAAGTCGTTCAGCTTCACAATTTTTATTACTTTTGAACCAATGAATTTTACCATACCAACTCCAGATCATATTGCAGCTTTCGAAGCCATTGTAGGTTCAGACCATATATTTACTAACCAGGAAGTTTTGGATATTTACAGCAAAGACTACACCGAAGACCTAAAGTTTATGCCGGCTGTAGTTGCCAAGCCGGCTAATGCGCAAGAGGTTGCCGCTTTGTTAAAAATATGCAACCAACATCAAATTGCGGTAACACCACGCGGAGCCGGAACCGGTTTAAGTGGTGGTAGTTTGCCGGTTTATGGCGGTTTGGTTATTAGCATGGAGCGCTTTAATAATATTATTCATATTGATGAACGCAATTTTCAAGTTACGGTTGAGCCGGGTGTGATTAATGAAGTATTGCAGCAAGCTGTAAAAGCCAAAGGTTTGTTTTATCCACCCGATCCGGCCAGCAAAGGCAGTTGTTTTTTAGGCGGTAATTTGGCACATAGCAGTGGTGGTCCGCGTGCGGTTAAATACGGCACTACCCGCGATTATGTGTTAAACATGGAGGTGGTTTTACCCAATGGCGATATAATTGAAACAGGTGCAAATACATTAAAATACAGCACCGGATATAACCTTACACATTTAATGGTGGGTAGCGAAGGCACTTTAGGCATTATTACCAAAATGGTTTTAAAACTTATTCAGGCACCACAACATACGCTGCTTATGTTGGCTTCGTTTGCCAATGCAGAAGATGCTTGTATTGCCGTTAATGCCATTTTTAAAGCCGGCGCAAACCCAAGCGCTTGCGAGTTTGTAGAACCGGAAGGTTTTAAACTTTCTGCGGCCATGCAGCAATTAACTTTTACGGTTGAACCAACTGTTGGCGCGTATTTACTGGTTGAAGTGGATGGCGATGACCTGGACTTTATGATGAAGCAATGCGAGGTGATTGGTGAGGTGATGTATAATAACAATGCATTTGATGTGCTTTTTGCAGAGTCGGCCGAGCAAAAAGAACACCTCTGGAAATTACGCCGTGGTATTGGCGAAGCAACCAAACACGATAATGTGTACAAGGAAGAAGATACGGTTGTGCCACGTGCCGAGCTGCCCATTTTATTTAAAGGCGTTAAAGAAATTGCTACTAAGTATGGTTTTAGGTGCGTTTGCTACGGACATGCCGGAGATGGTAACCTGCATGTGAATATTTTAAAAGATGAATTGTCTGACGACTACTGGAACAATGGCTTAAAAGAAGGTATAAAAGAAATTTTTGTGTTGTGCAAACAATTGGGTGGCACCATCAGTGGCGAGCATGGCATTGGCTTGGTTCAAAAAGAATTTATGCCCATTGTTTTTCCGCCACACCATATACAACTAATGCGCAATATTAAATACGCCTTCGATCCGAATGGAATTTTAAACCCAGGGAAAATTTGGTAGTGTGCATTTAAACCCGAATTAATTAGTCAAGCTTCAATAAGTAAATTTCGCATCTAAATTAATCAAAAAGCCTATTAACTTTCCCGAATTTTCTTTTTACTCACTACGCACGCCATATATTGCCTTGTTGATTTATAATGAAGCAGAAATTCTTGAGTTTGACACCTATAATTCATAAATACCTGGCAATGTTATATGTAAAAATTTAAGCTTTCACTTCATTTATAAGAGATAATTTGTAATTTCGAGTTATGGTATATTGTTTGGCAGCTTTTTTTAAACCCATTCTATTAGTGATCAGTTCAAAGTTTTCTTTGTTTACAGAGCGTAAATAGAAGTTGCCACCTTTGTTTTTGATAAGGCTAACCTGCATTAGATTTAATGATTTTCCTATATCGTTTTCAGAAAATTTATGGTTGGATTTTAACAGCTTGTTTTGCACATAACTGAGCAGCACATAAGCAATGTAGCATAAACAAATGTGTCCTTAAATGCGTTGGACTGTCCAATGAAACATAGGAAGAATTTCAAGATGTATTATAAAAGTCCGGAAGAAGTGTTCAATTTGATACAGGTGGCGATAGCCAAGAAGCCATCATATTTTTCTGCTTGTTTAATTTTCTCTTCATCAAAACAATAAGCAGTATTACTTTGCGCTTTAAGCTAATAATGCTGTGCTTTGCGCTTAAGTTGTTGAGGCTGTTGAAACAATTGCTTTGCTTTTTCGATTCTTACTTCACGGTCTATTTTGTCTTTTCTTGCACGTTTTTCGCTATAGGTGCAAATAATTTTCCGACCATCATGTTCAATAGAATGATACTTGATGTAGATGGTTTCGCCATTGCGATCATAAGTCCAGATGTGTTGGAAGTTGTCGTGCTTAATAAGTTGTTCTTGTAAATATTTAGGAAATGTTTTTAGCTTTTCTCCAATGATTTATTCAAACTGGTAAACTTCTGTAATTTGTATATTGAGTCGCAACCTCAAAAGTGAAAGTAGGCTATGTAATTAGACCGAAAGATAATATATAACCTTAAAACATATATAATTTAGTTTTTCCGACTTATGTTTTTTGCTGACAGTTGACAACTCTACCACGTATGTTAATTTAATTTGTCTCCAACTCACTTTTGCCGAAACTCATTGCAGCACATTTTGTGGCTGCCCGAAACTTAGCCCAAGAAGCAGTCAAAAAAAGTGCTGCAATTATCCACCCGGAAATAAATAATTATTGTTTCTTGTAAAGACTTTCTTGCTTTTCAATGTCATACAAAGTTGTAACCCTTAATTGATAATACGCCTGCCAGTATGCAGCCATTGCTGCTACGTATCCTTGCCGGGCTTGTAGCTGCTGGTTTTGCGCAAGCAGCAAATCGGTATAGGTGAGTTTGCCGGCTTGGTATTTATTATATGTTATTTCATACCTGCGCTGGGCTATGCTATCGGCCAATTGGGCATTGCTCATTTGCTGCATGGCAAAGTTGTAGGCTTGCAGTTGGGTGAGTATATCAAGTGTAATGCGTTGTTCTAACTGCTGCAATTGCAGTTGCAGATTTTTGAGTTGGTAATCGGCAATTTTATAGTTGGCTGCATTGGCACCCGAGCTAAATAAGGGCATAGCTAATCCAATAGTGGCATTTTGCTGCGTACGTAAATTCTGATAGGCATCATTTAAAACTGTTGCCGATTGGTTGCTGCCATAACCGGCTATAAGCGTAAAACCGGGCATGCGATTCAGCTTGGCACGTTGCAAGGCAGCTTCATTTTGCAATTGTGCCAATTTTTGTTGTTCGTATCGTGGATTGTGTTTTTTGTAAGCTGCAAGCAATTGATAGAGCAAATCGCCATCTACATTTAATTGCTGTGGTATAGATGGAGAGGCTGTTAACACTAGCGACAGGTTGTTTGCAGAAATATTGAGCAAGTTGCAAAAGGTACGCAGTTTTATGGTATGATTGGCTTTTGCTTGTTGCAGTTGTTGGGTAGTATTGAGTTGCTCTAATTGTATTTGCAGGTATTCTTCTTCGCCTATTTTGCCTAGTTGCAGTTTGTTTTTGGCAGTTTGCAGCAAGGTATCGGTATGGGCTTGGGTGGCTTGCAGCAGGGCAAGTTGCTCCTGGCTTTGCAGCAAGGCATGAAACTGATTGCTTACTTCCAAGGCTATTTGTTCTTGCTGGGCTAAAAATGTTTTTTCGCCAATGAGTTTGCTAAGTTTAGCGGCTTTTTGGCTAAAGGCTGTTTCATTAAAGCGAAACAAAGGCTGGTTGTAGCCCAACACAAAAGGCTGCGTATTGTAGTTGGTGGTGCGGTCTCCGCTTAGCCTATCAAAACGGTTGATATTGCTGCTTGCGGTAAAGGTGCCACCTGTGGCAGCAATTTTTTGGCTAAGGCTAATGCCTATATTGCTGAACGCTTGCTCTACTGTTGTAAATCTTATCGTTCCATCGGGTTGGGTTACACTGGTAATGCTGTTGTTATAGCCCGGCAAGTTGGCATTGAGGTTTATTTGCGGAAACAATTGCGCCCGCTGCAAACGATAGGTTTGGTTGGCTATTTCGTAATTGTTGTTGTTGAGCTGCGCGTTGATGCTGTTTTGCTGGGCGAGTTGGATGGCTTGTTGCAGCGAGATGGCTTGTTGGGCAGTTGCTATCCTCCAATCAAATACTAAAAACAACCCAATTAAAATACATCTCACTTATTTTGGTTCTTTTTTTACCAACTCATGCATGCCATAATATTCAATGGCTTTTTGTTTAAGCGGATTGGTGCTCCACTCTTCCCACTCAGCTGTGTAGGGATTGTAACCACATTTTAATGGTTTGCTATAAATATCTTCCGGGTTTTCTATGTATGCCCTGCAATCGGTGCAGATGTAGCGAAACTCGCAATCTTTGCACACATGTATTTTATCTTTATTGATATCCCACAAATCTTTAAAACCTGGTTTTTCTATGGCTTCTACTAGTGTGGTATCTTTTATATTACCGTAGCTTTTAGCCATGCTTGGGCAATTTTTTATATCTCCGTTTACATCAATACTAATTTTACGGTTTAAACACGTGTTGTGATGCTGGGCTTCGGTGAAAAGTTTAATATTTACATTAAAGTAATTCCAATGTATTTGACCACAATGAATGTTTGTATCAATTCTATCTGTAATACAAGCAATCAGACCCATATTACCATCTTCTTTTATCATTTCATTTTTTGGACTTGAATGAAAAATAACTGAACGAATACGTAAGTGTTTCTCGGTTAATTTTATTACTTCATTCATATCAAAACTTGAAGACCATGGTGTTATAATCTCTATACTACGCATGCGTGAGGTTAAAGTATGTCCAAGTAATTCATCCCAGAATTGGACACCTCTGTAATTATATGATCGGATTTGAATATCTTGACAATTCAATGGCTCAAATTGCTTAACTAAATGTTTAAAATCGAATACTATAATTTCTCCTATATCAATTATTGCATTGGTAATGTGTGCAGGCCAATCCCATGTTAAGTCTAATGAAGGAAACAGTTCAACTTCCTCCTTATCACACCAAAAAACATATTCCTTCTCTTCCAAAAAATGAAAATACTCCTCAATAACTTCTATATCCTCATCTCCATAGTTCATTAATAATTGTTCCTTTGTTTTACCTTGATATTGTTTTAACATTTCTGCTAAAGAGTTTGGAATAAAACTATAACACAATCTTGTTAAATCGGAAATAATAGACCGTTTACCACCCCTAACGACAATGCAATCTGAAAATAACATTAAATATTTTTCCTTCTCCCATTTATGCATCGTTAAAAATTTATTATCTTTGATATTGATTTGTAAAATGAATTAGTGTAATATTCATTCGTATTATAAAAAATACTAATAATTTTACTAACTTTTTTTATTTTACTTGAACACCAATGATTTGAATGTATTGATATAATTTTTTTTTCCATTTTTTTAAATTAAAGATTTTGCAATTTCTTTTTCAATTTGATAATTATTTGGAATTGATACTTGTTGAAACTGACCAACAGGATTTACTTCTAAAAAAATATACTCTTTATTTACATCAACTATAATATCTAAAGAACCGGAATTTAATTTTAATCTATTCATTAATTTAATAATTTTAAGATGAATATTTAGTGGTAAATTATACGGAACACATCTATTTGGATTTTCTCTATTATAATTTCTAAAATCAATTTTTGTTTTAATATCATTTTGTGAAAATATTGCAGTTGCCCAAACTTTATCATTAAGAAAAAAAACTCTAATTTCATACTTCTTATCAATATTATTCTGAATTAAATTAAAGAACAATGTATCATAATTGATAGGAGTATTTTCAATTAATTTAGTTCCAAAACCAACTATATTTAAATTATCAAAATCAATATATGACCCATTGCAAATTGCTTTTGTTATTGATTCTTTCAATTGAATAAATTTATTTAATTCTTCTTTGCTCTGCGTAATCAAAGTTTCTGGAATTTTGAAGCCCACTTCATTAGCAATAATTAGCGTAGTTAATTTATTTATTTTATTGTCATCGTATGAACCAATATGCTTAATTTTTCTAAAAATATAATTTATGAATTGATAAATAAATTTAATCTCATGTTCTAAATATTTAATTAACCAATTGTCTAAATTCGATTCTTTTTTGAAGTAAATTCTCAGTTTCCCTCTCCTATACCAATAAGACGTTATATTATTTAAATCTAAAACATAAACGTTATTTTGCAATTTATAACATAATCTAAAATTGAATTTATTATTACTTAGTTTTATATATATTAGTTTTGCAATATCAGTATTATTAATTCTGATAAATTTTTTGTTATAAAAAGCTATCCAATCAATAACATAATTTGTCGAAATATCATCATTTGATGAGGTTATTAAAATCATGTTTATAATTTATTGGTAATTTATTGATTTTATAAATTTTTGCTTCAATAAAAATAGGAGGTAAACCTATATTTCTTCTTTCTATATCAACTAATTCAATATTTGCAATATTACTTGAATAACCTCCTCGTTCAAAAAAAGCACCATAAATCTGTTGTTTTCCTAAAACCATCACATTATGCCTATCTCTAAAACTTGCATATTGAGTTGGTAAAAAATTTCCTATTTTTAATTGTTCATAAAAAAGGCTATCAAAATATTGCAATAAGTACCCTTTATCATTATAAGTGGTAGTATGCATTGCTATAAGGAAAATTGATTGAATTCCATAAATGCCTATATCTTTAAAAGTTGGAAATCCATACTTTTCTATGAATTTTTTCAAATCTATTTCATTTATTGAGTCAGTTTGTCTCACAACTATATAATTAAACTCAGGCTTACAAAAATTACCTGATTCCAAAGATCTAGAATAGTTATCAATACATTCCATTCTTCTTATTTCTAATAACATTTTGTAGTTTAATCTGCTATAATATTTCTTATTTAATGATTCATATTTTGAAAGTAATTTTTCAAATTCGTTTTTTCTAAAAAAACCATAGTACATACTATCTCCAAAATATTTTTTAAATTCATATATGTTTAAACCATTTTCAAATGCCGTACATATAATTTTTATTGCTTTTTTGTTATTTCCCAAATGTAAGTTTGCTTTTGCATAAATTATTAAATCTTCAATAGTAAAGTAATTATACTCTTTTATTGATTTTTTAAAAGCAAAGGAACATTTTCTCATCTTATTATTAACGAATAGTTCCTTTGCTCTAATTGTTTCAATATGATAATTAATGATATTGTTTTTTTGACAAAAAGCAATTTTAGAATATAAAATAACTATTAAATAGATTAGTTTCTTCATAGTATAATCATTCTAAAATAATTGATTTAATAAAGATAAATCTATTACGGATTATAAATATAATTGTCTATAAACAACTCAGTGGTATGTTCATCCCAAATATCATATTCATTTCCAGGTACAGGACTACATTCATCCCAAACTACATCAGCACCTGGGGCAGATGAAGTATCTAAATCAACTGTGTCTCTGCCACATAAAGAACCGTCTGGATTATATGCATTAGTTCTTCTTAAATCGGTTCCTCCTAAAAATAATGTTAGATTTAAAATTTCATTTTGCTTTAAATTTTCAAATAGCTTACCATCTAATCTTTCTAGTTTTTTCATTTTTTTTTGCGGTTTATAAATCAAAACCTGCTGAAAACTTTAATGGTTTAAAAATAATTAAAATTTTTTACAATTCATTGTAACCCGCTGTAAAATTGTTTGCAACCAACTTACTTTGGCGTTAACCCTTTGCTTATTTAACACTTTTGGCGGTGCGGTGTTTCTCAACAGGGCAAGCGTGCTTCGCAGCATGGCATGTTGCTTTGGGTGCTTAGTTTGGCGTTGGTTTATAGAACAAATTGTTACACAAAGATTAAGCATATTAATCCTCTTGTCAATAGAAAAAGTTCTATTTAAATTTTATTTTTAAAAACTAATAGAAGAAGTTCTATTGCATTTTAAAATTCCAATTGTTACATTGCAAATTGTATGAAACAGTTAGCTATTATAGAAGACAACCATACTGATGCCTTGTGCATACAAAAATGGTGCTTAGATTTACCCAATATTAAGCTTGTAAAGCATTTTTATAACGGTTTTGATGCAATACATGACTCACAAATATTTTTGGCAGACATAGTGGTTGTTGATATGCACTTACCTTTGATATGTGGATTAAATACCATTTCACTCTTGCTCGAAAAAAAAATTAATGGTAAAATTATTGGCACAAGTCATGCATTTAATTCAAAGCATCTTCTAAAACTTAAAGATTTTGGCGTTCATGGCTATAGCGAAAAGAGGAAAGAGCCTTTCCTTGAGGTTTTATCTTTGGTATCATCAGGTAAATGTGGCCTTGAACATATTAATTTTGAAGAATGGGATAAAAGAACCAAATCTTTTAAATTACATGAAAAAGATCTTGATGAAAGATTAAATTTACTAAATCCTCATTATAAAAACATTTTGCTATATACCTACCAAGGCTTAACAACTTCAGATATGGCTGTAAAGATGGGATTAAAAAAACATACCATCGAGCAATATCGCTCAACAATGTTGCAACAATTAGGATTTACCAATATGTGTCAGGCTACTGCCTGGGCTATATTTCATAAAATAATAATTACCAGCGAGTTACCACCCCCCCCCCGCAAAATTGATAAATAATGATCAACTTTCCCTATTACCACCAATTAGGCTTAAAAGATTGCGGGCCGGCTTGCATTAAAATGATTGCCCAATATTTTGGGCGCAGTTATAATATAGACTATCTGCGGGAGAAAAGCCATATTATTAAAACAGGCGTAAGCATGTTGGGCATTAGTGAAGCAGCCGAAGCCATCGGATTTAAAAC
>VFQO010005053.1_pt1 | contig 54212 bp, 37 predicted proteins | sample 3512331 | NCBI WGS metagenome assembly VFQO01 (sample SAMN10412371, study PRJNA504923) | tailings metagenome | isolation source: Replicate 3 from Balatoc abandoned mine | place: Philippines: Itogon, Benguet | collected 2017-08-28 | reverse complement strand
GGCATGACGCGGAGAGGTTGAGAGACGGGAAGACGGGGCCTGGAAAGGCCCCGCCGCATGAGGGCAATGCCCCGCCCAGGAAGGCATGTTCCCGTCCCATCAGGACAAGGCTCGGCGCCGGGAGGGAGGAAGTGGGAGGGCTGGCGTGTCGTCGTGTCGTCGTGTTGGCTTGGAGGCTTGGAGGCGTGGTGGCGGGCAGGTGATTACCGGAGGACGCGGACGGCGCGGGCGATGTAGGGGACGGCGCTGAGGACGGTGACGGCGAGGGTGGTCCAGACGGCGAGGTCGATGGCGAGTCGTCCGGGCGTGCCGCGTTTGACTTCGGTGAGCCCGAGCATGACGAGGATGAAGGGGATGGCGCAGGCCTGGAGGATCATTTTGGCCTTGCCGGACCAATCGGCGGAGAAGTCCTTCCCTGAAGATTCGGCGATGGCGCGGATGCTGGTGACGAGGAGTTCGCGTCCGAGGATGACGACGGCCATCCAGGGCTCGACGCCGCTGACCTGGAAGTAGGGGCGTCCGGGGACCTCGATGGCGAAGCGTGGTCCGGCGAGCATGATGAAGGCGCCGACGACGAGGACCTTATCGGCGAAGGGGTCCATGACGCGACCGAAGACGCTGACGGCGTTCCAACGACGGGCGAGCGGGCCGTCGATGGCGTCGGTGAGTGCGGCGAGCCCGAAGAGCGCGGCGGCGACGAGGTAGGCCCACACCGGGTGGGTGGGGGTGACGACGAGTTGGCGCATGGGGTACGTCCACGTCGCGAGGAGGACGAAGAAGGCGACGGCGATGACGAGTCGCAGGACGGTGAGGAGGTTGGGGATGGTTCGGCGCAGGGCGTCGGGCTGGGCTGCGCCCGGCGCGATCGAGACGAGATGGTCGGGCGCGCCGGACATAGGGGCATCCTACGCCGAGCGGGTGCATGGCCCTGACGAGCCCCGCACGCGGCCGGTGAGTGACAGGGCGGGAGGTTGAAGAGTGGGCGAGCGGTATCTATCCTCTCGGCTCTCCCGGGCGGGCCGGGAGGGGGTCGGCGTCCCGCGTGAACTCGATTATCCATCCCTTTCTCGTGTACGGACTCTGTGTCGCCGGCGGCGCGGGCGTGTGCCTTGCGCTCCCGCGGGGCGGACGCCTGCCGCAGATCATCGGGGCGCTGGTGGCCGCGCTGGTGGGCGGGGGGGCGATGCTGGCGCTGGCGGTGGCGGCGGGGAGCGAGCGGGCGAACCTGTTCTTCTATGTATTTGCGTTCATTGGGCTTGGGGCGGCGTTGCGGGTGATCACGCACCCGCGTCCGGTGTACGCGGCGTTGTACTTCATCATGACGGTACTGGCGTCGGCGGGGCTGTTCCTGCTGTTGTCGGCGGAGTTCATGGCGTTCGCGCTGATCATCGTGTACGCCGGGGCGATCCTCATTACGTACCTGTTCGTGATCATGCTGGCGACGCAGGCCCCCCGCGAGAGCGCGGTCGACGTGCTGGCGCCGTACGACACGACCGCGCGGGAGCCGATTGCGGCGACGGTCGCCGGGTTTTTGATCTTGGCGATGCTGACGGGGATTTTGTTCAAGGGCATCCCTGGGCTTCCCCCGCCCGGGGCATCGACGACGGCGGGCCTGCTGGCGGACATGCCGGTGAAGGCCGAGCGGGCGCTGCGGAGTGAGGGGCTGCTGCAGTCCGGGGAGAAGGTGGCGGGGATCGACGTGGCGTCGGGGGTGATCCTGGTCGAGGGCGCGGACGGCGCGACCCGGCGGGTCGAGCGTGGTGTGTGGCCCGAGAGCCTGCGGACGACGAACGTGGAGGGGCTGGGGTTCAACCTGCTGCGTGACCACCCTGGGACGATCGAGATCGCGGGCGTGATCCTGCTGATGGCGATGCTGGGGGCGGTGGTTCTGAGCCGCAAGCAGGTGCAGTTGGACGAGGAGGCGAAACGTGCCGAGGCGCACCGGCTGGGGCTGCTTCCCCGGGACGGGGGTGGCTCGTGACTGGCCTGCTGGGCATGACTGATGTGCTGGGCTTGGCCGAGCTGACGCTCGCGCAGAGCGGGTATCCCGCGCCGATGGCTGGGGTGACGCTGGCGCACTACCTGGCGGTGTCGGCGATCATGTTCGTGCTGGGGCTGGTGGGTTTTTTGACGCGGCGGAACCTGATCATCATGTTCCTGTGCACGGAACTGATGTTTCAGGCAGCGGGGATCGCGCTGGTGGCGTTCGGGCGGTATCACCTGGACTTTACCGGGCAGACGTTCGTGATCTTTATTCTGACGGTGGCGGCGGCGGAGGCGGCGATGGCGCTGGCGCTCGTGGTGCTGCTGTTCCGGCGGAAGGAATCGCTGGACGCGGAGCAGTGGAAGGACCTGAAGGGCTGAGTTCGACGGGGATCGTGCGTGGGTGGCGGGCGCCGCGTGGCGCGGAATGAGGGCTGACGGTGCTGGCACTGGCGGACATCCTGACGATCGCGAACGCCGCGTTGCCGGCGGGTGATGCCGGCGCGTACGCCGACGGGATTCCCAGGGCGACCGACGGGGCGGGGCTGATCCGGCTGGTGCCGGTGATCACGCTGGCGGCGACGGCGCTCTGCGGGGTGCTGGCGGCGACGGGGAACAAGAGCCGCCTGCCGGCGTGGCTGAGCGTGGGGTCGCTGGCGGCGTGCTTCGCGATCGTGCTGACGGTGTTCCTGGGGCACGACGGCACGCCGAAGATCGCGCACCTGTTCGACTGGATCAACTTCTCGTGGAGCGCGGGCGACGGCGCGGGCAAGACGGTGACGCGCTCGCTGGTGGCGGACTTCGCGTTCTATGTGGATTCGCTGACGCTGCTGTGGATGCTCTTTGTGACGGGGCTGGCGGCGCTGATCGGGCTGTACGCGGCGGAGTACATGGTGCACGACGTGGGGGCCGGGTATTGCCGGTTCTTCGCGGCGTTCAACCTGTTCGTGTTCTCGATGTCGTGCCTGGTGATGGGCGACAACCTGCTGCTGATCTTCCTGGGGTGGGAGGGCGTGGGGCTGTGCTCGTACCTGCTGATCGGGTACTTCTACCGGCGGGCGGAGGCGGTGGCGGCGGCGAAGAAGGCGTTCATCGTCAACCGGATCGGCGACCTGGGCTTCGTGCTGGGGATCATGTCGACGTACCTGGTGTTCGGGACGGTGCAGTTGGACGCGCTGTTCGACATGATCGGGCGCGGGGTGGACGGGGCCGGGCAGCCGATCGTCGGGACCTGGGCGGTGCAGGTGATCCCGTTCTTCTTCGCGATCGGAGCGTTCGGCAAGTCGGCGCAGATCTTCTTCTACGTGTGGTTGCCCGACGCGATGGAAGGCCCCACGCCGGTGTCGGCGCTGATCCACGCGGCGACGATGGTGACGGCGGGGGTGTTCCTCATCGCCCGGATGTACCCGATGTTCGCGGCGGACGAGGCGAAGCTGGCGCTGTCGTTCGTGGCGTGGTGCGGGGTGCTGACGGCGTTCTGGGCTGCCACGATCGAGATGGCGATCTTCGACATCAAGCGGGTCATGGGGTATTCCACGATCTCGCAGTTGGGGTTCATGTTCGCCGGGCTGGGGCTGCTGACGCCCCAGGGGGCGGCGTACCACACGTTCACGCACGCGTTCTTCAAGGCGACGCTCTTCCTGGGCGTGGGCGCCGTGATGCACGGGTTCGGCGGGCAGTTGGACCTGCGGCGGCTCTCGGGCGTGGCGTGGATGAAGGGCTTCGGGCTGGTCGGCGTGGCGATGCTGATCGGGTCGATCAACCTGAGCGGCGTGCCGGGCACGGCGGGGTTCTTCTCGAAGGACATGATCCTCGCGCAGGGCTTCACGACGCCCGACAGCATGATCTGGGGCGCGCGGGGCGTGGCGTGGCTGCTGCTCATCACCGCCGGGATGACGGCGTACTACACGTTCCGCACGTACTTCCGCGTGTACGTCGGGCCCAAGGAGTTCATCCCGGGCGATGACGTGGAACTGCTCGACCTGGGGCGGCACCCCAAGGGCGAGGCGCACGGGCATGGGCACGGGCACGGGCACGGGCATGGGCATGCGAGTGTCGAGGCGCGTCGGACGAAGACGCTGGTGGACTTTGATCCGACGACGGAGGAGTTCGACCCGCACCCGCCGGGCTGGCCGATGAAGGCCGCGATCGGGCTGGGGGCGGTGCTGACGATCCTGGCGGCGATCCCGTACTTCCTGGGCGCGCACGGCGGGTGGGCGGCGAAGATGGTGAACACCTCCTCGGCGCGGTTCGAGGGGCCCAGCGAGGGGTTCAACTTCCTGGGGATCACGAGCCACAGCGCGATGTACGTGATCTCGGCGGTGGTGGGGCTGATCGGTCTGCTGATCGCGGCGTACCTGCACGGGCCGAAGGGGTGGCAGGGTCTGTTCCTGGGCTCGCGTACGCGGGCCGAGGTGAGCCGTGCGGACGCGATGATCCCGTACCTGGGCGGGCTGGTGAAGTTGGCGCGGAACAAGTGGTACGTGGACGAGGTGTACGACGCGCTGATCGTGCGGCCGCTGCGGGCGATGTCGCACGTGTTCCACTTCCTGGATCAGTACCTGGTGGACGGACTGGTGAACGCGTTCGGCGCGACGCCCGGGGCGACGGGTCGGGCGCTGCGCCCGGCCCAGAGCGGGGAACTGCACGGGTATGCGTTGTGGATGGCGGGCGGGATCGCGGGGCTGATTCTGATTGTCCTGATGGTGGCGACGTGAGCATGCACCGACGCATCGGCAATCTCGGCGTGCGGCGGAACCCGGCGGGGCGCGGGCGGGGGGTGATGGCGTGATCCTCGCGGCGCTCATCCTGATCCCGCTCATCTTCGCCGGGGTGGTGGCGGCGGCCCCGGCGCGGCGCGCCCGGACGATCGCGCTCGCGGGCACGAGCGTGGCCCTGCTGCTCGGGCTGTACGCGGCGATGATCTTCGACTGGGGGTACGGCGCGCGGTTCCAGTTCGGCTTCGCCGAGCCCATCGTCTGGATGTCGGACCTGGGCCTGAAGGTCTCGCTGGGCGTCGACTCGGTGGCGATGCTCCTGGTGCTGCTGACGCTGCTGCTGGGCCCGATCTGCGTGCTCTGCTCGTGGACGGCGATCACCGAGCGCGTGCGGACGTACTTCGCGTGGATGCTGGTGCTGCAGGCGGCGATGACGGGGGTGTTCTGCGCCCGCGACATCATCGCGTTCTACATCGCCTTCGAGTTCACGCTGGTCCCCATGTTCATCCTGATCAGCCTGTGGGGCTCGACGAACCGCAAGAAGGCCGCGATCAAGTTCTTCCTGTACACGTTCACCGGGTCGGTGATCGCGCTGGCGGGGCTGGTGTACGTGGCGTGGTTCGCGACGACGACGGCGGGGGGCAAGTTCTCCGGGTGGACGTTCGACATCGGCACGCTGGAGGCGGCGGCGCGCTCGATGAGCCCGCGCGAGCAGGCCTTCGTGCTGCTGGCGCTGATGGCGGGGTTCGCGGTCAAGGTGCCGCTGTTCCCGGTGCACACGTGGCTCCCCCTGGCGCACACCGAGGCCCCGACGGCGGGCAGCGTGATCCTGGCGGGCGTGCTGCTGAAACTGGGGACGTACGCGATCTTCCGGTTCGTGCTGCCCTTCGTGCCGGTGGCGGTGCTGGAGTACGCGCCGATCATCGGCGTGCTGTGCGTGATCGGGATCCTCTACGGCGGGCTGATCTGCTGGGTGCAGACGGACGTGAAGAAACTGGTGGCGTACTCGTCGGTGGCGCACCTGGGCTTCTGCGTGCTGGGGCTGTTCGCGCTGAACAACACGGGCATCACGGGCGCGGTGCTCTACATGATCAACCACGGGCTGTCGACGGGCGCGCTGTTCCTGCTGATCGGGATGATGTACGAGCGCCTGCACACGCGCTCGATGAAGGAGATCGGCGGGCTGGGCGGGTACATGCCCGTGTGGTCCACGTTCATGGTCTTCTTCGTGATGGCGAGCGTGGGGCTGCCGGGGCTGAACGGGTTCGTGAGCGAGTTCCTGTGCCTGCTCGGGGCGTTCCAGGCGAGCAGCGCGTGGGGCTCGGGCATCTGGGGCTCGCTGGGCCCGAGCATCGGCGCCACGCCGGGCGACCTCGGCCCCTGGTTCGCGGCGATCGCGGGCGTGGGCATGATCATCGCGGCGATGTACCTGCTGTACATGCTCGGGCGCGTGGTCTGGGGCCCGCTGGTGCTACCCAAGGGGCACGCCCCCCACGCCCCCCACGCGTCGCACGATGGCGGGCATGGGCATGATGCGCACGGGCACGAGGCGAAGCCCGACACGAAGGGTCACGGCGCGAAGGGTCACGCTGAGGGCGGCCTGCCGCGGGACCTGAACGCTCGGGAGATCGGGCTGCTGATCCCGCTGGCGGCGTTGTGCCTCCTGCTGGGGCTGTACCCGAAGTTCGTGCTGAACGCGTTGCAGCCGCCCATCGAGCGGACGGTGTCGATCTACGAGAACGAGGTCCGCGTGCCCCGGACGGTGATCGGTTCGGCGTCGGACGAGGGGTCCGGCGTGTCCGCGCCGGAGATGCCCGCCGCCCGGAGCGTGGGCGCACCGCAGGAGGGCGCGCAGTGACCGACCGCCTGGCGTTCCTCTATCCCGAGATCGCGCTGTTCATCGGCACGTGCGTGGTGATGGTGCTCGGGCTGTCGCGGACGCTGAAGGCGCGGAAGGCGTCGGCGTGGGTGGCCGGGCTGTCGCTGGCGGTCGCGGGGTTCCTGGCCATCGCGACGACGCCCCAGCCGGGCGGGGCGTCGTGCCCGATCTCGGGCTTTGTGTACAGCGAAGGTCTGACGCCCGAGGCGGGGCAGACGCTGCTGCCGTACCTCCCGCCGTTCGCGAAGGTGATGATCGCGGGCGTCGGGCTGCTGCTGCTGCTGACGATGGCGGGGACGGTGGATCGGCGCGACGAGGAAGAGATCGCCACGGGCCGGCGGACGTTCGATCCGCTCCGCAGCAACCGGGCCGAGTTCTACGCGTTCTTCCTGTTCTCGCTGACGGGGCTGATGCTGACGGCGTCGGCGGACGACCTGATCTGGCTGTTCCTCGCGCTGGAACTCACGAGCCTGCCGACGTACATCATGGTGGCGATCTCGACGGGGCGGAACCGCTCGCGCGAGGCCGGCGTCAAGTACTTCTTCCTGGGCGCGATGGGCGCGGCGATCTTCCTGTACGGGTTCGCGCTGATCTACGGCGGGACGGGCTCGACGAACCTGAACGAGATCGCGGAGGCGTGGCGGACGAACGGGCTGGACCCGATCTCGCTCGCGGGCGTGCTGCTGGCGGTTCTGGGGCTGGCGTTCAAGATCGCGGCGGTGCCGATGCACTTCTACACGCCCGACGTGTACGAGGGGGCCGCGCCGCAGGTGTCGGGGTTCCTGGCGTTCGTGCCCAAGGCGGCCGGGTTCGTTGCGCTGCTGCTGCTGTGCGCGGCCGTGGGCTGGCGGTACGGGGCGGACTCGCTGGGCATCAACTCGCTGCTGAGCCCGGAGGTTCCCGAGCCCGCGCGGGGCGGCACGGGCACGCAACTGCCCGAGGTCGTGCGCCTGACCCTGTGGGTGATGGCGGCGCTCACGATGACCGTGGGCAACGCGCTGGCGCTGCTCCAGCGCAGCGTGAAGCGCGTCTTGGCGTACTCGTCGATCGCGCACAGCGGGTACATGCTCGTGGGTGTTGTCGCCGGGCCGGTGGGCGAGACGTTCACGCGCAACGGCGTGGGCGCGGTGCTCTTCTATCTGGCGGCGTACGGGGTGATGAACACCGGCGCGTTCGCGGTACTCGCGGCCCTGGAACGCTCGCCCGACGAGACCGGCGAGCACCGCGAGGTCGAGACGTTCGACCACCTCCGCGGGCTGTGCGCGAGCAAGCCCCTGCTGGGGTGGGCGTTCGTCGTGTGCAACCTGAGCCTGCTGGGCCTGCCCCCGCTGCTGGGCTTCTTCGGGAAGTTGCCGCTGTTCACGGCGGGCATCGCGGCGCACGAGATCGCGCTGGTGGTGATCATGGGGCTGAACTCGGCGGTGGGCGCGTGCTACTACCTGCGCCTGGCGTTCACGCCGATGCTGGAGAGCCCCGAGGCGGACGCCGAGCCGGTGATCCAGTCGCCCTTCCGGGCGCGGGCGGTCGGCGGGCTTCTGAGCGCGGCGGGCGTGCTGGTGCTGTCGGTGATGGGCGGGTCGCTGATGAAGGCGTCGTCGCACGCGGCGCGGCTGAAGGCCGCGGAGCCCAGGCCCGCGCCGCCCGCGGACGTGATGCCGCTGCGGTACGAGGACGAGCCGACACCCTGAGCGGTCGCGGCGCGTTGATCGACCATCGGGAAGGAAACAGGCGTGAAGAATCAGGCGGCGGCGGGTGCGTGACGCGTCCGCGTGGACGCCCACTGCACGCCCACGCCGGTGATGCCCAGCAGCCCCCACGCGCCCAGCCAGGCGCCGGGGGTGATGGCGCCCAGAGCGGGCGCGTCGAGCCTGGTCCACAGGGCGGCCCCGCAGGCGAGGACGACCGCGGCGCCGCAGAGTCCGGTGACGATCGCGCCCATGCGTGAGGGGGCGAGCGCGCCGAGGACGAGCCCGAGGAGGGCGCCCGCGAGAGCGCCGACGGTGAGCGTGCCGCGGGTGGTGGGGGACTGACGGTTCCACCACGAGCGCGCGCCGTCGCGGGCGGCGAGGATGGCGGAGCGCTCGCGGTCGCCGCGGAGGAACGCGCCCGTTGTGTCCAGGGCCGGGGGGAGCGAGCCGGCGACGATGAGCGACGAACGAGTCGGCGGGTCGATGGGGGTCTTCTCGGCGACGCCGAGGTAGATGGCGGCGCCGAGCACGCCGAGCGCGCCGCAGACGGCGGCCCCGCCGCAGGCGATAGCGAGGCGGAAGACGCCCAGCGCGACCGCACCCCCGACGAGCCCGGCGACGATCGGCAGCAGGACCGCGGCGGGCACGCCCGCGAGGGCGAAGTTCTGCCACCCCGGCGCGGCGATGAGGCCGAGGGCGATTCCGGCGAGGACGCCGAGCAGGACGAGCGCGGGGCGGAGGAGTCGCCCGCCGCGGAGGAGCATGATGAGGCCGGCGACCACCCCTGCGGCGAGCAGGGCCGCGGCGAGGGGGATGTCGGCGATCGAGGCGGGGAGGGTCATTCGGGAGGGACCGGCGGAGGGAACGGGGAGAACATACGCCCGAAGCGGGGTCGGGCAGTATCAAGTTCGGACGAATCGGGGTCGGCTTTCGGGATTGCGCCGGATTTGCGGCGTCGGAGGGTCCGAAGATGCCGCCGCCGGGCAACCCGAGGCGTCGGGCTGCGTACGGACGTGTCGACGGCACGACCACCCCCCGAACGTGTGGACTGATCCCCGGCGAGGTCGAGACCCGTACGGGACACTACCGAGTCTGGGGAAAAGTCGGTGAGGCGGGGCCCCCCCTGTTGAGCGCCGGGCGGCGGGTCGTTAGGATGTGGCGAGCCGCCGGGGCGATGGACCGAAGGCGGGCGAGCCCCGAGAGCGCGTTCCGAGACGTCGCGAGACGTTGCGAGGAACGGGGTGGTGCGCGACCAGCCCAGGTCGGCGTGCCTGGCGCACCGAAGCCGAGTGGGACGGGCGAGCCTGTGCCGCGTGGCGCGCGTGCCATCGGACGAGATGACGACAGTGTCCGGGGGACCGGACGACGAGCAGGAGTAGCTATGGATCGCACAACCCGCGTGGAACGGCGTCAGAACAGCACTCGCACGGAGGGCGCGCCCGGGTTGATGAGTCGCCTGCGCTCGCGTCTGACGTCGCGTCTGACGTCGCGTCTGGCCGCGGCGGCGGGCCTGAACGAGACGGTGCACGCCGAGTCGCTCGAGCAGCGGCAGTTGCTGTTCTCGCTGACGGTGAGCGCGCAGGACGTGAACCCGGCGACGGGCATCGGGCAGGTGTCGGCGTCGTTCGCGTACGTGATCCCGTACCTGGCCACCAACGCGCAGGCGCAGACGCAGCAGCCGACGATCCGGACGGAGCCCTACGACGACGAGCCCGCGGGCGCCTTCGGCAGCGGGCAGTTCTTCCTGGGGTCGGGGCTGCGGGCGCTGCACGGGATCACGCCGGCGGGGGACTTTGCCGTCCAGCCCGGCGGGGACCAGGCGACGAACCGGTGGCTGCGGGCCGCTCCGAACAACGTGGGCGAGTTCTTCGCGTTCGAGTTCTGGAACAATCCGGATGCGCCGGCGTTCCGGGTGCAGGCGTCGCAGTTCACGATGCGCGTGGACCCCGACGGCCCGACGGACAACACCGGGCTGCTGTCGGGCAACTTCCGCATGACGCTGGTGAGCAACAACCTCGTGGTCGCGACGTTCCAGGGCGCGCAGTTGCAGGCGCTCTTCCAGATCACCCAGCCGGGCGACAACCCGGCGCTGGGCGTGGGGACGTTCCTCGTGAACGCGCCGGTGAACAGCGGCGGGTTCGACACGATCCGGTTCGAGGTGATCAACGCGGTCGGCGGGAACCCGGCGTTCCGGATCGACGACACGTCGTACACGCTGCCCGCGGCGAACAACGCCGCGGTGATCGAGAGCGCGATCTTCGGCGCGACGCTGACCCTCACGGGCCCGGTGGGCGCGACGATCATCGTCGAGGACCTGCGCGGCGACGACATGGTGCTGACGCTCGCGCTGGGCGTGGTGCAGGGCGGGTCGCTGCCGATCGTGGACGGCGACGGCGACGGGAATCCGAACTTCAACGCGGGGATCGGGCGGATCCGGATCCTGAGCAGCGACGCGCGGACGAGCCTGACGATGTGGGGCGGGACCATCGAGGCGGCGGCGGACACGCGCCCCGACGACGCGTACGCGTGGGACGGGCAGTTCGCGTTCTTCCTGGCCGACGACCTCGCGGGCATCTACGACGACTTCGAGCAGACGGGCTTCGGGTACGCGTTCCGGACGCAGGGGCAGCAGTTGACGGTGACGGGGCTGCCCCCGGGCCCGGGCTCGCTGATCATCGGCTCGCCGTTCGTGAGGCCTCGCTTCGGGAACCCGTATTCGGCGGCGGCGGCGAACCCGGTCGTGACGGGGTTCAACAACCCGAACCAGGGCATCTTCGTCGAGAACGGTTCGATCGGGAGCATCTCGATCCACGGGGTGGTGCACGGGGCGTCGCGGATCGCCGGGAGCGCCGACCACGTCAACATCGGGTACATGGTCGGGTCGCTCACGGTCGAGGGCGACCTGGGCGCGCTGTACGTGGGCTCGGACCTCGGGCAGTGGTCGCCCGACCCGGACTTCACGCCCAACCCGGGCGTGCGGGTCGATCAGAACAACAAGACGGGCTCGCAGATCATCGTCGGGCGCACCGCGGGGCAGATCTTCGCGGCGGGGCGCGGGCTGGCGGACATCACGATCATCGGCGACGTCAACAGCCCGATCTCGCGTCCGGCGCGCGACGTGTACACGTACTACGAGCGTGAGTGGGTCTACGGCGTGGACCCCTCGCTCGAAGATCGTGACATGATCATCCGTCACCTGAACGCGAGCGCGCGCCTCGGCGAGAACACGCCTTCGGGGCTCTTCCGGAACATCGGGCAGTACTCGATCTTCGGGCTGGGCACGTTCCGGAATGATTCGATCCTGGGGAGCGAGTGGATCGGGTCGATCACCTCGGGCGTCCGGATCAAGGGCGAACTCTCCGGGCAGGACCCGTTCAACGGCGAGGACCGCGTCGACGTGTACGGCTTCGCGGTCGACGGGACGCAGGAGATCGTGATCGAGGGCTCGATCGGGCTGCCGGTGGCCTCGCTCTACTTCCGCATCGTCGATCAGGAGGGGCGCACGCTCGCCGCCCCGCAGTTGCCCGCGACGGCGGGTCGGTTCGCGCCGACGCAGTTGCGCTGGACACCATCGGCCCCCGGCGCGTACTACCTCGTCGTCATGGACCCGAACGGGAACGACGACGACGCGGTCGGGAACGTCCCCTACACCGTCAACATCAGCGGGATGGCCACGACGACGCTCGGCTCGTACCGCACGGGCGCGGGCTCGGGCTTCACGGACGTCACGACGGGCACGGGCAACTCGCTGAACGTCCTGGCGGGCAACGTCGGCTCGATCCGCATCGGCACCGGCTACGTCGGCGGGGACGGCGACGAGGTGGCGCCCAACGACACGATCAACACGATCCAGACCGAAGACGACGTGATGAGTTTCATCGGCGGGACCCACACGATCCAGGGGACGCTGTACAACATCACGACGGGCTCGGACATCGGCTCGGCGAACGGCACGGCCGCGGCCACCGTCACCTTCCGCATCGGCGGGAACCTGGGCACGCTCTTCACCGGGCTGTCCGAGGTCGTCGGGCGCGGGCCCGGCGAGGGGGACATGAACTTCTTCGATCTCTCCGTCGGCGGGAGCATCGGGGTGATCAATGTCCAGGGCGGGATCGGCATGGACCAGGACGAGGCGGACCCGCGCGCGCGCGTCGGCATCGGCAGCGTGATCATCCGCACCGGCACCGGCGGCGGGAGCGGGAACATCGGGCTCTTCCGCACGGGCTTCCACGTCGGCGGCGACTGCCTGACGATCATCACCTCGCCCAACTCGACGATCGGCGCCTTCCTCACGAGCCAGGACGCCTACACGGACGGCAATCCGCGCTCGGGCGTGTACCAGGGGCTGACGGGCGTTCCGATCATCACGGGCGTCAACTCCGACGTCCGCTTCGTGGACCTCATCCGGCTTGACCTGCAGGCCGGGTTCGACATCGTGCTGCCGCTGATCGGCGACCGTCCGCTCGAACTCGTCGACGACAGCGGTGCGCGCGTCTCGATCTCCGTCGAGGGGGCGCCCCCGGACGTGCAGGTCGGCACGGTCCGGGCGTTCCCGATCACGGGCTCGCAGGGCGTGGCCATCGGGCAGATCGTGGTGGACCTCTCGGGCGGGCGGACGCTTCGCATCCAGCAGTCGAATCAGGGCGGCGGGGGCGGGGCGCAGTCGGGCGGCGTGGCCAGCGTCGGGCGGATCATCGTCACCGGGAGCGACTTCGCCTCGGGCATCGACATCACCGGGAACACGCAGGTCGACGTGTACCGCATCGAGTCGGCGGGCGTGCTCGACCGCATCGCGAACCGCACGCCGGGCGGCGACATCGTCGCCATCGACGTCGCCGGGCTCAACTCGCTCGACCTCGCGGGCGACCTGGGACGGACGCAGTGGGCCCCGTGGGGCCCGGACCAGTACGCGCCGTTCCTGGGGCTCGTGGGCGGGCAGGGGGGCGGGCTGCGTGCGCCGCTGCCGGTGGGCCCGGCCACGCTCTACGACAACGACTGGAACGGGGAGATCTTCCGTCCGATCAACGACGACAACTTCGACACGGGCAACGCGTACCTCGACGACATCGGCGCGCCGATGGACGGCTGGCTGAACGGGATGGTCGTGCGCGCGGGCAGCGTGCTGGAAGTCCGGGTGGACGGCGGGGTGGGAGACGTCATCCTCGCCGGCGCCGATTCGGTCCTCGTGCTGCTCAACGTGAACGCCGATCGCGTCACAGGCTTCGGGCGCTTCGACGGGATCTTCGGCACGGTCTTCGCGAACGACATCGGGCGGATCGAACTGGGCAACGGCGTGCGCAACGGCCCGCGCGGGGCCAACGGGCCCTTCGCGACCGGCGGCATCTTCGCCGTGGACGACATCTTCGAGATCGTCTCCGTCCAGCCCTCGGGCACGATCGTGAGCGCCCCGATCATCGCGGGCAACGCCACCGACCCGGACCTGCCCGGCGTGCCGCAGGACGGGATTACCACGCTGCGCATCGTGAACGGGCGTATCGAGTACGCCTTCATCGGGTCCCAGACGCTCGACGGCTTCTGGACGTCCTTCAACTTCGACGAAGAGAACCCGACGACCGGCGACATCCAGCGGATTGAACTGAACAACACCGACCTGTACGGCTCGACGATCCGCGGGCGGAACCTCGAGGACCTGGTGATCTCCAACGGGTACTTCGACGCGTCGGTCCTGTCGATGACCCAGAACATCGGGAACGTGACGGCCCGGGGCTACCGCAACAGCACGCTCGTGGGCGATCAGAACGAGGTCCGCGAGAATCTGATCCTCGGCGGGCGCGATCTGCGGCGGTTGTCGGCGGTCGAGGACATCACGGACCTGACGATCGACCTTGTCGGCGCCGTGACGCAGAACATCACCGCCGTCAACATCACGCGGTCGAGCATCGACGTCGACAACGAGATCAAGGCGATCAACGTCACGAACGACATCCGCGGGACCGACATCAACGCCGGCGCCACGCCGAGCATCACCGTCGGGCGGAACTTCCAGAGCAGCACGCTGAGCGTCGCCGGGCGGATCACGACCCTGACGGCGGGCGGGGGCATCAACAACACGCGCGTGACCGTCACCGGGCCCAGCGGCTCGATCGGGACGATCTCCGCCGTCACGGGGATCAGCGGCGTCTTCACCTCGACCGGCCCGATCACGTCGATCAACGTCACCGGGGGCGACCTCGTGGGCGAGGTGAACACGCTGAACGCCAACGGCAACGTCGGCACGCTGCGCGCCAGCGGGGACGTCGCGATCCGCACGGACATCGCCGGCAACCTGAGCAGCATCATCGCCGGGCGGAACATCGGGCGGGTGAACGACGCGGGCGTCATCCTCGTCCGCGGGGACCTGCAGTCCGCGGCCGCCCCCAACGGGCAGCTGCACGCGGACATCCGCGTGGGCGGGTCGATCCTGGGCACGGTCGCCATCGGCGGGGCCACGGCCAAGCCCGGGAACGACCAGGTCGGGCGCGGGTCGGTCATCGCGTCGCGTTCGATCGCGGGCGTGACGGCGACGGGCGACTTCGGCGGGAGCATCATCAGTTACAGCGGCGGGATCGGGAACGTCTCGATCACGAACGGGTCGTTCTACGCGGGCGGGATCATCGCGGCGTACGACGGCAGCATCGCGTCCATCACGATCACCAACGGCAGCCTCTTCGGCAACGTGCACGCCGACTACAACCTGACCTCGCTGCGCGTGCTCGCGGGCGTTGACGGCGTGTTCGGCGACATCGGGGTGAACCCCGCGTCGTCGTCGCTGGCGTCGTACGACGCCCGACGCAACCAGCTGCCCGTCGGCACGTTCAACAGCGCCGCCGTGCAGGGCCCGCGGATCTCCGCCGGGTTCAACATCGTGAACGTCGCGGTGACGGGCGGGTCGGTCTTCGAGACGGCGTTCGTCGCCGGTCGCTCGATCCAGACCATCACCATCGCCGAGCACGTCGCGAACGATTCCTTCACCCCGGGCGTCGGCTCGTTCTTCGCGGCGGGCGACAGCATCGACAACGTGACGATCGGCGGGAACCTTGCGAACGCCGCGTTCGTCGCGGGCGTGGTCTCCCTCGGGGCCGACAACCGCCCCGGCGGGACGGGCGCGAACGCCGACGTCATCAAGAGCGGGTCCATCGTCAGGGTCGCCGCCTCGGGGCTCACCTTCAACACCACCTTCAGCGCGGGCATCAACCCCGGGCTCGACGGCGTGTACAACACCGGCGACGACCGCGTGGCCCTCGGGCTCTCGACGATCACCACGCTCGCCCTGTCCAACGTCGGCGGGGGCGTCTCGGCCTTCGGCGACACCTTGTCGACGAGCGTCGCCAACGACAACCGCTACATCCGAGGCGGGACCACCCTCCCCAGCCTCAACCTCGACCTCGACAACGGCTCCGGCGTCCCCGGCACCGCCTTCTCCGGCTCGCGCACCTTCACCTACTCGGGCGCCACCGTGACGATCATCGTCAGCGGCCCGGGCCAGGCGTTCTTCAACGAAGGCACCGGGCGGCTCACGCTCCGCAACACCTCGGCCTCGACCAACGTCACCGTCACCAGCAGCACGGGCTCCATCGCCAACTTCGACGTCGTCACCAACGACGACGCGTCGCTGGGCTCGCTGGTGATCAACGCCGACCTCTCCGGCGACAGCGACATCGTCGTCGACGGCACGCTCAACACGCTCACCCTCCGCGCCTTCACGGGCACGGGCTCCATCGCCATCGGCGCCGACGCCGGCACGGTCACCTTCGCCTCCTTCGCCGCCGGCTCCTTCCGCGGGCGCCACGTCCAGACCTTCCGCGTGAACGGCGACTACGGCGCCGCCAACGCCCTCGTGACCGGCGAGGCCTTCATCCACCTGCTCTCCGCGGGCACCATCACCATCACCGGCGCGGCCCGGGCCAACGTCAGCGTCGATCGCGACGCCTCCGCCATCGCCATCACCGGGCCCGCCGACCGCGCCAACATCCGCGTCGGGGGATCGCTCACCACCTTCACCGCGGGCTCCATGAGCCGCTCGGTCCTCGGCGTCTCCAACACGCTCTCGACGGTCACCGTCAGCGGCGACGCCTTCGCGTCGACGATCGCCGCGGGGCTCGACCTCGGCGAGGACTCGTTCTTCGGCGGGGCCGGGCTCAACGCGGACCGCCTCTCCACCGGGTTCCTCGGCACGGTGACGATCGCGGGCAACTTCCGCGAGTCCAACGTCGTCGCCGGCTACGCCCGGGGCGCCGACGGCTTCTTCGGCTCGACCGACGACACCATCGCCCCGGGGCGCTCCACCATCACCCGCGTCACGATCGGCGGGTCGCAGGTGGGGTCGTCGCGTGGGAGCGAGTCGTACCGCATCGCGTCCTCGGGCACGCTGGGCCTGGTCACGCTGGGCGGGCAGGCGTTCTCCGGCACGTTCGGGAACTTCGCGACCGAGGTTCCGAACCTGCCGCCCGCGCCGGTCCAGGTCACGGACATCCGCACCGGCGCCGTCGCGGGCGTGTGGTCGGCGAACATCATCTTCAACCAGCCGATCGACGCGTCGTCGCTCTCCGGGGCGCTCAGCCTGTACGAGGTCCGCGGGGCCGGCGACATCCTGCTGCGCCTGGTCGAGGGCGTCGATTACACCGTGTCGTACAACGCCGCCCTGAACACCGGCGTCGTCACCTTCGCCCGCGCCCTGACGTCGGCGAACTTCCCGCAGGTCTCGGGGCGTCCGGGCCCGGGCGTCTACCGCGTGGTGATCGAGCAGAGCCTTTTCCGCGCCCGGCTCGCCAACCAGAACATCGACGGCAACGGCGACGGCTTCGTCCGTGCGGGCGAGAACTTCTCGCAGGACGTCATCGTCGGCGACGCGGGCGACAAGTTCCTCGGGGGCGTGGCCTTTGCGAACGGCAACCCCGCCAACCGCGTCGACTTCTACCCGCCCATCAACCTGAACCTGCTCCTGGACGCCAACGACCGCGCGGACGGCCTGCCCGACACGAACCGGACCTTCACCGTGCGCGGGTCCATCGGCGACCACCCCGACACCAACAACACCTTCTTCAGTTTCGCCAGCGACGTCGACGTCTACGCCATCACCCTGCAGGCCGGGCAGATCCTCCGGCTCAGCGGGCTGTCGGGCCCCGCCGAACTCGCCGGCCTGACGCTCTTTGATCCCAACGGCAGCGCGCAGGGCACGATCGTCGACAACACGAGCGCCATCTCGCTCCCCGTCCCGCAGGGCACCATCCGGGACCTGACGTTCCCGACGGCCTACCTCATCCGCACCACGGGCACGTACTTCCTCGCCGTCGGCAACACCGCGACGGTCGGCCAGTCGCAGGTGATCCCGAACATCCCGATCCCGCCCGGCGGCATCGGCGACTACTCGTTCACCGTCTCGGTCTTCGACGACGGGAACTCGGGCTTCTCGGCCAACACCTCAGCCGGCAACGGCACGAACGTCGTCGAGCCGCCCCCGGCTATTTCTTTCGCGGGCACCGACCGCGTCTTCGACACGACCGACGACCTCGCGCAGATCGTCATCGGCGCCTTCACCTTCACGCACGATCGCGGGCCCGACGGGCTGCCGAACACCGCCGACGACCTCGTCCGCGGCACCAACAACGACGGGATCACGGTCGTCCGCGATTCGTCGGGGCGGATCACCTCGACGATCCGTGACGCGATCGGCACCCCCGGCTCCGCGGGCGTGCCCTCGGTGGTCGAGTCCGACGTCGACGTCTTCCACCTCAACAACCGCCAGCCCATCGCGCCGGGCACGCGGATGGCGATCACGGTCAAACTCACCGAACTGGGCGCCGATCTCGGCAGCGCGCAGCCGCCCCGCGGCGACCGCGGGCAGGAGCGACTGTTCCTCGACAACCGCGGCGCCGTCCAGTTCGCCCTGTTCGACACCTCGTCGTCCACCACGATCGACGACGCCGCCCTCGTGTTCAGCCCGACGGACTTCCGCCCCAACGGCGGGAAGCCCAACACGGTCATCGCCGACAACGGGACGACCAAGTACGGCTTCAACGCGCAGGGCGACTTCTACATCGAGTTCGTGACGCCCGACCGGTCGGACATCCCCGGCGCGGCCGCGTCCTTCGCGGTCTACATCCAGGGCGTGTACAACACGGACTACGAGATCGTGGTCGTCCAGGGCGGGACGGGCGGCCTTGTCCGTTCGCGGCAGAACGTGTTCATCGAGACGGGCGGCGGTGAGATCAACTGGCTCCAGGTGGCCGGGGCCGTCACCACGCTTGCCCCCTTCGACGCCTCGACGCTGGGCTTCACGGGCAGTGCGCCCAACGCGCAGCCGGTGCAGACGTACATCCTCGGCCGACTCACGAGTGCGCTCAACTCGCTCTTCCGCGGCGCCACGACCGGCCCCGGGCTCGACGTCCGCTTCTCGACCAACCCGGCCGACTTCGAGGGCGAGCAGTTCTCCACGATCTTCGTGTCCTCGACGGTGGACCCCATCGCGCCGCTGTTCGATCCGTTCCTGGGCTTCAACTTCAACTTCCTCAGCCAGCAGTTCGTCAACACGCAGCCCTACGGCTTCAGCCAGCGGAGCGACCCGTTCAACACCGACCTCACGGACGAGGCCGTCGTCTTCGTGCCGTCCTTCGCCCTGCTGGGGCTCACGCCCAGCCAGGTCGACATCGACGCGTTCGTGCAGTCGCTGACCGGGGCCGTGGCCCGGCGCGTCGGCGAACTCGTGGGCCTGCGGATCAGCGACGTGAACGCCCCGGCCGGGCAGTTCTTCGATCCCTTCGCGGCCAACTCGGTGGACACGCGCCCGGGCATCGGGCGTGCCTTCACGATTCCCGCCTTCAACCGGTCGCTCTCGACCTCGTTCGACACCGTGCAGCGGACGGACTTCTTCCTGGGCCAGCAGAACGCCCGCTCGCTGCTGCTCCGCGTCATCAACACGATCTGACGCGGCACCCCGGCGGGCGAAGCGCCCGTGCTCGAGCAGAACCCACCGCCCCGGGCGCCGTTGCCCGGGGCGTTTTTTTCGCGCGTGCGCACGCCCGGGGGGGTGAGAACTCAGCGCCGGTGGTTTAGCCTTTCGCCGGACCCTCGCGGCTCAGGGCGTGCAGGGCCCGCCCGACCTGCTCGGCCCGCGTGACCAGGGCCGCCAGGGCGTCGCCGGTGCGTCGGGCCGCTTCCGCGCGCGTCTCCAGGGTGATGGTCGCTTCGCGGAGCGCGTCGTCGGTGCGGAGGCGCACGACGGTGCTCGCCTCGTCCTGGCGACGCGCGAAGTCGAGCAGGGCGGCTTCGAGCCCGGTGGTGACGGTCTGGGCGCGGCGTTCGAACTCGCTGAGGGCGGCCCCGAGGACGGTCGCCGCCTCGCGTGCCTCGCGTTCGAGGCGTGACGCGGCGTCGTCGGCGCCGGACCGGGCCGCGTCGGCCGCGATGGTGACCTCCGCCGCCCGCGCCTCCAGCGTCCGCAGCAACGCCTCGACGCGTGCCTCGGTCTCGCCGGCGGCCTGCTGCGCGCCCGCCGCGGCGGCTTCGGTCTGCTGCGCGAGCGCCGTGAGGCGGACAATCGCGTCGGCGGCGGTGCGTTCGATGGCCTCGCTCGCCCGACGGACCACGTCCGTCGCGGCGTCGTCCGCAGCGCGCGGGTCCGTGCTCGCGCCGGGCCCGGGCACGCCCCGCCCCGCGAGCGCCCGCTCGACCTCGACGCGGACGAGCGTGCGCAGTTCCTCCGTCGCGCCCGGCGAGGCACGCCCGGCCAGGTCCTCGCGGAGCGACGCCGACGCCTTGGCCAGTTGCTCGGCGATGCCCTTCACCTCGACGCCCGTGCGGCGCAGGCTCTCCTCGCGGGCGTGCGCCTCACGCACCAGCGTGCGGAGGGCCGCCCCGAACTCCTCGAGCGCCCGTTCGTCGACCACGCGGGGCGTCAGGAACACCCGTCCCAGCAGCGTCTCGATCGACGCGCCCGTGTCGGCGGCGTCGCCCGGTTCGGCGCCGAATCCGGGCCTTGGCCCGCTCCGCGACCCTGCGTTCGCCTGATCCATGGGCTCAGCATACCCGCCCGTCGGCCCACCCGCGCCGCTCGCATACCCTCCGGCAATGCCCCCCGACCAGCACGATCAGACGCCCCCACGGACGGGCGTGCGCCTCCAGCGTGTCCTCGCCGACGCGGGCGTCGCCGCCCGGCGCGTCTGCGAGGACCTCATCACCCAGGGGCACGTCCGCGTGAACGGCACGGTCGTCCGCACGCTCCCCGCGTTCGTCGACCCCGAGCACGACCGCATCGAGGTCGACGGGCGCCCCGTCAGCGTCTCCACGCGCCGCCTCTACGTCATGCTCCACAAGCCCGAGCGCACGCTCGTGGCGGGCGACGATCCGGGCGGTCGCGCCACCGTGGCGGCCCTGGTCGACCACCCCTCGGGCGAGCGGCTGTTCCCCGTGGGGCGGCTGGACTTCGAGACCACCGGGCTGGTGCTGATGACCAACGACGGCGAACTGGCCAACCGCCTGACGCACCCGCGGTACGAGGTGCCCAAGACCTACCACGTGGTGGTGCGGGGCGGGGTCGACGATGCCGGGGTCGACGCCATCCGCACCAAGTTCTACCTGGCCGCCCGGCGCGACGACGCCGAGGGCGGCGCGCCCCGACGGGCGGCCCCTCCCCCGGATATCTCGATCGCGCAGCGCGAGCCCGGGCGGACCACGCTGGAGGTCACGCTCCGCGAGGCGCGGAACCGCCTGCTCCGCGACGTGCTCAAGCACCTGGGGATGCCGGTCAAGAAACTGACGCGGGTCGCCATCGGGCCGCTGCGCCTCACGGGCGTCGCCGTAGGGCAGTGGCGTGAACTGACGCGCGAGGAAATCCGCCTGCTGCGTGACGCGGTGTTCGCGTCACGAAACCGGCGGGAATCGCCGACCAAGAAGGGGGGGACCTTGCGCGTCGCAAAGCGTCGCGACACGCACCCCAACGCCCGCTCGTCCCGCCCTTCCCCGAACCGGCCCGCCACGAACCGCAATTCCTCGAACCGACCCGCCACGAACCAATCCACGACGAACCGTCCCGCGACGAACCGTCCCGCGACGAACCGTCCCGCGGCGAGGCCGAACTCTGGCCGACCCGCCGCCCGACCCCCTGCCCGTGCATCGGGCCGCCCCTCGGGCCGCCCCGCATCAGGACCGACCTCGAACCGACCGACCCGCCGCCGCCCCGCCCGCTGACACAATGCCCGACCCCGCGCCAAAACCCACGCCTCCGCCCAAGCCCCGGCGTTCGCTGCCGGTCCGCACGATCCAGCGCGTGCTGGGCGGGCTGCCGCTCGACGGGGGCTCGCGGTCGGAGGACGTTCCCCCGGGCGTGCTGCGGACCATTTTCCACATGGTCCACCTGCTGCTGGTGGGCATCCGCCGGTCGGACCTGACGCGGATGGCGGCGGCGCTGTCGTACCGCACGATGTTCGGGCTGATCCCGGTGGTGGTGGTGGTGGCGGTGGCGCTGGCGGCGTTCACGAGCCAGTCGACCCAGCAGACGGTGATCCGCCAGATGCTGGTGTACGCCGGGCTGGACCGGATCCGGATCGAGATACCCGGGCAGTCGGCCCCCGCGCCCGCCCCCAACGGCGTGCAGCCCGGCGCTGCCGGGCCCGGCGCGCCGACCGACCCGTCGCCCGCCGACGCCGCGCCGCAGGCGGCGACGAACGGCGTGAAGCCGACGAACGGCGGCGACGCGGCGCCCGCGCTGGACGAGTGGATCAACGAGAAGGCGGTGGACATCGCGTCGCGGATCAAGCAGATGCCGTTCAACCTGATCGGCCTGATCGCGATCCTGACGCTGCTGTACGCGGCGATCTCGATGCTGGTGGAGGTCGAGCGTGCGTTCAACGACATCTATCGGGCGCCCGAGGGGCGTGGGTGGGTCCGGCGGGTGGTGCAGTATTGGACGCTGCTCACGCTGGGGCCGATCCTGCTGATCGCGAGTTTCACGATCACGCACTATCTGACGGACTCGGCGCGTGAACTGGCGAGCATCGGGGGTGAGACGCTCAAGTTCACGCTGATGCACATCGTGCGGTTCTGCACGGCGGCGGGTGTGACGACGGTGCTGCTGATCGTGATCTACACGTCCGTGCCGAACACGCGGGTGCAGATCACCCCGGCCGCGCTGGGCGCGCTCGTCGCGGGCTGCCTGTGGGAACTGGGCAAACTCGGGTTTACCCGCTACGTCGAGTTCGCCACCCGCCCCGGGCCCGGCGCGAACTACGCCAACCTGTACGGGGCCGTCGCGATCCTCCCGCTGTTCCTGATCTGGGTGTACGTGTCGTGGATGATCATTCTGTTCGGGCTGCAACTGGCCGCGTCGATGCAGACCTATCAGCAGGCGACGGCCCGGGGGCTGACGCGCTCGGTGCTCGCCACGCTGGGGCTGATCGAAGACCACGCCGGCGTCCGCACCCGATTCGTCGACCCCGCGGGGATCCTGGGCGTGGTCGCCGTCGTGGCGCAACGCTTCCGCGAGGGACGTGCCACCGACCACAACCACGCGTCGGAACGCACCGGCATCGACGAGCAGGTGATCGACGAGATGCTCGAGAAACTCGCCGCCGCCGGGCTCATCCACCGGCTGGCCGAGTCCGGCGACCGGCTGACGGCGTACACCCTGTCGCGTCCGCCCGAGACCATCGCCGCCTTCGACGTGCTGCGGCTGGGGGAAGAACTGGCCGGGTTCCGTTCGGACCAGCGTCGCGTCGATCCGCATACTCGCGCCATTCTCGACCCGGTCGAGCGTGCCCGGGCGGAGGCGCTGGCGGGCAAGACGCTGGCCGACCTCCTGCCGCCCGCGCCCGCGGGGCCATCGCACGATGGCGCGGGCACGCCGGTCCCGGCCGCCTGACCGCGATACCATCCGCATCGTGCGTACCCGCTCAGTCGTTCTCGTCGTTGCGCTCGCCGGCCTTGGGGTCATGGCCCTGGGCGGGTGCTACAAGCGGACCGTCTCGACCCGCGGGGTCGGTTCCTACGGGTCGCAGGTTGAAGAGTCCTACCGCTCGGACACCGCCGCGGACCGCTGGGTGGATTCGGTGTTCTCATCCGGCGAACCGAAGCGGACGAAATCAAGGTGGGTGCCGCGCGGGGGCGAGTCGAGCGGCACGCCGCGGGCGCTGACCCTGCCGTCCACGCGCCGGCCGTAACGCAAGGGCGCGTGCCGCGCCCGGGAGAGATGCATGGGCCTCGAAGCCGCCTTGCCCGTCGAAGGATTTCTGACCACCCAGTTGCGCCACGTCATCAACTGGGCGCGCCGGAGCAGTCTGTGGCCGATGCCCTTCGCGACGGCGTGCTGCGGGATCGAACTGATGGCCACGGCGTGCTCGCGCTACGACCTGGCGCGGTTCGGGGCCGAGGTGATGCGGTTCTCTCCCCGCCAGGCCGACCTGCTGATCGTGGCGGGGCGGATCTCGGTGAAGATGCTCCCGGTCCTCCAGCGGATCTACGAGCAGATGCCCGAGCCCAAGTGGGTGATCTCGATGGGCGCCTGCGCGAGCACGGGCGGGGTGTTCGACACGTACGCCGTGGTGCAGGGCTGCGACCAGTTCATCCCCGTCGACGTGTACGTGCCCGGCTGCCCGCCGCGCCCGGAACAGTTGATCGAGGGCGTCATGGCGATCCAGCGTCACATCGACCAGGAAGGCCTGCCCCCGCCCGGCGGGAAGCGCGTGCCCCTTGGGCTGGTCTTGCAGCCAACGCACACGCCCCGACCGCAGCCGGTCGGCCTCACGCTCGGGTCGTGAGTCGGCGCTCGCGGCGCGGCACACCGCGCACGGCGCGCCGAATCTTCCGTAGACATCCAGCCGCCCCCCCGGTAGTCTGCGCCGGGAGGCCTGTATGCCCATCCGCGTGGTTCTCGTCGCCCTGTGCATCGTGTCCATGCCCGCCCTCGCGCAGCACGACGCCATCCTCCTGGCCCCCGACCTCCCCGCGACGCTCCGCGCCGCGCCGCCCGAGTTCTCGGGCCCGGGCGTCATCATCGACCTCCCGCTCCCGGGCGACCGCTGGGCGGCGTTCGAGGCGTGGGATTCGCCGATCCTGCACCCCGACCTCGCCGCCCGCTTCCCCGAGTTCCGCACGTTCACGCTGCGGGGCGTCGACGACCCCGCGACGATCGGGCGGCTGGACCTCACGCATGTCGGGGTGCACGCGCTGCTGCTCGGGCCCGCGGGGGCCGTCGCGATCTCCGCCGTACCGCGGGACCCCACGCGCGTCGTCGCGCGCCCGTGGGCCGACGTCGCCGGGCACTTCGACTGCGAGGTGCATCACCACGACCACCCCCACAACCACCCGGCGCGCGTGCTGCCCGAGGGGGGCTACCAGGATCGCGGCCCGCTCCCGCTGCGGACCTACCGCTTCGCGATGGCCTGCACGGGCGAGTTTGGCGTGTTCCACAGCGAGCGTCAGGGCAACCCGCCGAACCTGCCCGACGCGTTGGCCGCGGTGGTCACGATCACGAACCGCACGAACGCGATCTTCGAGCGGGACCTCCGCGCGCGGTTCATCCTCGTGGCGAACAACGACCAGGTGATCTTCCTGGACCCCGCGACCGATCCCTACGACGGCGCGTCGAGCGGCACCAACCTCTCCGCGAACATCAGCACGCTCAACGCGCGCATCGGGGTCGCGAACTACGACCTGGGCCACCTCGTCACGCGCATCCCCGGGGGCGTGGCCTACCTCGGCGCAACCTGCAACAACAACATCAAGGCGGGCGGGGTCTCCGGCGTTCCGCGGACGTTCGAGTCCGACCCTCTCTCGGGCGAGGTCGTGATGCACGAGATCGGGCATCAGTTCGGCGCGGGGCACACGTTCAACGGCAACGTCGGCATGTGCGCCGGCGGGAACTTCATGTCCGCCTCCGCGTGGGAGCCCGGCTCGGGCACCACCATCATGGCGTACGCCGGCAACTGCCCCATCGGCAACAACCCGCCGGGCGACAACATCCAGATCGTCCGCGACCTCCAGTTCCACCTGGGCAACATCCTCGAGATGTCCGCCTTCATCGACACCGGCGGCGGCGGCTCGTGCGCCGCCCCGCTCGACACCGGCAACGCCGCCCCCATCTTCACCGCCCTCCCGCCCACCGGGCTCGCGATCCCGCGTCTCACGCCCTTCGTGCTCGCCGCCGGCGCCACCGACGCGAACGACGACGCGCTCACGTTCTCGTGGGAGCAGTTCGACCTCGGGCCTCAGCGTGCCCTGGACGCCCCCGACAACGGCACGTCGCCCATCTTCCGCGTCTACCCGCCCGTCACCGGCGGCACGCGCCACTTCCCCGCGCTCCCGGGCGTGCTCAGCGGCGAGATCGCCCGGGGCGAGCGCCTGCCCACCGCCACCGGCACCCGACGCTTCCGCCTCATCGTCCGCGACAACGCGCCCGGCGCAGGGGCGACGGCCATCTCACCCACCATCGCCGTGCAGATCACCAGCGCCGGCCCGTTCGCCGTGCTCGCGCCCGGCGCGGGCGAGGTCGTCCGCCCAGGGCCCTACGCGCTCGCGTGGAGCGTCGCGTCGACGAACCTGCCCCCGGTCAACACGGCGACGGTGACGGCCCGCCTCTCGCTCGATGGGGGCGAGACGTTCCCGATCGTGCTGGCGTCGAACCTGCCCAACACCGGCGGCGCGACGATCGACATCCCCGCGCTGCGCGCCCCCAACGCGCGCGTGCGCCTCGAGGGCGACGGCGCGATCTTCCGCGCGTACTCCGGCGCGTTCGATCTGCGCCACTGCGACCAGGACGTGAACTGCGACGGCTCGGCCGACCAGGACGACGTGGCGTGCCTGGCGCAGGCCGTCGCGGGCGATTGGTCGTGCCTGTGCGCGGACAACGCCACCATCGACCCGGACTTCAACGCCGACGGGAACATCGACCAGGACGACGTGGCGGCACTCGTGCAGGTCGTGGGCGGGGCGTCGTGCCCCTAGGGCCCGACTATCGGTAATCACCGTCGTCCCACAGCGAAGGCTGCACGACGAGGTCGGCCCGTACGATCTCCGCGTGGGTGTCGAGGTAGAGCACGTTGGCGCCGGTGACGTGGCGTCGCGGCGCGATGCGCTGGGCCTCGGTCGCGGAGTTGGACCCGCCGACGACGTTGCTGATCCGCCACATGTCGTAGAAGATGGAGATGGTGAGTTCGTTGTTCTGCGGGGCGTAGTTGTTCCCCCAGCGCACCCCGTTGGGGTCGTCGGTGAAGCACGTGAGGTACGCCGTCTTGGACGGGCGCACGTAGCGGAACATGGGGGTGGGGGGCTTGGCTTCGTTGGTCGCGGTCGGCACGCCGCCGACGAGCCGGAACCGCAGCCCGTTGTTCACATAGTGGATGTTGTGCGGGTCTTTCGGGCGGGCGGGGTCGCGGAAGGCGTGGCAGTCGGCGTACTGGTCGCGCAGGCCGTGATCGCCCTGGCTCGCCACCGCGCGTCCGTCGAGGAACGGGCGGAGGTTGAAGGCCCACGAGATGTTGTACGGCGCGCGGTTCGTGCTGCTCACATACCACGCCGGCACCTGCGGGATGCCGCCGTTGAGCGTCTCGCTCACGCCGCTCTCCCGGGGCGTCATCTCCTTGTACGACTCCGAGTACAGACCCAGCGCGACGCCGATCTGCCGCTGGTTCGACAGGCAGACCGTGGCTCGTCCCGCCGCCCGGGCCTTGCCCAGCGCCGGCAGCAGGATCCCGATGAGCAGCGCGATGATCGCGATGACCACCAGCAACTCGATGAGCGTGAACGCGGCCCGAAATCGCCCCCCGCAGAACGCCGAGGTCATATCCAGACCATACCGCGCCTCCCGACCCATGTCGAGAGCGATTCAGACCCCGCAGGAGTAGGGGGGTGGTGCGGGTGGGGGGAACCCTGCGCTGAATGGAGAGTGTGCCGGGAAGCCCGCGGCGAATCCGCCAGGCAGGGCCAGCGGGGGCCAACGGGGGCACGCCGGCGTTCGGGGCGCACCCCGGGCGGCTACTTGTCCGCGACGTTCAGCGAGCGCCCGACGCGGCGCTTGCGGTTGATCATCTTGCGGCCGTTGGTGGTCTTCATCCGGGCGCGGAAGCCGATGGCGCGCTTGCGCTTGATGCGGCTCGTGCGATGGGGGTAGTGCATGGCGGGTCCCTGTCGTGCCTGCCGGGGGCGAACCGCCGCCCGGGCCTTGATTCTAGCCCACACCCCGGCAGGCGGCCACCACGCCCCGGCGCCCCCACCCCACGCGCCCGGGTCCGCCCCGGGCCCATGCCCGGCGCGGCTCGGGGGGCGTTTTTCACGTCCTTCCGGTACACTGCCTCTCTACGCGCATCCGCTTCGCCGCTCTCCTCGTCCCCACGCCGGGGCATCCCCGGATCAGAGGTCCGCTCGTGTATGGATCATGAACGACGCCGCGAGGCCGAGTACATCCTGGGGCACACGTTCGCGGACGAGTCACTCCTCGAGCGTGCCCTGACCCACACGTCGACGGCCGAGAACGGGCTGGCGAGCAACGAGCGTCTGGAGTTTCTGGGCGACGCGGTGCTGGGGATGATCGTGTGCGAACTGATCTACCGGCGTTTTCCCACGCTCCGCGAGGGGGAGATGACGAAGATCAAGTCGTCGGTCGTCTCGCGCGACACGTGCGCGCAGGTGGCGCGCGACCTGGAGATCGAGCGACTGCTGATCCTGGGGAAGGGGATGCAGACGGGCGGGCGGCTGCCGCCGTCGATCTCGGCGTGCGCGCTCGAGTCGCTCATCGGGGCGTTGTACCTCGACGCCGGGTGGGACCGGACAGTGGAGTTTCTCAGGCCTCTGGTGGACCCGATCATCGAGCGGACGGCGGTGAGCGGGCACCAGGAGAACTTCAAGAGCGTGCTGCAGCAGTTCGCGCAGCAGCACCACGGGCTGATGCCCAACTACCGCATCCTCGACGAGCAGGGGCCCGACCACGCGAAGTGCTTCAAGGTGCGTGCCGAGATCGGCGGGCGCTGCTTCGAGCCCTGCTGGGGCTCGACGAAGAAGAAGGCCGAGCAGTCCGCGGCCCTGGTGGCGCTGAAAGACCTCGGGCTCGTGCGCGAGGGCCCGCAGGGCGAACTGATCGTCGAGCAGAACGGGCTGTAACCCGCGCCCGCGGATCAGCCGCTCCGTGCCACAGGGATGCCGGCGGCGGTGGGGGGGCTTACCGGCGGACGGGCGCGAGGTCGACGACCACGGGCAGGTGGTCCGACGCGGCGGAGTCGTCGGTCTGCACGCCCAGCGGGTCGAGCACGGCGGGGGTGAGGCGTGCCGTGTCGAACACGAAGGAGTTCGACGTGAACGCGGCGTCGCTGTAGACGATGAAATCCAGGCGTCCCGGGGGGAACGAGGTCGACCAGTCGCGCCAGGTGGTGTAGGTCCGGTCGCCCAGCACGCGGGCGTCGGCGATGCGCAGGTCGGTGCCGTCGGCGTCGAGCCCGGCCCGCAGCAGGTCGAGCGGCGGGCGCGAGCCGACGAGGTTCACGTCGCCCCCGACGACGCGCAGGCGCGTGCCCCGCGACGCCGCGGCGTCGGCGAGCATGGCGTTGATCGCGCGGGCCTCGCTCATGCGCTGGCGGTCCTCGGGGCTGTCCTTGAACCCGCAGCACTTGAGGTGGAGCGAAGCGGCGAGGAGGTCGCCCAGGGGCGTCTTGGCAACGCCCGCGGCGACGCGGACGGTGGTCTCGCGGTCGCCCGAGCGTGCCCGCACGGTCTGCGCGATCCCCTCCAGCGGGAAGCGCGACGCGACGAGCACGCCGCCGCCGACGCGCATGTCGCCCTCGGGCTTGTGGACGTTCCAGGCGGGGAAGCCCGCGCGGTCGAGCCACGCCGCCACCGCCGACGCGTCGCCCTCTTCCCATTCCTGGAGCAGCAGCACGTCGGGATTGAGCGCCCGCAGGATGCGGGTGAAGGGCTCGGGGTTCTTCATGGGCGCGCTGAGTTCGACGTTCCACGAGACGACCCGCAGCCCGCGCGCCGGGGGCGCCGGGGGCGGCAGGCTGGAGAGGCGCCGACCGCCCGCGCAGACGTCCTCGATCGCCGCCGTGGCCGCGTCGGACCAGGCGACCAGCCTCCCGTCGGGCCCGCGGACGGTGACGACCGCCCGGGCGGTGCCGGTCGTCGCGAGCCCGGGGCCTTCCGGGTAGAGCGGGACGCTCGGGGTGCGTGAGACCCGCAGTTCGTACCAACTGGACGAGTGCGTGGGAGCGATCACGAAATCGACCGCCTCGGTGGGGACGCGCGTGCGTGCGCCGTCGCTGCTCACGCGCCAGACGGCCACGCCCCGTCCGGCGTTGCCATCGGCCCGGCGCGGCGAGAACTCGATCTCCGCGTCGATGCCCATGCCGCCCAGGGGCCCGCCGGCCTCGGTGCGTCCGGTCGCGGCGCTGGCGTCGGCGTCGATGTGCACCGTCACGCTGGACGGCGCGGACTGGAGCGAGAACTGCTCGCCCTCGATGGTGAAGCGCAGGTAGAGGTAGTGCTCGTCGGCGAAGGCCGCCACGTCGGCGGGCCACTCCGACACGTCCCCGTCGAGGATCACCCCGTGCGTTTCGAGCGTGGGCTCGACGTACGCCCCGCCGCCCGCGCGGCACGCCGCGAGCGACAGACCGGCCAGGCTCGCGAGCAGCGAAAGAACCAACGCGCGGAGAAGGTGTGTCATGCGGGGGAACTATCCCGCCCCCGCACCATCCGGGCAAGTCGCCCGGGCAAGTCGCCCGGGCAAGTCGTCCGGGCAAGTCGATCAGGTCCGATCGCAGGGTGCTTCAGCGCCGGCGGCGCAACGCCGCCAGCCCCATGAGGCCCAGCAGGGCCGTCGTGCCGGGCGCGGGCACGGCGGAATACCGCAGGTCGTCGAGGATGGCGGCCTGCTTCGTGACCACGACGCGTGCGACGTCGGTCGTGGTTTCGAGCCCCATGAAGCCGTAGTCCGCCGTCACGCCGCCGACCGTCACCGACCCGTCGATGAGCGCCCCGGCGAACTGCACGGTGCCGAGAAGGTTTCCCCCGGCGTCGAAGGCCTGGATGGTCGGTCCCGCGGGGTCGGCCACGCGGTTGTTCGCGATCCAGAACCCGAAGGAGCGGACGGGCACGCTGAACGTGAACGCGAAGGTGTTGACGAACGCCGAGGGGATGGCGTTGTTCATCGACGCGCCGCCCAGGGTCTGGGCCGCGTCGAACGCGCCCGTGCCGTCGTTGACCCAGCGGACCTGATTCTCGAAGAGCAGCCCGAGCGTGGCGTACTCGTTGGCGGGCATGACGAGGGACTGGCCCTGCATGAGCGCGACGGGCGCGCCGGCGCCGTCGAGTTCCCACGTGATGTGCGTGTGCGGGATCGAGGTGAAGTACGCGGCGGAGTCGATGACCGTCGCCGAGGCGACGTTCGCCGCGAGCAACCCGCCGCAACCGAACAGAATACGACCGATATCCCCGAGCCTGGCGCGCATGGACCGCTCCTCTCTGCGCCCGTCGCTGCCGACGGGGGCGACGCACCGCGTCCGCCACGAGAGAACATGAGCGCTCCGTTGCCCGCGGCAACCCGGTTCGCACAAAACCACGCAAATGCACCCGCTACAGGCGGTACGGTCGAGCCGCGCGGCGCGAAGGTCCGAATAGACGGCGTGCCAGGGCTACTCGATGAGCGGGATGGTGCCGGAGGCGTCCGTGTCGGGGACGCTGGTCAGCACGACGTCGCGTGCGGATTCGCGGGCCGCGATGACCAGGTCGTTGACGTAGACCCTGGTGCCCAGGGCATCACCGGCCCCGAGCGTGACCAGCGGCCCGGGCGCAAAGACCGCCGGGGAGGCCGGACGCGCCGACTTGGCGCATCCGCCGACCAGGAACACGATGGCAACTCCACCCGCCGCGCACAACGTGCCGATCCGCGTCATGGACAAAACCCCCATGCTGGCCCGCCGAGCGGGCATACCTGCTTCAATCGTCGAAAAGGAGTGATCACTCTACCAACGGTTGTCGCCTCCACAATGCGTCGGTCCGATCAAAAGGGGCTAACGCCGCGAGGTTCTGGGGCCGATGACGTCCGAGAACCGAAAGGACTCGCATGACGGCCAGTTGTCCATCGTCCCGTGCCCGAACGTACCGGTATTTTCTCTGGGTTTGTGCCGGTCTGGCGATGCCATGGCCGCTGGGGGCGATGCCGCAGGCCGTGGCCGGCCAGCCCGCGGGGCCGCAGGAGGCCTTTCCCGGCAGCCATCAGGTGACCGATGTGCGGATTGTCTACGTGCGTGACAACCCCGGGCACCCGGACCCGGGCGTGCTGCTGGACGCGGCGTTCGAGGCCGCCGAGAGCCCCACCGGGTTCGTGCCCGGGGCCGGGCGGCGGGTGACCCTCCGCGAGATCGCCCAGGCCGGGGGGGCGCGGTTCACGGACGCCGGGCTGGCCCTGCTGGCGCCGGCGGTGGTGCAGCGGATGCGGGACCTGGGGTTTGTGGGCGTGTACGTGACGCCCGACCCGGGCGAGTTCAGCGTGCGCGACGGGATGGTCTTCGACACGCGCCCCGACGGGCAGACGCACCTCACGCTGCAGGTCATCACGGGCACGGTGGTGGACGTGCGCACGGTGGGGGTAGGCGAGCGCGTCGATCCTGAAGCGGCGATCAACCACCCGCTGCACCGGCGCATCCGCGAGAACTCGCCCGTGCAGCCCTACGCGCCGGGGTCGGAGCGCCGGAACGACCTGCTGCGCCGGGACCTGCTCGAGGACTACACGTTCCACCTGAACAGGCACCCCGGGCGTCGGGTGGACGTCACCGTCGCCGCGCCGGGCGACGTGCCCGGGGCCGTGTCGCTGGACTACACGATCACGGAGAACCGTCCGTGGCTGCTGTTCGCGCAGTTCTCGAACACGGGGTCGGAGAGCACGTCGGCGTGGCGTCAGCACTTCGGCTTCATCCACAACGACCTGACCAACCACGACGACATTCTCACGTTCGACTATCAGACGGCGAACTTCGACGACGTGCACGCGCTCTACGGCTCGTACGAGCGTCCCTTCTGGTTCTCGGATCGCGTGCGCTGGAAGGTGTTCGGCTCGTGGTACCAGTACGTCGCGTCCGAACTGGGCGTGCTCGACGCCGACTTCCGGGGCGAGGGGTGGTACGCGGGCGGGCAGGTCGCGTGGAACTTTCTCCAGCAGCGCGACCTCTTCGTGGACCTGGTCGCGGGCATGAAGTACCAGCACGTGCGCGTGAACAACGAACTGGCGGCGATCGAGGGCGAGACGGACCTGTTCATCCCCACCATCGCGCTGCGCGTGGAGCGCAACCGCGACCAGTCGTCGCTGGGCGCGCAGGTCGGGCTGGACTTCAACATCCCCGGGGTCGCGGGGACGGAGGACGACCTGGACGCGCTGGGGCGGCTGAACGCCGACGACGCGTACGCCGTGCTCCGGGCCGAGGGCACGTACTCGGTCTACCTGGACCCCTTCTTCCGCACGGACCCCAACGCCCACGCGGCCCTGGTGCACGAACTGCTGTTCTCCGCGAAGGCCCAGCACGCGCTGGGGAACCGGTTGATTCCCAACGAGCAGATCGTCGCGGGCGGGCTGTACACGGTGCGCGGGTATCCGCACGCCGTCGTCGCGGGGGACAACGGCGTGATTGGCACCGCGGAGTACCGATTCCACTACCCGCGGGCGCTCGCCCCGAGCGTCGATCCCGGGTCGTTCTTCGGCAAACCCTTCCGGTGGCGCCCGCAGTACGCCTTCGGCCCCTCCGACTGGGACCTGATCTTCAAGGCGTTCGTAGACGCCGGACGGATTACGAACAACGACCGTCTGTCGTTCGAGTCCGATCACACGCTGGTGGGGGCGGGGATCGGCGTCGAACTGGCGCTGACGCGTCGGTTCAATATCCGGACCGACCTTGGGTTTGCGCTGGTGGAACTGGAGGACGCGGCCAACGAACGTATCGTTGATGCCGGTCATGCCGAGCTCCACATCGTGATCACTCTGGTCTATTGATCGCTTTCCTTGTCTGGGGCCCGGCGTGGGTCATGTTCTCTGGGTAGCCATGCGGCCGCCCGGGGGGGCAGCCGCCCAGACACGGAGGAAGCGACACCATGAAGACCCGCACCCGCCCGACCTTGGACACGCCCGTCCGTCGGAGCATCGCCCTGGCCCTGGTCGCGGGGACGGTGCTGGGCCTGGCGCCCGCCGGGGCCCTGGCCGGGCCCGAAGGGGCGCAGGTGGTTCGCGGGAACGCGACGATCCGTCGCGACGGCGCGCTGACGACGATCACCGCCGGGCACAACTCGATCATCAACTACCGGAGTTTCGACATCAAGCCGCACGAGACGGTGCGGTTTGTCCAGCCCGACGCCGCGTCGCGCGTGCTGAACCGCATCACCGGCCCGGCGCCCACGCGGATCGACGGCGCGCTGCTGGCGAACGGCCGCGTGTACATCGTGAACCCCGCGGGCGTGATCTTCGGCGCGGGCAGCGTCGTCAACGCCGCGGGCGTGTTCGCCGCCGCGGGCACCATCTCGGACCGTGACTTCCTGCGCGGGGTCGACCGTGTGACGAACGTGAAGGGCGGCGTGGTCGCCCAGGGCCTGATGGACGTGGGCTCGGCCACGCTCGTCGGGCGCACCATCGAGCAGGCCGGCACCATCGTCGCCGACCGCGGCGTCGTCGCCATGCTTGTCGGGTCCGACGTGACCGTCCGCGAATCGGGCGGCACCATCAGCGCCCGCATCGACGGGACCAACCTCGACGCCTCCCGCTCCGACTCCGCCCGCCAGGGCCGCCGCACCGGCGTCGCGAGCCTGGGCGCGGGCGACACAGTCGCGCTGGCCTTCCGCAACACGGGCGACGTGCGCGCGTCGGGCGGCACGGTCGTCGCGGCCGCCCCGGGCGGGCGCGTCGAGAACCACGGCACCATCTCCGCCGACGTGGCGCAGGGCACCGCAGGCACGGTCGTCGTGACCGGCGCCGAAGTCCGCAACTCGGGCCGCGTCTCGGCGGACGCCGCTCAGGGCGCCGCGGGCGCGGTCGAAGTCACCAGCAGCCGTCGCACCAGGCTCGAATCGGGCAGCGTCGTGTCGGCCTCGGGCGGCGACGGGCTCGCCGCCGGCGGGCGCGTGCTTGTGCACGCCTACGAGGGCGACACGGTCCTGGCCCGCGGCGCGCTGGTGAACGTCTCGGGCGGCACGCTCGGGGGCGACGGCGGGTGGGGCGAAGTATCCGCCGCCGGGCGCCTGGCGATCCTCGGCGAGATCCGCGGGCACGCCGCCCCTGGCTACGCCCCCGCGTCGATCCTCCTCGACCCGCGCGACATCATCATCCGCACGCCCGGTCTGAACGATGGCGAAGTGTCCGACGGCATCATCCTCGGGCCCGAGGGCGGCGTGGACGACTGGGTCATCTCGCCCGGCGCCATCGAGGGCTTCGCGGGCAACGTCACGCTCGAAGCCACGCGCGACATCAACATCCTGGAGAACATCACGAAGAACAACGGCGGGCTGACGCTGCTCGCCGGGCGCGACGTGAACTTCGGCGATCCGGCCGCGTTCAACCTCGGGCCGCTCGAGGTCGGCGCGACCGCGCTCGACTTCCGAGCCGGGCGCCACGTCGCCGATCGCATGCTCCTGGGCACCACGCTCCGCGCGAGCGCCGGCGACATCACCCTCACCGCGACCACCGGCGAGGTTTCCTTCGCCCTCGCCAGCGTCGCGTCCGGACGCACGCTCACCATCACGCAGGCCATGTCGCGGTACTTCGGCGCCGGCCCCTTCGGGCTCGTCGAGAACCCCGGGCAGACCAACGTCGGCGTCCACGTCACCGACGGATTCCTCATCCTCGGGGGCGACTACGGCGGGGTCAGCGGCTACCAGAACGTCCGCTCGCTCGACGCCTCCGCCAGCAAGTACGTCCGCGTCGAGGACAACCTCGACGTCGCCACCACCGCCCGCATCCACTCCAAGGGCAACGTCGTCGTCGCGGGCTCGATCCGCGCGGGCGAACGCGTTGAACTCCACGCGGCCCGCTCGGGCGTCGGCCTGCTCTCCTTCGAGATGCACGTCGTGCCCGCCGGCGAGTCGCTCACCGTCCCCGAGATCTGGTCGCCCGACGTCGCCCTCCGCGCCGGCAACGGCACGGGCGCCGGCACCGCCCGCGTCGACGCCCTCACCACCACGCCCATCTTCCGCAACGCCGCCGGCGGCGCCACGCGCCCCGACGCGTTCGAGTTCGCCCACGACGCCGCGGTGTTCGACGGCGACCGCCCGGCCCTCGCGCAGTTCGGGGCGCCCATTGACGGCGTCACCTACCGCGCCGAATCCTTCGACTCGTTCGTCCACGTCGGCGGCCCCAACAGCCTCGACGGCACGTTCCTGACCCTCGCCAGCGCGACGGGCACCACCATCGACGCGCCCCTCACCCTCCGCACGCTCGACGTCCTCGGGAGCGCCCTGCTCCGCGCGGACGTCTCGTCCGCCGGGCATCAGACCTACCACGGCGTCACGGTCCTCTTCGACGACCGCACGCTCTCGGGCACGCTCGTCACCTTCCGCGACACGCTCGACGCCTCGGTCGACCCCTGGCACGACTGCGGCCCGGTGCTGGGCGAGTCCTGCCCGCTCCCCTCGGGGCTCACGCTCAACGCCAACGCCGCGTTCGACGGGGCCGTGGGCTCGACGCACGCCCTCACGTACCTCATCGTCAACGGCACGACCGCGATGAACGCCGGGCTCGTCCGCACGGGCGGCGACCAGCGCTACAACGGCGCCGTCACCCTCGCCGGCGACACCTCCCTCCGCAGCGATTACGACGCGACGCCCGGCACGATCCGCTTCGGCGGCACGCTCGACGGCGCCCACAACATCGACGTGCTCACGACCCCCGCCGGGCTCATCGTCTTCGCCGGCGACGTCGGCGTCGGCACGCCCCTGCTCGACGTCTTCGTGAGCACCGCCAACGGCCTGAAGGGCGACCGCGGCATCCCCGATCGCGCGACGATCGTCGGCGAGAACTCGCTCGCCATCCGCGCCCGCTCCTTCACCATGGGTCAGCACGAGAAGTTCACCACGCTCGGCGCGCTCGACCTCGAAGCCACCGAGCACGCGACGCTGGGCGACATGACCACCGTCGGCTCGATGCGCGTCGTCGCCCCCGAGATCCGCCTGCGCCTCCGCGAGCCCGCGGACCTGCGCCTGGCCGACGGCTCGTTCGTGACCGACCGCGGGCTCGACTTCGTCGCCGGGGGCCAGATGGCCTTCGACGGCGAGATCATCCTCCAGGGCGCGGGCCCCGCGCCGACCTTCTCCGACGTCGACGGCGTGGCGCCCACGTCGCTCGCCGGCTTCGAGTTCTCGCAGACGCCCGCGGACGACGTGACACCCGCCGCGCTGGTGTACGAGGGCGTGGTGCTCGACCAGCGCACGCGCCCCGCCGCCCCGCCGCCCCCGCCCCCGCCGCCCCCGCCCCCGCCCCCGCCGCCGCCCCCGCCGCCGCCGCCCCCGCCGCCGCCCCCGCCCCCGCCCCCGCCCCCGCCGCCGCCGCCGCCCCCGCCGCCCCCGCCGCCGCCGCCGCCCCCGCCCCCGCCCCCGCCGCCGCCGCCCCCGCCGCCGCCCCCGCCCCCGCCCCCGCCCCCGCCGGTGTCGGGCGACCTTGCCGCGGCGACGGACTTCCCGCCGCTGTTCAAGGACCGGGTGCAGGTCGAGGTGTTCGATCTGCGGCTGCTGGCCCGCCTGGGCGTGCCCGGGCGAGCGACGACCGCCGCCGAGGGGCGTGACGGGCTGACGGGTCCGCTGCTCTACAACGACCTGCCGGGCGACCCCGCGGCGTTCGACGCCGACCGCAACTACGCCGCCACGCGTGCCGACGTGCAACTCGTCGCCCGCCTGGTCACGCGGTACAACGCGATCTTCGGCACGCCCGACGCGGACCGCACCGAGGCGATCGCCCGCGAACTCGCCGAGTCGACGAGCCGCTGGCAGTCGATCGAGGGCGCCGGCGCGTTCGACCCCGTCGCGTACCGCCGGTACGTCGAGACGTCGCCCGCCGAGCGCGACCTCGCCGCCCGCATCGCGGCCCTCGAATCGCTGCTCAACGACATGCGCCTGCTCGGGCTCACGCCCGCGGAATACCGCCAGGCCCGCGCCCGCCTGCTCCGCGTGCTCGTACTCCAGGGCGGGCCGAGCGTCGACCAGCTCGCGGAGATGATCCAGGTGGCCAGGCCGGGGACGTGAGCCGAATCAGTCCACGCAATGCAACTCCCGCCAGGACCGACGCACAAGCGCCGGTCCTGGTGTCATTGTGGGGCGCACGTGGCCCCCGCTACCCTCCCCGCATGGCCAAGGGGCAGTATCTCTCGCACTACCAGCAGGGCATCGTCAAGCGGTTCTACGAGCATCGGTCGACGGTGCTCGTGGGCAAACTCGCCGAACTCGTGACCGAGTTGTACCTCGCCGCGTCGGAGAAGGACCGCGCCCGCCACTGGAAGGCCGCCCGCGAGACGCTCCGCAAGGCCGGCGTGCCCGACGCCGACGCCGACCCCTTGTGTGAGCAGCGGCGGCTCGAAGACCTCGCGGGCGTCGTCGCCGCCTTGCAACGCCCCGCCCCGCGCGCCGGTCAATCCCCGCGCGCCGGGCAATCCCCGAGCGGCGGCCAAGGCCAGCCCGGCACGTCCCAGAGCGGCGGCCCGGGCCGGCGTTCCGCCCGCTCCGCGCCCGACGCCGACGACTTCTAGGCGCCCGGCTTTGGCCCGCGCGATTTCTCCCCTGCCGTTCCGAGCCTGCCGTTCCGGGCCCGCGTTCCGCCCCGCGTTCCGCCCCGCGCTCCGGCCCGTCATCCCGCGGCAACAATGCCCCATGACCCACTCCCTCGCGGGTACGGACCTTTCCGGGCGGGCCGCGCTCATCTGCGGCTCGTCCTCCGGCATCGGGCGCGCCTGCGCCGAGCGTCTCGCCGCGCTGGGCGCCTCGTGCCTGCTCGTCGCGCGTGACGCCGCCAAACTCGGCGCGGTGCGCGACGCGCTCCCGCGCGCGGGCGAGCAGACGCACGACATCCTGCCCGCCGACCTGTCCGATTGGCACGCCGCGGACCGGGCGGTCGCGGACTGGCTCGCACGCACCGGGCGCCCGCTGCACATCCTCATCTGCAACACCGGGGGCCCGCCCGCGGGCGCGGCCATCGACGCCGCCCCCGAGCAGATCCTCGCCGCGGTGAACGCCCAACTCCTCGCGGCCCACACGCTGGCCCGCCGGCTGCTGCCCGGTATGAAGGCCGCCAACTTCGGACGCATCATCACGATCACCTCGACCAGCGTGAAGCAGCCGATCCCGAACCTGGGCATCTCGAACATCGTGCGCCCCGCCGTGGCGGCGTGGGCCAAGTGCCTCGCGACCGAACTGGGCCCCTTCGGCATCACCGCGAACAACGTCCTGCCCGGGTACACCCGCACCGACCGCCTCCGCTCGCTCTTCGAAGGGCGGGCGAAGCGCGACGGCACGAGTGTCGACGCGGTCGAGCGCGACATCGCCGCCTCGACCCCCGCCCGGCGCCTGGGCGAGCCCGAAGAGATCGCCGCGGCCGTCGCGTTCCTCGCGTCCCCCGCCGCCGGGTACATCAACGGCGTGAACCTCCCCGTCGACGGCGGGCGCCTCGGTACGCTGTAGACGACGTTCACCAACACACATGCCCCGCCTCTGATCCCTGTATTCTGGCGCGGTGTCTTCTGGGGCGGGGCCTTTCCAGGCCCCGTCCTGCTCCCCGAATGCCCAATGCCCAATGCCTCCCCTCCTCCCCAACTTCATCGCCAACGAGTCCGTCGCGCCCGTCTCGCGTGACTATCTCGACGTGATCGACCCCGCCACGGGCGAGCCCTACACGCGCGTGCCGCTCTCCGACGCCGACGACGTCGAGCGGGCCGTCGTCGCCGCCGAGCAAGCCTTTCCCGCGTGGAGCGCCCTGCCCGCGGCGGAGCGTGCCCGCCCGATGCTCGCGCTCGCCGACCTGATCGACCGCGACCTGGAGCGCCTGTCCCGCGCGGAGAGCCGCGACACGGGCAAGCCCGTCGCGCTCGCCCGCGCCGTCGACATCCCTCGCGCCGCGGCCAACCTCCGCTACTTCGCCCACGCCGTGCAGCACGCCCCCGGCGAAATGCACGAGACCGACCAGCCGGCGGTGGGGGGGAGTGTGCGTGCGATCAACCTCACCCGGCGCCGTCCGCGGGGCGTCGCGGGGCTCATCTCGCCCTGGAATCTCCCGCTGTACCTCCTGACGTGGAAGATCGCCCCGGCCATCGCCACGGGCAACACCTGCGTGGCGAAGCCCAGCGAGGTCACGCCCGTATCGGCGGCGATGCTCGCCGAACTCGTGCGCGAGGCGAACTTTCCCCCCGGCGTCATCAACCTCGTGCACGGCGACGGCCGCTCCTGCGGCAGCGCCCTCGTCGCCCATCCGCGCGTGCCCGCCATCTCCTTCACCGGCTCGACGGGCGTCGGGCGCTGGATCGGCGAGACCTGCGGGCGGATGCTCAAGCGCGTCAGCCTCGAACTCGGCGGGAAGAACCCGTTCCTGATCTTCGACGACGCCGACCTCGCCGACGCCGTGCCCACCGCGCTCCGCGCCGCGTTCACGAACCAGGGGCAGATCTGCCTGTGCGGCTCGCGCCTGCTCGTGCATCGCGCCGTCTACGACCGCGTGCTCGACGCGCTGGTGCAAGGCCTGCGTGACTGGACCATCGGCGACCCGTCGCTCGACGCGACGCGCTTCGGCGCGCTCGTGAGCCGGGCGCACCTGGAGAAAGTGGCCGCGATGGTCGACGCCGCCCGGGCCGAGGGCGCGCGCGTGCTCGCGGGCGGGCGCTCGCCCGACCCGGCGTCGCTGCCCGCACGCGTCGCGCGAGGATTCTTCTACGAGCCCACGATCCTCGCCGATCTCCCGCCGGCCTGCCGCATCCTGCGTGAGGAAGTCTTCGGCCCCGTGCTCACCGTCCAGCCCTTCGACGACGAAGCGCACGCGCTGGCCCTTGCGAACGACACCGACTACGGGCTGGCCTCCGTCGTCTACACCCGCGACCTCGCGCGGGCCCACCGCGTCGCGTCGCGCCTCGACGCCGGCATCGTCTGGATCAACTGCTGGATGGTCCGCGACCTCCGCACGCCCTTCGGCGGCGTAAAGGCCAGCGGCGTCGGGCGCGAGGGCGGGCTCGAGGCCCTCCGCTTCTTCACCGAACCCACGAACGTCTGCATCCGCCTCTGAACCCCCGCCTTCGCACACTCGCGCCGGAGACACGCATGTCCACCGTTCAGTCCGCCGCCGCCGCCGAGCCCCTGGGCCCGTACCCGCACGCCCGGCGCGCGGGGAACCTGCTGTTCATCTCGGGCATCGGCCCGCGGACGAAGGGCAGCCGCGACATCCCCGGCACGACGCTCGACGCGCAGGGGCGCGTGGCGACGTACAGCATCGAGGCCGAACTGCGCTCGTGCTTCGCGAACATCCGATCCATCCTCGAAGCCGCCGGCAGCCGCTGGGAGAACCTCGTCGACGTGTCGGTGTTCCTGACGAACATGGACCGCGACTGGCCCGAGTACAACCGCGTATACGCCGAGTTCTTCCCGCCCGGCCCGCACCAGCCGACGCGCACGACGGTCGAAGTGACGAAACTGCCCACCGGGGGCAACTCACCGATCCACGTCGAGATCAAGGCGATCGCCACCGTCTGAACCACCGTCTGGGCCGCCGTCTGTGTCCGCATGGCGCGTGAGCGGGCCGGGCCCGTCGCGCAGCAGCGCCGCGAGCGCCCGCAGGGCGGCCCCGCGATGGCTCACCGCGTGCTTCTCCGCCGCCGACAGTTCCGCGCTCGTCCGCGCATAGTCCGGACCCGCGAGAAAGATCGGGTCGTACCCGAACCCGCCCCCGCCCCGCGGCACGTCCGGAGGCACGCCGATGCGACCGGGGAATACGCCGTGGGCAATCGCGACCACCACAGGCCCCGTCCAAACTCGACCATTGCCCTTGCACTCTGGAACTGGTCCTTTGCATTCAAGGTCTGGGCCTTTGCCTAGGTGGTCTGGGCCTTTGCCTTGTGGGGCGGGGCCTTTCAGGCCCCGCCCCATTTCAGAACCTGCAATGCCCGCCCCCGCTGAAACAATCGTGTCCGCGAGCGATAACTCCGTGATGTCCACCCCCGCCCCCGCCACCACCACCACGCAGCGGAACCGCGCCCCGCGCTCGGCCGGCGGCACGCCCTCCAACTCCCGCAGCACGCGCGACGTGTTCATCGCGTCCCGCGTCGCCCGGTCCGCCCCCGTCTCGCGCCCGTCAGTCGAGTAGTGCGACGAGATCACGCCCGGCCTGCCCCCCAGCGCGTCGATCTCCAGCCCCGAATCGTCCGCCAGGCACAGCCGCCCCGTCGCCGCGGCGTACGCCCGTGCCTTGATCGTCGCGTTCTCCTCGAACGTCGCGCCCGTCTCCGCGGGCTCGGGGAAGGGCCCGCCGACCTCGTGCAGCCCCAGCACGCGCAGCGACGGGTCCACGTCCGCCAGGATCGCGCGGATCTCCTCCACCTTGTGCGGGTTGCCCGTGGCGACGACCAGTTCCATACGCCGCCAGCGTAGCGGCCCGTTCCCACGCACCCCGCACCACCCCGCGCCCTACCGTCGCGCGATGCCCGCGCCCGATTCCCACGCCCCCGTACTTGCCGAGCGAGCCGCCATCGCCCGTCGTGCCGCCGCCGCCCTCCGCGCCGGGCAGCCTCCGCGCGCCCTTGTCGGCTTCGACGGGTTCGTCGATTCCATCGTCCGGCTCGTCCGCCTCCGCCACGGGGCGACCGACTTCGAGCCCATCGCGACGATCCCCGAGTTCGCCGCCCGCTGCGCCGCCGCCGCCGGCAAGAGCACGAACATCGAACGCGTCACCCTCGACGACCGCTTCGGGGGCAACGCCCCGCTCATGTCCAGCGGCCTTGCCGCCCTGGGCGCCCGCGTTGCCTTCATCGGCGCTGTCGGCACGACCGACGACCCCGGCGCAGGCCCCGACGCCATCGACCCCGTCTTTGTTCCCTTCGCCGCCCGCTGCGCGTCGTGCGTGCCCATCGCCCGCCCCGGGCACACGCTCTGCCTGGAGTTCGACGACGGCAAGATCATGATCAACGACACCGCCGCCGTGCAGCACGTCACGTGGGCGCGCGTCGTCGAGCGTGTCGGGCTCGATCGCCTCCGCGCCGGCGTCGCGGACGCCTCGATCCTCGCGGTGATGAACTGGTCGCTCATTCCCGGCGTCGAGGGCATCTGGGAGGGCCTGCGCCGCGACGTGCTCCTGCCGCTGGGCGAATCCCCCGCACGCCGCCTCTTCATCGACCTCTCCGACCCCGCCAAGCGCCCCGACGACGACCTCCGCCGCGCCATGGCCCTGCTCCGCGGGCTCGAAGAAACCCCCGCGCTCCGCGTCACGCTGGGCCTGAACCTCGCCGAGGGCGAGCGCCTCGCGCGCGTCATGGGCGTGGCGTTCGATCCCGCGGCCCCGCGCTGCGTCGAACTCCCGCGCCTCGCCCGCGCCCTGCGCGATTCGCTCGCGCTTGACTGCGTGGTCATCCACCCGCGCGAGGGCGCCGCCGGCGCCTGGCGCGACCAGGCCGCCTGGTTCGACGGGCCCTTCACCGCGTCGCCCATGCTCTCCACCGGCGCGGGCGACCACTTCAACGCCGGGCTCGCCTACGCCCAGGCCCTCGGGCTCGATCTCCCCGCCGCGCTCGCCGTCGGGTGTGCCGTCAGCGGCGCCTACGTCCGCGACGGCGTCAGCCCCCCGCGCGACCGTGTCGCGGCGTTCCTCGACGACCTCCCGCCCCCCGAGCCGGCCCCCGGCGCCCCCCGCATTCCCCCGTCCCCCGCCCCGTCGCGCATAGAGTGAGGCAATGGCCCAGTCAGTCTTCGAACGTCTCGGAATTGCGGCCGATCCGCGCCTCACCCGCGCCGGGGGCCTGCCCGTCGTCAACCCCGCCACCGGCGAGACCATCGCCACCGTCGCGCTCGACGACGCCGCCTCCACCGACGCAACAATCGCCCGCGCCGCCGACGCCTTCACCCGCTGGCGCCAGGTCCCCGCGCCCGAGCGAGGCCAGATCGTCCGCGCCATCGGCGACGCCTTCCGCACGCACAAGGCCGACCTGGGCGCCCTCGTCTCCATGGAAGTCGGCAAGATCCTGCAAGAGGGCCTGGGCGAAGTTCAGGAAACCATCGACATCGCCGACTACGCCGTGGGCCTCTCCCGCCAGTTGTTCGGGCTCACCATGCCCAGCGAGCGCCCGAGCCATCGCCTCATGGAGCAGTGGCACCCGCTCGGGCCCATCGGCGTCATCTCGGCCTTCAACTTCCCCAACGCCGTCTGGGCGTGGAACGCGATGCTCGCCGCCGTCTGCGGCGACACCATCATCTGGAAGCCCAGCCTCCTCGCCCCGCTCACCGCCATCGCCAGCAACGCCATCGCCGACCGCGTGGCCCGCGCCCACGGGCACCCCGGCGTCTTCGAACTCGTGATCGGCAAGGACGACGCCGTGGGCGAGCGCCTCGTCGCCGACCCGCGCCTCCCGCTCATCTCGGCCACCGGCTCGACGCGCATGGGCAAGCGCGTGGGCGAGGTCGTCGCCAAGCGCCTCGGGCGCTGCCTGCTGGAACTCGGCGGGAACAACGCCGCCATCGTCGACGCGTCGGCCGACCTCAACCTCGCCATCCCCGCGATCGTCTTCGCCGCCGTCGGCACCGCCGGCCAGCGCTGCACGACCACGCGCCGGCTCATCGTCCACGAGTCCATCGCCGACGACGTCTGCCGCCGCCTCGTCGCCGCCTACCAGACCATCCGCATCGGCGACCCGCTCAAGGAAGGCACGCTCGTCGGCCCGCTCATCAACGCCCACGCCGTCGACGCCTTCCTCGCCGCCATCGACGCCGCCAAGTCCCAGGGCGCCGCGCTCCTCTGCGGCGGGGCACGCGCCAGCCTCCCCGGCCTGCGCGGGCACTTCGTCCAGCCCACCATCCTCCGCGCCCCCGCGAACAACCAGCTCCCCATCGCCCGCGACGAAACCTTCGCGCCCATCCTCTACGTCTTCACCTTCCGCACGCTCGACGAGGCCATCGCCCTCCAGAACAACGTCCCCCAGGGCCTGTCGTCGGCCATCTTCACCGACAGCATGCGCAGCGCCGAACGCTTCCTCTCCGCCGCCGGCTCCGACTGCGGGATCGCCAACGTCAACGCCGGCACCAGCGGCGCCGAGATCGGCGGGGCCTTCGGCGGCGAGAAGGACACCGGCGGCGGGCGCGAGTCGGGCTCCGACTCGTGGAAGGCCTACATGCGTCGCCAGACGAACACCGTGAACTTCGGCACCGAACTCAAACTCGCACAGGGGATCCGCTTTGACTGAGTCTCCCCACACCGGCGCCCCCGAGCTCCCCCCCGCCGTCGATCACCTCGCCGAGCAGGCCATCGCCCCCGTCCAGTCGGGCATGGTCGTCGGCCTGGGCACCGGGCGCACCGCCAACCGCGCGATCCGTGCCTTGGCCCGGCGCGTCCGCGAGGAAAAACTCGACATCGACTGCGTGTGCTCCAGCCTTGCCACCGAGTCGCTCGCGAAGGAACTCGCCCTCCCACTCGTCTCCTTCAACGACATCGAATCCCTCGACTACACCTTCGACGGCGCCGACGAGGTCGACCATCACCTCCGCATGCTCAAGGGGCACCACGGCGCCCTCACGCGCCAGCGCCTCATCGCCGCCGTCTCCCGCAAGTGCGTCTACCTCGCCAGCGAGGAAAAACTCGTCAACCACCTCGGCACCCGCGCCCTCCTCGCCGTCACCATCATCCCCTTCGGCATCGCCAGCACCCGCAACCGCCTCCGCGAGATGGGGCTCTCGGGCGTCCTCCGGCGCACGCTCGACGGCGAACTCTTCGTCTCCGACGGCGGGGGCGTCGTCTTCGACATGCGCATCCCCGAATCCGCCGACGTCGAACAACTCTCCCTCAACCTCGACCACGTCCCGGGCGTCGTCGACCACGGCTTCTTCCTCACCGAGGCCGACGAGGTCCTTCTCGAATGCAAGAAGGGCGACGTCCGCGTCCTCACCCCGCCCGGGCAATAGCGCCCCGCACACCCGTTCTCTCGCCCCGCACGATCCGGTACACTGAGCCCTCGCCCGCCCCACGGCGCGCCCCGAGGGATGTCCCCATGCACCAGCCCGACGCGCTGTCCCGCCGCGACTTCATGCATACCTCCGCCGCCCTCGCCGGCGCCGCCGCGCTGGGCGTCCTGCCGCGCTCTGCCCATGCCCGCCCGCGCGCGTCCGCGCGCCTCCGCGTCGGCGTCGTCGGCTGCGGCGGGCGAGGGACCGGCGCCGCCCGCAACGCCCTCGAAGCCTCGCCCGACGCCGAGATCGTCGCCCTCGCCGACGTCCTCCGCGAACGCGTCGACGCCTGCCGCGCCTCGCTGACCTCCCTCTCCGACGGCCTGGCCGACCGCGTCCGCATCCCCGACGACGCCTGCCTCGACGGCTTCGACGCCTGGCGACGCCTCATCGACCTCGACCTCGACGTCGTCATCCTCGCCACGCCCCCCGGCTTCCGCCCGGCCCAGTTCGAGCACGCCGTCGCCAGGGGCCGCCACGTCTTCATGGAAAAACCCGTCGCCGTCGACGCGCCCGGCATCCGCCGCGTGCTCGACGCCGCCCGCCTCGCCGAGCAGAAGCGCCTCTCCGTCGTCGCCGGCACCCAGCGCCGCCACGAGGCTTCGTATCTCGACGCCATCGAACGCATCCGGCGCGGCGACATCGGCGAGGTCCGCAGCGCCCAGTGCTACTGGATGCAGGGCGGCCTGTGGATGCACCCCCGCCGCCCCGAGTGGTCCGACGCCGAGTGGCAACTCCGCAACTGGCTCTACTTCACCTGGCTCTCGGGCGATCACATCGTCGAGCAGCACGTCCACAACCTCGACGTCATCAACTGGGTCCTCGGCACGCCCCTGCGCGTCCAGACCGCCGTGGGCGGACGCCAGGTCCGCACCGACCCCGCCTACGGGCACTGCTTCGACCACTTCGCCATCGTCTACGAGTACCCCAACAACGTCGTCGTCACCAGCGTCTGCCAGCAGATCGACGGCTGCCAGTCCCGCGTCGAAGAGTGCTTCCAGGGCACGCTCGGCACCGCCGTCACCGCGCCCGGGCGCGCCCAACTCACCGGGCCCAAGGCCTGGCGCTGGTCCGCCGACCAGCCCAACCCCTACATGCAGGAGCACGTCAGCCTCTTCCGCGCCATCGCCTCGGGAGAGCCGCTCAACGAGGGCGTGCGCATCGCGGAATCGACGCTCACCGCCATCATGGGGCGCATGAGCGCCTACACCGGCAAGCCCGTGACGTGGGAGCAGGCCCTCAACAGCCAGGAAGACCTCACGCCCGCGAACCTCCGCTGGGGCGACCTGCCCACGCCGCCCGTGCCCGTGCCCGGCAAGACGAAGTTCATCTGAACCAAGTTCATCTGAATCAAGTTCATCTGAATCAACGTCATCTGATTCAGGCGCGCGCGCCCAGGAACGCCATCGCGCTCCCGCCCAGCACCGCCGCGAGATCATCGCCCGCCAGCACCTCGCGCGCCAGCGTGCCGGGCCGGTCCTCGCCCAGCGGGAAGGGGTAATCGCTCCCCAGCGCCACGCGCGACGCGCCGAACATCGACACGATGAGCCGCAGCGCCCCCGCGTCGTGCACGAGCGAATCCACCCAGCACGCCGCCGGCGACGTGCTCCCTCCCGCTCCCATTCCTTCTCCCAGACTTGTCTGCGCCCTCTGCGTCTCCGCGCGCACCTCTTCTCCTCGCGCCTCCGCGTGAACCGCGCCCGCCAGGTACGCCCGCACGTCCCGCGCCCCCGCCGGGAACAAGTCCCGTCGGCACGCAAACCCGTGCGCGATCCGCCCGAGCGTCCCCGGGAACGATCCCCCTCCGTGCGCGAAGCACACGCGCAGGGTGGGCAGCCGATCCAGCACGCCCCCGAACAGCATCGCCATCATCGCGATGGTCGTTTCCGTCGGCATGCCCACCAGCCACGCCATCCAGTACGCCGCGTACCGCGCGTCCAACTCCGGCGGCGTCGGCATCGGCGGCTCGCTCGCCCCGCGCCCCGCGCCCCGCAGCATGTCCCACGGGTGCACGAACACGCACGCCCCCGCACGCTCGCACGCGCTCAGCACCTCGAACACCCGCGGGTCGTCCAGGTTCGCCCCGTTCACGTTCGTCCCGATCTGCACCCCCGCCAGCCCCAACTCCCGCACGCACCGCTCCGCCTCGCGCGCCGCCATCTCGGGGTCCTGCAGCGGCACCGTCCCCAGCCCCATGAACCGGCGCACGCCCTTCCGCGTTGGCGCCACCCGGCACACTTCCGCCACGTGATCGTTCAGCAGCCGCGCCAGGTCGTACGCGTCCTGCGCCCGCGCCCAGTACGAGAACATCACCGGCACCGTGCTCAGCACCTGCGCGTCCACGCCGCAGGCGTCCATGTCGCGCAGGCGTGCCGCCGGGTCCCACAGCGCCGCCCCCACGTCGCGGAAGTGGCGCACCCCGCCGCCCGCAAGCGTCTGCACCATCCGCCCGCACTCGCACCCCTCGCGCTCGAACCGCTCCAGCGCGATCCACCCCGGATACCCGCTCCGCAGCGACCAGTCCGGCCAGCGCTCGGGCAGGATGTGCGTGTGCAGGTCAACCGTCACCACGCTCTACTTCCCTCCCGCTACCACCTTCCCGAATCCCGAATCCCGAATGCCCAATGCCCAATGCCTTCTTGTCCTTGCCTTGTGGGGCGGGGCCTTTCCAGGCCCCGTCTTCTCTTCTCTTTTCTGGTGCCTAGTGCCCGGTGCCTCGTCCCTCATGCCTTCTTCTTCCCCACTTTCCGCACCTTCCCCCGCTTCAACTCGATCGCCCCCGCCTTCTCGATCACCGTCCCGCACTCCTTGCACGTGCGGCGTTTCACCGGCCCGCCCCAGAAGTCGTGCATGATGATCTTCAGGTCCTCGTCGATCTTCTTCAGCACCCACCGCGCCTCGTACACCAGTTCATCGCACGTCGGGCAGTACCACCGCAGCCCGTCCTTCTGAGGCCGCCCCTGCCGATCCTTCCCCCGCGGAAACTCCGCGATCAGTCCCACCGTCCCCGCCGGCCTCTGCGGCCTGTGCGGCACCCAGCGCGGCAACAAAAACAACTCCCCCTCCCGGATGATCTGGTCGTACGGCTTCCCGCCGTCCAAGGGCCGCAGCCGAACCGCGATGTCCCCCTTCAACTGGTAGAACAACTCCTCCGTCGGGTTCACGTGATAGTCGTTCCGCGTGTTCGGCCCGCCCGACACGAACAGAATCACGTCCGGGCTCCCCGTGAACAACTGCTTGTTGCTCACCGGCGGCTTCAGATGCTTCGCGTTCTCCCGGATCCACTTCTTCAGGTTCAGCGGCGGCACAATGGCATGCTTCATCCCCACAGCCTACCGCAATCCTCCCCCAACGCCCAACACCCAATCCGCCCCCACCAGTGCCCAATCCCCAATCCCCAATGCCCATCCTCAATGCCTTCCTGCCTTGATGGGGCGGGGCCTTTCCAGGCCCCGTCTTCTTCCCCTTCCACTCCTTCCCCGAATGCCGAATGCCGAATGCCGAATCCCGAATGCCGAATGCCTTCTCCTCCGGGGCGGGGCCTTTCCAGGCCCCGTCTTGCCTCAATTTCGCGCGCATCCGTGTCCCTTCCCGGGCCGACAACCGCACCCCCGCGCGATATCCTGCCCCGAACTCCGGAGGCTCCCCATGCACCGTTTCCTCGCACCCCTCGCCGCCCTCGCCATCGGGGCCATCCCGGCCCCCGCCGCCCAGCCCATCCCCACGCTCCTCGTCACCGGCGAGAACAACCACAACTGGCGCTACACCAGCCGCGTCCACGCCGACACCCTCGAAGCCACCGGCCGCTTCAGCGTCACCATCACCGACACCCCCCGCACCGATCTCGCCACCCCCGGCTTCCTCGCGCCCTACCGCCTCATCGTGCTCGACTTCAACAGCGCCGAGCGCTGGCCCGCCGCCGCCGAGGAGGCCTTCGCCGCCCACGTCCGCAACGGCGCGGGCGTCGTCTCCATCCACGCCTCCAACAACGCCTTCCCCGGCTGGGACGACTACGAGCGCATGCACGCCCTCCTGTGGCGCAAGGGGCACACCGCCCACGGGCGCGTCCACGACTTCACCGTCGAGTTCGTCGACCGCGACCACCCCATCACCCGCGGCTTCCCCGACTTCACCACCCCCGACGAGCTCTACCACAACATGGTCAACCCCCAGAACGCCCCCTTCCGCCTCCTCGCCCGCGCCATGTCCTCCAAAGAATCCGGCGGCAGCGGCACGCACGAGCCCATGGCCCTCACCGTCGAGTTTGGCAAGGGCCGCGTCTTTGCCACGCCCCTCGGGCACGTCTGGGAAAAGGCCGACAGCACCAAGACCTCCGTCGTGAACCCCGGCTTCAAGGCCCTCCTCGTCCGCGGCGCTGAGTGGGCCGCCACCGGCAGCGTCTCCTACCCGCCCCAGTGGTCCGACGAACGCACGCACAACACGCTGACGCCCGAGGAACAGGCCGCGGGATGGCGACTCCTCTTCGACGGCGTCTCGGGCCAAGGCTGGCACGCCTGGCGGGGCGAGGGCTTCCCCACCAAGGGCTGGCGCGTGCAGGACGGGACGCTCTGCTTCATCCCCGGCGACGGCGGCGGCGACATCGCCACCGACGACGACTACGCCGACTTCGAACTCTCCCTCGAATGGAAGGTCGGCCCCGCCGGCAACAGCGGCATCATGTACCGCGCCGCCGAGACGAAGGACTACCCCTGGCGCACCGGGCGCGAATACCAGGTCCTCGACGACCTCCGCCACGCCGACGGCAAAGGCCCCAAGACCCGCGCCGGCTGCATGTACGACCTCTTCGCCCTCGCCCACGACACCGCCCGACCCGCCGGCGAATGGAACCACGCACGCATCGTCGCACGCGGCACCCGCATCGAGCACTGGCTCAACGGCTTCAAGGTCGTCGACGTCGACACCGACTCCGCCGAATACGCCGCCGCCATCGCCCAGAGCAAGTTCGCCACCTGGCCCGGCTTCGGCGCCCCCACGTCCGGCCGCATCGCCCTGCAGGATCACGGCGACCCCGTCTGGTACCGCAACATCAAGGTCCGCACCTTCACCCCCACGTCCGCCCCCGCCACCCGGGAGGTCGCCGAGTGACCGACGCGGCCCACGCCCCCTTCCACACCGGGCCCGACTTCGCCCGCGCCGCCGACGCCGCCGACCCGCTCGCCGCGTTCCGCGCGCACTTCCACATCCCCCGCGTGCGTGACGTCGCGCCATCCGCCACTACGAACCCCGACGCACCCTGCACCTACCTCGTCGGCAACTCGCTGGGCCTCATGCCCCGCGCCACGCGTGACGCGCTCACGCAGGAACTCGACGACTGGGCGAGCCTCGGCGTCGAGGGCCACTTCCACGCCGCCCACCCCTGGTTCCCCGCGCACGAGGAAGTCCGCGCGAACCTCGCCGGCGTCGTGGGCGCGCTCCCGCGCGAGGTCGTCGCGATGAACTCGCTCACGACGAACCTCCACCTCCTGATGGTCTCCTTCTACCGCCCGACGCGCGAGCGCCATCGCATCGTCATCGAGGACGCCGCGTTCCCCAGCGACTCCTACGCCGTGAACAGCCAGGCCGCGTTCCACGCGCCCCACGCCGGCTTCGACCCCGCGCGGGCCGTCCTGCGCCTCACGCCGCGCGAGGGCGAGGTCACCCTCCGCACCGAGGACATCCTCGCCACCATCGACCGCGAGCACGCCTCGATCGCCCTCCTCCTGCTCGGGGGCGTCAACTACTACACGGGCCAGGCGTTCGACATCGCGGCCATCACCCGCCACGCCCTCGCCAAGGGCATCACCGTCGGCTGGGACCTCGCCCACGCCGCGGGCAACCTCGCGCTGCGCCTGCACGACGACGGGCCCGACTTCGCCGCGTGGTGCTCGTACAAGTACCTCAACAGCGGCCCGGGCGCCATCGCCGGCGCCTTCGTCCACGAGCGCCACCTCGCCGATCGTTCCCTCCCGCGCTTCGCCGGCTGGTGGGGCAATGACCCGGCCACGCGCTTCCGCATGACGCCCGACTTCGTCCCCGTCGCGAGCGCCGACGCGTGGCAACTCAGCAACCCGCCCGTGCTGGCGCTCGCGCCGCTCCGCGTCTCGCTCGGTCTCTTCGCCCAAGCCGGCATGCCCGCCCTCCGCGCGAAGTCCATCCGCCTCACCGCGTACCTCGCGTTCCTGCTCGACGACCACAACCGACGCCACCCGTCGCGGGCCGTGCGCGTGCTCACGCCCTCCGATCCCGCGCAGCGCGGCTGCCAACTCTCGCTCGTCCTCCCCGGCGACGCCCGCGCCGCCTTCCGCGCCCTTCAGGCCCGCGGCGTCGTCTGCGACTTCCGCGAGCCCGACGTCGTCCGCGCCGCCCCCGTCCCGCTGTACTCCTCGTTCGCCGACGTGCACGCCTTCGCTTCCATCCTCTCGGGTGTGCTCGCGGAGGGCGCCGCATGACCACGCGCGTGCTCGTCGTCGGCGCCGGGCTCGCGGGGTGCCTGCTCGCGGTCTACCTCGCGCGCAGGGGCATGCGCGTCCGCGTGATCGAGCGCCGCCCCGACCCCCGGGCCGCGGGCTACGCCGGCGGACGTTCCATCAACCTCGCGCTCTCGGCCCGTGGCCTCTGGGGGCTGGCCGGCGTCGGGCTCGACGCGCGCGTGATGGCGCACGACGCCATCGCCATGCCCGGGCGGATGCTCCACGACGCGAGCGGGCGCACCGCCTTTCAGCCCTACAGCGCGAACCCAACCGACGCCATCAACTCCGTCTCGCGGGGCGGGCTGAACCTCACGCTCCTCCACGCCGCCGCGGCCGAGCCCAACGTCGAACTCCTGTTCGACCACCCCTGCGACGACGTCGATCTCGACGCGCCCGCCGCGCTCGTGCGCCTGCCCGGGGGCGAAACGCGCCGGCTCGACGCCGACGTCGTGCTCGGGGCGGACGGCGCCTTCTCCCCCGTCCGCACGCGCCTCCAGAAGACCGACCGCTTCGACTACTCCCAGTCCTACCTCGCGCACGGCTACAAAGAACTCCACATGCCCCCCGCGCCCGGAGCCGCGCACGCCATGCCGCCCGGCGCGCTGCACATCTGGCCCCGGGGCGGCTCGATGATGATCGCCCTGCCCAACCGCGACGGCTCGTTCACGTGCACGCTCTTCTGGCCCTTCGAGGGCGAGCACTCCTTCGCCGCACTCCCCGCGCACGCGGGCCCCGGCGCCGTCCGCGCGTTCTTCGAGCGCCACTACCCCGACGCCGTGCCGCTGATGCCCACGCTCGCCGACGACTACGCGAAGAACCCGGTCGGCTCGCTCGTCACCGTTCGCTGCGCGCCCTGGCACTACGCAGGCAAGGTCGCGATCCTCGGCGACGCGTCCCACGCCGTCGTGCCCTTCTACGGTCAGGGGATGAACTGCGCGTTCGAGGACGTCCGCGTGCTCGCCGAACTGCTCGACGAGACGGGCCACGACTTCCGGGCGGCGCTCCCGGCGTTCCACGCGGCCCGGAAGGTGAACGCCGACGCGATCGCGGCGATGGCCCTCGACAACTTCGTCGAGATGCGCGACCTCTCGGGGCGTCGTGACTTCCAGTACCGCAAGCGGATCGAGCAGACGCTGCATCGGTTGCTGGGCGACGCCGCCGCCCCGCAGTACAACCTCGTGAGTTTCAGCAGTGTGCCCTACGCCGCCGCCCGTCGGCGCGGGCGCGAGATGGAGTCGCTGCTGCGCGCGGTGGCCGAGATCGTGCCCCCGGGCGAGGGCGCGTTCGACGCCGCGTGGGAGGCCCGCGTGCTGGAGGCCGCCCGCCCGCACCTGGCGCGCCTCACGCCGATCCACGCCCCGCTCACGGAGGTCTAGCGCGTGCACACGCTGTACGACATCACGCCGCCCGTGACGCCCCGCCTGGGCGTGTGGCCCGGCGACACGCCCCTTTCGCGCGAGGTCCTGTGCGACCTGGCGCGGGGCGACACGGTGACGCTCAGCACGCTCCGCGCGACGGTGCACCTGGGCGCCCACGCCGACGGGCCGAATCACTATGTGCGCGACGGGCAGGGCATCGGCGAGCGACGGCTCGACTACTACCTGGGCCTGTGCCAGGTCGTGCGCGTGCCCGTGGCGCGGGGCACGCGCGTCGGCCTGCCCGACCTCGCTCGCGCGCTGCCCGGCGGCGTCGGCGAGATCGTCGCGCCCCGCGTCCTGCTCGCCACGGGCACCTTCCCCGACCCCGACCGCTGGAACGAGGACTTCGCCGGCGTCGAGCCCGCGCTGGTCGACGCGCTCGCGTCCCGCGGCGTCATCACCCTGGGGATCGACACGCCCAGCGTGGACCCGCAGACCTCCAAGGACCTGCCCGCGCACGGCGCGATCGCGCGCCACGACATGGCGATCCTCGAAGGGCTCGCGCTCGCCGACGTGCCCGCGGGGCTGTACGAACTCATCGCGCTCCCGCTGCGGCTCATGGGGTTCGACGCGAGCCCCGTGCGGGCCGTGCTGCGGAGCATCGGCTGAGCCGGACGGGGCCTGGGAAGGCCGCGGGGGAGCGGCATTGGGCATTGGGGATTCGGCATTGGGGGAAGGCGTGGAAGGGGAGGAAGACGGGGCGTGGAAAGGCCCCGCCCCATCAGAGCGCGAAGACGGGGCCTGGAAAGGCCGCGGGGGAGCGGCATTGGGCATTGGGGATTCGGCATTCGGGGGAGGTGTGGAAGGGGAGGAAGACGGGGTCTGGAAAGGCCCCGCCCCACCGGAATGCCCAGCCCCATCAGAGCGTGGCCCGCGGAGGACGGCGAGAATGAGGCGGGTGAGGCAGGCGGCGGCCTTGCGGCGCGTTTCTTCGGCGGCGGCGT
>VFQO010005052.1_pt1 | contig 54218 bp, 53 predicted proteins | sample 3512331 | NCBI WGS metagenome assembly VFQO01 (sample SAMN10412371, study PRJNA504923) | tailings metagenome | isolation source: Replicate 3 from Balatoc abandoned mine | place: Philippines: Itogon, Benguet | collected 2017-08-28 | reverse complement strand
AAGCTCGGCCGCCCGAGCTGGAGCGCCGGCCGTGCGTTCGACAAGTCCTACGACCTCAAGCTGGGCACCTGGGCGTCGGCCGAGGCTCAGGTCGCGGCGATCGCCGACGACATCGCCTACAACAACCACGACGTCGACGACGGCTTGCAGGCGGGCCTCTTCCGGTTGGACGAGCTGTACGACGTGCCGCTGATCGGGCCGATCCTGCAGGCCGTGCGAGCCGAGCGTCCCGACCTCGACGACCGCCTGACCCGCCTCGAGTCGGTGCGTCGCATGATCGGGGCCATGGTCGACGACGTCATGGGCGAGACCCTGCGCCGAGCCCACGAAGGGCGGGTCGAGACCGCCGAGGACGTCCGCAACCTGGGCCACGCCCTGGTCGCCTTCTCGCCGGACATGCACGAGGATCTGGCCCGGCTGCGGGCTTTCCTGATGGAGCGGATGTACCGCTACTGGAAGGTCAATCGCACGCGCAGCCAGGCGCGCCGCATTATCGCCGAGATGTTCTCGTTGTTCATGAGCGAGCCGGAGGTCCTGCCTTCGGAGTGGTACGCCCTGTCGCAGAACCGCGACGACGCGGGCCGGGCGCGTATCGTCTGCGACTACATCGCCGGCATGACCGACCGCTACGCCATCGAAGAGCATCGCAAGCTGTTCCAGCTGGAGACCTGGACGTAGCGACCTGAGGTCGCTGGTCGGCGGGGGAAGCGCTTCGATAGACTGACGCCCTTGGCGCGCGATTCGCCGCCGCGCCTCCCTGTTTCTCGCTCCCTGGAGCTTTATCTTCCGATGTCCGACTCCGATCGCGGCGCTTACACGCCCCCCACCGATTCCCCGCTGTCGTTCGACGCCCGCCGTCCGGTGCGCGGCGGAGGCGGCGGTTCGACTTTGCTGATCAGCGCCGTGATCCTGATCGTCCTGGTGATCGGGGCGGGCTTCTGGCTCTATCGCGACGGCCAGCGCGGCAAGGACGACGCCCCGCAGCCGGTCGGCGCGACCGTGGCCGCGACCAAGAGCGAGCCCCAGGCCAAGGACCAGCCGGAAGCCGACGCCGCCGCCGGTCTGACCATCCACAAGGAAGAAGATGTGGCCGCCGTCGCGCCGGGCGAGCCGACCTTCGCCCCGCCGCCCGAGACGGTGCAGCCGCGTCCCGCGCCGCAGCCGGCCGCGCCGGTCCAGACCACGCCGCTGCGTCCCGCCGCCAGCACGCAGCCCGCTCAGCCTCCGGTCGTGCAGCCCGCGCCCAAGCCGGCCCAGGTCGCCGTGGCGACGCCGAAGCCGACCGCTCCGGCGACCCCGGCTGTGAAGCCCGCGACGCCCACGGCCGCTGCGAGCGGCCCGGCGGCCGTGCAGATCGGCGCCTTCTCATCCCAGGCTCTGGCCGACAAGGGCTGGAGCGACGCCGCCGCGGCGGCGCCCGGCCTGGCCGCCGGCAAGGGCAAGCGGGTCGAGGCCGTCGACAAGGACGGCAAGACCCTCTACCGCACCACGGTCACCGGTTTCTCCAGCCGCGCCGACGCTTCGGCCTTCTGCGACCGCCTGAAGGCCGCCGGAAAAAGCTGCTTCGTGAAGTGACGCGCCTCGCCGCCATCCTGGGCTGCCAGGGAACGACCCTCTCCAAGGAAGAGATCGCCTTCTTCCGGGATGTGCGGCCGTGGGGCTTCATCGTCTTCAAGCGCAACATCGAGTCCCCGGACCAGCTTCGGGCCCTGACCGCGGCGCTGCGCGAGACGATCGATGACGACCGCGCCCCGATCCTGATCGACCAGGAGGGCGGCCGGGTGCAGCGCATGGGCCCGCCGCATTGGCCGAAGTACCCGCCGGGGCGCGCCTACGGGACCTTGCCGACCAACGACCCGCTGGTTCGGCGCGAGGTCGCCCGGCTGGGCGCCCGGCTGATCGCCCATGACCTGGTCTCGGTGGGGATCAACGTCGACTGCGCCCCGGTGCTGGACGTCCCGGCCCCGGACGGCCACGAAATCATCGGCGATCGCGCCTACGGCCAGTCCGTGGAGGAGGTGGCGACGCTCGGCCGCGCCATGGCGGAGGGCTTCATCGCCGGCGGCGTGCTGCCGGTGTTCAAGCACTGCCCGGGCCACGGCCGCGCGGTGTCCGACAGCCACCTGGAGCTGCCGGTCGTCGAGACGCCCTATGCAGAGCTCGACGCCCGCGACTTCGCGCCGTTCAAGGTGATGTCCGACATGCCGATGGCGATGAGCGCCCATGTCGTCTACGCGGCGATCGACGCCAAGCGCCCCGGCACCACCTCCAAGACCGTCATCCGGAAGGTCGTTCGCGGGGCGATCGGCTTCGACGGCCTGCTGATGACCGACGACCTGTCGATGAAGGCCCTGAAGGGCGACTTCAGGACGCGTGCGAAGGCCGCGCTGGCCGCCGGCTGCGACATGATCCTGCACTGCAACGGCGACATGGACGAGATGAAGGCCGTCGTCGACGGCTGCAAGCCGCTGAAGGGGCAGGCGCGACGCCGCGCCCAGGCGGCCATGGCGCGGCTGTCCCGGGTCCCCGAGCCGTTCGACGTCGCCGAGGCTCGCGCCCGGTTCGACGCCGCTTTCGAGGGACGCTACGCCACGGCATGAGCGACGCCTCCTTCCAGCCGAACCTCGACTTCCAGGCGGCCAGCAACGCCGCCGAGGACGGGGATGCGCTGATCGTCGACATCGACGGCTACGAAGGTCCGCTTCACGTTCTGCTCGCCCTGGCCCGCAGCCAGAAGGTCGACCTGCTGCAGCTGTCGGTCACCAAGCTGGCCGACCAGTATCTGTCGTTCGTGAAGCGGGCGCGCAGCCTGCGCTTCTCGCTGGCGGCGGACTATCTGGTGATGGCGGCCTGGCTGGCCTACCTGAAGTCGCGCCTGCTGCTGCCGCGCACCGAGCGGCCCAAGGCCGACGAGGCCCCGGCCGAGGAGATGGCCGCACAGCTGGCCTTCCGCCTGGCCAAGCTGGACGCCATGCGCCGCGCCGTCGAGGCTTTGCGCGACCGCCCGCAGCTCAAGCGCGACGTCTTCGTGCGCGGCGATCCGGAGGCGGTGAAGATTCTGTCCTCGAACCGAATCGAGGGCGACCTCTACCAGTTGATGAGCGCCTACATCGGCCAGCGGAAGAAGGAACAGGACCGCAGCTACCGGCCCTATGTCCCGGTGGCCTACGGTCTGGAGGACGCCCGCGACCGGCTGCGCGGCATGCTGCACGAACTGGCGGTCTGGACGCCGCTGGACGGCGTCGCGCCGCACGCCCACGACCCCGACGGTCCGAGCCGGGCCAGCTATGTCGCCTCGACCCTCGCGGCGGGGCTGGAGCTGGTCAAGGAAGGCGAGATGGAGGTCCGCCAGCTGGAGGCCTTCACCGAACTCTACATGCGCAAGCGCAAGTCGCGGCCCGCCGATGAAGGAGCGGCCCTGTGAGCGAACCGACCCTGATCGAACGGGCCATCGAGGCGCTGTTGTTCGCTGCGGCCGAGCCGCTGTCGGTCGAGGACCTGGCCCGGCGTCTGCCGGAGGGCGCGGACGTGCCCTGGGGTCTGGAGGCGCTGCGCCAGCGCAGCCAGGGCAGGGGAGTGGAGCTGGTCCAGGTCGCCGGACGCTGGCGGTTCCAGACGGCCCAGGACCTGGCCTATCTGATGACCGAGGAGCGCGAGGAGCCGCGCCGCCTGTCCAAGGCCGCCCAGGAGACTCTGGCCATCATCGCCTACCACCAGCCGGTGACCCGGGCGGAGATCGAGGCCGTGCGCGGGGTTCAGGCCAGCAAAGGCACGCTGGACGTGCTGCTGGAGCTGGGCCTGGTGCGGATGCGCGGGCGTCGGCGCACGCCGGGGCGGCCGGTCACCTACGGCACCACGGACCTGTTCCTGGAGCACTACGGCCTGCCGTCGTTGGGCGACCTGCCGGGCATGGCGGAGATGAAGGCCGCCGGCCTGCTCGGCCTGGACCTGCCGCCGGGCTTCGAGGTGCCCGATCCGTCCCGTCCGCCGCTGGAGGAAGAGGACGTCCTCGACTTCGAGAGCGCCGCCGACGATTCTCCGGAGTTCGTGCAGGACTACGTTGGGGAAGAAGAGGAGCGATGACCCTTCCCAGCGCCGCCGAAGCGGATCAAAGGGTCACAGCCGTTTAATTTGGCCACGGGCCGCGCATCCGCCTATATTGCCGGCCAAGGTTAGAACGATGCGGATCGCCGGGGCGCGATCCGACCATAGGAGCATCCCCGCCATGATGGGTGGAATGAGTTGGATTCACTGGCTGATCGTGATCGCGGTCGTGGCGCTGCTGTTCGGCGGCCGCGGCAAGCTGTCCGGTCTGATGGGTGACGCCGCCAAGGGCATCAAGGCCTTCCGCGACGGTTTGAAGACCGAGGACAAGGTCGACGAGACCCCGGCTCAGCCGCTGCCCCGCACCGAGTCCGAGAAGGACAAGATCGTCAGCTGATCGCTGACGATTTCAATCCGTCCTTGATCGTGGCCCCTGCGCGGGCCTAAGGCCGCGTGATGCTACCCGAAATCGGCGCCACAGAACTCCTGGTCATCGCGGCGGTCGCTCTGATCGTCGTCGGACCCAAGGACCTGCCCATCCTGCTGCGCAAGCTCGGCCAGTTCGTGGCCAAGATGCGCGGCATGGCCAACGAATTCCGCGCCAGCTTCGACGAGATGGCGCGGCAGTCGGAGCTGGACGAGCTGCGGCGCGAGGTCCAGGCCCTGCGCAGCGGCCAGTTCATGGACCCGGTGCATCAGGCGGCCGAGGACGCGCGCGACGTCGGCGTCGACCAGGTCTTCGCCGACATCGACGCGGGGCTGAAGGGCGGCGACGTCCAGCTGCATCCGCCCATGAGCTACCAGATCGACGCGCCGGCCGAGCCTGCGCCGGCCGCCGAAACGCCGAAACGCAAGCGCGCGCCGGCGAAGCCGAAGGCCGCGACGGACGCCGCTCCCGCGAAGAAGGCTCCGGCCAAGAAGGCTTCGGCCAAGAAGACCGAGACCGAAACCGTCTCCAAGCCGCGGGCCTCCCGCAAGAAGCCGACCGGAATCGTCTCGTGAGCGACGACAACCTGAACCCTGACGAAGCCGACATCGAGGCGTCGCGCGCGCCGCTGCTGGATCACCTGATCGAGCTGCGCAAGCGGCTGATCATCTGCGTGATCGCGCTGGTGGTCGGTTTCGGCGTCTGTTTCGGCTTCGCCGACCACATCTACACCTTCCTCCTGCAGCCGTTCGTGAAGGCCGGCGGCCTGATCGCGGCCCAGAAGGCGGGCCTCAAGCACGGTCCGTTCGACCTGCTGCAGGTCATGATCGGCCTGAAGGAAGCGCCGAAGATGGACGCCCAGACGGTGAAGATGATCTTCACCGCGCCGCTGGAGTTCTTCTTCACCAAGCTGAAGATGGCCGGCTTCGGCGCGGTGATCGTGACCTTCCCGGTGCTGGCCTGGCAGGTCTACGGCTTCGTCGCGCCGGGCCTGTACAAGCGCGAACGCAAGGCCTTCCTGCCGTTCCTCGTCGCCTCGCCGGTGCTGTTCCTGATGGGGGCGGCGATGGTGTACTTCATCATGCTGCCGTTCGTGATGTGGTTCTCGCTGAGCCAGGAAGTCACGACCGCGACGGTCAGCGTGGCCCTGGTGCCCAAGGTGTCGGACTACCTGACCCTGGTGACCACGCTGCTGCTGGCCTTCGGTCTCTGTTTCCAGCTGCCGGTGGTGCTGTCGCTGCTGGGCCTGGCCGGGATCGTGACCAGCAAGATGCTGCGCGAAGTCCGTCGCTACGCCATCGTCGGGGTGTTCATCGTCGCCGCGCTGTTCACGCCGCCGGACCCGATCAGCCAGCTGATGCTCGCGATCCCGATCTGCCTGCTCTACGAGATCTCGATCTGGTGCGTATGGCTGATGGAGCGCCGCCGCCGCCGCGAGGAAGAAGCCGAGGCCGGCACGGACATCGTCACGACCTAGGGCCAGCCCGCCCGCGTCATGGTCGGACTTGTTCCGACCGCCCATGAACATCGCGGCCGCCGAGAGGGACGCGACCACTCGGCCGCTCATCACGCATGGGTGGCCGGAACAAGTCCGACCATGACGGAAGAGGGGGGCAGAGGGCTTCCCCGATCCTTCGACGCGCTCTAGAGAAAGCCCCTTACTTTCCTGAGCGCAGAGCCATGCACGACATCAAGGCCATCCGAGAGAATCCCGCCGTCTACGACGCTGGCTGGGAGTCCCGGGGCCTGTCGTCTCCGACGCCGCGCATCCTCGAACTCGATCAGGCCCTGCGCGCCGCCCAGACGGCGGTGCAGTCGGCGCAGTCGCGCCGCAACGAGGCCAGCAAGCAGATCGGCGCGGCCAAGGCGCAGAAGGACGAGGCCAAGGCCGCCGCCCTGATGGCCGAGGTCGAGGGGCTGAAGGCCGAGATGGCCGCCCAGGGCGAGATCGAGGCCACGGCGGGGGCGGAGCTCCGCGACCTGCTGGCCAGCCTGCCCAATATCCCCGACCCGCAGGTTCCGGCCGGCGCGGACGAGACCGGCAACGTCGAGCAGCGCCGCCACGGCGACCCGCGCCGCCTGAACAACCCGCGCGACCACGTCGACATCGGCGCGGGCCTGGGCGGAATGGATTTCGAGGCCGCCGCCCGCATGAGCGGCTCGCGCTTCGTGGTGCTGAAGAAGGGCGTCGCCCGGCTGGAGCGCGCGCTCGGCCAGTACATGCTCGATCTGCAGACCGCCGAGCACGGCTACACCGAGGTGAACCCGCCGGTGCTGGTCAAGTCGGACGCCCTCTTCGGCACCGGCCAGCTGCCGAAGTTCGAGGAAGACCTGTTCCGCACCACCGGCGATCACTGGCTGGTCCCAACGGCGGAAGTCTCCCTGACCAACCTGGTCCGCGAACAGATCACCGACGAGGCCGAGCTGCCGCTGCGCCTGACCGCCCTGACCAGCTGCTTCCGCTCGGAAGCCGGCTCGGCCGGGCGCGACACCCGCGGCATGATCCGCCAGCACCAGTTCCAGAAGGTCGAGCTGGTGGCGATCACCACGCCCGAGCAGTCGGCCGCCGAGCACGACCACATGGTCGCCAGCGCCGAAGAGGTGCTCAAGCGCCTGGGCCTGTCCTTCCGCACCATGCTGCTGTGCACCGGCGACATGGGCTTCTCGGCCCGCAAGACCTACGACCTGGAGGTCTGGCTGCCGTCGCAGAACACCTATCGCGAGATCAGCTCGGTCTCGAACTGCGGCGACTTCCAGGCCCGGCGCATGGATGCGCGCGGCCAGAAGCGCGGCGAGAAGGGCACCCGCTTCCTGCACACCCTGAACGGCTCCGGCCTGGCCGTGGGCCGCACCCTGGTGGCGGTGCTCGAGAACTACCAGGACGAGGGCGGCCGCGTGGCCATTCCCGACGTCCTGATCCCCTACATGGGCGGCGTCACCCACCTGGAACCCGAAGCGTAATGCGTATCCTGCTCACCAACGACGACGGCATTCATGCCGAGGGGCTGGAGACGCTCGAGCGGATCGCGCGGGCGCTGACCGACGACGTCTGGATCGCCGCGCCCGAGTACGAGCAGTCCGGCGCCGGCCGCGCCCTGACCCTGTCCGACCCGCTGCGGGTGCGGAAGGTCCGCGACCGCACCTGGGCCGTCGAGGGCACGCCGACCGACTGCGTGATGATGGGCGTGCGCGAGCTGGTCGAGGGGGCCAAGCCCGACCTGGTGCTGTCCGGCGTCAACCGCGGCCAGAATCTGGCCGAGGACGTGACCATGTCCGGCACCGTCGCCGGCGCGATCGAGGGCATGGCTCTGGGCGTCCCGTCGATCGCCCTGTCCCAGGCGATGACCTATTTCCACGACGAGGTGACGGCCCACTGGGAGACCGCCGAGGCCTTCGGCCCGGGGATCGTCCGCCGCCTGCTGGAAGTCGGCTGGCCGCAGGACGTGATCATGAACGTCAACTTCCCGGCGCTGGCGCCGGAGCAGGTGACCGAGGTCGAGGTGACCCGCCAGGGCTTCCGCGACAACCACATGCGGACCTTCGAGAAGCGCACCGACCTGCGCGGCCGCAACTATTACTGGATGGGCTTCACCGGCAAGCTGTCCCAGCCGGCCGACGGCACCGACCTGCGGGCGATCTACGACGGCAAGATCTCGGTCTCGCCGCTGCATATCGACCTGACCCACATGCCGACGGTCAACAATCTGAAGGGGGTGCTCGGCGGCGCCCCGCCGAAGGCCTGATGACCGAAGAGCCGGACACGCCCCAGACGCGCATGGCGCGCCTCATCCTCGCCCTGAGGTCCCAGGGCGTGACCGACCCGCGCGTGCTGGACGCCATCGAGAAGACGCCGCGCGAGCTGTTCACGCCGGACCTGTTCAAGGAGCGGGCGTTCGAGGATTCGGCCCTGCCGATCGCCTGCGGTCAGACCATCAGCCAGCCGTTCATCGTCGGGCTGATGACCCAGGCCCTGACCATCGAGCCGCGGGCGCGGGTGCTGGAGATCGGCACCGGCAGCGGCTACCAGGCCGCGGTGCTCTCGAAGATGGCGCGGCTGGTCTATACGGTCGAGCGCTACCGCACGCTGATGCAGGAGGCCGAGGCGCGCTTCAAGGCGCTGGGCCTGACCAACATCATCACCAAGTTCGGCGACGGCGGCGAGGGCTGGGCCGAGCAGGCCCCCTTCGACAGGATCATGGTCACCGCCGCGGCGCCCGAGGAGCCCAAGAAGCTGCTCGCCCAGCTGAAACCCAACGGGGTGCTGGTCGCCCCGATCGGCAAGGGGCCGGTGCAGAGCCTGCGCCGCTACGCCGGGGACGGGCAGGGCGGCTTCAAGGTCGAGCTGCTCGGCGACGTGCGCTTTGTTCCACTGCTCGACGGGGTCGCCCGCGAGCTCTGATATCCACAGCCGGTGTGGCGCTTTTGAGTGGTTTCGCCTCGTTTCCGCCCAGAAGTCCCGCTGACAAGATCGTCACTGGCGGCGGCTGCGTGCTTAACGCAGGCTTAACGCCGCCCGCACGATTCATTCGCGCTTAAACAACGCACGGAGCGGCGATGACCCCCAAGATTACCCGTACCGCCCTGGTCGCCGCCGCCGCGACTGTGCTGACCGCCTGCGCCTCGACCGCGCAGTATCCGATCGTCGAAGGACAGCAGCCCGGCACGGGCCCGCAGCCTGCGCGGCCGAACTATCCGGTGCACACGCCGCCGCCGCCGGCCGAGAACATGCCCGATCCGCAGGCGCGTCCGACCGAGATGGTCGAGCGCGGGAGCCTGTCGCCCGCCGCCCGTCCCGCGCCGGTCGAAAGCAGCCAGCTGCCGCCGCCGCCCGAGGTCGAGGAGGCGCTTCCGCCGCCCCCGCCGCCGCCCGTGCGTCGCCCGCCGCCCGCGCCGGTCACCAAGACCATCACCCTCGCGCCCGGCAAGGTCGTCGACGCCGACGGCCGGCCCAAGACCTACACCGTCAAGGAAGGGCAGGGGCTCGACGCCGTCGCCCGGGCCATGGGGTCCAGCCGCGCCGAACTGGCGAAGATCAACGGCCTGAAGGAGCCCTACCGGCTGAAGCCCGGCCAGACGCTGAAAGGGCCGGCCGCCCGCGCCAAGGCCTATGTCGTGGCCCCCTCGGACACCCTGTTCGCGATCAGCCGCCGGTTCGGCGTCAGCGTCCAGGCCCTGGCCGAGGAGAACGAGATCGAGACCAACGCCCCGCTGCGGGTCGGCCAGAAGATCAAGCTGCCGGAAGGCTTCAAGGACGCCGGACCGATCAAGCGCACCGTCACCGTGACGCCGGAGCCCGAGCCCGAACCCGTCGCGCCGCCGCCGGTCGTGCGGCCCACGCCGCGGCCTGAGCCGGTTCGTCCGGCTCCCGAGCCCGTCCGCCCCGCGCCGCAGCCCGAGCCCGAGCCGGTCCGTCCCGCGCCGCCGCCGGCCACCCGTCCGGCCCCCACGACCCCGCCGGTCGTGAAGCCCGAACCGCAGCCCGTGCGGCCGACGCCCCGTCCCGAGCCTGTGCGCCCCGAGCCCGTCCGGCCGGAGCCGGTGCGTCCGGAGCCGCCGCGCGCGACCGTTCCGCCGCCCGCGACGACGCGGCCGACGGCGCCGCTGCTGCCGACCGACCGCCCGCCGAGCCAGAGCGATGCGGAGATCGCCGAGTTGGGTCGCGGCCGCTTCCAGTGGCCGATCCGCGGCGAGGTCATCTCCGGCTATGGTCCGAAGGGCGCGGGCCGCCGCAACGACGGCATCGACATCGCGGCTTCGGCCGGCACCCCCGTCCGCGCCTCGGCGTCGGGCAAGGTGGTCTATTCCGGCGGCGACGTGCCGGGCTTCGGCACGACGGTGCTGGTCCAGCACGAGGACGGCTGGGTGACGGTCTACGGCAATCTGCAGAAGTCCGAGGTCCGGATGCAGCAGCAGATCCCGGCCGGCTTCCAGATCGGCACCGTGGGCCAGAGCGGCGGCGTTCCGCAGCCGCAGCTGCACTTCGAGGTCCGCTACTCGCCGTCGCCGAAGTTCAAGGCCAAGGCGGTCGACCCGGCGCTGGTGCTGCCGCGGTAGGCGACATGGGGACATGCTCCGAAGGCGCATGTCCCCGCCGACCGCGAAACGGGGGACACGCGCCCTGCGGGAGCCTGTCCCCTGCGACCTACGCCGGCAGGCTCTTCCCCAGCTCGCCGGCCAGATCGCGGATGAACTGGAAGGCCACGCGGCCCGAGCGCGAGCCGCGGAGCTGCGCCCACTGCAGGGCGCGGCGATCGAGATCCGGAACCTTCAGGTCGAATCGCTCGGCGTAGCTGTGGATCGCCGACAGGTAGGCGGCCTGGTCCATCGGAGGGAAGCCGATCCACAGACCGAAGCGGTCGGAGACGCTCACTTCCTCCTCGGCGTCCTCGGCCGAGGCGATCATGCCGCGGTTCTCCGCATGGTCGCGCGGCATCAGGTGGCGGCGGTTCGAGGTGGCCACGAACAGCACGTTCTCCGGCGGTCCGGCGACGCCGCCTTCCAGCGCCGACTTCAGGGCCTTGGCCGCGGCGGCGCCGTCCTCGAACGACAGATCGTCGCACAGGACCACGAACCGCTCGGGCCGATTGCGCAGCAGGTCGAACAGCGGGGGCAGGGCGGCGACCTCGTCGCGGTCGACCTCGACCAGCTTCAGCACCGGAAAGGCGTCGGCCACGCTCATGAAGGCGGCCTTGGTCACCGAGCTCTTGCCGGTGCCGCGCACCCCCCACCGCAGGACGTGGTTCGCGGGCAGGCCGCGGGCGAACCGGTCCAGATTCTGGAGAAACCGGGTCTTCTGGTTGTCGATGCCGACGAGCAGGTCCAGCGCCAGCGGATAGTCGGGCGCGCCTACGAAGGCGCCGTCCGCCGGCTCGTGCCGGAACAGTCGCGCGCCGGAAAAGTCCGGCTCGGCGGGTCGCTGGGGCGCCAGGCGCTCGAGCGCGTCGGCGATGCGGGTGATCAGGGCCTGTGTCTTATCGTCCATACAGGGCGGCTTAACGGCCGTAGCGCGGATTGCAAAGCGCAGGGTCAACGCATAGTTTCCGCCGACTTAGGGGGACGGCCGGCGGTCGGCCCTGCGAATTCTGTTTTTCCGGAGACGACATGCCTGGTGGCGACGCCTCGAACATCCTGATCCAGATCGCGCCGCTGGTGCTGATCGTGGCCGTGTTCTACTTCCTGATGATCCGTCCGCAGCAAAAGCGGATGAAGGACCACCAGAACATGATCACCAACCTGAAGCGTGGTGACAATGTGGTGCTGTCGAGCGGCCTGATCGGCAAGATCGTCCGCGTCGAAGACAAGGAAGTCGGCGTCGAGATCGCCCAGGGCGTCACCGTCAAGGTGGTGCGCGGCATGATCGCCGAGGTCCGCGCCAAGGGCGAGCCCGCGGCCGCCAACGACGCCAAGAACTGATCTTCTAGGGTCTCCCGCACATGATGGTCCTGTCACGCTGGAAGGTGATCGTCGTTCTGGCGGCGATCCTGTTCGGCATTGTCTTTACGTTGCCGAACCTCCTGCCGGCTTCGGTGCGGGAGTCGCTTCCGCCGTTCATGCCCAAGAAGACCCTGAACCTGGGTCTCGATCTTCAGGGCGGCTCCTACCTTCTGCTGGAGGTCGATACGGCCGCGCTGCAGAAGGAAAAGGCGACCAATCTGGTCGAAGACGTCCGCAAGGTCCTGCGAGATCAGCAGATCAGCATCGGCGACGTCCAGCAGACCTCCACCAGCGTCTCCGTGCGGATCCCCGATCCGGCTCAGCGGAACGCCGCCCAAAGCGCGTTGTCGCGCCAGCTGCCGCAGCCGCTGAAGAACGGCGCCGGCACCGACCTGACGGTCAGCCGCCAGGGCGACGACCGCATCCGCCTGGCCTTCACCGAGCAGGGGATGAACGAACAGGCCGTTTCGGCGGTCGACCAGTCGATCGAGATCATCCGCCGCCGGGTCGATGAACTGGGCACCAAGGAGCCCGCGATCACCAAGCAGGGCGCCAACCGCATCGTGGTCCAGGCCCCGGGCGAAAGCGATCCCGAGAAGCTCAAGGAGGTCATCGGCCAGACGGCGAAGCTGACCTTCCAGATGGTCGACACCTCGGTCTCGCTGCAGGACGCGGCCGCCGGCCGCCTGCCGCCGGGGTCGGAGCTGCTGCCCAGCCTCGACAAGTACCAGCCCGCCTACGTCGTCCGCCGCCGCGCCGAGGTTTCGGGCGAGATGCTGACCGACGCCCGCCAGGTGAACAATCCGCAGACCGGCGCCAGCGAGGTGTCGATCCGCTTCAACAGCCAGGGCGCGCGCCGGTTCGGCGACATCACCACCAAGAACGTCGGCAAGCCCTTCGCCATCGTCCTCGACGGCAAGGTCATCTCGGCCCCGAACATCAACAGCCCGATCACCGGCGGTCAGGGCGTGATCACCGGCAGCTTCACGGTCGAGAGCGCCAACAACCTCGCCATCCTGCTGCGCGCCGGCGCCCTGCCGGCCCCGCTGAAGGTGGAAGAGCAGCGCACCGTGGGCGCCGAACTCGGCGCCGACGCGGTCGAGGCCGGCAAGATCTCGACCATCGTCGGCTTCACCTCGATCCTGGTGTTCATGGTCCTGGCCTACGGCCTCCTGTTCGGCGGCATCTCGGTCATCGCGCTGGTCGTGAACGGCCTGATGATCATCGCCGCCATGAGCCTGACCCAGGCGACCCTGACCTTGCCTGGCATCGCCGGCCTGATCCTGACGCTGGCCGTGGCCGTCGACGCCAACGTGCTGATCTACGAACGGATGCGGGACGAGGTGAGGAACGGACGACCGTTGCTGTCAGCCATGGACGCAGGCTTCTCGCGCGCCATGGAGACCATCATCGACGCCAACCTGACGACGCTCATCGCGGCGGCGATCATGTTCTTCTTCGGCGCCGGCCCGGTGCGCGGCTTCGCCTGGACCCTGTCCATCGGCGTGTTCACCTCGGTCCTCACCGCGGTCCTGGTCACCCAGGTCCTGCTCGCCCTGTGGTATCGTACGGCGCGTCCCAAGACGCTGCCGATCCTCTGAGGTTCGTGCCATGTGGCCTCTGATCAAGATCCTTCCGATCAAGACGAACTTCCGGTTCGTCGCCTTCTCGAAGTACGCCGGCATCATCTCCGGCCTGCTGTGCATCGCGTCGCTGGCGGCGGTCCTGCTCCCGTTCGAGCCCCCCTGCGGCGGCCTGAACTGCGGCATCGACTTCCGCGGCGGTACGGTCCTGGAGTTCACCACCGAGCGTACGCCCGGCGGTCCGGGGCAGCAGATCGACCTCGGCAAGGTGCGTAGCGCCCTGAACGACAAGGGTCTCGGCGACGTCGGGGTGCAGGCCTTCGACGAAGGCAAGAGCGTCATGGTCCGCTTCGAAACGCCGAAGGGCAAAGACGCCAACGCCGTGAAGATGGACGTCCGCCAGACCCTGGAGCGCACCCTCGGTCAGCTGAAGTTCACCAACGACTCCACCGTCGGCGCCAAGGTGTCGGGCGAGCTGTTCACCAACGGCATCCTGGCCCTGCTGGTCGCGATCGGCCTGATGCTGATCTACATCTGGTTCCGGTTCGAGCTGCAGTTCGGCCTGGGCGCGGTGGTGGGCCTGTTCCACGACGTGCTGCTGACCTTCGGCGTGATCGCGCTGTTCGACATGGAGTTCAGCCTGACCACCATCGCGGCGATCCTGACGATCATCGGCTACTCGATGAACGACACCGTCGTCGTCTTCGACCGCCTGCGCGAGAACCTCCGCAAGTACAAGAAGATGCCGCTGAAGGAAGTCATCGACCTGTCGGTGAACGAGACCCTGTCGCGCACGATCATCACCGGCCTGACCGCCATCCTGGCCCTGGGCGGCCTGGCCCTGTTCGGCGGCGAAGCCCTGTTCGGCTTCTCGATCATCATGATGTTCGGCATCGCGCTGGGCACCTACTCGTCGATCTACGTCGCCGCGCCGGTCATCCTGCTGTGGGGCGTCAAGCGCGGAACGGTCGAGGAAGAGGCCGCGCCGATCAAGCTCGGCGCCGCCTCGCGGCCCTGATGGCGGCCCTCCGCCAGCCCCCGTCGATCGACGCCTGGGGCGGCGGCGGGTTCCGGGTCGCCGGCGAGTGGCGGCCCGGCTCGCTGCTGGTGCTGGACGATGTGGCGCGGCCCTGGCCGGTCGTGTCGCTGGCCGCGCTGACCCCGGCCGCCTTCGACGACGTCCTGGCCAATCGCTCGGCCGTGGAGTTCGTGCTGCTGGGGACGGGGCTGAACCAGGCGCTGCCGCCGCGCGAGGTCCGCGACGCCCTCAAGGCGGCCGGCGTCGGTCTGGAGTTCATGTCCACCGAGGCCGCGGCGCGCATGTACAACGTGCTGGCTTCCGAGGGGCGGCGCATGGCCGCCGCCCTGATCGCGGTCTGATCCCGTCTTGCGAGCCCCTCTCAGGAGGGGCCGCAACCCTTTACCGGCTCGAACGAACGGGCCTATAGCAGAGTCCTAGGGTAGGATTCTTCAGGGGGTTGAAGATGGCCGGGCTGCTGTCGAATTTCAGAAACACCATCATCCTCAGCGTGATCCTCGCGCTGGCGATGATCTTCGCCTACTTCCAGCTGGCCGGCGGGCCGAGCGTGCTGTTCTGGCAGGCCGTGCTGCGCTGGATCCACACCTTCTTCGGGATCCTGTGGATCGGGCTGCTCTACTACTTCAACTTCGTCCAGATCCGCAAAATGCCGGAGATTCCGGCCGAGCTTAAGCCGGCGGTGTCGAAATACATCGCGCCGGAAGCCCTGTTCTGGTTCCGCTGGGCGGCGCTGGGCACCTGGGTCGTCGGCGTCATCCTGGCCATGATCAGCGGCAAACTGATCTCGGGCTTCACGCTGGGCGCCTCGGAAGGCTTCCAGAACCAGGGCAACATCCTGCTCGGCATCGGCATGTGGCTGGCCACGATCATGTTCATCAACGTCTGGGCCTTCATCTGGCCGAACCAGAAGATCGCCCTGGGCATCGTCGAGGCCGACGCGGACGCCAAGGCCAAGGCCGCCAAGACGGCGATGCTGTTCTCGCGCACCAACCTGCTGCTCAGCATCCCGATGCTGACCGCGATGACGATGACGCAGACGCTCGGCTAATCCGCCGACATCGACTAGAGAGAGCCCGCCGGACCGATCCGGCGGGCTTTTTCTTTGAGTATGGCCGACGATCTCGACACCACCGTCCGCGACAACGCCCCGGATCGCTGGCTCTCCAGCCGCTTCGTGGACGACCCGGCGGCTCGCGCCGACCTGATCGCGCTGTATGCGCTGGATCACGAGCTGACCCGTATCCCGACCGTCGCCAAGGATCCGCTGATGGGCGAGATCCGCATGACCTGGTGGATCGAGGGGCTGGAGGAGATCGCGCAGGGCAAGCCGCCGCGCGAACATCCGGTGCTGAAGGCGATCGCGGCCTCGGTCCTGCCGGCGGAGGCGCTGGCGGCGCTGGCCGAGGCGCGTCTGGGCGACCTCGACGGACCGAAGGAGGGCGAGGCGCTGCTCAGGCATGTCGACGCCACCGAGGGCCTTGTGATGGCCCTGGCCGCCCGCCGCCTGTCGTCCGAGGCCATCGCCAACCAGGTGATCAGCGCGGCCCGGGCCCATGGCCTCGCCAAGCGGGACGGGAAGGGCGCGCTCGCCGCCCTCAGGGCCAGCGCGGCGGAGCTGAAGACGCTGCCGGTCCCGGCCTTCCCGGCGGTGGCCCACGCGACCCTGGCCGGCCGCTATGCGCGCAGCAAAAACCCGGGCGCGCTGGAGAAGCGCGCCCGGGTTCTGCTGGCCGTCCTGAGAGGCCGGATCTAGGTCGCTACTTCGCGGCCGTGTACTTGTTCAGCCAGCCGAGCACCTCGCCGTGCCACTGGACCGAGTTCTGCGGACGCAGGACCCAGTGGTTCTCGTTCGGGAAGTAGAGCAGGCGGCTGTCGACGCCCTGACGCTGCAGGGCGGTGAAGGTGCTTAGGCCCTGTTCCGTCGGGATGCGGAAGTCCAGCCCGCCCTGGACGACCAGCATCGGCTTCTTCCAGTTCTGGACGTGGTTGACCGGGTTGAACTTCTCGATGTTGGCCGTGGCCTCCCAGGCCTTGCCGCCGTTCTCCCACTCGGTGAACCACAGCTCCTCGGTGCCGTAGGCCATGGCGCGGCTGTCGAAGACGCCGTCGTGGTTCACCAGGCACTTCCACGGCTCGTTCCAGTTGCCGGCGATCCAGTTGACCATGTAGCCGCCGTAGGAGGCGCCGAGCGCGCAGGCGCGGTCGCCGTCGAGGAAGCTGTAGCTCTTCAGCGCGTGGGCCCAGCCCTTCTGCAGGTCTTCCAGCGGGCGGTCGCCCCAGTGCTGGCTGATCGAGTCGGTGAAGGCCTGGCCGTAGCCGGTGGAGCCGTGGAAATCGACCATCACCACCGCATAGCCGGCGCTGGCGTAGGTCTGCGGGTTCCAGCGGTAGCTGAAGGCGTTGCCGAAGCTGCCCTGCGGGCCGCCGTGGATCAGGAAGGCGACCGGATAGGTCTTGGCCGGATCGAAACCGATCGGCTTCACCAGATAGGCGTGGACGGTCTCGTTGTTCCAGCCGGTGAAGGTGAACTGCTCGGCCTGGCCCATCTCGACGCCGGCCAGCTTGTCGGCGTTGGCGTCGGTCAGCTTGACCGGCTTGGCGCCAGGCTTGAAGCCGATGCTGTACAGCTGGGCCGGCGAGGCCAGGGTGTCCTGGCTGTAGACGATGCCCTTGGCGCTGACGTCGAAGGCGCCGACATGGCCGGGGCCGGTCAGCGGCGAGACCTTGGCGGTCTTCACGTCGATGGCGAACAGGCGCGTCTGGCCGACGTCGCCGGCGGTGGCGTAGATCGTCTTGCCGTCCGGCGACCAGGCGATGGCGTCGGCCGAGCGATCCCAGGCCGGAGCCAGTTCGCGCGTCGCACCTGTGGCGACGTCCCGGATCATGATCCCGTAGCGGTCGGCCTCGAAGGTCGGGCGCTTCATGGCGCGGTAGGCGACCTGCTTGCCGTCGGGCGAATAGACTGCGCCCGTGTCCCAGGCCTCGTTGGCTTGCGTGGTGTTGACCGGCGCCGCCGAGCCGTCGGCCGGAGTCGTGTAGAGATCGAAGTTGGTGCTCCAGGGCTCGCTCTTGCCGGCCAGGCGGGCGGCGAAGACCACCGACTGGCTGTCGGGCGTGAAGGTGAACTCGCCGTCGTCGCCGAACGGCTTGGACGGGGCGTCGCCGTCGAAGCCCTTCATCACCGCCACCGGTTCCCCGACCGTGGCCAGGCGCTTCTCGTCCAGGTTCACGACGTAGAGGTGGTTGCGGGTCCCGTCGGCCCACGCATCCCAGTGACGCACGAACAGCTTGTCATGGACCTGGCCGGTGCTCTTGCGCGCCGCGTCCGCGGCCTGGCGGTCGGCGGTGCACTGCAGGGTGTCGCAGTCGGGGAAGACGGCCAGGCTGACGGCCAGCTTGCCGCCGTCCGGCGAGACGCGGAACGACCCGACGTCGAAGGGCAGCTTGGTCACCTGGCCGGCGGTCTCGACCCCGACCTCGGTGCGCCACACCTGGCTGGAGCCGCCGCGGCTGGACAGGAAGTAGACCGTCTTGCTGTCGGGCGCCCAGCGGGCGCTGTTGGCCCCGCCGTCGGAGGCGCCCAGCCGGCGCGGCGCGGCGGTCTTGGCGGTCAGGTCGACCAGCCACAGCGAGGTCGTCGCCTTGTTGGCCTCGTAGTCCACCGTGCGCTGGCTGTAGACGACGTAGCGGCCGTCCGGCGAGACGCGCGGATCGCTGATCCGGTCCAGCGTGGCCAGGTCCTTGGCGGTGAGGGGGCGGGCCTCGGCGGCCGCGGCCAGCGTGAAGCAGGCGGCGCCCGCGAGCAGCAGGCGAAGAGCAGTCTTCATTCCAGGTGTTTCCCGACAAACGTTGCGCGTTTGGCGCGGGACACTATCGCCCGCTTCCCCGGTTATCCAGGGGGTGGGGCAGGGCTTTGCGCGACCGGCGGTTTCCAAGGCGTCAGCCGCGGGATCCAGCGGGGGACGTTGGCGACGTACTCGGCATACTCGTCCGGAAAGGTGATCCGCAGCGTCGGCTCCTCATAGCCGAGCACGAACATGTGGGTGATCAGCCAGATGGCGACGGCGTAGGCCAGGACCGGCAAGCTCAGGAACATGACGGTCTGGCCGATCAGCATGGTCAGCACGGCCACGTACATCGGGTTCCGGACATGCCGGTATAGGCCGGTGGTGATCAGGGTGTGGGTCGGCGCGATGGGCGCGGGCGTCCCATGCCCCTCGAGCGCGAACCGCGCGAAACAGGCGATCGAGGCCGCCAGGCCCGCCAGGACGATCGCGCCGCCGGCGATCACGAACGGAGCGGCGCCGTCCGGCAGCTGCCAGCGCGTGAAGCCCCAGGGGATGAAGCCGACGATGACGCCGGGCGCGACGAAGAAGAAGATGACCGTCCCGATGATGGCGCGGCGACGGTCCATCTCCGCTACTCCGCCGCCGCCGGGACCGCGTCCGCCAGCCAGCGGTCGAGGTCGGCCACGGCCCGCTCGCTCATCAGCCGCTTCTTGGCGCGGCCGCGGTCGGCGGGGAGCATCTTCTTGCCGTCGGCGGTCCTGCGGGGCGCTTCCATCGGCGGCAGGAGGCCGTAGTTGATGTTCATCGGCTGGAAGCTGTGCTTGCCACCTTCCAGGTGGCCGCCCGTGATGTGCGCCACCAGGGCGCCCAGGGCGGTGGTCGGCGGCGGGGCGACGATCGGCGTTCCCAGGCGCTCGGCGGCGGCCAGGCGGCCGGTGAGCAGGCCCAGGGCGGCGCTTTCGACATAGCCCTCGACCCCGGTCACCTGACCGGCGAAGCGCAGGCGGGGGTCGGCCTTCAGCCGCGCCTGGTCGTCCAGCAGTTTGGGGCTGTTCAGGAAGGTGTTGCGGTGCAGGCCGCCGAGGCGGGCGAACTGCGCCTCTTCCAGGCCGGGGATCATGCGGAAGATATCGGTCTGGGCGCCGTGCTTCAGCTTGGTCTGGAAGCCGACCATGTTCCACAGCGTGCCCAGGGCGTTGTCCTGACGCAGCTGGACCACGGCGTAGGGCTTCACGTCCGGCTGGTGGGCGTTCGTCAGGCCGACCGGCTTCATCGGCCCGTGCCGCAGGGTCTCGCGGCCGCGCTCGGTCATCACCTCGATCGGCAGGCAGCCGTCGAAGTAGGGAACGTTCTCCCACGCCTTGAACTCGGACTTCGGCCCAGCCAGCAGGGCGTCGATGAACGCCTCGTACTGGTCCCTGTCCATCGGGCAGTTGATGTAGGCGGCGGCGTCGCCGCCGGGGCCTTCCTTGTCGTAGCGCGACTGACGCCAGGCCCTGCTCATGTCGATCGAGTCGAAATGAATGATCGGGGCGATGGCGTCGAAGAAGCTGAGGCTGTCCTCGCCGGTCAGGTCGAGAATGGCCTGGGCCAGTTTCGGCGACGTGAGGGGGCCCGTCGCGACGATGACGCTGTCCCAATCCGCGGGCGGGAGGCCGTCGATCTCCTCGCGGACGACGCTGACCAGCGGATGGCGGGTCAGCCGCTCGGTCACGGCGTCGGAGAAGCCGTCGCGGTCCACCGCCAGCGCGCCGCCGGCCGGGACCTGGTGGGCGTCGCCGCAGGCCATGATGATCGAGTCCAGCCGGCGCATCTCGGCGTGCAGCAGGCCGACGGCGTTGTATTGCCAGTCGTCGGAGCGGAACGAGTTGGAACAGACCAGCTCGGCCAGGCCGTCGGTCTGGTGGGCGTCGGTGCGCACGCCGTCGCGGCGCATCTCGTGCAGGATCACGGGAACGCCGGCGCGGGCGATCTGCCAGGTCGCTTCCGAACCGGCCAGTCCGCCGCCGATCACATGGACGGGTTTCAAGGTCATGGCGGACAGATAGGCCGAAAGGGGGCGCGGGGGAAAGCGGGCCAACTGGCGCAGGGGCGGGTTTTGTGATCGTCTCGGCGCCAGGACGGCGACGGGGAGTGCGCGAAATGGCCAATCTGGACGTAGTGCGGTCGGCGACGGCCGGCTTCGGCGTGATCGCGCGCAATCCGCTGGCGGTGTTGATCTGGGGGCTGGTGCTGCTGGTGGTCAGCATCGCGCCCGCGCTCCTGATCATGGGCGGCTTTCTCTCCTCGATGATCAATATCGCCGCCCAGCAGGACGCGGGCGTTGAGCCCGATCCGGAAGCGGTCATGGCGATGATGGTGCCGATGATGGCCGGTTATCCGCTGCTGTTCCTGACCTCGATCCTGGCCCGGGTGATGATGACCGGCGCGATCTTCCGGTCGGTGCTGGAGCCCGAGGCGCGGCGCTGGTTCTATCTGCGGCTCGGGGCGCAGGAGCTGTGGATGGGACTGGTGATGGTCGTCCTGTCGATCATGGCGGGAATGCTGATCTCCGTGTTCTGGCTCTTCGGCTTTCTCGTCATCGGGTCCATCGCGGCGGCGTCCGGAGCCATCGCTTCGCCGGAGCCGCCGCTCTGGCTCGCGCCGATCGCCGTTCTGGTCGGGCTGGCCGGCGTCGGCGGGCTGATCTGGCTGGCGCTTCGCTTCTCGATGGCGCTGCCGATGAGCTTCGCCGAGCGCCAGTTCCGGCTGTTCGAGTCCTGGAGCTTCACCCGCGGCAAGGCGGGAAGCCTGCTGCTGGTCGGGATCCTGACCTGGGTGATCATCGTCGTGATCCAGCTGGCCCTCTGGATCGTCTGCATGGTGGTGTTCGGCGTCGCGATCGCGGGAGCGGTCGGCGTTTCGGGCGCGGACGAGCATGCGATCGAGGCCTTCTTCCAGCAGCCGCCCGCCGTCTGGATAGCGGCGGCGGCGCCGTGGCTGATCATCGGGGGGATCGTGCTGGCGGTCCTCGGCGCGGTGTTCACCACGCTGTTCACGGCGCCCTGGGCGGAAGCCTACCGGCAGCTGAAGGGCGCGGGCGCCGACCCGCAGCCCGAGCCCTCGGCGGCCTGACGTCGACGCCCCTGTCGCGGAAGCCCCTTCTCGGGGCATAGTCCGTCCTGGGCGGTTCCGGGATTCGCGCCCGGAACCCGGCAGGAGGCTGGATTGGCGAGTACGGTATCGGCAGGCGAGGGCGCGCGGGTGGGCTATGGCTTCGTCCGCCAGGCCTGGCGCGGCGTCCCCGGCGCCCTGGTTCTGAGCGCGATCGCCGTCGGCGCCTATCTGTACGTGGACTTCGCCGGACTGGGACGCGGCGCGCTCGCCGTCACGCTCCTGTTCAGCATCGCCGCCGGCGTGGTGACGCAGGGCGCGCTCCTGCGGCTGGCGTTGAAGCTCGACGGACTGGGTCCGGCAGGGCTGCAATGGACCCGGCTTGAGACCCGGCTGCTGGGCCTGACGCTGCTGACCGCGCTGCTCTTCGCCGTGGTCGCCGTGGTGCTGGTCATCGTGATCCTCTGCGTCGTCCTGGGTCTGTCGATGGCCGGCGGCGGTCGAGCGATCGCCGATGACGCCGACTGGATCGCCTCGCTCGGCGTGCCCGGCGCGCTCGCCCTGGTCGTCGTCAGCCTCGGCGGCATGGTCTTCGTCGTGTGGCTGTCGCTGCGGCTGTGCCTGGCGCCCGCCGTGACGGCCGTCTCCGGACGCATTCAGCTGCTCAACACCTTCGACCTGACCAAGGGGCGGGTCTGGCCGATCCTGGGAGCCTTCGTCCTGGTCGGCCTGCCGGTTCTGGCCGTCGGCTTCATCAGCGGCGCGTTGCAGGCGGCGGGAGAGGAGGCGGCCTCGGGCGGCGTCGCTCTGGCGGTCGCCGTCGTGGCCGGACTGCTGACCGCCTTCCTCTACACGCCCGCGGCGGTCGGCCTGATCGCCTATCTGCACGGGCGGCTCGCGCCCGCGGGGGACGCCCGGTGAACCAGATCCGCCCTCTCGACGCCGCGCTGGAAGGCCTGCGCATCATCCGCCACAAGCCGGGCCTGGTCCTGGCCTGGACAGGCTTCTATCTGTTGTCGGCGCTGGGCCTCATCGGCGTGCTGCTGGTCGGCCTGGGGCCGAAGGTGATGACCCTGGCGCCGGCCGTCCAGGGCGGCGAGCGCGACCTGGATCAGCTGTTCGCCCGTTTCGGCCTGCCGGCGGTGGTCGCCTTCCTGGCGGCGATCATCCTGACCACCATGCTGGCCGGCGCCGTCTATCGCTCGATCCTGCGGCCGGAAGAGAAGCAGCACTCCTATCTCCAGATCGGCGGCGACGAGCTGCGTCTGCTGATCCTCAGCCTGGTCGTCGTCTTCGCGGTGGCCGCGATCAGCGCCATCTACGGGGGCGTGGTGTTCGGCCTCGCCAACCGACTGTCCGGCTTCGCCTATGGTCTGGTGACCTTCCTGGCGTCCGCGGGCGGCGTGATCCTGACCCTGTGGCTGGCGGTGCGGCTGTCGCTGTCGGCGGCGATGACCTTCTCGCAGCGCAAGGTGCGGCTGTGGCAGGCCTGGAAGCTGACGCGAGGCCATGCGCCCCGCCTGCTCGCCATGTGGGGCCTGACGGTGGTGTTCGTCTTCGTCGTCACGATCGTCGCGGCGACCTTGAGCTGGATCGTCGCCGGGGTGCTCGGCTTCTTCACGACCCTGGCCCAGATCGATCCCGGCAACCTCAGCCACCTTTCTCCGGGCGTGGCCTTGGCGGTGCTCGGCCAGCTGCTGATCCAGCTGGCCATCCAGGTGCTGGTGCTGGTGTTGCTGCTGGTCGTGGCCTACGCCCCGCCGGCGCGCGCCTACCAGCAGCTGAAAGACCAAGCCTAAAACCTCTGGCGCGCCGACACGAGGCGCGCCAAGCTGTCCATTGCTGCAAGCGAGGGGAACCACCGTGATCGCCATTGTCGACGCCGCTCTCACCGGCTTCAGGATCGCGCGCGAAAAGCCGATGACCTTGCTGTGGTGGGCGGGTTTCTACTTCGTCTTCACCCTGGCCACGACGGTGCTCATGGTGCTGACGGCCGGGCCCGAACTCATGCAGCTGCAGTCCGCGGATCCGAGCACGACCGACCCCATGGCCTCGCTGGCGCTGCTGGGCAAGGTGGGGCCGATGCTGCTGGTCCTGATGGCGCTCTCGGCGCTCTACTACGGCGTCACGTTCAGCGCCGCCAACCGGGCCGTTCTGCAGCCCGGCGACGATCGCATGGGCTATCTGCGGTTCGGCGCGCCGGAATGGCGGCAGACGCTGCTGACCCTGCTGATCTGGGGCGTGTTCTTCGCGGCCCTGCTGGTCCTGGTCCTCGCGGGCGGTCTGATCGTCGGCGTCCTCGGCGCCGTCAACCTCCCCGCGGCGGTCCTCGTCGGTACGTTGATCTTCTTCGCCGCCGCCGCCGCGCTCATCGCCCTGGGGGTGAAGCTGTCGCTGGCCAGTCCCCTGACCCAGGTCACGGGCAAGATCGACCTGGCGGCGAGCTGGCGTCTGACCCGCGGCCACTTCTGGCAGATGGTCGGGGCCTACGCGATCGCCGCCGTGCTGACGATCGTGGTCTCGCTTCTCGTGGCCGCGATCTTCTTCGTCGTCGCCTTGCTGGCGGGCGGCATGGATCTGGTCGGCCAGGTCATGGAGCCGGACCTCAGCGCGCTGGCGAACGTCCTCACCCCGGTGCAGCTCGCCTACTACCTCGGCTCGTCCATCCTGACGGCCCTGACGAGCCTGATCTGGATCTGTCCCGCGCCGGAGATCTACCGCCAGCTGACCCAGGGCGCGGCGACGCCGGCCGAGGGCTAGGGCCAGTCGACCTTCGGGCGGTTCGGCCTGTTTTCCTCCGAGTGTTCCCGCGAAGGCGGGAACCCAAGCCGAGGTTCAAGTCGGCCATCGGCGGCGAAGCGGCATGGTCGGCTCGGGCCCCCGTTTTCGCGAGGGCGTTCGGGTAAGTTTCCGCACGCTTCCACGAATGTCGATCGGCCCTAGGCCGCGGCGCTCGGACGGGCCGACGCCCGGGCCCGCCAGTCGGCGAGACGCGCCGCTTCCTCCGGCAGGTCGAGGCCGATGAAGGTCGCGAAGTCGATGGTCGTCAAGGCGACGATGTCGGCCATCCCATAGGCTTCGCCGGCGATGAACGGCCGTCCATCGGCCAATTCGCCGTCGAGCCATCGCGCGGCGCGCGCATAGTGGGCCCGGTTGGACTCGCCGAAGTCCTTGTACTGCTCGATCAGGCCGGCGGTCAGCGGGTGAGCGTGCCGCCAGAACATCCCCACCGGAACCGTGAGCTGGAACTCGATCCGCCGGGACCACATCTCGACCTGCGCCTGCTCCAGGGCGGTTCGTCCGAACATCGCAGGCTCGGGGTGGAGGCTTTCCAGGTAGCGGCAGATGGCGACCGTCTCCGAGACAGCCGTTCCATCGTCGAGGACCAGGGTCGGCACCTGGCCCAGCGAGTTGCGGGCCAGATGGTCCGGCGACTTGTGCTCCCGCTTGCGCAGGTCCAGCCGCTGCTGGGGCAGGTCGACGCCCTTCTCGGCCAGGAAGATGCGCACCCGTCGGGGATTGGGAGCCGGATTGTTCTCGCCGTACAGGATCATCTCGCTCCCCTCGTGTTTTCAGGAAGTGTCGGGCCGGGGAGCGGCCCGTGCAAGTCGACGAGTAGGCGCCGGACGCGCTTCTGCTATTGAGGGCGCCGATCGAGCAGGGAGTGCGTGCATGATTTCCGTCACCGACGCGGCGTTCAGCGGCTTTCGCGCGGCGCGGGAGCATCCGCGGGCGCTGCTGGTCTGGATCGCGGCCTTCTCGGTGCTGCTGTTCGCCTTGACCGCCGTCGCGGTGTCGATGGGCGGGCCGATGCTGATCCGCTTCCTCGAGCTGGCTCTGCAGCCGAACCCCGATCCCGCCCAGGCCGCCGAGGTGATGGCCGGGATCATGCCCATGGTGCTGACCCTGATCCCGCTGCTCTGGGCGATGAACGCCATGGTGCAGACGGTGGTCTGTCGCGTGGTGCTGCGGCCGGCCGACGGACGGGCCGCGTTCCTCGGCTTCGGGCGCGACGAGCTGCTCCAGCTCGCGGTGGTGATCCTGACGGCTCTGATCCTGTTCGCCGTCAACAGCGTGACGAGCGCGGCGGGCGCGATCTTCGGCGGTTTTCTCCAGGCGCTGATGAACGCCGCGGGCTTCTGCCTTTGGGTCGTGGTGTCGGTGAAGCTGTCGCTCGCCAACGCCGTCACTTTCGACACCGGGCGGATCGGCGTCGGCGCGTCGTGGCGACTGACCACGGGCCGGTTCTGGCCGATCCTGGGCAGCTATCTGTTCGCCATCGTGCTTTCGGTGATCGTCTTCGTGGCGGTGATGGCGATCTTCTCGGCGGTCGCGGTCGTCGTTCCCGGGCTCAAGCCGGAGCAGGCTCCCGACCTGTCTTCGGTCGGGGCCTACTTCACGCCGGTGCAGCTGCTGTCGCTTCCGTTCGCGGGCGCGGTGGCGACGCTGACCTCGCTGATCCTCTACTGCCCGGCCGCCGAGATCTATCGCCAGCTCAAGGCTGCGGGCGCGACGCCGGCCGCCGCCTAGGCCCGCTTCTTCCGCTTCTCGCCGGCCCGGTCGCGGTGCTTCTTCAGCACCTCGGCTAGGTAACGTCCCGTCCAGCTCTCCGGCGTCGCGGCGACCTGTTCCGGCGTGCCGACGGCCACGATCTGGCCGCCGCCGTCGCCGCCCTCGGGCCCGAAGTCGACGAGCCAGTCCGCGGTCTTCACGACGTCGAGGTTGTGCTCGATGACGACCACGGTGTTGCCCTGCTCGACCAGTTCGTGGAGCACTTCCAGCAGCTTGCGGGTGTCCTCGAAATGCAGGCCGGTGGTCGGCTCGTCGAGGATGTACAGCGTGCGGCCGGTGGCTCGCTTGCTCAGCTCCTTGCTGAGCTTCACCCGCTGGGCCTCGCCGCCGGACAGGGTGGTCGCCTGCTGGCCGACGTGGATGTAGCCGAGGCCGACCCGCTTCAGCGTCTCCATCTTGTCGCGCACCGGCGGCACGGCCTTGAAGAAGTCGGCGGCCTCCTCGACGGTCATGTCCAGGATGTCGGCGATGCTCTTGCCCTTGAACAGGACCTCGAGCGTCTCGCGATTGTAGCGCTTGCCCTTGCAGACGTCGCAGGTGACGTAGACGTCGGGCAGGAAGTGCATCTCGATCTTGATCAGCCCGTCGCCCTGGCAGGCTTCGCAGCGACCGCCCTTGACGTTGAAGCTGAACCGGCCCGGGCCATAGCCGCGCGCCTTGCTTTCCGGCAGCTGGCTGAACCAGTCGCGGATCGGCTGGAAGGCGCCGGTGTAGGTGGCCGGGTTCGAGCGCGGGGTGCGGCCGATCGGGCTCTGGTCGATGTCGATGACCTTGTCGAAGTTCTCGAGGCCCTCGATCTTCTCGTGCGGGGCGGGGGCGTCGCTGGCGTTGTTCAGCCGGCGGGCCGCGGCCTTGTAGAGGGTCTCGATCGTGAAGGTCGACTTGCCGCCGCCGGACACGCCGGTGATGCAGGTGAAGGTTCCGACCGGAATCTCCGCCGTCACGTTCTTGAGGTTGTTGCCGGTCGCCCCGACGACGCGCAGCACCTTCTTCTTGGAGATCGGACGACGGTCCTCCGGCACGGCGATCTCGCGCGCGCCGGTGAGGTACTGGCCGGTGATGCTGTCGGCGTTGGCCATGATGTCGGCCGGCTTGCCCTCGGCGATCACCTGGCCGCCGTGGACGCCCGCCGCCGGTCCCATGTCGATGACGTGGTCGGCGGTGAGGATGGCCTCCTCGTCGTGCTCGACGACCAGCACCGAGTTGCCGAGGTCGCGCAGGCCCTGAAGCGATTGCAGCAGGCGGGTGTTGTCGCGCTGGTGCAGGCCGATCGACGGCTCGTCCAGCACGTAGAGCACGCCGGTCAGGCCGCTGCCGATCTGGCTGGCCAGGCGGATGCGCTGGCTCTCGCCGCCGGAAAGGGTGCCGGAGCCGCGCGACAGGTTCAGGTAGTCCAGCCCGACGTCGACCAGGAACTTCAGCCGGTCGTTGATCTCCTTCAGGATCCGCCGGGCGATCTCCATCTGCTTGTCGGTCAGCCGGCCGTCGAGCGAGGCGAACCAGTCGCGAGCCGGGCGGATGGCCAGGCCGGAGACCTCGGCGATGTTCTTTCCGGCGATCTTCACCGCCAGGGCCTCGGGCTTGAGGCGCGCGCCGTGGCAGGCGTCGCAGGGGGTGTCGGACTGAAAGCGGCCCAGTTCCTCGCGGACCCAGCTGGAGTCGGTCTCGCGCCAGCGCCGCTCCAGGTTGGGCAGCACGCCTTCGAAGGGCTTGTTGACCTCGTACTTCCGGGCGTTGTCGTCGTAGACGAACTTGATCTTCTCGGTCCCGGTGCCCTGCAGGATCACCTCGTGGGCCTTGGCCGGCAGGTCATGCCAGGGCTTGTCCATCGAGAAGCCGTAGTGGCGCGACAGCGCCTGCAGCGTCTGAGTGTAGAGCGGCGAAGGCCCCTTGGCCCAGGGCGCGACCGCGCCCTTGTGCAGGCTCTTGTCCTTGTCCGGGATGACCAGGTCGGCGTCGAAGGCCAGCTTGGCCCCCAGGCCGTCACAGACCGGGCAGGCGCCGAACGGGTTGTTGAACGAGAACAGCCGGGGTTCGATCTCTGTGATGGTGAAGCCGCTGACTGGGCAGGCGAACCGCTCGGAGAACATGATCCGGCGCGGCTCGGTCTCGCCGTCCCTCACATCGGCCCATTCCGCCGTCGCGATGCCGTCGGCCAGGCGCAGGGCGGTCTCGAGACTGTCGGCGTAGCGCTGCTCGAGACCGTCCTTGGTGACCAGCCGATCCACGACCACGTCGATGTCGTGCTTGTACTTCTTGTCGAGCTCCGGGGCGTCCTCGATCGGGTACAGCTCGCCGTCGATCTTCAGCCGTTGGAAGCCGGCCTTGCGCCACTCGGCGATCTCCTTCTTGTACTCGCCCTTGCGACCACGAACGACGGGCGCGAGCAGGTACAGCCGCTCGCCCTCGGGCAGGGCGGTCAGCTTGTCGACCATCTGGCTGATGGTCTGGCTCTCGATCGGCAGGCCGGTCGCCGGCGAGTAGGGGATCCCGACCCGCGCCCACAGCAGGCGCATGTAGTCGTGGATCTCGGTCACCGTGCCGACGGTCGAGCGCGGGTTGCGGCTCGTGGTCTTCTGCTCGATCGAGATGGCCGGCGACAGGCCCTCGATCAGGTCCACGTCCGGCTTGCTCATCAGTTCGAGGAACTGGCGGGCGTAGGCCGACAGGCTCTCGACGTAGCGCCGCTGGCCCTCGGCGTAGATGGTGTCGAAGGCGAGCGACGATTTGCCCGAGCCCGACAGGCCGGTGATCACCACCAGCTCGCCGCGGGGGATGTCGAGGCTGACGTCCTTGAGATTGTGCTCACGCGCGCCGCGCACGCGGATGAAATTCAGCTGTTCGGCCATGACCTGTCGGGAACGCTTGAAGCCGGGGAGGGAGCCCGGCGCAACGACGATATGTAGTGCCCAGAGTCGGAATTAACACAAGAACAATGTGCGAACGAATGTCGCGGGCGCGCAACCTCGCACGGCCCTGCTGACATTAGATGTCAGCAGGGATCGTCTCCGGTTTGCGCAGGATGCCCATCAGCCGGTCGGCGTTCGCATCGCAAGCCAGCCCCTCTGGCGAGGCCTCAATGCCGGCGATCAAAGTCAGCAGGTCCTCGCGGACCGCGCGCAGGTGGATCTGCATCGCCTCGATCTCGGCGACCTTGGCCCTCAGGGCGCGGAGAAGGGCCTCATGGTCCCGCGTCGCCTGGTCCCGCTTGGGCAGCAGGCTGCGGATTTCGTCGAGCGAGAAGCCGGCCCGCTGGCCGCGGGCGATGATCTGCAGCGTGACCAGGGTCTCGGGCGGATAGTCGCGATAGCCGTTGAGCCGCCGATCGGCCGGCTCGATCAGGCCGCTGGCCTCGTAGAAGCGGATGCGAGACGCCGTCAGGCCGCTCTGCTGGGCGAGTTCGCCGATCTTCACGTTCCGCCTCCGACAAGGCTTGACCTTAAAGTGAACTTTAAGCCTAGGGTCGCAGGCCTCGTCAATGAGGTATGATCCGTGTCTCCCTTCGATCCTTTGACCCTGCCCAACGGCGCCGTCGTCCCCAACCGCATCGCCAAGGCGTCGATGGAGGAGAACATGTCCGACGCCGGCCTGGGCCCGTCGGCTGAGCTCAAGCGCCTGTACGGAGCCTGGGCCGGGGGCGGCTCCGGCCTGATCCTGAGCGGCAACGTGATGATCGACAGCCGCGCCATGACCGGTCCGGGCGGCGTGGTGCTGGAGGACGACTCGCGGTTGGAGGACTTCCGCGAATGGGCCCGCGTCGGTCGCTCGGGCGGGGCCCAGTTCTGGCTGCAGATCAACCACCCCGGCCGCCAGATGCGCGCCGACATGGGGCAGGAGACCCTGGCGCCGTCGGCGGTGGCCCTGGACCTGGGCGGGGCCTCGAAGATGTTCCCCGTTCCGCGGGCGATGACCGAGGCGGAGATCGCCGAGGTCATCGCCCGCTTCGCCGCCACCGCACGCCTGGCGGAGCGGGCCGGCTTCACGGGGGTCCAGGTCCATGCCGCCCACGGCTATCTGCTCAGCCAGTTCCTGTCGCCGCTGGCCAACAAGCGCACGGACGACTGGGGCGGGTCGCTGGAGAACCGCGCCCGGCTGCTGGTCGAGGCGGTGAGGGCCGTCCGGGCGGAGGTCTCGCCGGCCTTCTGCGTCTCGGTGAAGCTGAACTCGGCCGATTTCCAGCGTGGCGGCTTCGCGATCGAGGATGCGCGCGGCGTGGTGGAGATGCTCGGCGACCTGGGCGTCGACCTGATCGAGCTGTCGGGCGGCAGCTACGAGGCTCCGGCCATGCAGGGCGAGGCGCGCGACGGCCGCACCCTGGCGCGCGAGGCCTACTTCCTGGAGTTCGCCGGCGAGATCGCGGCGGCGGCGAAGATGCCGGTCATGGTCACCGGCGGCATCCGCAGGTTGCCCGTGGTTCAGCAGGTGCTCGACGGCGGCGTGGCCTTGGCGGGGATCGCCTCGGCCCTGGCGCTGGAGCCCGACCTGCCGAACCGCTGGAAGGCGGGGGAGCAGCGTGATCCGCAGCTGGCCCCGATCACCTGGAAGAACAAGATGATGGCCGCCATGGCCTATATGGCGATGATCAAGGTCCAGCTCCGCCGGGTCGGCGCGGGTCAGGCCCCCAAGCCGAAGGTGTCGCCGGTCTGGGCCATCGTCGGCGACATCCTGCGGACCTCGAAGCGGACGAAGATGTACCGGCGGCGGCAGGTCCAAGCGGCGACCTGAAGTCAGCCCGGGGACATGCTCCGCGAAACGGCGCGTCTCCCGGCGGATCCGCCGTGCGTCCTTCGACACGCGCTTCTCGAGCGCGGCCCAGGATGACCGGCTTCGTTGATCTACGGATCCAGTCATCCTGGGCAGCGGGCGCAGGCCGGCGTCGAAGGACGCAAGGCGCCGCGACGATGGACTTCGGGCGCGGGTCGCGGTTCTCTGCCCCCATGTCCCGCTACGCCCCCCGCACCCGGCTCGAGACCCACGAGGTCGCCAACCAACCTCGGCCGCTGGTCGACATCAACCTGTTCGACAGCGACCTCGCCCTGCGCGACGCCGCGGTCCGCGAGGGAGGCGGCTGGGTCGCCGCGCCGCTGTCGGCGCTGGGCGCGGAGGCCGGGTCCGAAGCGGTGCTGGAGCTGGGCGACCAGGCCAACCGCTATCCGCCCGAGCTGACCGTCTTCGACCGCTATGGCCGCCGGATCGACGAGGCGAAGTTCCACCCCAGCTATCACCAGCTGATGGACGTCGCGATGCGGCACGGCATCCATGACGTCGCCTGGCGGACGGACGGTCCGGGCGGTCACGTCGCCCACGCCGCGATGCTGGCCCTGCTCACCGAGGCCGAGAGCGGCGTGTTGTGCCCGATCAGCATGACCTACGCCTCGGTTCCGGCTCTGCGCCACCAGCCGGACGTGACCCGGCCTTGGCTCGACAGGTTGATCGGCGGGACCTACGACGCGCCGCTGAAGCCGATCGCCGAAAAGCGCGGCGTGACGCTCGGCATGGCCATGACCGAGAAGCAGGGCGGCAGCGATGTCCGCGCCAACGCCACCAAGGCGACTCCGATCGGCGACGGCCTCTACCGGCTGGTCGGGCACAAATGGTTCTGCTCGGCGCCGATGAGCGACGGGTTCCTGACCCTGGCCTACGCCGAGGGCGGGCTGACCTGCTTCCTGGTCCCGCGGATCGCGCCGGACGGCGGCCGCAACGGCATCCAGGTCATGCGGCTGAAGGACAAGCTCGGCAACAAGTCCAACGCTTCCAGCGAGATCGAGTACCACGACGCCGTCGCCTGGAAGCTGGGCGAGGAGGGGCGGGGAGTGTCGGTGATCATCGACATGGTCCACCACACCCGTCTCGACACCATGGCCGGCACGCTGGGCATCATGCGCCGCCCGCTGGCCGAGGCGGTGAACCACGTCATGGGGCGCCGAGCCTTCCAGAAGACCCTGATCGACCAGCCGGCCATGCGCGGCGTGATCGCGGATATGGCGCTGGAGTACGAGGCCGCCGCGTTGCTGACGATGCGCGTGGCCTCGGCCTTCGACGGTCAGTCCGAGGGCGAACGCGCCTTCGCCCGGCTGGCGGTGGCGCTGGGCAAGTACTGGCTGACCAAACGCTGCCCCAACTTCGTCTACGAATGCATGGAGAGCCACGGCGGCGTGGGCTACGTCGAGGAGACCCCGCTGCCGCGCTACTTCCGCGAAAGTCCGCTGAACGCCATCTGGGAGGGCTCGGGCAACGTCATCGCCCTGGACGTCCTGCGGACCCTGCTCCGCGAGCCCGCCGCCATCGAGGCCTTCGCCGCCGAGGTCGCCACGGCGCGCGGCGCGGACGGGAGGCTGGATGCGGCGGCCCGGCGGCTGACCGACCGTCTCGCCGGTCCGATCGGCGAGGGCGACGCCCGTCGGCTGGTCGAGGACATGGCCTTGCTGCTGCAGGGAACGCTGATGGCGAAGCATGCGCCGGCGCCGGTCGCGGACGCCTTCCTGGCCAGCCGCATCGGCGGCGACTGGGGCCGCAGCTTCGGCGCCCTGCCGACGGGCGCGGACATCGACGCGATCGTGGCGCGGCAGGCGGAGCCCCTGGCCTAGATGTCGAAGATCCTGCGCTGCGCGATCCTGCTGGCGGCCGTCGGCCTGGTCGCCGCCGCTCCGCCGGCTCGGCTCGATCCCGCCCGTCTGGCCGGGTTCACCGACCTCTACGCCCCGCAGGCCAGGGGAAAGGACTACGAACTGTACCTGGCGTCCTACAAGGGCGAGGAGATCCGCGGCGACATCGTCCAGCGCCGGCGCGGCGACTGGGTGAAGATCGAGGCGCGCGAGGGCAAGGGTCTCAACGTCCAGTACGTCCATGTTCCCACGGGCGTGGTGATCGAGCGCGCGGGCGACTTCCTGAACATCCGCTCTCCGGAGAGCGCCCCGACGCCGGGCATCGACTACGCCAGCAAGAAGACCGGCCGCTCCTGGACGGCGGCGGGCCAGAAGTGCCGCATCTGGGAGGTCTATCGCGGGGTTGACGCCGGCTACACGATCTTCACCCGCTTCGGCTGCCTGACCAGCGACGGCATCGAAGTGGCGCGCTGGACGACCGGCCGCGCCGGCGGCGACGTCGGCGAAAAGACCACCGGCTATCACCTGGTACGCCGCAAGCTTCAGGACGCGGATGTCCGGCCTTCGGCCGCAACGTTCGACCTGAGCCCCTGGCTCGTCGGCGCGCCGAAGACGAGCGCCGCCGACTTCGAGGTTGTCCTGAAGGCCGCGCAGGGGGCAGAGCGCATGACCGTCCGGCGGCAGGGCGACTGGACCTTCAAGGAGACCGTGAACGCGGACGGCTCGCGCGACCTGTTCACGGACGGCGACGGCGGGGTCTCGATCAGCGCCCGCATCGGCGCGCGCGGCGAGCCGCTGAGCTTCACCGCCCGCAAGCAGCCGCCGATCGACCTGCCGCCCGACGTGCGGTCGCCGGAGCCCGGGCGCGAGATTCTCGGCCTGAAGTGCGAGTGGTATGCGCCGGCCGTGGCCGCCGACGACGCCGGCTACGCCGAATGTCGGACGGCGGACGGCGTGATCCTGGCCGTTTCGCGAAGCGCTCGCGAGGGCGACGTGACCTATGTCGCCGACAGCATCAGCCGCCGTCCGCTGGCGACCGCCGACCTGCTGCCGCCGGCCTGGCTGCTCGACCCGACACGGTGGGGCGCGGGTGGCTAGAGCCGGTCGATCCGCGCCGCGAAACAGCCACGGCGGGCATAATGAGCGTGCAGATAGGCGGCGTTCGGCGCGGCCAGAAGCCGCTCGATCAGCGGGACGGCGTCCGCGCCCTCGACGATGTCGGCGTCGATCATCATGTCCCGGGCGTCGAAGGCGCGGATGGCCAGCAGGCGGACGGCCAGGGCCGGCGGCAGGACGGTCTCGTAGCGCGCCGGGGCGGCGGCGCCCTCGCGCACGAAGATCGCGTGGCGGGCGCGATAGGGGGTGTCGGCGGCCTGATGCTCGTGGTTCAGCAACAGCACGGTCTCGCCCGGCTCGGCGTCGTCCAGCGTGATGCGGCACGGGAAGCCGGGCTTGGCGTCGGCGCGATAGCGGATGGCGCCCGCCGCGGCGAGCGCCGCTTCGTCGGCGTTGAACAGATGCGCGAACGGCTCCGGCGACAGGCCGGTGACGACGAAGGACATGGGAGGGGCTCCGGTTGGCGTTTCCGGAGACTGGGACGCTGGCGGGGCCGGCGCGACCCGGTTCTTGCGCCAGGGCCGATCGATCTTCGGGGGCGGCGCCGAACTTTCCACCGTTCGTCCTCGCGAATGCGGGGACCCAAGTCGACCATGCGGCTCGACGGTCGGTGGCAGGCTCGAAACCCAGCTTGGGTCCCCGCCTTCGCAGGGGCGATCGGAATGGACTATCCAAGCCGGATGCCCATGGGACTACGGCGCGCGCCGATACCGTTCCCCGACGCCGAGCATGACGTTGTTGGCGTTGGCGACGCCCAGCTCCAGGCTCTCGGCGATGCGGCGCGCCCGGACCACGACGTGCTCCGCTCCGGCGGGACTCAGCAGTTCGCGGGCGGTGGCCTCGAACAGCGCCAGCCAGCGGTCGAAATGCTCGGCGTCGACCGGCAGGCGCATGTGCTTGGGCATCGGCCGGCCGTTGTAGAGTCCGGTCGACAGCGCCACCGAACCCCAGAACAGCTTCATCTGCGCCAGATGCGGACCCCAGTCGTCGATCTGGGCGGCGAACACCGGGGCCAGCAGGTCGTCGGCCCGGACCTTGTCGTAGAACCGCTCGACCAGCTGGTCGATCAGGGCCTCGTCGATGCCGGTCTCGGCCTTGGCGCGCGCCACGGCCGCCTCGCGGCGGGCGCGGGCCTCTTCGGGCGTGTACGGGGTGGCGTGGAAGGGAAAGGGCTCGGTCACGAGCGGTAGATAGGGCTCGCGTCGGATTTCTCCAACGCAAGTCGTCCTGAGCAGCCCGCAAGACGGGCGTGTCGAAAGCCTGCCTTCGGGCCCGCCATAGGCCGGTCCCGAGGGGACGCGCTCCCGCCGCCGCGGGCCTATCTCGTGGAAAAGCCGTGCGGGGTTCGACACGCGGCTTCGCCGCTGCTCATCAGGACGGGAGACTATTGCGCTGTTCGCCGCGCTCCCTATGTTCACCGCTCCGGCGCAGGGCCGGTCGCTGATGGAGGCTCCGATGATCGACAGGACGGAAAACCGCTTCGCCGTTTCCGCTTCCCTGTTCGTGAGCCTCCATGTCTACGCAGACCTTCTTCACCCTGGATTCCGTCTCCGCGACCACGCCTGACGGCCGCGTCCTCTTCGAAAACCTGACCCTGGCCGTCGGCCGGGAGCGCACCGGACTGGTGGGGCGCAACGGCGTGGGCAAGACCACGCTGCTGCGGCTGCTGACCGGCGAGCAGGTCCCGGCCGCCGGCGTCGTCGGACGCGCCGGGCGCGTCGGCCTGCTGCGCCAGACCCTTGAGCCGCCGCCCGGCGCGACCGTGGCCGACGGGCTGGGCGTCGCCGAGGCGCTGGCCGTCCTGACCCGCATAGAGTCGGGCGAGGGCGACGCGGCGGACTGGGACGTCGCCGACTGGTCCCTGCCGGGCCGCATCGAGGACGCCTTGCAACAGGTCGGCCTGCCGGGCCTGTCGATCGACCGTCCCGTCGCTTCGCTCAGCGGCGGCCAGCTGACGCGGCTGTCGCTCGCCGCCCTGCTGGTCGCCGAGCCCGACGTGATCCTGCTGGACGAGCCGACCAACAATCTCGACGTCGAGGCGCGGGGGTTCCTGATCGCCTTCCTGCGCGGCTGGAAGGGCGGAGCGGTGGTCGTCAGCCACGATCGCGCCCTGCTGCGCGAGATGGACCGGATCGTCGAACTCTCGACGCTCGGCGGTCGGGTCTATGGCGGGAACTACGACCTCTACCTGGAGCGGCGCGAGCTGGAGCGGGAGGCCGCCGAGCACGACCTGTCCGTCGCCGAGCGCGACGCCGCCCGGGTCGAGCGCGAGGCGCAGCGGGCGCGGGAGAAGCAGGCTCGTCGCGACGCCGCCGGCCGGCGGTTCGCCTCGCGCGGCAGCGAGCCGAAGATCCTGCTCGGGCGGGCCGTCGAGCGGGCCGAGAACACGGCCGGGCGACGCGAACGCCTCAACGAACGTCAACGTGAGGGGGCGGGGGAGGCGTTGGCCGAGGCGCGGGCCGGCGTCGAGCGTGTGCGGGCGCTGGCCTTCGACCTGCCGTCGTCCGGGCTGCCGGACGGACGGACCGTGCTCGCGTTCGAGGAGGCGGGCTTCAGCTACGGCGAGGCGTCGCCGGTGCTCTCGGGCGTGTCGCTGAAGGTCGTCGGGCCGGAGCGGGTCGCGGTGAGCGGGCCGAACGGCTCGGGCAAGACGACCCTGATCCGTCTGGCGGCCGGCGGGCTGGAGCCGACGGCGGGGCGCGTGCTGCGGGGCGTGCGGTCGGTGCTGCTGGACCAGAAGGCGGCCGTGCTGCGTGACGAGGAGACCATCCTGGACGGCTTCCGGCGGATCAATCCGGCGGCGACGCTGAACGATGCTCACGCGGCCCTGGCGCGGTTCCTGTTCCGCAACACCGCCGCGCACCAGCTGGTCGGTTCGCTGAGCGGCGGGGAGCGGCTGCGGGCGGCGCTGGCCTGCGTCCTGTCCTCTCCGCAGCCGCCGCAGCTGCTGATCCTGGACGAGCCGACCAACCATCTGGATCTGCAGTCGATCGAAGCGGTCGAAGGCGCCTTGGCCGGTTACGACGGGGCGTTGCTGGTCGTCAGCCACGACCGCGACTTCCTGGAAGCGGTCGGGATCGAGCGGGAGATCCCGCTCTAGGCCGGAGTCTGAGCCAGCACCTGGAAGGTTGCGTTGGCGCGGGCGCAGGGTCTGCCGTCGGCGGTGACCAGCGCGGTGGCGAAACACAGGCTCTTGCCGCGCTTCACGACGAGGGGCTCGACCTGCAGCCACTGGCCGATCCGGGCGATGGCCAGGAAGTCCAGCGCCAGGTTCACCGTGACGAGGCCGCCGGCCTTTTCGATCCCCAGGCTGCAACTGAGGCCCATGGCGTTGTCGGCGAGGGCGCTGATCAGGCCGCCGTGGGCGAAGCGGCGGCTGTTGGTGTGCGCCTCCGCCACGCGCAGGCCCAGCTGGAGGGCGTCGTCCGTCCGTCGGCTGAACAACGGCTCCCAGGCGTCGGTGACCGGGCTCCTGCGGTCGTGCGGCGTGAAACCCTCGGGAACATCGATCATGGTCATCAACCTTCTATTGATGTAGACCAGTCTATATAGATTCCGATGCCAGCCCAGCCCAAACATCGCGCCGCCATCGTCCAGGCCGCCGCCGGCCTGTTCCGCCGCAACGGCTACGCCGCCACGGGGCTCAACGACATCGTCGCCCGCAGCAAGGCGCCGAAGGGGTCGCTGTACCACTACTTCCCGCGCGGCAAGGCCCAGATCGGCGAGGCGGCGGTGGTCTCGGCGGGGGCGCTGGTCCGGGGCACGCTGGAGCGCCTGGCCGGCGAACAGCCGGACGCGGCGGCGATGATCCGGGAATATGTCCGCTGGTTGGGGATCTGGATGGCCCAGTCCGGCTGGCGGGACGGCTGCCCGATCACCACCGTGCTTCTGGAGACCGCGGCCGAGGACGAGATCATCCGGACGGCGGGCCGGGAGGCCTTCACCGGCTGGGCGGAGGTCCTGACGCGGAAGCTGGAAGCCGACGGCGTCGCGCCTGCGCGTGCGCAGGCCTTGGCCGGCGTGGCCATCTCCGCCCTGGAAGGCAGCTTGATTCAGGCGCGTGTCGAACGCTCGGAGAGCCCGATCGTCGCGGTCGGCGAGATGCTGGCCGAGCTGTTCGCCGCCGCCCGCTAGGTTCGGGGCAGGGCGTAGGCGACGACATAGTCGCCGCGGTCCGGCGACTGCCGCGATCCGCCCGCGAAGACGATGACGAACTGCCGGCCGCTCTTGGGGGACAGATAGGTCACCGGCGTGGTCTGGGTTCCCACCGGCAGCCGTCCGCGCCACAGCTCCTCGCCCGTCGCCGTATCGTAGGCCCGCAGGTAGTAGTCCAGCGTGCCGGCGTAGAAGACCAGACCCGAACGGGTCGCCATCGGCCCGCCGACGGTCGGCATCCCGACCGGGATCGGCAGGCCCATCTTGATCCCCAGCGGTCCGGTGTCGCGCACCGTGCCCAGCGGCGACTGCCAGACGATGCTGCGGGTCGCCAGGTCTATGGCCGTCAACGTGCCGTAGGGCGGCTTCTGGCAGGGGACGCCCAGCGGCGACATGAAGTTGCTCTTCGCCGCGCCGTAGGGCGTGCCGCGTTGAGGCGACAGGCCGTCGTGCGAGGCGGCGGCGCCCGCCTTGTCGGCCTGGGCGCGCGGGACCAACTGGACCTTCTGGCCGGAGCGGGTGTCGTTGACGATCAGATAGCCGGAGCGCTCGTCGATCGCCGCGCTGCCCCAGTTCATGCCGCCGTAGTAGCCGGGCCATTGCAGGCTCGGGGTCTCGCCGGGCGGGGTGAACTCGCCCTGGTAGCGCAGCTTGCGGAAGGCGATCCGGCAGACGAGCTGGTCGAACGGCGTGGCGCCCCACATCGAGGCCTCGGTCAGGGGGGCGACCCCGATCGCGGGCATGCCGACCGAATAGGGCTGGGTCTTGGCCGTCCAGTCGCCGGGCGCGGCGCCTTGCGGGACCGGCTTGTCCTCCACCCGGGCCAAGGGCGCGCCGGTGCGGCGGTCGAGCATGAAGATCTGGCCGCGCTTGGTGATCTGGATCAGCGCCGGCGTGCCGTCGGCCAGGTCGTAGAGCGCCGGCTGGGATGGGACGTCATAGTCCCAGAGGTCGTGCCGCACCGTCTGGAAGGTCCAGCGCGGCCGGCCGGTGGCGATGTCCAGGGCCACGATCGAGGAGGCGTACTGCTCGTCGAACGGTCGCCGATGACCGCCGAAGAAGTCGGGCGTGGCGTTGCCGGTCGGGATGTAGACCAGGCCCAGCGCCGCGTCGAAGGCCGGGGTCGACCACATGTTCGGCGTGCCGCGGGTGTAGCTCTGACCCTCGGGCGGAAGCTTGGTCGTCGATGGGTCGCCCATGTCCCAGGCCCAGGCCAGTTCGCCGGTCGAGGCGCTGAAGGCGCGGATCACCCCGGACGGCTCGCCGACCTCCATGTTGTCGAACACCCAGCCGCCGATGATGACCAGGTCGCCCGTGACGGTCGGCATCGAGGTCTGGAAGTAGAAGCCGGGCTTCACTTCGCCCATGCCCTGTTTGAGGTCGACGGTTCCCGCCTTGCCGAAGCCGGGGCAGGGGGCGCCGGTCTCCGCGTCGAGCGCGATCAAGCGGGCGTCGATGGTGGTCAGCAGGATGCGCTTGTCGCAGCTCGCGGCCGGCCGCGAAGCGAGCCGCGGCGTCTCGTAGTAGCCGACGCCGCGGCAGCGCTGCCACAGCGGGGAACCGGCCTTCGGATCGAACTTCCAGCGCTGTTCGCCGGTCTCGGCGTCCAGGGCGTAGACGATGTTGTGCGGGGTGCAGACGTACAGCTTGTCCCCGACCTGCATCGGGGTGTTCTGGTTCTCGGCCCCCGCGCCCGGCGGACCGCCGACAGGGATGTCGCCGGTGCGGAAGGTCCAGGCGACCTTCAGCTTGCCGACGTTGTCCCGGTTGATCTGGGTGAAGGGCGCGAACCGCGTGCCGCGTGGCGTGCGGCCGTAGTAGCGCCAGTCGTTCCCGCCGGGATCGGGCGCCGAAGCCAGGGTCGGGAGCGGCTGCCGGGCGGGAATGATCGGACCCATCCGGAAGGCGTGGATGATCGTCCAGACGAGCCCCAGCGCCACGACCGCGGCGACGATCCGGGTGGTGAGGCGGCTCGGGAAGGCGGGGCCGACACGCAGGTAGGGCGCGGCGAGCAGGACGCAGACCCAGATGAGCGCCGGCGCAAAGAGCCGCGACACCAGGGGCCAGAAGTCGAGGCCGACCTCCCAGACCGCCCAGAGGATCGTGACGGTCATCACCGTGCAGTAGAGCCAGGCCCCCGCGCGGTTGCGCAGGGCGATGAAGGCGCCCGACGCGACCAGCGCCAGGCCGACGGGCGCGAAGTACCAGGAGCCGCCCAGCGAGAGCAGATAGAGCCCGCCGACCAGCAGATAGAGCCCGGCGAGCGCGACGATGGCGCCGAGGGCGAGGATGGCGAGGGTTCCGGCCAGGCCCGGACGTCCGTTGTCGCTCATCGTCCGGATGCTCCGTGTCGACACCCTGCGACCTTTGCGCGCGCCGCCCGGACGGGCAATCGGGTCTCTCCCTGATGCCGCCGCGCGCAGCAGGCGAAGCCCCGCACGCCCGAGCGGCGAAACATCATGCTTTTGACACGCGTCTGGGATAACGCCGTTGTCTTCTGGGGCCGCCGTTGGGGAGCCGGCACATGCGGACGCTCGCGATCCTTTCGCGCAAGGGCGGCACGGGCAAGACGACCCTGGCCCTGCATCTGGCTGTCGCGGCCCGCGCGGCGGGGCTGTCGGCCCTGATCGCGGACCTCGACCGGCAGCATTCGGCGATGGAGTGGGCGCGGGTGCGCGGTCCGGTCGGGCCGGCGGTCGAGCCGGTGAAGCCCGGCGCGCTGTTCACGCGCCAGCAGGACGCCCAGCGCCAGGGTTTCGATCTGCTGGTGGTCGACACGGGCCCCAACATCGAGGGCGACGTCGAGCAGGCGACGCGCTGCGCGGACCTGTGTCTGGTGGTGACGCGGCCGAACTTCTTCGACGTGCGGGCCGTCGCCGACACGGCCGCCCTGGTCGAGCGGATCGGTCGGCAAGGCGTCTTCGTGCTGAACCAGGCGCCGCCCCGGCGGAACGGCGCCGAGGCCTCTCTCGTGGTGGAAGCGGCCGAGGGGCTGCAGGGGCTGGGGCTGCCGCTGGCGCCGATCGGACTGCGCGCCCGCGCCGCCTACCAGCAGGGCGTGGCCGTCGGGCTGACGGCGCAGGAGATCGACCCGACCTGCCTGGCGGCTCGGGAGGTGACGGCGCTTTGGCGTTGGGTCGCCGCCGGGCTCTGGCCGATGCCCGGACTGGAGCGCCTGCCGGAGCCGGCGGAGGACGTCAGGCCCGTTTGTTCAGCGTGATCGCCCGGGCGTCGCCGGCGTGAGGGTTGGCGGCGGGGCCGTAGCCGGTTCCGCTGGTCCGCTGGGAGGCGACCTCGTCGGCGATGGCGCGGACCAGGCCCTCGGTGATGGTGCGGGCGGCCTCGATCGCCCGACCCTGGCGCGCCAGGACGGCGTCGAAGGCCTCGGTCGATCGCATCAGCCGCGCGCGCTGCTCCAGCGGAGCCGCTTCGATCAGCGCCGGCGCGGCCCGCACCTTCTGGGACTCCAGCCGGTAGATGTTGGCCAGGCGGGTCATCTCTTCCATCGACTCGGCGGCGTCCTGCGGGCGTCGCTGTTCGAAGGCCTGGCACTGGGTCGCCATCATGCCGGTCAGACGGTCGGTGAGGATGATCAGCTGTTCGACGCGGTCGGCGGCGTTGCGGGCATCAAGCGCCATGGACGTTTCCTTCTGAACTGAGACCCTGGAGCTTGAGCATCTCGCGCTGGACGGAGTCGGCGACGCCGACGCCGCCGGACTTGGCGATCTGCTTGCCGATGGCGTCGGTCAGGAACGAGCGCCACATGCCCTCGGCCTGGCCGCCGCCGAACGGACCGTCGGTGGGCAGGCTGTCGAACATCGGCTTGAGCATGGCGGCGATGAACGAAGCCTCGAAGTCCTGGGCCGTCTTGGCGATCTGGCCGCGTTTGGCCAGTTCGGCGGCCGAACCGGCGGTCGGCTTGCTGAGATAGAGACTGGTCGGGGCGGCGATCGTCGCGTCCATCACATCACCTCGATGTCGGCTTGCAGGGCGCCGGCGGCCTTGATCGCCTGCAGGATGGAGATCATGTCGCGCGGCGTGACGCCCAGGGCGTTCAGCCCGGCGACCAGGCTGGACAGCGAGGCGCCGTTCTTCAGGGTGATCAGCCGACGGCCGCGCTCCTCGTCGACGCTGATCGACGACTGGGGCACCACCGCGGTCTGGCCGCCGCGGCTGAAGGGCGCCGGCTGGCTGACCAGCGGCGTTTCCTGGACCGAGATGGTCAGGTTGCCCTGGGCGATGGCGACGGTGCTGATGCGGACGGCCTCGCCCATGACGATCACGCCGGCGACCTCGTCGATGACCACCTTGGCGGGGGTGTCGGCGTCGATCTCCAGGTTTTCCACCTGGGCCACGAAGCCGACCATGTTCGAGCCGGCCGGCGGGCGCAGGGTGATGATCGTCGGGTTCTCGGCGTAGGCCGAGCCGGGGAAGCGGGTGTTCACCGCCTGGGCGACGCGCTGGGCGGTGGTGAAGTCCGGGTTGCGCAGGGTCATGCGCATCTGGCCCATGCCGGCCAGCTGGAAGCCGGTCTCGCGCTCGATGATCGCGCCGCCGGCGATACGGCCGGCGGTGGGCACGCCCTTGGTCACCGAGCTGCCCGAGGCGCCGGAGGCCGAGACCGAACCGGTCTGCACCGTGCCCTGGGCCACCGCATAGACCTGGCCGTCAGCGCCCATCAGGCCGGTGACCAGCAGGGTGCCGCCCTGCAGGCTCTTGGCGTCGCCGGCCGCCGAGACCGTCACGTCGACGGTGGAGCCGGAGGCGGCGAAGGGCGGCAGCTTGGCCGTGACCATCACCACCGCGGCGTTCTTGGTGTTGAGGTTGGTTTCGCGGACATTGACGCCGAGCCGCTCGAACATCGCCTCGAGGCTCTGGCGGGTCATCGGGGCGTTGCGCAGGTTGTCGCCGGTGCCGTTGAGGCCGACGACCAGGCCGTAGCCGGTCAACAGGTTCTCGCGCACGCCTTCGAACTCGACGACGTCCTTGATCCGGGACTTCGCGAAGGAGGGACCCGCCAGGGACAGGGCGAGGGCCGCTACAATGACGCCGACAATCGAAGAACGCATCAGGACTCCCGCCCGGCAGGCTGCACTGCGCGCGTCCATGCGAGAACCGGGCCAGGAAATTCTTCAGGGTTTTCAATCGGAAGGCTGGTTAACTCCGCCCGCCGTCGCCCCTTCGGCAGAAATTGCCCGGCATTAACCATACCGCAAGCGGCGCGCCGGACATTGGGCGACGACCAAAGAGTTCAGGAACGCGCGTCGCCATGAAGGTTACCAGCACGAGCGGAGCCGGTTCGGCAGGCGGGGCCAAGGCCGCGCGTCCGGCCGCCGGGCAGGGGAGTTTCGCCCTGCCGTCGACCGGCGGCGGAGTCGAGGCCGCTGCGGCCGCCGCGCGCACGGCGGGCGTGTCGGGGGTCGGCTCGCTCGACGCGCTGCTGGCCCTTCAGGACGTCGGCGGGCCTCTGGAGCGACGCAAGCGGGCCGTCGGGCGCGCCGGCCGGATCCTGGATGTCCTGGATGAAGTGAAGCTGGCCCTGATCGACGGCGAGCTGTCGCGGACGTCGCTGGATCGCCTGCTCCGCGCCGTCCGCGAGGAGCGCCAGGGCACCGAAGATCCCCGCCTGGAGGGGGTTCTGGACGAGATCGAAACCCGCGCCGCGGTTGAGCTCGCGAAGCTCGAGCAGGCGAAAGTTGCGGCATGAACGCACGCTGAGCACGAGGTTCATTGTACGCGGACCGGCGTTTGCTATAAGGCCACGCTCGCGTGAGCACTGCGTAGAGGGGGCTTGAGGCGTCAATGCAGACGGCTACGGTTCTAAAAGTCAGTGATTATCGTCCTTCGGACGACGAACCCTTCATGAACGAGCGACAGCTCGAGTATTTCAAGCAAAAGCTGCTGGACTGGAAAGAGGACATCCTTCGCGAATCTCGCGAGACGGTGAACCATCTCCAGAAGGAAACCGAGAACCATCCCGACCTGGCCGACCGAGCTTCCTCGGAGACTGATCGGGCTCTGGAGCTTCGGACCCGCGACCGGCAGCGGAAGCTGATCTCGAAGATCGACGAGGCCCTGCGCCGAATCGAGGACGGGTCCTACGGCTACTGCGAGGAGACGGGTGAACCGATCGGCCTCGCCCGGCTGGAAGCCCGCCCGATCGCGACTCTGAGCCTCGAGGCCCAGGAGCGGCATGAACGCCGCGAACGGGTTCATCGGGACGACTAAGCTTACGGCCTGCCCCGCCGGTTTCTTACCGGCGGGGTAGTGTCTTTTCGGGGCCGGGCGTGGCCTGATCGGGGTTCAGAACCCTGGAGCCGCCTCATGTCCGCCGCCGAACCCGCTCGCCTCGCGAACCTCGCCGCCGTCCAGCGCTACGTCGACGCCTGGGTCGCGGGCGATTTCCCGGCGATGATGGCCGCCTATTCCGACGACTTCGTCCTGCACTGGTTCGGCGAGAACCCGTTCGCCCGGACCTACCAGGGTCGGGAAGCGGCCATCGGCGCCCTGATGGAGTTCACTCGCCGCACCGGCCGTCGGCTGCTTGCCGTGGTCGACGTCATGGCCGGCGCCGAGCGGGCGACGGTCATCGTGCGCGAGCAGATCACGGTCGGCGAGGAGACGCGCGAGATCGAACGGGCGCTCGTCTATCGCGTCGCCGACGATCGGCTGGCGGAGTGCTGGGTCTACGACCAGGACCAGCGTTTCATCGACCGGGCGCTCTCTGCTTGACTTGGCGGCGTCTAGAGCCGACCTAGCCCGGCTCTGGAAGAGGACTGCTATTCCCATGACCGTGAAGGTCCGTTTCGCTCCGTCGCCCACCGGGCGTCTGCACGTCGGCAACATCCGCACCGGCCTGATCAACTGGCTGTACGCCGGCGGACAGGGCGGCCAGTTCGTGCTGCGCATCGACGATACGGATCTGGAGCGCTCGACGAAGGAATACGAGCAGGGGATCGAGACCGACCTGACCTGGCTGGGCATGGGCTGGGGCGAGCGTCACAACCAGTCCGCCCGCTTCCCGCTGTACCAGGAGGCCGCCGAGCGCCTGAAGGCGACCGGCCGCCTGTACCCGGCCTATGAGACCCAGGAAGAACTCGACCGCCGCCGCAAGGTGCAGCTGTCGCGCGGCCAGCCGCCGATCTACGACCGCGCCGCCCTGAAGCTGACCGCCGAGGAGCGCGCCGCGCTGGAGGCCGAAGGCCGTCGTCCGCACTGGCGCTTCCGTCTGGAAGGCAAGCGGGTGAAGTGGGAAGACCTGGCGCGCGGCCACTGCGAGGTCGACACGGCCTCGATGTCGGATCCGGTGCTGATCCGTGAGGACGGGGCCTTCCTCTACACCCTGCCGTCGGTGGTCGACGACATCGACATGGCCATCACCCACATCATCCGGGGCGAGGACCACGTCACCAACACCGGCGCCCAGATCGAGATCTTCGAGGCCCTGGGCGCCGCCGCGCCGGCCTTCGCCCACACCACGCTGCTGGTCGGCGCCGACGGCGAGGGGCTCAGCAAGCGCCTCGGCTCGCTGTCGATCATGGAGCTGCGCGAAAAGGGCTACGAGCCGCTGGCCGTGATCTCGCACCTGGCCCGCATCGGCACCTCCGACCCGCTGGAGCCGGGCGCGTCGATCGAGGCCCTGGCCGCGACCTTCAGCTTCGACAAGCTGGCCCATCGCGCCGCGCGCTGGGATCCGGAAGACCTGGGCAAGATCAACGCCGCCATCCTGCACGGCATGGACTACGCCGCCGCCCAGCCGCGCCTGGCCAATCTGGGCGCCGATCTGGGCGAGGCTTTCTGGACGGCGATCCGCGCCAACCTGACCTTCTTCGCCGACGTGTCGGGCTGGGCCCGGGTGGTCGGCGGAGCCATTGCGCCGGTCGTGGCCGACGAGGACCGCGCTGTGGTCGAGGCGGCTCGCGATCTGCTGCCGGAGACCATCGACGCCCAGACCTGGAGCGCCTGGACCAACGCGGTGAAGGAGAAGACCGGAGCCAAGGGCCGCGGTCTGTTCATGCCGCTGCGCAGGGCGCTGACCGGCCTGGACCACGGTCCGGACATGGCCTCGATCCTGCCGTTGATCGGCCGCGAGAAGGCGGCGAGGCGGCTGGCGGGCGAAACCGCCTGATCCGGCGCTGGCTCGCCGCCGAGGCGAGTTCTGCTACTTGTGCGTGCGGCTGAATTGCCGCAAGCTTGCTCCCAGGTTGCATATCGGGGGCGAGGCATGCATCAGGCGAAGACCCGCGCACGGCGCGGACGGTTGGCTCTGGCGGGCGCGCTGGCGCTCGGGCTTTCGGGCGGGGCGCTCGCCCAGTCAGGGGCAGGATCGCAGCAGACGGTCGTGGCGCCGCCGCTGCTGACCCTGACCCCGCCGGGACCCAGGCCGCTCAAGGAAATGGGCGTGGCGCCGCCGTCGGCGGTGGAGGGGCCGGAGGTCCAGGCCAACCTGGACGTCGTCTACATCAACTCGCGGATCTGGAACCCGAACAGCAAGATGTTCGATCAGGTGCGGCTGCGCGCCTATCAGGACGCCACGCGGCCGAACGATCCCAGCCGCCCCTATGTGGCTCCCACCCTGGTCGCCAAGCCGGGCAACACGGTTCGCATCCTGATGCGCAACCTGTTGCCGCCCGAGGAGGGCTGTCCCGGGCACGGCAGCGACATCAACATTCCGCACTGCTTCAACACGACCAACCTGCATTCGCACGGTCTGTGGGTGAGCCCGGCGGGGATCAGCGACAACGTCCTGCGCACCCTGCCGCCGAACAAGGACTTCACCTACGAGTACGAGTACAACATCCCCGCCGACCATCCGGCCGGGACCTTCTGGTATCATCCGCACGTCCACGGCTCGACGGCGATCCAGGTGGCCAGCGGCCTGGCCGGGGCGCTGATCGTCAAGGGCGAGCGGCTGCCGCAGCGCGCCGTCGGCGGGGGCGTAATCCCCGGCGACGTCGACGTCCTGCTCAAGAGCGCGCCGGACAAGACCTTCGTGATGCAGCAGATCCAGTACATCTGTCGCGATCCCAAGGCGCCGCCGGGGCCGAGCGGCCTGCGCCCCTCGAAGACGCTTGGTCCGGGCGGCCCGTGGATCTGCGACAAGGGCGATGTCGGCGTGCTCGACGGCTACGACGTCTTTGGCCCCAACTGGGGGAAGTCCGGCCGCTTCACCACGGTCAACGGCGCCACCACCGCGCTCCTGTCGCAGGACGCCCGCGTCGGCATGCCCGAACGCTGGCGCTTCATCCATGGCGGGGTCGCCGACACGATCCGCGTCTCGATCCGCAAGCGGGCGGCCGGCGCCAAGGCGATCGACCTGACCCAGATCGGCGCGGCCAAGCAGGACGAGATCATCGAGCAGCAATGCGAGCCGACCAAGGACGCCGTGCCGCAGTTCGAGATCGCCGCCGACGGCCTGACCCGCGTCCGGGCGTTGGAGCGGACCAGCACCTTCCTGCAGCCCGGTTACCGCAGCGACGTGCTGGTCGCCTTCGACGAGCCCGGCGAATACTGTGTGATCGACGAGACGGTGAACGTCGCCCAGGCCGGCGTCCAGGGCAGCTCGGACCGTCGCCAGCTGCTGTTCCTGGTCAAGGTCGACGCCGGCAAGGCGGCCCCGCCGCGCGACCAGGTCGTCGACCTGCTGGCCTCGTCAGCCGAGCGGCTGGCCATTCCCGACGCGGCCTTCAAGGCCGCCATCGTGAAGGGCCTGCGCGAAAATCTCGACCTGACCGCCTTCGCGCCGCATACGACGCTGGCGAACGCCAAGATCGACACGCATCAGACGCTGTTCTTCTCGCTCAGCAATGCGGAGACCAAGCCGTCGAAGGGACCCGCCGTCGGGCGCGAGGTCGGCAAGATGAAGCGGTTCGACCCGAACGACTTCAGCCGCACCCTGGTGCTCGGAAACACCGACGAATGGGAGCTGCGCATCGACCCGGACGACGCGGTGAAGATCGGCCATCCGTTCCACATCCACGTGAACCCGTTCGAGGTCATGTCCGTCACCGGGCCGGGGGGACGCGACCTGACCGCCGATCCGACGTCGCAGTATTTCGGGATGAAGGGCGCGTTCAAGGACACCATCTTCATCGAGTACGAGGCCGTCGTGAAGGTGCGCAGCCACTACCGGCGCTACATCGGCGACTTTGTCCTGCACTGCCACATCCTCAACCACGAGGACGGGGGCATGATGGAGATGGTGCGCATCGCGGACCGCGGCGCGGACGGCAAGCCGCTGGTGCTCGGCCACGGCCTGATCGACGCGGGCGAGGGAACCCCCAAGTCCGGGCACGAGGGCCATTAGCCGGTCGGGGCGGGTTCGCCCTTCAGCCGGCGCAGGATGGCGTCGCGGTAGGTGCGGCTGGCGACCAGTTCGGCGCCGCTCTCCAGCGTGAGCCGCCAGGCTCCGTCGGAGAGCGGCTGCGCCGTCGTCACGCGCGCCAGGTTGACCAGCGTCGAACGGTGGCAGCGCGCGAAGACGGCCGGGTCCAGTCGATCGGCCAGGGTCTGCAGCGTCTCGCGGATCAGGCCTTCGCGGCCGGCCCAATGGACCACGACGTAGTTGCCTGCGGCGCCGAGCCATTCGATCTCGGCCGTGTCGACGGCGGCGCGGCGGCCGCCGAGGCTGACCAGCAGGCGGGACGGCGGCGTGGTCTCCGTCTGGGCGGCGCGGGCGGCGGCCAGGAGGGACGTCAGTTCCTCGGTCCGCGCCTGCGCCTCGCGGGCGCGGCGGTGGTGGGCGGCGGCCAGGCCGACGGCGACGATGGCGGTGTAGAGCAGGATGGCGACCGGCAGCCGGGCCAGGGTCCTGGCGCCGAGGTCGCCGGGCCCGCCCGCCATCCCGGCGTCGATCAGGCTGGCGAGGAGCGCCTCGAGGGGAATGCAGAGCAGCCCCGCCAGAGCGAGGGCGGCCAGGGCCCGCGGTCCGCCGCCGAAACGGCGCAGCAGAAGCCAGACCACGCCGGCGACCGGCAGCCAGGCGGCGTAGATCGAGCCCTGCCACAGCAGGGAGGCCTCGACGCCCAGGTCGGGGTCCGCGCGGCGCGCGAACCAGCCGGCGGAAACGCTCGTGGCCAGCCAGCTGTAGGCCGTGAAGGCCCAGACCCAGGCGGCGGTCGGAAGGCGCCTCAAGCGTTCGCCCAGCCGCGTCGGCGTCGGGCCGCCAGGATGGCGATCCAGCCGATCGTCAGAGCTTGGAACAGGATCGACGGCCAGAGCTGGCTCCATGGGGCGGGAAGGGCGGTCAGGAAATTGCCGGAGAAGGCGCTGAGGACGGCGCTGTAGGCGCCCAGCATCTTCGCCAGATGCTCATAGGTCCAGAGGTCGGGCGAGAACGGCCAGTCCGTGGGGCGGAGGAACCGCCACAGGTCCCAGCCGCCCATCAGAAGGGCCGAGGCCGCCAGGGCCATCGTGACCGCGACGCCGCCGCCGCCGCTGCGGCCGCTCGCCAGCAACGCCAGGATCCACAGCCCGACGCCGACGGTCGCCAGGGTGACGAGCCCGTCGATCGGTTGCGCGCGGTCGGCTATGCGAAGGTCCGGCCGCTTGCGGCGCAGCACCCTCAGCCCCGAGAACAGCCCGAGGGTGGCCGTGGCCGACAGGGCGGTGAAATAGACGCTGAAATGGATCGCCGTCATCAGCCAGGCGCAGGCCAGCAGCATGGCCATCAGCCCGGCGAAGAGGCGTCCGGAAAGACGATGAGCGCGGGAGCCCTTGCGGCTCAGCAACGGCGCCAGGCCGACGAGCGTCGCCAGCAGGCCGCAGCCTATGTGCAGGGCGAGCGTTGGCTTGAAGAGCAGGTCCATGGCCGCTTCCAAGACCGGCGCGACGGCGGCGGCCAGCGACCTGGGACCACTTGCGGCCCGGCGGGACGAAATCCGCCAAAGCAAAGGGCGGCCCCGTCGCCGGGGCCGCCCCTCGTCGTCCGTCCGGATGGGGCTTACGCGCCCTTGGCGGCGGCGTTGCAGGCCGCCAGGGCTTCCGGGGTGAAGTCCTCGCCGCGGTAGCTGAAGGCGGTCAGTTCACCGAGCTTGCCGACCAGCTGGCGGCAGGTGCGGTCGGCGGGGACCGCCTTGACCTTGGCCGAGCGGCAGACGTCGACCTTGCACCTCCAGACCGCCCCGTCGAAGATCAGGGTGTCGCGGGTGGTCTTCTCCTTGAGGGTCAGCCACCCGCCCTGGGTCGTCTGTTCGGCGGCCATGGCGGAACCCGCCAGGGCCAGCGCCGCGACGGCGCCGAAAGCAAAAACACGCATAGTCGTCTCCTATCCCCGCGCCGGAGGGGAGTCCGGCGCTCTTGATGTCGGGATAGTGAGTTTCTAATCGAAACTAAGTCAAGTGCGCCGTGTCGGGATGGACAGCGTCGGCGTCCCGCACCACGCTCATCGAGCGGATCGCGGGGACGACGTCCTCGACCTTGTCGACGGAGCGCCAGGCCTTGGCGAAGTCGGGCGGCGACAGGCGTTCGCGGATGGTGTGTTCGAACAGCTCGAACAGCGGATCCCAGAAGCCGCGCGGGTTGTAGAAGACGACCGGCTTCTCATGCAATCCCAGTCGCTGCCAGGACAGCAGTTCGACGATCTCCTCCAGGGTGCCGATCCCGCCGGGCAGGACGACGAAGGCGTCGGAGCGCTCGAACATCATCATCTTACGCTCATGCATGGAGCCGACGATCAGGGTCTCGACGGCGTCGAAAGGCTGCTCGCGGCCACGCAGGAAGTCGGGGATGATTCCCAGCACCTTGCCCTTGGCGTCATGCGCGCCGCGCGCCGAGGCGCCCATCAGGCCGACGCCGCCGCCGCCGTAGACGAAACGCATGCCGGCGCGGGCGATCTCGCCGCCGACCTCGTAGGCCGCCTGGAGGAACTCGGGGTCGGCGTCGTTCGACGAGCCGCAATACACGCAGACGGAATCCAGTCGTCCTGGCTGGTTGGGCATCCCAAAGGCTCCGGGAAGAAAAAGGCGCGCTTGCGAGCGCGCCGTCGAATACAGATGTGAGTCTACAATCGGATTTACGACGAAGGGTTTCAAGAGACGTGACGGTTCGGGCGTTGGCGCTGGCGGGTCTGATCCCGCTTCTCGGCCTTGGGGCCTGCGAACGGGTCGCGTCGCGGCAGGAGCCCGGCAAGCCCGCGGCCGGCGGCGAGGCGGGCTATGTCGCGCCGCCGATCGTGCTGGCCGCCCAGCCCTCCAGCAACGGCGTGGTGCTGTCCGGCGCCGCCGCGCCGGACGCCGAGGTGAAGCTGGGCGCGCCGAGCGGCGAAGTGATCAGCGCCAAGGCCGACGGGAAGGGCGCCTGGACCGCCGTCGTGCCGCCGTCCGACGGCGTGCGCTTCTACGGCCTGCTGATGGGCGTCGAGGCGCGCGTGGTGCAGTCGGAGGGCTATCTGGTCCTGACGCCGAACGGCGCGGCTCAGCTGCGCGCCGGCGCCGGCGCCAAGGTGATCGCGCCCGCGTCGCGGCGTCCGCGCATCCTGGCGATCGACTACGACGGCGGCGGCGGAGCCGTGGTGTCCGGAGTCGGCACGCCCAGCGCCCTCGTCGGCCTGCGGGTGGACCGCGCCGCGCGCGGCGAATCGACGGTCGACGTCCAGGGACGCTTCGCCATTCCGTTGCTTCAGCCTTTGGCGATGGGCGTCCATGAGTTCGAGGTCGCGGCGGAGGGCGGCGAGGATGTCGCCGCCGTCGAGGTCAGCCGATCGACGCCCCCGACGGACAGCCCCTACCGGGCGACCCGCTTCCCGTACGGTTGGCGGATCGACTGGAGGACGCCGAGCGGCGGGCTGCAGACGACCTTGCTGCTGGACCAGGGCGGCTGATGCGCGGCTACGCGGTCCGAGACGCCTCGACGGCGGCTGCGGTCGAGGCCAAGGCCAAGCCGGTCACCGCCCTGAGGGATCTGTTCTCGCTGGTCATCCGGTCGCGGGCCCCGGGTCTGCGCTGGCGGTTGACCACGGCGCTGGGCTTGACGCTCGCCGGCAAGATCGCGGGCGTGTTCGCGCCGCTGCTGCTCGGGGCGGCGGTCAATCGGCTGACGGCCGGGCAGGGGGCGGCGGTGCAGGTCAGCGTCAGCTTCGCGGCCCTGGCCGCCGGCTGGGCCCTGATGCGCTTCCTGTCCTCGGCGACGCCCCAGGCGCGTGACGCCATCTTCACGCCGGTCGCCCAGGCCGCCCAAGCCCGGGCGGCGTCGGAGACCTTCGCCCACGCCCTGGCGCTGTCGATCGACTTCCACCAGACCAAACGCACCGGGGCCCTGTCGCGGATCATCGACCGCGGCGCTCGATCGATGGATTTCCTGCTGCGGGCGCTGGTCTTCAACCTGGGCCCAACCGCGATCGAGCTGGTGATCGCCGCGGGCGTCCTGGCCGGCGCCTACGACTGGCGGTTCGCGCTGACGGCGGTGGCGACGGTGATCGTCTACGTCGTGCTGACCTTCATCGTGTCGGACTGGCGGATCGCTCACCGCCGAGCGCTGAACGAGGCCGACGCCGAAGCCGCCGGCCGAGCCGTCGACGCCCTGCTGAACTACGAAACGGTCAAGGCCTTCGGGGCGGAGACCCGCGCCGTCGCCGACTACGGCCGGGCGCTGGAGACCTACAGCGCCGCCCAGGTGAAGGCGACCAACAGCCTGACCCTGCTCAACGTCCTGCAGTCGGCGATCATGAGCCTGGGCCTGGGCGTGATGGCGATCATGGCCGGGTTCGAGGCGGCGGCGGGCCGGATGGGGCCGGGCGACATCACCGCTGCGGTGCTGATCCTGATGAACCTCTACGGACCGTTGAACATCCTCGGCTTCGCCTACCGCGAGATCCGCCAGTCGTTCATCGACATGGAGGCGATGATGGACCTGCGTCGGCAGGCTCCGGACATCGCCCAGGCGCCGGACGCCGTCGACCTGCCTCCGGCGCCGGAGGGACGCGGCGGAGCGGTGGCCTTCGAGGCCGTCTCCTTCCGCCACGGCGCGCGTTCGGAAGGCGTCGCCGACATCAGTTTCGTCGCGCGGCCGGGCGCCACCGTGGCCCTGGTCGGGCCCTCCGGCGCGGGCAAGACCACCCTGGTCCGCCTCGCGCTGCGCATGATCGATCCGCAGGCGGGAAGGATCACGCTCGACGGCGTCGACCTGAAACGGCTGAAGGTCGCCGCGCTGCGCGAGGCGGTGGCGCTGGTGCCGCAGGACGTCGCCCTGTTCAACGACACCCTGGGCGTCAACATCGGCTTCGGCCGGCCCGACGCCACGCCCGAGGAGGTCGCCGCGGCGGCCGAGGCGGCCGAGCTGTCGGCCTTCATCGCCGGCCTGCCCGAGGGGCTGGAGACCCGGGTCGGCGAGCGCGGGTTGAAGCTGTCGGGCGGCGAGCGTCAGCGCGTGGGCCTGGCGCGGGCCCTGCTGGCCGATCCGCGGGTGCTGATCCTGGACGAGGCCACCAGCGCGCTGGACAGCCGCACCGAGGCGGCCATCCAGCAGACCCTGCGCCGAGCGCGGAAGGGGCGGACGACGCTGGTCGTCGCCCACCGCCTGTCGACCATCGCCGACGCGGACGAGATCCTGGTCCTCAAGCGCGGCCGGATCGTCGAGCGCGGCGCCCACGCCGACCTGTTGGCGCAGAACGGCGAGTACGCGGCGCTGTGGAAGCGGCAGACCCGCGGAAAGTAGCGGCCCCTTCTCCGGCGACGGAGAAGGGGCTCCTGATCTACTCCGCCGCCTTCGGCAGGACGATCGGGGTGTCGTCCATGGCGTGCTCGTCGCTGCGTTCGCGCTGGCTCCACGGGCGGCCGCGGACCCAGAGGTAGATGTTCCGGAACCGCCGCGACAGCGTCTTGGGCGCGGCCAGGGCGGACGGGGTCAGGAACAGGGTCAGCAGGGTCGAGAAGCTCAGGCCCCAGACCACCGCGCCGGACAGCTGCACCCACCAGTCGGAGCCGGGCGACTTGTACTCCAGGTGCGCGCCGCGGAAGTTCGGGTGCAGCTGGAACATCAGCGGCAGCAGGCCGATGACGGTCACCACCGTAGTCAGCATCACCGGGCGGAAACGCTGGACGGCGGCGCGCATGGCGGCCTCGTCGGGCGCGTAGCCCTGGCGTCTGAGCTGGTAGAAGGTGTCGACCAGCACGATGTTGTGGCCCACCACCACCCCGGCCAGGGCGACCACGCCGGTCCCCAGCATGATCACCGAGATGTAGGGGAAGGTGCCGCCTAGGTTGACGATCACTCCCAGCAGCACACCTGTGATCGACAGGATCACCGCCGAGAGGGTCACCACGATCCCGTAGAAGCTGTTGAACTGCCACAGCAGGATGATGCCCATCATGAACAGGGTCGCGGCCATGGCGACCATGAAGAACTGGGCCGCCTCGGCGCCTTCCT
>VFQO010005050.1_pt1 | contig 54254 bp, 93 predicted proteins | sample 3512331 | NCBI WGS metagenome assembly VFQO01 (sample SAMN10412371, study PRJNA504923) | tailings metagenome | isolation source: Replicate 3 from Balatoc abandoned mine | place: Philippines: Itogon, Benguet | collected 2017-08-28 | reverse complement strand
CAGCAGCTGCCCGTTGGCCTCCCTGCACCCGGTTTTGCTCCCTTCTTGCTTCCACAACCCGCTTGCAGCAACGTTGCTCGTGCACTGCTCCCAGCAGCCGGTGGTGCTCAACGATGGGGTCACCCGGACACCCGACCTCCGCTGTTGTTGTTTCATTCCAGCATTGCATGCCCACGTTGTGTTGTTTCCAGAGCCAGTCAGCCTGTGGACCAGGCCCAGCCTCTGTAACCCAAGCAAGCAAGCAAGCAAGCAGAGCACAGTTAGTCAAGCATGCATTGCAGGAATGCAAGGAAGGAAGAAAGAAATGAAACAATGATGAATCAAAGGCAATTCACACACTCAGGTTTTGGCTGCCACCCGCCATACCGGCCGCAACGGCAGCACAGCAGGGATGCATCCTAGAGGGTCGACGGCAGCACGCCGCATCCCCAGCCAGGCAGGTTTGGTACAGCTGCTGTGTGGCGCAGCGGGCCAGAGGGCTCTATGCAATGCGTGCTCAGGCTGGTGGGCAGCGGCACAAGCTGCTGCATGATTTTAAAGTGAAAAGTTTGCTTGTGGCCGCTACTGCAGCGCGTAGATGTGTGCGCTCAGGCTGGCGGGCAGCGCCACGCCCTTGAGCTGCTTCTCCGCCTCCTGCGGCAGGGCGGGGCCGAAGGGGAGTGGTTTATTTTGGGGATACAACCCAGCAGGATCAGCAGCCCAGCTAGCCAGCAGTGCAAAAGGCTGACACCAGCGTCCCACAGCAGCTGCTCACCCACGTGCCTTGACAAACGGCCTGACCCCCTGTCTGTCCCAGCCCAGCAGACCAGCACATCCTGCCCGCGATTGCACATCAGCCCACCTTTGCAACCGGCTTCCACTGGGTTTTGCAGCCCAGCAGCCCAGCACGCCGTTGCAACATCAGCCCACCTTTGCAAACGGCTTCCACTGGTTGGCGCAGCTGAAGTTGGAGACCTTCATGCCGGTGGCCAGGCCGCGCAGCAGCTGCGGAGGCAGGATTCCAAACGGAGGCAGGATTCCAGGTAGCAGGTGGTTGCGGGTATTTCAAACCAAGCATCTGCGGCTGCAGATGCAGCTCCATGCGGCCGCATGCAGCGCCACATCCCACTGCACGCCACTTGCCACGTGCCACGCCACGTGCCACGCACCGTGAAGTGGGCTACACGCCACGTGCCACGCCACACACCACGGCCCACTATACGCTTCTAAGCTCAGCAGCAGTTCGCTCACCTGCACCACGTGCAGCACGACGAACAAGCAGCTAAACTAGAACATGCAGCAGTGATCCACTCTGCTCACCTGCACCACGCGCACTGCGCACTGCGCACTGCTGCGCACGAAGAGCATGTGCAGCTATGCGCCACATGCACAGCACTGCATGCCGCACGTGCGGCACGTGTGTGCACACAGCAGCAAGGATTCGCAGTCAGCAAGAACTGGAAGCAATCACCTGCACCACGCGCAGCACGACGAACGTGTCTTTCTATGCACTGGTAGCACAGCGCTAGCAAGTTGCTCACCTGCACCACGCGCAGCACGAAGAACATGCAGCGCTACCTGCAGCACGAGGCTAGCAATTGACAACAAACCGCCCACCTGCACCACGCGCAGCACGAAGAACATGTGTGCGTCTGCATATAAACTGTGTAGTAATTGGCAGAATCGACAACAAACCGCTCACCTGCACCACGCGCAGCACGAAGAACATGTCGGGCGGGAAGGTCTTGATGCCGCACTTCTTGATGGGCGAGTCGGGGCTGAAGGGGTCCACCCTGCGATCAGAAGTTGAAGGGAAACATGCCAGCACTCGGATGCCAGGCGCGCTTTGGCCTCAGAACGGGCAGAGCAAACAAACAAAAGCGGCCTGCACCATGCTATACACAGCTCAACGCCAGCCAAGGTGTGCTTGCTGACAACAGAATCGGCCCCAGAGCACCCTGCACGGACGCAGGCTTGCTCGCACTCACTTGCCGCGCGTGTCAAACATGCCGTATGCAAGCCGCGCCTGCAGGGCGCACAAACAGAGGGGCATCTCAGCAATGCCGGCCCACGCAGCTCCACCCCCGTCCAGTCTGACATATCAGCATGCTGCCACGTGGGCAGCAACCCAGCCCTCCCAACAACACAACCTCAGCGAATCTTCCCACCTTGAGAGCAGGGTCCTCCTTCTCGGTCACCACCCCGATGTGCGCCAGCGCCGCCGCCACCTCCTCCTCCTTGCCTCGGTCCATGGCCAGCACCTGTGGTGGAAACAACTTGCACACATGTGCAGCACCACGGCACCAAGCGGCAGCATCATGAAGCAGCAGCGAACCGGCCACCAGCAGCAGCACCATGTACATGTACAATGTAGCACCATGTAGTGGCAACAAACCAAACGAGCACAACGACATAAAGCGGCGCACCAGCTGCGCAAAGGCGGCGCGGTACGACTCCGACAGCCGCTTGGACTGGCCGTAGTCGATCAGCCCGATCTTGCCGCCTGCACGGCAACATGGGATCCCGTTTGACCGCGGGTCCACAGCGGTGGGGCACAACAGCGTGCAGCACTGCCGCCTGCAGCTCAGTTAGCATTGGCATGAGCAGCGTGACCCTCGGCACAGCAGGCACAGAAGTGTAGGGACCATACAGTACAGAGACCCCAGCGCAGCACAGCACAGCACACAGCACAGTGCAGCGCACCCTTCATGACCAAGATGTTGCCGGGGTGGCCGTCCGCCTGCAGCAGCGAAACAGAGTTACTATTGGTTGGGTCCTCCGGCAGCCATAAAAAACCCCCAAAATGCTGGCCCAAGCTGCAGGCTGGGAGACGCAAGCCAGGGGCTAGCCAGGGGCTGTGGCTGCCGCGGCACCCAGCAGCAGCAGCGCGCCCTGCCCATCACACCTGACAGAGCCCACCCAGCAGCAGCATGTGGCCCCAACAAACTTGCAGCCAACTGGTCAGGCTCAAAAATTGACTGAATATCGCCGCACCTGGAACAGGCCGTCCAGCAAAAGCAGCATGCAGTGCCCCCATGACTGCAGCCAACTGGCCACGCTTGATAATCATTCTTCCACCAAGCGAATACAGCCGCACCTGGAACAGGCCGTCCAGCAGCAGCATGCGGCCGTAGGCCTCCGACACGCGAGACAGGATGCGGCGGGCGGCCATGCGCTTGGTTGCTTCCGACAGGCTGCAAAGTATGGGGAGCAGCAGCTTCTGCCAGTCAGAACGTGTAAGAAAGCAGGTCTGCTAGTGCGCAGGATGCGGCGGGCGGCCATGCGCTTGGTTGATTCCGACAGGCTGCAATAAGCCGGGGGCACCGGTTTGTGAGAGCAACACGCGCAGCCACCCAGGACTCGTTCCATCTGCATGTGCAAGAGCTCCAGCGGCAGGCACCCCCTCCAGTCAGATGCGCCCCGGCGTGCACCAGTTCACAGCCCTCTGACCACCGACCCCCTCACTTTTGGGTGTGCCGCTCCAGCCGCGTGATGGGCACGCCCTCCAGGAAGTTCATCACCAGCAGCCGGTCGGTCACTAGCGAGGGCACCGAGCGCGGCACCTCGATCCGATGGTTCAGTTTCTGTAGGGAAGGTGCACGGCAGGCATTGGCCCCAGCTGTGCTCAAGAATGACAGGCATGCACACAGCCAGTCCATGCCAGCATCGAGAAAGGCCACCATGTGGCACAGTTGTGCAGAATGCACTGACTGCATCCTGGCAGCAAGTTGGGCACACCTCAAACTGGCGGGCCACCGCGTCCATGATGCGCGCCTCCCGACGGAAGTCAAACTCCAGCTTGATCTGCAAACAAACGATGCAGGTTGGGAGTGTGCCAAGCCGCCAACACAGAGACACCCGTCACTTGTTGCCATACGTTCGTGCCAGACGGCAAGAAACAGCGGCATCCTTGCAAGCCCACCTGCGCCGCCAGCTCATCCACCGCCGACACCAGGTCGAACTTGATCTCGGTCTGTTGGGGAGAGAGACACAAAAATGGCCGACTGAGCAAGTCTGCACCCAATGCCTGCCCTCGATAGGCGTTGCCTTGAGGCGGGCCCGCCACCAGCAAAACAGTGCCAACATCAGCTCCAACGGTACAACACCTCAGTTTCGGCACACTGGACGGCACCAGAAGCAGCGGTTCGCCCGCACCTTTGACAGGAAAGCGGCCGCCAGGCGGATGTTGGAGAGGTCCAGCGCCATGGTGGGCAGCGCGTCGGGGTACTGCACCTGCAATCCAGTGCAGGGCAAGCCAGGCAAGCACGCGGTGAGTGCGTCCCTGGGCGCCTGCTCTTCACGCCAATGCTCAGCATGCCAAGCAAGCAGTACAGCTGAGAACAGCAGGAACCCAACCAGCTTGGGACTTGCCTTGACTGCCACCACGCCGCCCTTGGGCGCCTGCTCACACGCCAGCTGCATGTCCACGGGCGGCCTGCATGGTATATGCATATGCAGCAGATGGAAGCGCGGTGCTTTTGTGCAAGAGCAGCACACACTTCTGTTGTGGCACTGCACACATGTGCAGGCCCTATGGCTGTTGTCAGTTGATATTGCATGTCTCTGGCCCGGTACCCGTCACGAAGCATTTCACACAACAAAGCGTGTGCCAACCCCAAACGCAGCAGTGCCACCTCACCGCCCCGAGGGCGCAATGGCGTCACAAATGTGCCAACCTTATTGCTACAATGCAGCATTAGTGGCTCACCGTCCCGAGGGTGCAATGGTGTCTTCTGCTCGGTAGCCTCCTCGCAGCAGGTCCCACACGGGCCGCAGGAAGGGGCGGCTGCGCCGCTGTCGCCCGGGGCAGCGCAGCTTGGCCTTGTGCACCTGGGGCAGGTTTGGATGGGGCAGGAAATTGATGGGATGATTGGGCTCTTAATGGGAAGGGGTACGGCGCTGCCGGCCAGTGCAGCTTCGCTTGGTGAACCTGGCAGGAGGAGGAGAGCAGTCTAATGCTTGCGGGTACGCCACGTGATCATCTCAGGGCGGGGCTTGTGTGCATGCTCAGCCGCAAGCAGGGGTGCCGGCTGCCACCGGCACCTGCACTCCCTAACGGATCAAAGCTTGGGGAAACAAGCACCTCGCTAATGGACGCTCTGCCCAGCGGCATCTCCAGGCCAATCCACTCAAACACCGCAGGCACTAAGCACCAAAAGGCTGCACAAACCCACACCTGGCTAATGGACGCGCTGCCCAGCGGCGTCTCCAAGTCAATCCACTCAAACACCGCCTCAATCGGCGCGCCCAGCTCCCGCTGGATCACTTCTCGTGCCTGCTCTGCCGGCATGGGAGGCACCTGCGCAGAACCAAATGGGCGTGTGAAAAGGAGCAGGGCATGAGCAGCCTGAAGTGGCGCGTGAGTACCCAGCGCCCGCTCTATGACCTCCCGAGCTTGATCCGCCGGCATGGGCGGCACCTGCGGGGGTAACAACACTTGGCAGCCATCTCTTGCAAGTCCTGCCCTGCTACCAAGGTATCTTTAGGATGAGGGCGGTTAAGTCACGCAGCAAAACCAAGCCAACTGTGGCCTCGCCTGGTCGTGCAGCAGCGACAGCTTGCGGCAGATCTGCTCAGGAACAAAGTCGCCGCGGGCGCCGATGAACTGGCCCGTCTGCAGCAGGGGAGATTGTACAAGGGGGCAGCGGGCGGGCAGTTGGCGCAGCAGGCCCTGGCAGACCTCTCCGCAGAGTTTGCGGCTGCGGTCAGGGGCTTTGCAACAACCTAGCAAGCGCTCACTTTGAGGTAGAATCCCCGCAGGTCGACGCACGGCTCAGCACAACAAACCACACAGGAGCAGCAGAGGCATGCACTCGCGACAAGCAGTCGAGCGCAAGCTCACTTTGAGGTAGAAACCTCGCAGGTCGACGCACAGCTTGTACATCTGCTCAGCCGCCTTGCGGTGCTGCGGCGGGCAGACCTTTGGGGACACAACTCGAGGCAGCGTGGAACAGACGCAGGCAGGATGGAGCAAGGGCGGCCCGCTAGGTGTGCACCTCTTGGAGAGCAAGACAGCAGCTGACCAGATACGCAGCAAACCGCCTGTCACCTGCACCATAGGAGCCGCGGGCGTGCAGCACAGCAACGAGCTGTCCGCCCAAGCCCCAGCGTCCCCACCTGCGCCGCCCAGTGCTCATTAACGAGGCAATGTTCAATCATTCAGAGACCCCATTCAGAGACCCATCACCAGCACCTGCGCCGCCCAGTGCTCGTTCTTCAGCCGGTCCTCGCTCCACCCTGCCGCCTGCAGCAGCAGCGCATGCACCTGCGAGCCAGCAAGCCAGCCAATCCAGAGTCGGATGCTGCGTGGAGCGGCATGCGATGCTGCCTCACACACAGGATGCACAGTGAGGCTGTGCCAGCCCGGAAACCAGCCGCCGCCATGCACCCACCGCCCATGGCACCATCGACATGTAGCAACCTCTCGGCTCTGCTTATCAGGTACACACGCCCACCTGGCAGGCCTTGTAGCCGGCGTAGATGGTCAGCGTTCGGGACCAGAAGTCGGCTGTGCGGGCCACATTCTCAAGCGGGCCCAAGCGCTTGTCCTGCTGCAGCGGCGCCGTGGGCGGCGGCGGCAGCGGCGGGTCGGTGGCCTGATATTGGATCTCCTGGGCCGCCATGGCCGCTGCCTTCTTATGGCTGTACCGCTGACCGCCTACAGGCCTTCACAAGCAAGAGGGTTGGCAGCTCGGATTGTCCTGCAGCAAAGGCGGCAGCGGCGGAAAAGAGGCGGTGGGCAGGCGGCGGTGACGGCGCATGCCGCCTGCAGCGCCGCCGGCGCTCCACATTGCTCCGCAAGGCAGCCCTCCCTGCATTGCGGCCAGGCAGCGGCGCCCTGGTGGCAGCCCGAGCGGCGCGCCTGCCGGAAGCCGAGCCTAGCGCGGTTCACGGGGCTTGTAGCTGGTGAATGACTGTGTGCAGCTATGTGTATCGTGGTACTGCGGCGATGCGATGGTTAGCTGCGCCTCATCTGCGCCGCAGCCTGCTGGCGTCCACCGCAGCGCATCCGCCGCCCTCACCGGCCTCGCCTCCCATGTCTGATTGCCATTTATAGCACTGTTTCAAGCTGTATTGGACGGTGTTTCGAGAATCTTCAAGCCAACATGAGCATCGTTGCAGCATTGCAAGCACACTCCAGCATTCACTCTGCTGCCGCCTCCGCCGCCGCCTCCGTCGCCGCCGCCTCATCGCCACCCTCCTCCTCCTCCTCGTCGGCTGCTGCTGCCGCTGCCAGGTTGGGCACCACGCTCTCATAGTGCTCTCCCAGGCCGTAGGCATGCCGCAGGTAGCACAGCCGCAGCGTGCGCCCGGTGCCTGCAGGTAGCGAGGATGCAGGGTGCAGGCGGGCGATGATGAGGGCATGCTGTTCGTGCCAGGTGATGCAGGGGGCCAAGGAGGGTGAAAATCTTTTAGCTGAGTGGAACAAGTAAAGCAAAGGGAGGCTGAGAGGCAGGTAACCCCGTGCAGCAGTCTCATCCCCGACCCACCCAGCATCCCCCAGGCTGACTTTGCTGGCTGTCTGGCCAGACTGACAATCAGCAACAAGCCAGCATACTAGCAATCAGCAAGCCTCCCTCAACGATGGCTCACCCTTGAACTCCTCCCCCAGCTCCAGCACCGGCAGCCCCACAGAGAAGACCTGGATGTGGCACTGCAGCGCCTGCGCCAGCGCCTGCGAATAAATGCAGGCAGGATCGAAAGGTCGAAAGGAAGACCGGTTTGGAGAGAAGACCTGGATGTGGCAGCGCCTGCGCCAGCGCCTGCAAGCGAGCAGAACACGCGGAAACACGAAAGCAGGGTCGTCAGCTCTAGCTGGCCACATCTTGCTGTAATGCAGTCCTGCGTTGCTCCTGCAGCCATGCAAGGTATGAATCTACACACACCTGCAGCTCCACCTGGCCGCCCCAGGCTGCCGTGCCCTCCAGCTCAGCGCAGTACGCCTCGAATGCATCGTCACCGCCCGCACTGGCTGCTAGGTCCTCCTGCGACCAGAGGACAGCTTGCAGATTCAATTGTGGCCTTGCCAACTGGAGCCTCTGCGTATGCCTCGAATGCATGATGTCCACCCGCGCTAGCCGCCAGGTCCTCCTGCAAGCAGTATATGCCGGTCGCAACAACAACTTAGCTCAATTAGGCACAAGTGCACGCCGTGTGATGAAGCAGGCATGCAACAAATGATGCAAGAACACGCCGGTACCAGCCGGACACAGCGCAGCACAGCACAGCACAGCACGGCTTGCCTCCAGCACGAAGGGCTTGAAGTGGTCGGCGTGCGCCCGCATGTAGGCGGCCGCCCGCTGGCGCAGCAGCAGGAAGTTCAGCTCGTCCTCTGCAGCAGTTGATTTAGTGTAGCAAGTTGGATTGTTCGCAGAGTTGCTATGAAGCAGCAGCAGCAGCAGCCTCAGCACGAGCAGCCACAGCGGCGGCAGCAGCAGGACCTTCAGCTCGTCCTCTGCACACAACACGACGGTTTATCAACCTTTAGCGTTCTGGCTGGCCACAGGGCGTCGAGCAGCAGCCAGCAGCAGCAACAACAGCGGCGGCAGCAGCACTCACACCGTGCTGAGAAAGCGTGCATGAGCGGTAAGGCATTGCAGCTGCAGAAGATCAGCAACAAACGGTGGTCGTCTCACCCTCGTCCTCGCCGGCACCTGCCGGCGGCGGTGCCACGCCCTCCGGCAGCCGCTGCAGCTGGTCCTCTGCAGTGGAATCAAAATTAACGCAGGCGGCTGTGGGCAGGAGATGGTCAGAGCACAGGTGTGGAGCAGGTGTGCAGCAGGTGTGGAGCAGTGTGGAGAGGGGCCTGTAACCGCGGCAGCTGGCGGACGCACCCACAGTGCACCACAAACCGCTGGTAGCCATACCGCATGAATAGCTGCTGGGACCCGCACCACCCACCCCACCCACCGACCAACCGTTCACCCACCCGGGAGGGAGCGGTCAGGCGGGATGGGGCAACGCAGCCAAATTGCACCAGCAAACAACCGAACCCAGTTGGTGGCACACTCACCCAGGGAGCGGTAGAGGCCATCGGGGGGGATGGGGCGGACGCAACCAGAGTGCACCAGCAAACAACTGAACCCAGCTGGCGGCACACTCACCGAGGAGCGGTAGAGGCAGTGGCTGTCGGGCGGTATGGGGCGGACCCAACCAAATTTAACAACTGAAATCAACCACCCAAAACTAAACCCACCTAGGGAGCGGTACAGGCAGTGGCCATCAGGCGGGATGGGGCGGATGCCCAGCCCCAGCGGGCGCAGAAGCGCCTGCAGCTCCCGCTCCTCAATCACCCGGTCTGCTTGGAAGTTAGGGATGGGGATAACAGCAGAGTGATGCGACACATAGTTGTCTGTCCCTGCAGGCAACCTGCGGCAACGTCAGGAATGCAGTGCGGGCGGGAAGCCCACCTGTATCCCCCAGCGCCTCCAGCTCCGCAGCGATGCGCGCCTCCCGCTCCGCCTCCTCCCGCTGCCGCTGCTCGCGCCGCTTCTGCCCCTTGCTCTGCTTCTGCAGTGGGAGCGGACCAGGGTCTGATTTGGTCGCAGACCTGAGAAACCAGCTCTGCCCTGACGCTTGGCAGCAGTTTGCGTCTCTGCATCATCAGCAGCGCTGTACAGCCGCGCAGCAGTCTGCTGGCTGCCCATGCCACCCTAAACGGCAGCATGGTCAAAAGCGGCGGCAGCAGCAGCAGCAGCAGCAGCAGCAGCAGCAGCAGCAGCAGCAGCAGCAGCAGGGCAGGACGGGGGGCCTGCAGCCCAACCGCGAACGCTGAGCCTGCTCATGCAGCCGAACAGCTGCCCTGCTGCCCTGCTGCCCAGCCGGCCCGCCCTGCCCTGCTCACCTTGTGCTGCCCGCCCTCCTGCCCATCCTCCTTCCCGCCCTCTCCGAGGTGCACGGCATAGAGCGAGTCTGCGACCGCCACCGCCTCGGCAGCGGTGCGCTCCTTAGTGCCTTCAAGCGAGGCCAGCTCTGCTGCGTGCCTGTTGAGCGCACAGAGGGATGGAGTGGTGTTCATTTGGAATGTGCGGCGGGATCGCAGCGTGGTTCCACGCTGCTCGCTGCTGCATCCCGCACATGCAGTCAGCTTGCCGACAAGGCAAGCACAAAGCCTGGTCCATCAACAACCAAACTGGCCACAAACAAGCTCAGCTGCTCACCGGGCCGCCATCTCCGCCTCCAGCCGCGCCGCCTCATCCTTGCCCTTCTTGCCCAGCTTCTTCACCTTGTCCTTCAGCGCCTTCTGCTCCTGCAGGCCGGCAGTTGGCAGCGGGGTGGAGCGCTCTGGATGTGTGTCTGTGGGCAGCCGGGCGGCGAGCGTCAAGCAGAGCGGCGGCGGCGGCGGCGGCGCACCCGCTTGTGGCGCTGCAGCATCTTGCCGCGCGTCTCGGCGCCGCCCTCGCCATCCTCGCCGCTGTCGTCGCCATCAGAGGACTCGGCGGGCTCCGGATCCTTCAGAAAGGCTGCCGCCTTGGAGGGGGCGGGCGCTGGGGCGGGCTCCGGGGCCTTGGGCGCCTCTGGCTGCTGCTCCTCCTCCTCGATGTCCGGTTTCGGCCCTCGCGCCGCCTTCATAAAGCCCGACCGCCCGCCTCCGCCCTTGCGCGGCCCCATCGCTGCCCTGCTGCTTGATGCAAGCTTGTAGAAGAAAGATGAAGCAGATCGCAATGCGCCGGCTGCTTGAGGTTGATCATGGGAGTGGCCGCCGCCAGGCGGACGGCCGCGGCGGAGCAGGCGTCGGCTACAGCCATCCTGTGGGCTGATGTTAGGTGTAGAACCAGTGCAGGTACCACTTCCATATAATGGTGGTTCAGCAAAGACACTGCTCCCTTCACAAGCCAGTGTCGGTGCCGCTGCGCGACTGGCCGGAGGTGTTGCCAGAGCGGCGTTTGGCCTGTTCAGAGGACCGCATAGATTGCCCAGCAAGCATCAGTGTGTTTGTATGGTGTGCAGGACTCATTGTTCGCTCCCGCAGCATGTGCAATTGTCCCTCGCAGTGCGCCATTCCGCTGCCGCATTCGCCTGCCGTCCGGCTGGCGGCGGTGGCAGCGGCGGTGCCCATCATGCGCCGGGCGCCTTGCGCTTGCACATTTCACGCTTGACCGCGCCCTACACGACGTCCTACAGGCGTGCGACGCCCGTGAACAAGCCGCTTCCAGAGCTCGTGCCTTCCCACAGCTCCAGCGCACAGCAGGCCGGCTTCACACCGACCAGCAGCCTCGCAAGAGCGCACTGCGAGCAGCCGCCGGTCTCCCGATTGCCCCAGCAGTCGAGCAGCCAGCACAGGTGCGTCCACACACAGCCATCGGGCGCTGCGAGTGCTGTCACAGCTGTCGGCGAACCCGCCAGTGGCATAGGCAGCTGCGCCCTGCTGCCGCGCTCGCCCGCTGCCCTCCCGCCCGCCCTCAGCTGCCGCCGCCGCTCTTCACACGCCCACCCCGCCTGCAGCTAGCGACCGGCACACAACCAACCACCATGGGCAGCAAGGACCTGGACGATGAGTTTGCCCGGTTTCAGGCGGAGCTGTTTGAGGCGGAGATTGCAGCCAAGCAGGAGGTGGCGGCGGAGGCGGTGCGTTTTTGGCTGGTTTTGTGTTCGCCGCCGTCTGGTTTGCGTTGCAGCTGCTGGCATAAAGTGCAGCTGGCGCAAAGTGCAGCTTGTTCTGTTCATACCAGTGCTGGTGTGCATCCCGGACTGAGCCCGATTACTCTTGCATGTGCTCTGTCTGATGCCATCTGGGATGTGTTCCATCGTATGCTGCCCACCCTAGCGCCGGCACCGGCGTGTGTTGCTCGCGTGCTTGACCGACTGCCCGGCTGCCCACCTGGCCACAACTGCAGCATGCTGATTCAGCCAAGCCACCTGCCGCCAACTGCTCTGCAGGCACCGTGGGCAGGCGGCTCCGCTCCACCCGCAGCCCAGCAGCAGCAGCAGCAGCCGGCGCCGCTAGCTCCGCCGCTGGCGCCGCCACCTGGGGGCCCCCGCCCGCAGCAGCCGCCGGCCGGGCAGCTGCCACCGCCGCTGGCGCCGCCACCCAGCCGGCCGCCTGGCCAGCTGCCGCCCCCTCCCAGCGGACCGCCAGGGCAGCTGGCGCCGCCGCCGCGTGGTCCGCCCATGCAGCTGCCTCCGCCGCCCAGCGGCCCGCCTGGGCAGCTGCCCCCGCCGCCCCGCGGGCCCTCGGTGCAGCTGCCGCCGCCGCCAGTGCTGCCGCCCGGTGCTGGCCCGCCGGGGCAGCTGCCGCCCCCGCTGCGGCCGCCTCCGGGCGGCCCGCCGCAGCTGGCGCCGCCGCCGCTGGCAGCACCTCCCAGGCCTGCCGGCGTGATTGCGGCTGCTCCACAGCCAGCTGCAGAGCCAGCAGAAGAGGATGACGTTGAGCTTGTGCCAGTGCTGACGCGGCCGCCGCCCGGCGCGCCACCCGGCGGCATGCCTCCGCTGGGCATGCCCCCACCGCCACGGCCGTTTGGCATGCCTGGCGGCCCCCCAGGCGGCATGCCCCCGCCCTTCTTCCCAGGCGGGCCTCCCGGCGTGCCCACCGCTGCGCGGCCCCTGGGAGTGCCCACAGCAGCCGCTGCCGCCCCCCTGGGGCCCACCGGCAAGAAAGTGGGCATCGTGCGAGAGGCGGCGGGGCAGCGGTGGGTGGACCCAACTCTGCTGGAATGGCCGGAGAACGACTTCCGCATCTTTGTGGGCAACCTGGGCAACGAGGTGCACTGCACACGCTGTGGTCACGCTGGGGGCATGCTGCGGGTCTCGCCATGCGTGCAGTGGAGCTGGGCAGCTGCATTGCGAGCAGGCTGGGCAGGCCAGGGTTGCCGTGTGCTGTGTGCGCTTTGTGTGCTGTGCCAAGGTCATGCCGTGCCCTGTGCTCCGCCATGCGCGTACCTGCTGCGCCTGTTACGATTGTTTGATAATTTATTATGTCTCAACAATGCAGGTGACCGATGCTGTGCTGGCGGCGGCCTTCAGCAGGTTTCCCACCTTCCAAAAAGCCAAGGCAAGTCCGGTGTGATTCCTTGGCGTGCACGCATGCTGCCATGCAGCCCATCATCCCGCCAATTGTAAATGGTTGAGGGTGCAGTGGCCGGCCGGCGCAGCTGCCCTGTGCTGCGCACAGGTCATGAGTACATGCACGAGCACAAGCTCACGTTGAGAAACATACGTGCACATCTATGCAGGTCATCCGCTACTCCCACAACGGCAAGTCCAAGGGCTACGGATTTGTGTCGTTTGGCGACCAAATTGAGGGCGTGCGCGTGATCAAGGAAATGACCGGCAAATACGTGGGTGAGTCGGCTGCTGGCGGGCCAAATGAGCGTGGTTTTGGCGTGTTGCACCAGGGATTCAGTCCTGCCCAGCCTTTGCCGCCCTTGTTCAGCCTGTGTTGCGCTTTGCAGCCTGCCCACCCTTCCACTCTTGTTCCTGGCCGATGCTGCGCACAGCCGTCCCACGCACTGCGAACATGCATTGACCTCCCTGTTACTCTGGCCCCGCCCTGCAGGCAACCGCCCCGTGCAGCTGCGCAAGAGCCAGGCAGAGGAGCGGACAGTCACGGACAAGAAGGGCCAGGTGGGCACAGCGGTTTGTTCAGGTTGTGCTTATCGCAGTAGAAAGAGCCAGGGGAGGAGCGGACAGTGACCTATAAGAAGGGCCAGGTGCGCAAGGCACTTGGTTGCCTTGGCGGCGATGCCTCTGCCGGCAGTGACGGTGCTGCCACTGCGGCTGCTGGTGCTGCTGTGCTGCTGCTTGCAGGTGCCACGCCCCGACCCTCCATTCCACCTCGCTGCACCCGGCCGCTGACACGCCATTCCTGTTGCTTGCACGCCCGCATGCGGGAGATCAAGGTGCCAATTGTTGCTATCAGTGTATCGCAGCCGCTTGACTCTCTGCTACACCACGCCAAACGCAACTCCTGTTCGCAGGCCCGCATGCGGGAGATCAAGGAGCCGAAAGCCAAGAAGCAGCGCGCCGAGGCGCCCGGCCGCCGCGACCTCTCCCACGGCTGGCACGGCCGGCGGTGATTTGCAGCTCCAGCTTGTGCTGCAGGCTGCAGTGACGGCAGGCAACGTTGACGGCCGGCGGCCACAGCTGCTTGGCGCAGTGCTATGCTGGCTGTTGCTTCGTGACTTATGTTGTGGCTGTAAGCTCCCAGGCGACACATGGATGAGGGCAGGGTTTGCGGCTGCCGGCGCACCAAGAGGGGCCGCAGTGAGATGAGAGCGGCTGGTTGCCTGGTGTGCAGCTGTGTATGTGTTGCATGCTCTCGAGGTGAGGCGGCGCTTGGCTTGTACTGCCTGGGACGTGGCCCACACCCTCGGCTTTCTCGGCCACAACCCGCTCTCTCAGTACCAGGACCTTATCGACAGGTTCACACAAAACAGCGCCATTGCACCGATAGTGATGGCACCAGGATGGCACCCACACCAGACGGGGCAGAAGAAATCAAACCGGCTGACAAACAAACAAAATGAGTGGGAAGGGAGCGCAGTTCTGACGTGTCCATTGGCAGGGCGGAGGAAGCAGCGCAAAGACAGTTGCCCGGCCAGGCGGGCTGTGCGGGGGCAGCAGGACAGCATGCGGGAAGGCATGCAAATATGGGCATCCGTTTGGAGCGTGCAGATGGGGTGGAGTGGAGCAAGGGGATTTGTGCATGGAATGAAGGGGGGTCAAGGCTAGTGGTTGGGCGTAGGTTGCGCCACCGCATGTGCTGCTGCACGGGAGGCCGATGCCATGCAGGCGAGGCACTTGGAAAGAGCGGCTTTCAGCTCAGCACCTAAGTAAAAGAACTAGTATGCGGCACCGACGGCGTCGGTGCATGCGCATGCGTGCGTGTGTGTACGGATGGTTGCGGGCAAGGAACAATGGCAGTGTACGTGTGGACAGCTAGGCAAGAGGCAAGGAGAGAGGGGGCAAGACGCTCGCAAGAGGAAGGACGGGGCTATGGGAGGGCTGAAGAGCAAGGGTCAAGGGTGCACTCTTTGGTGTAGTAGAGAGGGCGGCACTGCTGGGATGCACAATGGCACCAGTGCAAGGGTATACAGCGAGTGGGGTGGGGGGGTGCCTGCTGTCGGCGAGCCGAGGCGGCTGGCCCCATTGGCATGCACAGGCAGTGCGCTAAGCTGCTGGGGTGGCATGAAGACATGGAATGAAGGGTCAGCGACAGGCAGGGCTGCACGCTGGTCAATTGGCAAAAAACAGGGGCGCCTCCGCGTGCCAAGCACAGGCCAGAGGCCCCATACTTTAAAGCCTAGACATGGCAATCACACACAAACAAGTTGGCGGGCGTTCGTTGGGGCTGCGCCGCGGGGCGCGCCGCATGGGGCCATGCGCAGTTTTTTGCGTGCCAGCTGCAGCAGCCAGGCAGTTTTGCAGGCTGAGCCGAGGCGGGCTTAGGTGTCGGCCGCAGCGTCAGAGGCGGGCTGCTGCATGGGCACATCAGCCTGGTCTGCTGAGGCTGGGGGCATGGGTTCAGACAGATTGGAGGCGGAGTTGCCGCCGGAGGCTACCAGGCGGGATGAGGCTGCCGCTGAGGGCGCGCCGGCAGCTGCCGCGGCGGCTGCAGCAGGACCGCCGTCCGGCGACTGCTCCTGCTGCATCGGCTGCTGCTGCGGCTGGGCCGGCTGCTGCTGCGGCTGCTGGGCGGGCTGCTGCGGCTCCAGCTCAGGCAGCAGAGACAGCGTGGGCAGTGGGGGCAGCGTGGTGTCGTTTTTGAGCGCCTCTGCAGCCGCCGCCTCTGCCGCCACACCCAGCATGGCCTGCAGGGCGGGCGGCAGCGTCGTCACGGGCGGCAGCCCCGCGCCGCCGGACAGAGGCAGGCTGGGCAGCACGGGCAGCTGCCCCAGGTCGGGCAGCGGGGCCTGAGGGGCGGAGCGCAGGATGCGCACATGCAGCACGCTGCGGTCCTGCGTCCAGCGCTCCAGGACCATGGTGTCGCCTGCGGGGCGGCCAGGGCGGCGGCGGGAGCAAGAATTAATCTCAGATATGGTACGCTTGACGCCATGTGCCAGAGACTCAGGGTGCAGAGTCCAACAAAGTGCTGGGCAGGTATGCCGGCGGCAAAGCAGTGTGCGAACAGCAGCTCACCGACGGCAGCGTTGTTAGCGCGGCACATGTAGCGCCAGCCGGCGCCCAGCCGCAGGTGGCGCTGCCCCGCAGACATGAAGCCCTCGTACTGCAAGCGGTGAGTGGATGGAGGGAGCGGAAGTGAGCAGCCGTGTAAAGCGTATTGACGATCCACACTTGCGGAGGCTGAAATGGGTAGATCAGAGCTGCCCAGCACACCAGCGCACCAACACCCGAAAAGTATAACCCACAGCCTAAGCTTTGCCAACTCCCAACAGCCCAGGCATGTTGTTTCACACCTGCACCGGCCAGGCGCGGTCCTGCTCATCCACCACCACAATGCTGTGCTTGAACAGGGTGACCGACGCGCCGGTGCCCTGCCGCGCCGGCTCCTGCGGGGGTTGAGGAGGGAGGCACAGGCAGGGTGCTGGTTAGTCGAGAGACTTGAGCTCCACAAGGTGCCTGACACTTGGGGTGCCCCTGAGGCAGGCGGCGTCCCAGATATGGGTGTGTTCAGGTTCGCAGGACCCCCTAAGCCACCCTGCACACCCTCCCTGCTGCCCAGCAAGCGTGCCTTGGCCTGCAGCGAGTCCTCGACATCGGGCAGCAGGTCGTGTGCCATGCTCTGGTTGACGTGCAGGCGGCTCATGTAGGTGGCGTTGGTGAGCAGCCGATCCACAGCCGCCTGCGGGTGCCCCAGGCTGGCCGCCAGCACGGAGCGGTGCAGCTGGGAGGGCGCCTGCCGCGGGATGGCCTGCTCGCGCGCCGCCAGCGGGCGCAGCGCAGCAGACGCGGCGGCGGCGGCGGCCGCCGCCGCTGCCGCGGCGCGCGGCGAGCCCGGCCCGCCCTGCAGCAGCGGCACCAGGGGCGCGGGCTGGCCGCTGGAGCCCGTGCCGGCGGGCACGGCGCCTGCCGCCACACCGCTGCTGCTGCTGCGCCGGCCCTCGTTGCTGCGGCGGGGCGGGTCGCTGAGGGGGCGGGCCGCCTCAAAGGGCGAGCGCTGGCCGTGAGGCGGCACTGCAGGGTCCACACAGACACGCTTGAGAGGCGGCTCGTCACCCTGCAATGAGCACAGGGGCAGCCAGGTAGGGGCAGCACGCGGGGTGAGAGGGCAGTGGGGGAGTGCAAGCCAGGCCAGCTGGGCAGGGCAGGGTAGGGAAGGGCAAGGGGCATAGGCAGGCGTGGGGCACTGCCTTCTTCCCCCTCCAGCCTGCCCCAAGCCCCAAGCCCCTAGCAACAAGAAACTTCTTTGCGGAACATCTTTGCGCAACTTGCCTGGATAGCGGGTGCGCTGTGGGGCAACCGCCCGCCCAGGCCCGGCTGCAGCCTGCCCGCATCGCTGCCCTGCCCCGCCGCGGCCGGCCGCATCGCCTGCGGCCGCAGCAGGCCGTGCTGCCCATCCTGGCTCAGCGGCGACGGCAGCGACCACTGCCGTGTCGCCTGAATTGACTGGCCGAGGGCGGCTGCCAGCAGAGCGTCTGCGCTGGCGCTGCCGGTGCTGCTGCGGATCGTGTCAGGGCCAAGGTCCAGAAAGTTGCTGCCGCCGCCCGGGGGCAGGCTGCTCTGCTGCAGCAGCGCCGCCAGCAGCGCCGCCTGCTGCGCCTGCGCCTCCTGCGCCTGCTGCTGCTGCTGGGCCTGCGCCTGCTGCTGCGCGGCAGCTGCAGCGGCCGAGCGCTCCATGGCACCCAGGCCGCCGGGCGCCACACACTTGAGCAGCGTTTCAGACAGGGCTGCCCCCATCTGTTTGAGTGCCATGCAGGAGGGGTGGCGCTGCAGGTGCGTGATGATGACTTGGGCGATGGATTTGGCCAGCTCCAGCTGTCGCCCACGGGCCGCAGGATCCTCTGCTTCGCCTGCCGCCGCCGCCACCGCCGCCGCCGCTGCTGACGCATACTCGCGAGAGCTGTCCCGGCTCATTGCGTCCAGGGAGCTGGGCAGCAGGGCGTCTGCCTCAGCTGCGCGCTGAGTCAGCAGCGAGGCCAGGGCGGCGGTCAGAGACGACACTTGGCCCGCCTCCCCGCTGGCGCCTGTTGTGGAACGAGGCGCCTCTCCGCCGCTGGTGGCCGCTGCAGCTGCCTCGGCTGCCGCTGCCTCTGCAGAGCCGCCGTTCTTGGGCGCGCCGCCGTTGGCAACAGCGTCGAATGGGCCGCGCCAGGAGTTGAGTGGTTGGGCAGCGGCAGGCGCGGGAACTGGGCTGCCGCTGGGGGCGGCGACAGGTGCGGCGCCGCCGCCCTGCGCCATGCCGTGCTGCTGCACCAGCAGCCAGGCCAGCCTCTCAATAGCTTCCATGGCTCGCTATTCTGCAGCCGGGGAGGGCAGGGGGGGCCTGTTGGGCGCCCCAGCGCAACGTGAAACTGCCATCTGAGCGGCGGCTGTGCGGGTCGGGAACCCCGCGGGGACACACTGCAGTGAGCCGCCGCCCGCCTGCTGTCAGGGCGCGCTCACCTCTGCCTAGTAGGGCTCAGACCCGGCTGGGAGGCCTGGCCGGCCCGCTGCAGGGGACGCCGGCCGGGGGCTGCGTGTAGCAGGGAGGTGCTGCTTGCTTGAGGCAGCCGCTGGAGGCTAGCAGACGACAATGCAGGTTTCAGGGATGCCGCAGCAGCCTCCGCCAGCCCGCCGCTGGGGCAGCCGCGAGCACCACAGGGCAGCCCCCCTGCCCCTGCTTGCAAGCACCTGCTGCCGCACCACTGGTAGCTTGCAAATGCTCACTTGATCGCGGGAAAGGCGCGGCAGCGCCTGGCTGGCTCGCCTGGAGGCGCGGGGCGGCCTTTAAGCACACGCGCCGTAGCAAGCGCTAGTAAGGCCTGTAAATGCTTGGAAATGTGCAGCTGCACACCGCAGAGCGAGTTGCCGCGAGCAAAGCGCCTGCAAAGCGGCCTACAAGCCCGCACACAGTACTTGGAGGTGCCCCACCATGCAGCAAAGGGTCCATTTGTGGGGGCGAACAGATGTTTAGTAGCTTGCCTGGCTTTGCTGCCTGGATGCACGCCCTGATAAAGTTGACTGCCTCTCTGGATGGTTTGGTAGGCCCCACGCCGTGCGGGCGGCCCTCCGGCAGACCAAGCAATGGGCCCGCCGGGAGCGGCACTTGTGCTTGCCTCGCAGCGGCGTCACACGCATGTAGCGCTGCTCAGCTCATTCCGGCACATCGAATAGCCAATAACATTCCCGAACCTCTCAAGGGCTCGGGGATGCTCCGCTCGTGACAGCGCCCGCCCTCCCGGCTGCCCGGCGCCCCACCCGCAAGCCGTGTCTGTGACGGGGCCGGAGCCCCAACGCTCGCCTTGGGTACGAGTGCTTTCCAAGGGTGGCATCGATTCCCGTAAGGTTGCAGGGCTGGCAAGCATGGCCTCAGCCCTCCTGCTGCCAATGTCAACAAGAGTGACAAGCTGTGCCTTCAAGCAGAGCAGGTTTCGGGCGACCGACTGCGATGACGCCCCAATTACGTCCCTGTATCGCAAAGCTAAGGGGGGGCCGTGGGAGCACCGCATGAGCCCATGGCCCTGTGGCACGCTAGAGGCATGGGGTTGCAACGCCAGCAGAACCAGAGCTGCGGCGGCCTTCTGTTGCTGAGCCAGGCAGCAGCCGTGCGCCCCCAGCGGACCACGAACTCTCTCAATCGCCCGCCTCCACCGTCGGCAGGCGTGGCGCTGCGCCCCACCGCACAGCGGCTGCTCCGCCCGCAAGTCAAATATACAGATGACATTGGTTCAGCTGCTCTGACAAGCTTGAACTTCCAATTGGCAGGGATGCGCCCTGCACCAGCGTGCGCATGCATGAGCACGCTGCGGCGGCAGCGGCGGCGGCGGACCGGCGGTGGCGGCAACCCTCCGCCTCCGGGCCCATCGCCTAGCGCTAATCCATCGGGCGGCAGACAGTGTCCAATCTGTGTATCGATCGCGCCCAGCAGAGCCTCCAAATGGCGTCGGTGGCCCACAAGTGCCCTAGCGCCGCGACGGCGCGAGCTGCCCGCCCCACCAGGGCTCGTAGGGCGGTGGTGCAATGCAGGGCGCAGGTGCGCTGCGCTCCGGCCGCACCAGCGGTCGGCCGCCGCCGCCGCCCTAGCGCCGCGCCGCCACGGCCGCGCTCTCACCCCATCCGCTGCTGCTGTTGCTGCTGTGCCTGCTCATTTGTGCCTCGCATGGCGCCCCAGCTACGTGTACCAGCCTTGCTGCCGCCCATGCTGCGCTGCCCGGCGCCCGCTCCCTCTGCGCAGGCGGGTGCGGGAGAGCAGGTGCGTGTGGCCGTCCTGGGCGCCTCTGGCTATACCGGAGAGGAGGTGGTTCGCCTGCTGGCCCTCCACCCCAACTTCAAGGTCACCACGCTGACCGGCGACCGCCAGGCCGGCAAGGTGGGTGCTGGGCGGAAGTGCAAGCGTTGGGCGCTGGGTGCGGTCTGGGTGGGTCCTGCCGCCTGGTGAGCTGGCTGTGCAGGCTTGCTTGGGAGCCCGGACAATGGCTTTGCACTTGTCAAGAGAGCTCAGGTGCTGCTATGTACTGCACACCTATGCTGCAGCTGTGTTCTCCGCTGCACTGCAGCCGGCTGCTTGCAGGAGCCTGCCCGCAACACCCCGCCTGCCCATCACTTGCCCTGTTTCCTGCACCCCCTTGCCCGCCCCGCCTGCAGCACTTTTCGGACGTGTTCCCCCACCTGCTGACCGCCCGCGATGTGCCGCCCCTGGTCAAGATTGAGGACGTGTCGTGGGACAATGTGGATGCAGGTGGGCTTGGTTCATTGTTGTCTGCACTGCCCTGAGTTTTCTGCCCTCTTCAAGATTGAGGGCGTGGTGTGGGACAACGTGGATGCAGGTGAGAAGGTTGCGATCATTCCTGGGAGCTCTGAACTTTTGCCTGCCCCTCGTCAAGATCGAGGATGTGGCATGGGACAATGTGGATGCAGGTGGGCAAGCTTTGATGAGCGCTAGTCACACCGCTCGTCGTCAGCTGCTCATGGCAAGAACAACCATATGGCGCACCAGCGGGACGCTTGCCACTCGACCGACCCTGCGCTTAGTCCAGCCTTCGTCCAGCCCCGCCTGACCGCATCGCTGCCTGCATGCCGCGCCTTGCCGCAGTGTTCTGCTGCCTGCCGCACGCCACCACTCAGGAGACCCTTGCCTCGCTGCCCGCCCACCTGAAGGTGAAATATAGGGCTAAGCATGAGCTCGCATGCCACGTTGTGCTGTGCATTGGCGGCAGTAGGGGCTGCATGGTCAGGAGGACTGTTTGCATGGGCAGCAGGGATGCACTTTCGGCACGCAGGACTTGTTGAATCGTCTTCACCGCTCACTGTCCGTGCAACCTGCCCTATCTCAAGTAGGTGGTTGACCTGTCGGCGGACTTCCGGCTACGCAACGTGGACACATATGCCGAGTGGTGCGCTGAGTTTCTGCTAAGGCATCCTTTTGTACGAATCTGCTGCCGTTGATGCTTTAGTCTGAGAAAAAAAAGCAGAACAGGCTATGCAACGTGGACACATATGCCGAGTGGTGCGCCCCTCACCGCCTAAGCTTTGGCATGCATTGCCTGCCTTTGCATGGGCAGCATCACAAGCAGCAGCTTTTGGGTAATGGGCAGGTGGTGTGCTACCAGGCCGCAGGAAACATGCACAGGGTACAGCACAAGGCTGTGTCTGTCCTGTCGAGCGGTTTGCATAGCACAGTCCTAACCCACCCCCTCTCACCCTGCCTTCTCAAGTGCAGGTATGGCGGCGAGCACAAGGCTCCTGAGCTACAGAAGGAGGCGGTGTATGGGCTGACCGAGCTGCACCGCGAGGCTGTCAAGTGAGTGGGAAAATAGACGGAGACCTGGCTGACATTGGCTAGGCATGAGCTTGTCTGCTCAGCTGGCTGTTCCAAACGCCCTTTGCAGTGCTGTTGCAAACCAGCGGCCTGCGTTTGGCGTTGGCACACCCTCCTGCAGGCAGGCGCGTATCGTGGCCAACCCCGGCTGCTACCCCACCAGCGTGCAGCTGCCGCTGGTGCCGCTGCTGGCCGCAAATCTCATCACCGCTGAAGACATCATCATCGACGCCAAGTCGGGTGAGAGACCCAGCTGTGTTTTGATTAAAGCTGGCGGCTTGTAGGGCAGTGTGAAGTGGGTACGTGAAAACAGCTGGAGGGGGCTCATCACCGCTGAAGACATCATCATCGACGCCAAGTCGGGTGAGCGGCCCAGTCCGCATGCTGTTTGATTGTGAGCTGGCAATGTGCGTGGGGGCATCGGTTTGTCCCTTGTGCCAACACCATGTGCGAGCGCGTTTGCATTGCGCTGCAGGCGTGAGCGGCGCGGGGCGCAGCGCCAAGCAGAACCTCATCTACTGCGAGGTGAGCTGGATTGCTGGACAAACACCTCATGAGATCAATACCAGGCGGGGCACAGCAACCAGGGAGATGATTTGGCCGGGCTGCAGCAGCCAGGGCAGCGCTTCTGCTGCCCTTCTTTTGCTCCCAGGCGGGCTGACCAAAACCTGTGTTGTCATCTCCCATGAAATCAGGTGACCGAGGGCATCAACGCTTACTCCGTCACCCGGCACCGCCACATGCCCGAGATTGAGCAGGGCCTGTCGGACGCGTGCGGCAAGGACGTGCGCGTCAGGTGCGGTTGCTTGTGGCTCTGGCTGTGGACTGCAACAGGGAATACATGCACCTGGCTGCTGCTTGCATCATATATGTTCAACTATGCTGTGACAGGTAGCCCTTCCCAAGTGATTGAGTTGTGGATCAAACGCCAGTGTTGAACGCATACCCCATTTTGCGCCTCCACCCACTGCAGCTTCACGCCCCACCTCATGCCCATGACCCGGGGCATGGAGTCCGCCTGCTACGTCAAGCTGGCCGACGGGGCTAGCGCTGGCGAACTGCGCATGCACCTGCAGGTGAGCCAGCGATTGTTTTTGAAGGTAGCTGGGGGTTTTGGATTGATGGCTGACGGGGCTAGCGCCGCCGACCTGCGCATGCACCTGCAATTGACTGCGGCTGTTGCGGATTGCCAAGGAAGCTGGGGTTGTGTGCGCGGGGCTACTGATTGCACTGATGTGCCGCATCGAGCCATTCAACACATTCTTGGTTAAGCGCAGTTACTGCCCATCTTCTGGCCTGCAGGAGCGGTACCGCGAGGAAAGCTTTGTGCACGTGCTGCCGGCGGGGCAGGTCCCGCAGGTGACAGGGGCGGCAGGATGGGTGCATGCCTTCAACCATTCCATGAGTGCTTGATTTCATTCTCTCATGAAGTTGGGCCCTCAGGGGCTGGCGCTAAGGTGTTAGACTAGTTTAAACTAGGCTGGGCGGGGTGTTGGGGCACACTGGTTGCACTGAGCGGGTCCACAGCGGCCGTTCAGGCCGCTTGTGCCCACTGCAGCAACAGCTGTGCATGGGGGCCCCACTGCTCCACTCTTCCACCCGCCCCTCAACCCTGCAGACGCACCATGTGCGCGGCAGCAACCACTGCCTGATTGGAGTGTTTGAGGACCGCATCCCCGGCCGCGCCATCGTGCTGTCGGGTGCGGCAACAGATGTGCCTGGAAATGAATGCGCCGCTGCGTGCAGCACCACATCCGGCTCACTCTGCTCGCATTGTGTACTTGCCTGCTGATGGTATTTCCACGCCTCCGGCTGCCAACCCTCCGGTGTGCAAACCTTGCTGACAGCCACATCGCTGCCAATGCCAACCGCTTATGTGCAGTGATCGACAACCTGGTGAAGGGCGCGTCGGGCCAGGCCATCCAGAACATGAACCTGCTGTTCGGCCTGCCCGAGGAGACGGCGCTGCTGCAGCAGGCGCTGTTCCCCTGAGCTCAACTTGCTGGAGCGTTGGCTGCTGCTGAGCCAACACGGTGAGGCGGCGCTGCTGCAGCAGGCCCTGTTCCCCTGAGCCAACGCAATATGCTGGCGCAGCAGGCGCTGTTTCCCTGAGCTCGCGACCTGCCTCCCTGGCGGCGCTGCTGCACCAAGCGTGGTGGCCATGGACCTTTGCGCTGCGTCGTGGGCAGCTGCAGCAGGCGCTGTCCTCTTAAGCCTACGCACTGTGATAGCTTGTGTCCTGCCTGCGCAGCGCCTCGTGCTCAGCGCATGCCCCAACAGCGCTGCCTCTCCAGCACATCCCACAGCCACATTTCCTTTCCCTCCCACCTGCCCCACTGCCCCTGCGAGTTTCCCTCCCCACACTGCTCCCCATGCTGCTGCATGCCACACTGTTACAAGAGAGAGTTTATGGGCTGATAGGGGAAGTGGTACTCATGAGTGGGACGAGTTAGGAATACTGATAGGCAGGTTTACTCTTGTGTTGGCCAACGTAGGCCTCCAATCGCCGGGCCAGTCAACCTGGGCGACATGGCTGGCCAAGCTGGGCATCGCAACTGCAGTGCGTGTGTTCGTACTGCCTCCTCAGTCGACCCGGTACTTGGCGAACAGGTTGTCCGGGTTGGTCATCGCCTTGAACTCCAGCGCATTGCCGGAAGGATCGAGAAAGAACATGGTCCACTGCTCCCCCGGCTGGCCTGCAGGCGAGGGGATGGTGTGTGCAGTGCACTAGCTCAAGTTTGCAGTTCGTATCTCAGCAGCAGAGCAAGCAGGGCAGAGCCAGAGCAAGCAAAGCCAGGGCACGCAAGGACAGCAGCACAACGATTGCCAGCGCGGCACCAGTGCACCCACGCAACTGCGGCAGAGCAAGCAGCAGCTTTAGAGCACAGCGGCAGCAACAGAGCGAGCAGCAGGGGCAGCGCCGCCAGCAGCACCATCACAGGCAACACCAGCACCATCACACAGCAGCGCCAGCAGCAGTGCAAGCAGCAGCAGCAGCAGCGCCCACCCTGGAACCGCAGGTGCGGCTCTATCACAAACGCCACGCCCTGCTGCCGGCAGCGCTCGGCCAGCTGCTGGAACTGCTGCACCCCGAGGGCCATGCCATAGTGGGGCACAGGCACGGGGTCTCCATCCACTGGAGGGGCAAAGATGGGAAGGAGGGGAGGGTTTGCTTATGCTGCACCCCGAGGGTCACGCCGTAGTGGGGCACGGGCACGGGGTCTCCATCCACTGGAAAATAGTGAAGAAAAGAGCACGGAGAGCAGAAGCCTTCTGGGAGCTGTGCTGCAGCCCAGCGACCCAGCAGCATGGCAGGCACGCTCCGCTGCTGTCCCGCAAACGCCGTCAAGTGGTGCCAGCCGGTGTCTGCACCGCCTCCTCCCCGCACCCTTGTTGTGGCTGGCTGCTGCCGAGTAGCCGTCGACTAGGTGCGCCACGATCTGGTGGCCAAACATGTTGAAGTCCACCTGGCAAACGTGCAAAAAGTGGGGTTTCATTGATGCTAATGAAGGCAAGCGGCGCAGCAGCCGTAGTACCGAGGCCTGCGAGTCGGCAGAAGGCAGTCAGCATCCCCACTTGCACAGCTGCCAGCGTGTGCAGCCGCTCACCCAGCGCTCCGCGCTGCGCCCCTCGCTGCAGCCTAGCTTGCTGGCAACAGGGAGAGCGATTCGGGATGTACGGCGTCAGCAACGCGTGATTGATGCGCATGCTTTGGAGCGCCGGCGCGGTAGCAGCTGCTGCTCCCGCTGGCAGGCAGCCGAGCACCACACGCGCAGCGCACCCACCCGATGTAAAAGTCCCGTGCCGCCTCAATGCTGTGCACAGGAAACGCTAGGTGGAACGGCGGCACCGCCATGGCTGCTCAGCCTGCATGGAGAGGTGGGCGGCGACGAACACAGGCGGCGGTGCATCAGCAGGCTTGTGCGCCCAGGCCGGGCATCCAGTGTCTGCTGCATGTTCCATCAAACCATTCCCACTGCACCTGGCCCCTTCAGCGAGTTCCTAGCGAGAGGCCGCGGGCAGGGTTCCAGGTGAGAGGCGCCAGACGGGCGGCGGGCAATTGGATCGCGTTACAATTGTTCTTGATGACAGGACAAGCACGACAGCAGCGGCTTCCGCTTCCTCACTTCGGTCGCTGCATGTGATGGGCAGACCAAAATGGGCAATGCACGGCCTGCAGGCCCCCACACAGCCCACATTTGCTGCTGCGATCGCCCTCCAGCGAGCACCTCCGCTCCTCAGGCCCCAGCCGACCCTGCTGCCCACGGCGTGAATGGCAGCGGCCCGCAGGCGGCTCGCACAGGCAGTAGCGCAGTTCGCCAGGCAGGCAGCGGTCAGCGGGAGGGCCGGCCCCGCCCTCAGCAGCAGCGCGTTTGAGTGTGCAACCACCTCTGCAGCGGCGCAGGGCGCGGGCCTCGCACGCAGCAAGGTGAGGGCGGGCGCTGCCAAAGAGCCCGCGATCGCACGCCCAGCAAGGCCTTGGGTGCTGCCGCCGCCGCCGCTGCCGCCGCCTGACACCGCCGCCTTCCTCCCCTTCGCCAGTTCCCCTGGGGCAAGGTGTCTCTGGGGTTCGCAGCAGCCGGCCTGATGACCGTGGCAGAGCCTCCCAGCGCGGGCTGCACGCCCGCCGCAGCAGCCGAGGTGCGCTGGCGGCACTGCAACCGACTCCCGAGTCGGTTGACCGGCTGGAGTTGGGTACGCTCGTTGGGTGCTGCTTGCTTTTGCAGGATCGTCAACCGCTGCTGTTTACCGCCTCCACTTGACCTTGCAGCAGCTGGCCGGGCCGCCCAAGGCCACGCCACCCAAGGCTAAGGACGACCCCACCCGCCACAAGGTGTGTGGCGAGGGCGTCAGCTTGGTTGGCCTTCTGTGCCGCTCAACAGGCGGCCGCCCAGGCTGCTGCTGCTTGCCCAGGTTGCCAGCGGCACAGGAGCTCCAGCGCGCTGTGGACAGCCCGGTGCACATGCACGCCGCTGCGGGTGCTGCTGGTGCTGCCACCCAATCCTTAGCCTGCTGTGCCGCGCCGCCTCCCGACGCTGCCGCGCAGGTGGTGTTTGTGCTGGGCGGCCCCGGCAGCGGCAAGGGCACGCAGAGCGCACGGCTGGTGGAGGAGTTTGGGGTGGCGCACCTCAGGTGGGTGGGTGGGCGGGCGCAGCAGGGCTTTCAGCTTTGCTGAGTTGCCGCTCCCCGCATAAGGGAAATTGGAGCTGCATCTGGCTGGCTTGGGTGCCTGCTGGTGGAGGTGTGGCGCGCCTCACTCTCTGCTGCCTGCCCTCTTCCCACACCGGCGCAGCGCGGGCGACCTGCTGCGCGCGCACATGAAGAGCGGCAGCCCCGAGGGCCAGATGGTGGCCGACATGATCAAGAACGGCCAGATCGTGCCCAGCTACGTGAGTCGAGGTTGCGGGCGCTCCGCTGGGATGCTGCTGAGCTCTTGCCGCCGGGCTGCTGAGTTGCTGGGCGTGGCAGGCGTGCCAAGACGACCAGAGTGCATGCAGCGCGAGAGCCTGCAATGTGCAAGTAGCTGGAAACCCACAGCTTCTCGTATCGTGCCGTACCGCCTGCCCGCCTGCAGGTCACCATCAGCCTGCTGCAGCGCGCCATGGACGAGAGCGGCAAGCACAAGTTCTTGATCGACGGCTTCCCGCGCAACGAGGAGAACCGCGCCTCGTTTGAGAAGCAGGTATGGGGATGCAGGTGGGGGAGTGCGGGTGTGCCACGGGTGCGGTGCATGACTGGCAAGTGTTGCTGCGGGGCAGCAGATCCAACCAGGGGAGCTTGTGGTTCAGCGAGCTGTGTGCAGCGACGAACTGAGCGTGTGCTGCCCGCCCCTGCCGCAGACGGGCATCGAGCCCGAGTTTGTGCTCTTCTTCGACTGCCCCGAGGAGGTGCGACAGTGGGATCATAGGGTTGTGCCAGTTGCTCACAAGGCAAAGGGCTCTGCTGGCGGCTGCAGATGGTGCTCACGGCTCAGGCAGCTGCCCAGCAGGCTTCCCGCTGCGGTCATCTGACCAGCATCGGCCGCCCCAGTTGCCACTGATCCTGAACTCCAGTTGCCACCGATCCTGAACTGAAATGCCCACCCACCTGTGCTCTCACGCCGCCCAGGTGATGGAGCGGCGGCTACTGGGGCGCAACGAGGGCCGCACCGACGACAACATCGAGACGATCCGCAAGCGCTTCCACGTGCGTGCCGGGTCAAGCATGGCCTTCTGCTGCTGGAGGCCGGTGCTGCCAAAGCAGGCGGCATACTGATTGCTGCTGAGGGAGGCGGGTGTGACTCGAACTTCCAGGAAGCCGCTGCCCCTGCTTTGCTACCAAGTCGCCCGCGTTTCTTCACTATCAACGTTCTTTCCCAACCTCCTGCAGGTGTTCATCGACTCCTCCATGCCCGTCATCCAGCACTACGAGGCGCTGGGCAAGGTGGGCAGGGGGCAGGGGGGCTTGGGGATCCACCACTGCTGCTTGTGCGGCAAACCCAGCAGCAGCAGCAGCGGCGTCACATGCATGCGCTGTTGTGATCCAGGCACTTGCCACACGAGCAGTCTGGGCAGCAGAGCTCTGCTGGTGACTCACTTGCTTTTGCTGCCCTTTGCTGTCCCATGCTGCCAGGTGGCACGCATCAATGCCGACCGCTCCGCCGAGGATATTTACAAGGAGGTGCGCCGCCTCTTCATGGAGTTCTGAGGCCGGCCGGCAGCTTCTTCAAGCAGCCTGGAGCCTCTTGACGCAGCCGCAGCAGCGACTCGCAGCATTATCGCGGCCGCCTCAGCTGGCCTGGCTGCTGACCTTGGCGCTGGCCCCACCATTCTTTATGTTCAACCCTGCTTACCTGCTCCCCTTACTGGACTCCCGCCAGCACTGCCTTCTCTTCAGCACTTTGCCCAGATTGATTTTGTGACTGACTGGTGCGTCAGAGGCAGTGCAGGCGGGTGGCAGACGGCAGGGCCAGCGGCCGCGGCCAGCAGAGAGAGCATGCGCCGCTGAATGCTTACATGATTACATGCTAACAGGCGGACAGAGGGCATGGAGAGATATCAAAGGCAGAGGGGGCTGCAATTTGACAAGATGGCTTCCTAGTAATATGTATTCCGAGCTTGAAAGGAGAGTGTTTTTGGAATGGATGGGTTGTAACAGTTGAGTTTGGCTCGCTGTGTGGTCCTCCCGCTCAAGAGTATATGGGTAGTGAGCGCTCGCAAATCAGGCCTCTCATGGCAGTCGCTCTCAGGGCATCATTGGCCATGATGCCCGCTCTCCTCTCTCTCAGGAAACACTCGGTGGCTATGCGCTCTCTGCCGTGGCTGGAAAGCGTGCTGTGCAGCGCTGATGTGTAGTGCGGCAGCAGGCAGCAGTTGGGCTGCGCAGCGCTTGGGGATGCGCTGCCCGCGCTATGCTGCCCAGGGCAGCACCCGTGTGCAAGGGCAGCCCACGGTGTGGGGAAGCGCTGCCTTCCTCATGCCGCCTTGGGCAGCGCGGCCTTGCAGGCGAGCGCCTTGGCGACGCTTGCCGACTCGGCGAGCTGGTACACTGCAGGCATGGAAGGGTAGGTGGCGAGCTTGATGGTCCTCACAGCGTGCTAGCCTAGTAGGCGAGCTTGATGGGCTGGGCAACGTGCGTGCAGGTGGCCAAGGGAATGAAATTGCATCTGGGCTCCAGCAAGGCAGCCACACTGAGCAAACTGCCAGTACAGTGTACTGCTGTTCCTGCACACCATGTGACACACCTGATCCGGCAGTGGCTGCCAGGGAGATGCAGCTCAGCAGCGCGATCAGCGCATAGTTGACCGCCAGCCGCAGCTTGCTGGCGCCGTAGCCCCGGTTGTAGCTGGTCCACAGGGCGATGGGCGCCACAAAGCACAGGGGCACCATGCAGGCGCCGCCTTTGAGGCCGCTGCGGCGGAAGAAGAGGCGCAGAAAGGGGGTGGGTGCACGGGATGAGCAGGGATTCCTAGTCTCACGAGTATGCCGGAGGCTGATTACCATTGTCTCCCTTCCATGATAGCCGGTGCGCACCTGAGCTGGTTGAAGTATGGCACTTTCAGCTGCACAGCAGGAAGGGAGAGTGAGGGGCCACGTCAGTGGGGCGGCGGAAGCGGGACTTCACCGATGCCCAGGCCAAGGCATTGGTGCCGACAGGGCGGCCAAGCAACACCCCCTATCAACTTCGTCCCACTCACTGCGCAGAAAGTGACCACAGCAATGTAGGCGGTGCGAACCACCAGGCGCGACAGCCAGGGGCGGCACGCAATGGGCAGCGGCAGCAGCTTGCGCTGCGCGGGGTAGCAGAGAGGAGCACATGTGTGACGAGTTTGCAAGGCGGTGCGGGCTGGAGTCGGCAGCTTTCACAGCCTAGCCTGTCTGCCCAGGCGGCCCACAACGCAGCTGCCTCCATGCAGACAAATTCAGGCAGTTTCAGCGGTACCATCCCACCTGAGCCGCCTGCTCCTCAAGCAGCTCATACACCTGCGGCAGCAGATGAAACAAACGGCAAGGCAGTAAGCAGCGAGGCGGTACCACAGCAAGGGTGGCACAGCAGCAGTGTTTGGGACCCGGGATGCTGCAGCAAATTCTGCGCTGGAAGAGCTCAGCAGATTGCATGGGCTGCCGCTCTCCATCTCAGCAGCTCTCCACTTGATAAGCAGTGAAGAGTGACAAGGCGCACCGTCATGCTGAAGGCGGGGCAGGCCGCCCCCACGTGCACCAGCACAGCCACGTTTGCCACGATGGCGGGGCAGCGGCTGCATGGAAGGGAAGGGAGCAGGTTGCTGATGCCAGCGTGTGTGTATTGACACAGTCCAAGAGGGACTTGGCAGCCACTGAAGGTGCTGCCCCTCTCAACAGGTACACCCCACAGCAGCATCAAAGCAGGCGTGCCAGGGCTCAGTAAAGGCTCACTGTGGGATCGACTGCAGGATGTTGCCGGTCACCGCATTTCCAAACGCAGCATAGCCAGCTGCGTGGCAGGATGGAGGCAGGTTGAGGCACTTGACAGGTTCACCCAGGTGCACTTTCCAGTGGTGGGTGCAGGCTTGCACCAGCTGGCTACAGGCTCACAGCAAACAGCGCCCGACCCTGCAGGTCCCAAAGCAAATCTAGGATGCAGGCTTGCCTACTGCCACGCCAAAGTAGCAGACGCCAATCACTCTGCAATACAAGTGGGTGGAAGCACCACGATTACAGGTGTGCAGCTGCTGGGCATTGCTCTCCGCCACGTCAGGTTGCGCATTGCAACACCAACAAAGCAGCAGCCCAGTTCACAGGTATGTGGCCGCCAGGGCCTTGCGCATGGTGTGCAGCACGGACGGCGGTGCCTTGACGGTCGCCGTGACCTCGTTTTGCACAACCTGCCGGCCAATGGGAGCCCACAGCAAAGGGTGCAGAGTGAAGCAAAAACAATTTCATGCAGGCGCGTCTGCTGCTGCATGCTTGCAAGGCAATTTGACAGGCCCAGTGCACATGTCTGCCTGACCTGCCCGCCAAACGCGTAATGCATGGCGCCGATCCTGCATACAGGGGAAGTGACAGCAGAGAGAGCTGAACAGCCTGTTGAGGTTGGGTGTGGAGCTCGGCTGCTTGCCACGTAGCAGGCTCTGGTGTCACACATGCGCCATGGTGTATAGCATTCAATTATTAAACTAGCATTTAGCTTGGCCAGCCACTAAGCACGCACGCCGACAGCACATTCATCGCTGTGCCCAGGGTGCCGCCCCTCTCCACAGCCGTGTAGTCCACCTGCGCCGCCCTGCCGTGCGACTACATTACAGGGACAGCATGGAGCGGCACACCGGCTCAGCTGCGTTGTGCGGCCGTTTTCAGACCAGATGGGTGCGCAACGCGGGGAGGGGCATGCAGTCCGAATGTGACAGCCACATGCGTCCCATAATCGTTTGAGTGCGATAGTGAGCAGCGGTTGGAGCCCAGGGAGCTCACCAGCACTGAGACAAAGGCCACTCCCGCGTACACCAGCGGCATGACCGCTCCCACAAAGGAGACGACCTGCATGGCACGTGTGAGTGCAGCGCAGCAGCCGATGATGCGTTACCATGTGGGAGGCATGCATGAGAAGGCAGGGCAGGCAGTTAATGTGCAGCCCTGGTGTGACGGCGATGAGTCTGCCGCAACTCGGCTGTGTGGCGTGTCACCGTGTGGCAGCCAGAGTAGCTGCAGCAACGGCTTGCACTCACCGTGAGCGCGTGGAAGTCCTTGAACTGCAAAAGGAGGGGAGCCGTGAGGCACGCCTTTCAGCAGAGACCAGCTCGGCAGTGCAGTGCATGGTAATGCTCGGTGCAAGCCCACACACACGCGCAGCAAGAGTGCGGCTGATTCCTTGCTTGCTGCACCTCCAAGGGCCAGCAGGTGCATCACATTCCACATTACCCTATGCATCCCCGCGCACCTGGCTCAGCGCCACCATGGCGGCGGCAAAGCACAGCGTCCACGGCACCAGAGCCTCCTGGCTGTCGCACGCCGCACCTGCGCATCAACATGTGGGCATGGGTATTTGCACCACAGTACGACGGGGGGCATGGGCACCCAGGCATTGGGCACCCAGGCAACGTTGCAAGCTCCCAGTAAGCCCAAGGCAAGGCCACTCCTGCGCTGCGCACCGTTGCCGCCCCAGCAGCCGCCGGCAATGTTGGCCAGGGAGGCGCCGCCCACAACGGTGTAGATCAGCACGCCCCCCACCTGCGTTCAAGTCAGCCACAGGGAGCAGGGTACACAGCCAAGCGTAAGCACGGCCTGTGCTCGAGGCGCAACCTAGCAGGGAGCAGCAGGGCCATTGCCCAGCTGGCTCAGTAAGCACACTGGCCAGCAGCAATGCATGGCAGCATGTAGCGCATCACCCACCATGTCTGTGAGCTGAAGCGCCATCAACCACCGCCGGCCGCGGCGGCCCCAGACCTCGTCACCCAGCGCACGAAGCGTGCGCACGCGCCGCCCATCCCTCAGCGTGTGCAGCTGCAGGGAGGGAACGGGGTTGCGTGCGTTTCAGTTTGAGTGCATGGCAGCAAGGTAGAACTGGGGTTGCTAGGGCTGTTGAAACTGAGGGTGACTGTGGGGCACCACCCTCATCAGCATGCCGTGGCACCCACACAGCAGCACACAGGTACAACAACGACAGCACATCAGCGCCCCGCACCTCTGCGAGCAGGAAGGCTGAGTAGGCGGAGGCACCGGTGGCCAGGGCCAGCACTGCGATGCCCAGCACCCAGCCCAGGCTGGCCAGCGCGTAGGGCAGGCCCTGCGGGCGGGTGGGCAGGGAGGGGATATGCGGAGGGATCCCTCAAGTAGCGAAAGGAGTTGCAAAGCCGCCGGGGTCGAGTTTCGAGGGTTGTGGCAGCCAGCACCCACCAAGCCGCGGGTGGACCGGGTAGATTGGCAAGCACACTGTACCACCACCCTGCCCCAGCATCAGGCGCTGACTGCTCACCAGCACGCCCGCTCCAAACATGATTGTGACGAGGTGCAGCGAAGCCTCGACCCACCCCGCTGGCAACAGGAGAGGAGAGGAGAGGGGGAGACAGCTGGGTGGGCAGCGCAACAGCTGGCTGTGCGAGCACACAATACCAATGCCATGCTAGATGCTATCAAGCATTCTTCTGCCAAAAGCTGTGCCCGAAAAACAGTTCCACATGGCCCGCCGTTGCGCAGTCGTTGCCACATCGGCGGCAGCGGCAGCGGCGGCGGCAGCAGAAGCTTCAGCACGGTCGCGAGGTCAGGGCGCTCTTGCCGCACACCTTGGCCACTGTCCGTAACGGTGTCATCCTCCACCGCAAACACCTTGACCTGCTGGCCGGCCTCCAGCAGCCGGCGCCTCTGGGGCTCCTGCAGCGTTGGCACCATCCTTGGGGGGCCGCCTACATCGCAGATCGGGCGGCCTTGGGCTCCAGCAGCGTCTGGAGGGCGCACGCGGTTTGGTTTCCACCTCCTGCACGCTCGAGCGGCTGTCGCGTAGTGTTGTTGTTGACGCACGACGTGGTGTTGCAAGACCAGGCGCTGTTGATCTGTTGAGGCGGCCATGGGCCGGCAGCTAGCCGCCGCCGAGGAGCCGGCACGTGGGCGTCGGCACGTGAACATGCTCGTGCGTCGAGCCGGCCTCGCACATGCCCAAGCACCTTGTGCCCCAGGCTGCACATATATACTGCACTAAATATGGGACAGCACTGCAAACACGCACTGGCGGCTCAATGCCAGCCTGCATGGCGGACCGCTGACGTCCGGCATGTTGCACTTTTGATCAAACTTGAAATAGGGGTGGGACAACCAAGCGCAATCATCCAGTCTGCATGGCGGCCGGCACACCAACTGCCGTTTCGGCCTGCCCGCCTAACGGCGGGGCTTGCTGCTCTTGCTGCTGCTGCTGCTCTTGCTGCTGCGCCTGCTCTGCCTGCGGCTGCTGCTGCTGCTCCGCCTGCTGGTTCCCTGCGTCGGCAGGCTCTTGCTGCTGCGCTGGCTGCGGCCGCGGGCCGGGCATCTCGCACATCGGCCGAGGTGGCGGGCAGCCCTCGATGCTGGGCGGCGGGAAGGCAAAGGGGCTGTCTCCAAAGTTGACCGTCACTGCCGCTGTCGTCTGCTGCTTCCGGCGGTCGGTGAAGAGCGAGAGGGCGGGGTAATAAGTGCCCTCTTGGAGGCCCTCGTACGCCTTGCCCTGCGAAGCGAGGGGATGATGTGGCATGTCTGAGGGAGCGGTCATTTTGTGGCATGCCTGCCGCCACCTGCTTTAGCAGGCGCAGCTACCTGCAGCGTCAAGCCAGCAGCAATGCGCTCCCAACTCACATGGCAGCCAAGCAGCCTTTGAGCGCCTCATGGCCAGGCTCGGCAGCTGGCCCCATGGACCACTCCCAGCTCAGAACTTCCACAGCCAGCCCACCTGCAGGCTGGCATTGCTTTATCTCTTAGCACCCAGCCCACCTGCAGGCTGCCGTTGCGGGTGAAGGCCACGAAGCTGCCGGGCAGCGGCAGCGGCTGGGCGGGGTTGGGGTCCTCCGGGAAGTACAGCCTGCCCTTGTAGCGCACCACCTCTGTGAAAGAGGGAGGATGCTGGGTGAAAGCATGCAGACATCAGTAAGTAGATGCTCATTGGGCAGGGAAGTACAGCCCTTGTAGCACACCACGTCTGCAGGGCAGGTACACCAAAGCGGTGAGTTCGGCACCAGCAACGGCAATAAAAGGTGATGTGTCGTCTGGAATGTACAGCCTGCCTTTGAGGCTGGCGAGCACAAAAGTCTGCGACACAAGCACAGGTGAGGCTCGAAAACAAGCATTGCAATGGCAAACGAGCATGCCGCAAAGCCTGCTATACCCAAGCACAGCAGCGCCTAGCTCTCAGCCACTGCAGCTCACCCTCAGGCCCCTTCTCAAACGGCCGGCCGCCCTCCGGCAGGTGCAGCAGGCAGCCAATCACGTCTCCCTCGCTGAAAGCCTCCCCATAGTCGGCTCGCCACCCCTTGTGCACCTGCAGCAGGCGGGGGCAAGGCACAGCGTGGCACAGCGTGGCGCAGCGTGGTGCAGCATGGCACAGCGTGGCAGCGCGGCACGGCAAAGTGTGGCACAGCAGCAGAGGCCCAACAGCGCCTGCTTCCCTGCAAGCGTCACCCACATCCACGCCACCGCAGCAGCAGCACAGGCGCTGCCCATGCAACACTCCTCACAACGTGCTGTTGATGCGCTAAGTCGAACCAGTATTGCCCCCTCACCTTGCTGCCGCCCTGGCTGCGGTAGCTGTACCCCTGCTCGTCGCAGCCCACTGGAGCGTGTAGCTCCGCCTGCCGCGTGGCCCAGCCAATCCTGCGGGCAGCAGGGTTGTCAGGGTGTGGGCAAGTGCCGCAGCGCTGCACATGCGCAGCGCTGGAACAGCGGAGGGGGCAGCAAGCAAGCCGTCCAATGGGGTTGCAAGCTACGGCAGGCAGCAGCAGGCAAGGCAATGCTCACTATGCCCTGCCCACCTGGCTGCTCCACTTGGCCCCAGTCGGTCAATGCGCACTTCGTAGTACCACGTGCCACTGTGGGCGCCATGTGTGGCACGCACCTGCGTCGGCGGGAAGCGGCGGCAGCGGCCTCGAGACGAGAGCAGGGACACATGTGGCGGCGGAGCAGGCAACAGCGTGGGGGGGCAGGCATGCCGCACTCGCTGCGGCACCCCACGCATGGCAGCCTGGCAGCTCAGCTGTGCCGTTCCTGCTATTCCATGCACAGCAGGCAGGGCAGAGCTGCACCCAACAGGCAGCAAGCACGCACCCTCCATGGCCATCCACCATGGTCCAGCACCCACCGTGCGGTAGCCCGCCTCGCTGGCTGCCGCCAGCTGTCGCTCATCCAGCTCGATTTCCCCGGCCTTGTCCGTCCTGGACAGCCGCACGGGGCGCCAGCCGGTGCGCAGCCACTCCGAATCACGTGGAATCTCCGGCCCAAGCTTGACTAGCTCTTCCGGCTGAGCTGCCGCAGCAGCGGCGGCGCCGCGGCCGCCGCGGCCGCCCCGCCGGCCCCGCCCGCGGCCCCGCCCGCCCTGCTTGGCAGGCGGCGCTGCTGCGGCTGCAGCTGGCGAGCGAGAGCGCTTGTGGGTGCCATTAGTGGCGTGGTCACTCGAGGCCGGGTTGGCGGGCATTGCTGGTGCTGGCTCGACGGAGGCGGCGGGAGGCTGCTGGGCGGGGGCGGCAGGCGGCCGCTCGACTACCATGCCTCTGGCGACGGGCCTGCAAGTTGGTGGTAAAGCCAGGGCCGCCTCGTTTGCTTGTATCCGGCTGCTGCAACTTGGTTCGCCTTGAACGGCTACAGCGGCGCTGCGGCACACCTTTAGATGAGAGCGCAGCGTCGTCGATGCGCGATCCGGCCAGTGATCGGCAGGCGCCGGCTGCCCAGAGGACGGCTGCAACCGGCCACGCCGCTACAAGCGACAAAGCCGCTCTGATTGCTGGTCGAGGTGTAGACGGATCGACAATAACACAGGAAGTTACTGCTCCAGGGCCGCCGTTCCTTCGCCATTGGCGCCGCCGGCGCTGCCGCCGCTGAGCTCCGATCACGGCTCGACCCTTCCCCGTTGTCCACAGCATTCAGCAGATAGGGGCATATTGCGTGCGCTCAGTTCAGTATAGTTAAGCCCCACAGTTGGCTCAGTGTGCTCATCAGTCTTGCTCTGGAGCTGCAAAACGGCCACTGTTCAAAATGGCAACGCGTCACTGTTCAAAATGGCAACGCACGGGTTTTGACTCCGTTGAGTTACAACCAGTGTATCATGAGCTTCATTATAATGCAGATAGTTTCGTACATCCAGTTATTGTTTCAGACAAGGTCAGTTATATCATGCACGGGGCATGCACCTTTGTGCGAATCAAATGGCAGTGCTGGGACAGATCACGGATTCAATTGGGGCTACATGGCTATGCAATGTTTTCTCAGGGCTGCAGCTGCCGTCGGCTGGCTACCGGCTGGCTGGCAGCAGGCCGAGCAGGTCCCCCAAAACGTCTGCGAGGCTCGGCTCAGAGGCAGCCGCACTGCTGCTGCTGCTGCCGCTGCTGCTGCTGCTGCTGCCACTGGTCAGGCCAGCACCAGTACCAGCACCAGCGGTGATGGGCAGCGCCATCTTGGCCTTGAGCCATGGCAGGTGATCGGCAATGCGTGTGTAAAAGCTGTACGGCGTGCGGCAGTCGGCGGGTCCCCAGCTGGTCACGCCAACCACCACATCGCCGCTCAGGCTGGGCAGCACGATGGGGCCACCGCTGTCGCCCTGCACAACATGAGATGGCGCGGCAAGGGAGGCGGTTGGTTTCACCCAGGCGCTAGCATAGCTCCAGAAAACAATGCGGGGTCAAAAGTGCCGCCTGCCTCTCCGATTATCCCTCCCATCTCCCCCTGTTCCCACCTGGCAAGTGAAGCCGCTCTGGCCGCCAGCACAAAAGTCGTCAGTGTACGACGGAGGGCACTCGGTGTCTGCAAAGACCGTTAGGTCTGTGTACCTGAACAGGGCAACAGGGAGTGCGCGCAGGGAAGGGTCAGTGCAGGGCTGGCCAGGTGTGCATGCTGCGGCCTGCTGTGTGTGCCGTGCCCGGCGGCAGACGCTGCCCATGCACTGCTGAGGCACCAGTACAGGTGCAGCACAGGCCTGCCACCCTCCACCAACTAACTGCTCACCTCAGCACGTCGGACGTGTCTCCCTCCTCTGTGATTCCGAAGCCGGCGGCCCAGACCTTGGCCCCGGCGCTGGGCAGCGGCACCGCCAGCTGTCGGGTGGCTGCCTGCCCTTCTGCCGGCCCGTCCGGCAGGCGCACTGGCGTCACGGTGCAGGGGCTGGCCAGTGCAATGAGGCCCACATCGTTGGAAGGCTTGGAGCTGAACCTGTCGGCATCCCCATAACCTGCGCTTGCAGGGGGCAGGCGCAGCACACAGGGGAGTGAGCAGGGCGGCAGCCGAGAGTGCTGTGCTACAAGGCATCTGCCTCGGCACCAAGCTGGATGCTCCCGTGGGACAAGTGCGCACAGACTTTCGGCTGCTGCCGCATGAGCACCAGCGGTGGCGAGTGCGTGCGCTGGGACACTAGCACTGCTGAGAGCGCCCCTCACCTTCATGGGGGTAGGCGGCCGCCGCGTCAAACCATTCGCCGCGAACCCAGATGCGCAGCTCGCGGGGCTGTGCCTTGCGGCCCTCATTGTCCAAGCACTGCAGGGAATTGGTTGGGGTTGTGGGCGGAGACAAGAGGTCAGGCACAAAGGCAGGCGCAACTTTAAGCAAGGCGTGCACTGCACTTGTATTGCAATTGCTTCAAGTGCTGTACTAGGCAGTCGTCAGCAGTGCCGGTAGAGGGCCTCACGTGGGCGGCGGTGAGGACGTGGGAGGGGCCTACGAGCGAGCCGCTGCAGCGGAAGGCCGCGGTTTCGTTGATCCTCCACTGTACGAAGGCGGCATATGGGAACAGCGCAGCCTGCTGGTCGACGTCGCCGTCAATGATGCGCGGCTGCATGTCTGGGGTGCCGTTAGAACCGTCTGCGGTCACCGGGTGCGCCCCCGGCACGGGCTGCCAGCCAACGGTGGACGGCGCATTGAGCAGCGGCGAGGGGCCGCCGGCGGTGGCGGGCAGGGCGCTGCCGGGCAGGCGCTGGCTGCCGGCTGCTGATGGGATGGTGGTTGAGGTCGAGTCTTTCAGCAGGCGGCCTGCAAGAGGGAAGCAGGAAGCTCGGGTTGAGGAAAAGTGGACGGCGTCCCGCCGCCTTGCACATGGGGGCGGGAAGGACGGGTGGTCGGTATCGCGGGGTTCCAGGCCCGTCCGCGGCCCTCAGTTGCGCTCTTTAGCCTCACCTTGCGCATCGGGCAGTGCGGCGGCGAGCAGACAAGCAACGAGCAGCAAGTGCCGGGGGTCCATGTGGCGGGGTGTGCTGCGGGAGTGTGCTGGGAGCTTGCAAAGCTTGCCTGATGATCTCAATTGGTGTGAGAGAGTGAATGGGCTGCCCGGAGCGCTGCGCTTTAGCCTGCACCGGCACCCGCGTGTGCGCCCTCGCTTCCCGCCAGCTCTCCTAAAACGTGTTCGGGTCGCTGATGCGCTGTTTCGGGCTAATGTTCAAGTCGAAGGCAATTTCCACTAGCGGTCGGGCAGTGTGCTAGGACTGGGGCCTGCTGCCGCCCGCCGCTCCGCCGCCGCTCTTCCCCCGCCGCTGCATCTGCGCAGGCGGGCGGTGGCCAGGCTGACAATGCCGGCAAGTCTGCTCTCGGGAGATGCATATATTACATACCTTGTGGCAAAGAGGTGTTGCTCTCGCATTGCGCACACTAAAACGCCAGGTTTTGCAAGCTGGAATGGCTCCGCCTCGGGCGCCTGCGTCCAAGCCCCTGCTGACTGCTGAGCCTTGCTCACGGAGCGCGCTTGTTTGGAGTTACATGGGTGCCAAGCTGATCAGAATGCTCAGTACATATAAATTGAATCATGTCTCAATTGGCTGATATGTGTGCATCAAATGCATCATGCAAGAAGCGCAGGCCAAGGCTTCCACCGAGCGCCGCCCACAGCCGAGCCGAGGGCAGCAGTGTGTGGTGACAGATCAAGAATCCAGATGAATTGTGAATGCAATGCTGTCTGATGACGGTTCGTGGCAATACCGCGCCGATATCGTGGCGGCAAGCTGATTTGCTCAAGGAATCAGGAATCGGGCGTGGCCGCTATCGGCCAGCATATGTGTGTGCATGGTACATGGCGGGTCGGCAGCTGCATGTGTCGCCGCCGCCTACATGAAGCGAGCAGCCAGCGCTCGTCTTGCTGCATCTAATGCGAAAAGCCGCCCATAGCTACGGCAGGTTGTTCAGCCACTCCTCCGCTGGCTTTGAAAGTGTGGGCTTGGTGCCCGCGCCGCTGCCCGGCAGGCTGCCAGGTGCGGGGATCGGCAGCGCCATCTTGGCGGCCAGCCAGTCCAGATGGAATGCGGTGCGCACATAGAAGGCGTAGTCCTTGGTGCAGTTGGAGGAGGTGCCGTAGCTGGTGACGCCAACCACCACATCGCCACTCAGGCTGGGCAGCACGACGGGGCCGCCGCTGTCGCCCTGCACGGCAGGGGTGGGACAGGCGGCAGAGGGCGAGTGAGGCAAGTGCCAGGGAGCACAATAATGGGGCTTTATGGTGTCGACCCACAGCTGCTGTTCCCAGCTGTCGCGGCGCAGCAGCGTCCCAAACTTACATGGCATGTCCGGCCACTGGGCCCGCCCGCAGCAAAGTCGTCGGCAAAGCCGCGCTCACTCTCGCTCTCCGTCAGCACCGTGAGGTCGGTGTACCTGAAAGCGTCGCACAACAATATACAGAAAGTCAGTATCACACAGCAGAGGAGGCGGTAGCAGGTCGCCATGCTCTGGCCGTGCGCAGGGTGGCAGGGCTGGCCCGTTCGCAGCATGCACGGCATGCCCATGCAATTCCGTCCTCCCGTCCATGCTGCCCCCGCCCCGGCTGGAATGTGCCTCACCTCAGCACATCCGAGCTCTCGCCAGTCTCGGTCTGGCCGTACCCTGCCACCCAAACCTTCTGGCGAGCTGCAGGGATGCTGGTTGCCGCCTGCGCGCCGCCCAACAAGCCGCCGCCCGAAAGCTTGGGCAGGCGCACGGTGGGGCCTGAGACGGGCCGTGCCAGCGCCAGCAGGCCAATGTCGTTGGATGGCTGCGACAGGTAGCCGTTCAGGCTGTTGTAACCTGCAAAGTACATGGCGGCGGCAGCGGTATGGGTAAGATGGCCAGCTGGGGTGAGGGCGGACGGGACAGCCACCACTCTCAGGATCCTCCAGCGGCAACCATCAGAGACTTGGATTCCAGTGAGCAGTGCTGTTGAAGCCGACAGGCTTGAGCGCTGTGGCCACTCACGCTCATGGCTGTAGGCAGCCGCAACCTTGTGCCACTGGCCGCGGATGTTGACCGCCAGGTTCTGCGGCAGCGCGTTGCTGCCCTCCTCTTCCAGGCACTGCACACAGGGCAACCGGGATGGCATCAGCAGGGCGATGGCAGGAGGGTGGATGGGCTGCTGCCGTGGTGGCGGCTACCTGCATGCAACCGCCACAGGACGATGCACGCGTGGCACTGCGCCATGCAGCGCAGTTGGATGATAGCCACCATGCGTGACCAGCTGCCGCTCACGTGTGCTGCGGTGAGGACGTGAGACGGACCAATCAGCGAGCCGCTGCACAGCATGCTCATTGTTGAGTTGAAGCGCCAGGAGATGTACGCCACGTAGGGAAACAGCTGCATGTCTTTGTCAATGTCGCCATTGATGATGCGGGGCTGCATGTCTCCGCCAGGTGTCAGCGGCCGTGCCCCCGGCACGGGCTGCCAACCGTCGACCGACGGCGCATTGAGCAGCGGCGAGGGGCTAGCGGCGGTGGCGGGCAGGACACTGAAGGGAAAGCGCTGGCTGCCGGCTGCTGATGGGATGGTGGGTGAAGCTATGTCTTTGAGCTGACGGCCTGTATAGAGGGCAGCAGGAAGCTCATTCAGGCAGAGTGAATGGGGGGCAAGCGGCGGGAGCGGCGGTCGCCTTGCGCGCTTGGGGTGCACCGGGATGCGCCCGGGCTTCCGCGCCGCTGAGCCCTCAATTGATCTTGGAACCTCACCTTGTGCAATTTGGCAGGCCGCAAGCAGGAGAGCGAGGAGCAGGAAGCGAGTGTGGACCATGTCGTGCCGCTGGGGGCTGCTGGTGCGCTTGGTGCGAGGCTTGAGTGTTTGTTATTCAATTGGCGAGTCTCGGGGCAAGCAACGGTTAAGCGCAGTAGCCCACATGCGGTCCTGCGTGTGCGGGGCACCACTTCCCCTCAGCTCCCAGGTGCCGTGTTGCGGCCCCGCAGTACCTGCCGCCCCCAAGTTCGAGCACATAGGCCAATCGAGCGGCGGGAGGGCGTGAGAGGGCGTGAGCGGCCTTGCAGCAGCCCGCTGCCGCCCGCCGCATTTTGCAGGCGCCACTCCCGCATGGCCGTCGGCGCATCTGCAAGCTGTAGCGCCTGTGCATGCTTTCCCTAGGTGTTCAGTGCAATTGCATGCGCTTGAGCGTGCATAGCAGCATTTGGGTCTGGCTGATGATGACGGTGCATGCGTGCCAACCTGCAAGTCCGGCGGCCAAATGCTGCATCTGCACCAGATGCTTGTGAGCATGCGTACGTTTGGGCTGCACACCAACCCCCGGTTGGCATGCCCTCCATCGTCCCAGAGAAGGCAGTATCCTTGGGGGTTCAGTTGCAGTGCACAGCCCAACGGCAGTTCTCCTGCAGAACGCGGCTGTGCAGCCATGGCTTTGTCGAGGCGTTGCAACACGCACTTTGTTGGGCAGATGGGTTGCCCAGCCTGCCATGCGACGCCAGCCACCGAGCTGCAAGTATGTTCCATTGCACTCGTGGCTTGGGATCCATGGAAACGCGGCCCAGCGATTTGTCCGGCGTGGCTGCTCCGCCTCTGCCGCCGCTGCCGCCCGCTGCACGCTCTGCAGGCTGCAGGGGTGGCTGCCGCTCCCCGGCGACGATTGGATGCACATGAGGGACTGATCGGGGGCGCTGCAAGCGTGCTGGGAGGCCACCCTGCCTTCCTGCAAGCCAGGCGGCCTTTGACGGGGGCTGTGCCCGCGTGCATGTTCGGCGGGCGCCCCGGCTTGACTGCCATGCCGATGAATGCGGCCAATTGGCGCCTGCACGAGCAGAGAAAGGGCCTGCTGTGCTGGGGTCGATGGCATGGACATGGCGCCCGCTCCGCGCCTGCCCCGGCCTCTTTGGTAGCTCTGTGCGAGCGGCTTGGAGCACAGGGGCACCATGAAGTTCTCCAGCACCGTGACCAGCAGCCGCAGGAAGTGCAGGAAGGCAAGCATCGCGCCATGGCGGCCGGGGCGGCTCTGCTGGGGCACCGGGGCTGGATGCCTGCTCGGATGGACCGCCCAGCGGGGGCTGAGGCCGCCGCCGCCCATGGAGGCTCACTGCCGCCCCGCTGCCTTGCCCTGCAGGCGCACTTCACGGCGCCCTCCAGCGCGCGCCGGAAGCTGATGAGCGCGCCGCTGTCCACTGAGCTGCGCAACAAATACGGAGTGAGCAGCGGGCGGCGTGGAGGGGCGCCCTGTGCGCTCGGGGCCTGCTGCCTGCCCAAGGTCGCGGGCAGCGCGCGTCGATGGCTGCGCCCCTGGAGCCGGCGGGCAGCATGCTGCAGGGATGCGGGCGTCGCCGCCGCCGCCCGCCGCTGCCGCCCTGCCTCATTGCCGCTGCCCTGCTGCCGTGTGAACTCGCGCAGGTGCGCTCGGTGCCCATCCGCAAGGACGACGAGGTGTCTGTCGTGCGCGGCACCTACAAGGGCCGCGAGGGCAAGGTGGTCCAGGTGCGGCAAGCCGGCCGGGGCTTGCACCTGCAGCAGGCCTCGCAGCTGCAAATTTGCTGCTGCCGTTGATCGGGCTCTGCCATGCCATCGCTGCGAACACAGCGCTGCTTGGTGCAGCAATGGAAGCAGTGCTGCAGAAGCATTCTTGTTTCCGGCATCGCGGGCTGCCGTCCCCGCCCGCCCGTCAACCCGCTTCGTTTTGCATGCTCTGTTTTGAGCATCGCTTGCTGCTTGTTTATGCCTGCCGCAGGTGTACCGCAAGAAGTGGGTGATCCACATCGAGCGCATCACCCGCGAGAAGGTCAACGGTGAGAGGCGCTGCCCCACACCCTCTGCTTCTTTGCTTATTTTGCCCAACGACTGCTGGGGCAGCTTGGCGGTGGCCCGGATGGCGACGGCTTGTAATTCTCAGGAATGGTTTGCTCGTTCCCTGCTGCTGTTGCTGCTGCGTCTGGTCATGTGCACATGCAGCGCTGCTGTTGCGCCGTCGCGCCCACCAGCAAATGGTGGCGGCGCTTGCGCAGGCTGCAGCAGCTGGCGAGCAGGGCAGCGATTTGGCAGCGCAGCGGGCAGCGGGCAGCGGGTAGCGCAGCTGGAGAGGCAGCCTGGCAGCAAGCAGCCGTGGCGAGCGCTTCAGCGTGGACTAGCTTGGACTGTGGGAGCCCAGCTGGGCAGTGCGGAGCTTGGTGCAGCAGCCACACGTGTCATGGATGTGTGCAGCGGGCCCCGGCGCTTTGGTGGCGTGCAGCAGGCAGGCGGCGGCGCATGTCACACAGTGCCCGGCGCACATGCCGCAGTGCGCAGCTGTGCATGGTTAGATGGGCGGGAGGCGGCCGGCAGGCCAGCACAGCCAAGCAGCTGGCGGCGGGAGGCTGAGGTCCCACCTGCCACGGCAGGCTTGCCTGCAGCCAGCTGCTGTTTGGGGCCCCACATGGGAAGCAGCAGTCGGCTGCGTGGGAACAGCGGCGGCGGGCAGCACCAGCGGGGGCGCACCGCTGGTCAGCCCAGCCTGGCGCAGCTGTGGACGTTGGTACATAGCCGCCGCAGCGGGCAGCAGGCTGGTGGCTCGTACCAGGGGAGGCAGTGGTGCGCCCACAGCTGATGCGGCCATCCATTGCAGCGGCCACAGCAGCCAGCAGGCCAGCTCAGCATTCCGCAGCCCAGCCGGCCAGGTTCAGGCCCCATTTTTGTGCTCAGCTGTCTTTCGGTGGTCTCCGCTGCACCGCCAATGCGCTCACAGTTTCCCCACTTCGAACCGCTGCAGGCGGCGCCGTGAACGGCGAGCGTGGACCCCTCGCAAGACCATGCTCCCATTCCATTGTCCCTCTTGTTCACATCTGGTTGTCCGGTTTCCACCCCTGCGTTACCTAATTTTGACAGGCGCCACCGTGAACGTGGGCGTGGACCCCTCCAAGGTGGTGGTCACCAAGCTGAAGCTGGACAAGGACCGGCGCCAGCTGCTGGAGCGCAAGCGCGCGGTGCGTGGCCTGCTGTGCCCCGCTGTGCTGTGCTGTTCCTGCTGCGTTGAGCTGCGCTGCGCCTGCTGCGCTGCGCCTGCTGCGCTTTGCTCACCATGCTGGCGTTGATGCAGTCGGCCGATTGGCTGGAGCGTAAGCTTGCTGTGGGCAGCAGCGCGCCGCTGCAGAATTTGGGTCAGTGCCAACTGAGACTGACCACAGCACGCCATGCCCCCATGTTGGTTATGCAGGGCAAGGGCCTGGCCGACAAGGGCAAGTTCACGGAGGCGGAGGTGGCGGCCATGGAGAACGTGGAGTGAGTTGGTTGGGGAGAGGAAGGAATGACGACTTTGTGTGGTGCTTCTTAGTTGCCAGGCACGGTTGGCTGGTTTTGTGTATGGGGCACCAGCAGGCGGCGGCGGCCCCCACAGAATGCTTTACGTAACGGCAGCGCCGGCCTTCGTGTCCTTGGTGTCCGCCAAGCAGTTAAGTGCGGCAGCATTTGCCTGCCCGTATCACCCGCCCCATGCTCATCCGCCGCCTCTGCTCCCTGGCTCCCCTCGCGCAGCTAAGCGCCACGCCCACCCCGCAGCAGCCAGCAGCAGCAGCAGTGTTGAGGCCGCGGGCGGGCCACCGACGCCAGTGCGGCTCGGGTGGCGGCGGCCCGACGGCCCCGGTGGGGGCAGCCTCTCCGTGTGGCTGTGCGCTCCACCGGCAGCGGCGCAGCCTCGGCAACGCTTGGAAGCATGGAGGCTCGAGAGGCCCTTGCTCCGGCGCGGCCCAGCGGCGCTTGCTTTCATGCAGCGGTTCTGCCGCAGCGCGTCACACGGCGGGCGCTGGCGCGCAGTTTGCACCCTTCTTAGTTTGTGCCCAGCTGCCCCTGGCGCTGCGCGGCCGCTGTAAGTAGGACCCCTGAGGTCGGCGTGCAGGGCAAGAGCAAGAGAGGTGGCTCAACATGGCCCTGTAGCTTCATTGCTTGCAAGGCGGGTCGGCGGCAGACGTCCTGCGCATGAGGCTCGGCGGGCAAGCCATCAGCAGTGCTGCGCGCACCTGTGTAGCCGCATCGACTTACTGCAGCTCAATTCAGTCTTCCAGCAAGGCCCTGGCGACTTTCAAGTGCGCACGGCAAGCGGGGTGCGCCAGGGTTTGCTTGCACCGAGATTGATGGCCTGCACTCGCGGTATCGAGTCGCATGATGACCTCTCCGCGCCATGTTCTTCGCTCCGACAGGCCCTCCAAGCGCCGATACCTCCGTCCTTTCCACAGGCGGCCGTGTTCCTCGAAACGCGGCAGTAGTGCTGTCGAGCAGACGGCATGTGGGCCGATCAGGCAGCGGGCGGACCTCCTGGCTTCCCGCTGCTGAGCTCACCGCCGCCGCCGCAGCAGTCGGCAGGCTTGGCCACCCCTCGGCCCCTGCAGCATGCTGCACACGGCAGCAGCGGCTCAGACCAGCCAAGCAGCACGCCGCACGGCAGTGCTGCAGCTGAAGGGCCACCTAGCTCGCAGGGACAGGCAGCAGGCATCGAGTCGCGCCCTGGCCACAGCCCGCAGGTGAGCGAAGCGGCAGGGGGCGCCTTGCGTGCGTCTGGCGTGTCGCAAGCAGCGGCAGATGGTGTGCAAGTTTGATGGCGGTTCATCTCACAGGACTGCTGTGGTAATCTACAGCTGTTCTCTCCTTCTTTGCTGTCCATGGTGCAGGCTGGCCAGTCGCGTCTACCTGTGCCAGCCGGAACTGCGGCTGCAGTTGCAGCAAATGCGCTGCACTGCTTGGCGGCAGTGGCGTCATCAGCAGCGGCAGTGCCAGCAGGCGCGGTGCTGCCTGCAGCGCCCGCGCATGCACAGGAGCAGCCAGCCAGTGATCAGCAGCATGACTCTGGTCAAGCGGCTCTCGAAGAGCGGCGCTGCACCCACTGCGGCAGCAGGCACACTTGTGGCGAGAATTGGCGGCGCCACGCCACTGCCTGGCAGCGGCTATGCCACAACTGCCGTACATATGCATACAACCATGGCGGCCAGCTGCCCCCCGACAGCGTGCTGCAGCCCCGCCCAGCGGAGCCGCGAAAGTTGGCAAATGTGCGCAGAGAGATGGCGCAGCGGCGCTGCCTGCGGTGCGGCTCAGCCAGCCCTGGCGGCGGCAAGAAGCCATGCTGGTACCGCCACCCAGTCACCGGCGAGGAGTGGCTGTGCGTTCCCTGCCGCAGCCGCCTCTACAGGCAGCTGCGCAAGCACAGCCGACAGCAGGCAGTGTCTGGGGGTGACCACAATGCAGATGAAGAGCAGCAGCAGCAGCCCAGCCAGGAGCACCAAGCGCGGCGGCTGCAGCCAGCGCAGCAGCAGCAGCAGCAGCAGCAGCAGCAGCAGGCACTTCAGCCAGCCGCGCCTCAGCTGTGGGTTGCCTCAGCAGCAGGCAGCAGCAGGGTAGCACACCAAACAGCAGCCGAGAGACGGCGTAAGCAGCTGCAGCCCAGGGGCCCTCCACTTGCATCTGACCGCGCTGCAGCGGCGGTTAGCAATGCAGATGCAGCGGATTGCATGCTGCTTGGCGCAGCAGCTGCCGTGCCAGCAGCCTTGTCTCTGGAGCCTGAGAGCCTGGCAGGCCCGCAGCAGCAGGCGCGGCAGCAGGGATTGGTGGAGCCTGAGCAGCAGCAGGGCTCTGGCCAGACGCTGGCTGGCGAGCAGTGCTGCAGCCACTGCGGCAGCTGCCGCAGCTCAAGTGACTGGCGGCGCCACCCCACCAGCGGACAGCGCCTGTGCCATGCCTGCTCAAATTACGGTTACAGGCATGGCGGCCAGCTGCCGGCCGACAGCGTGCTGCAGCAGCGGAGGCAGCAGACTGCCGAGGTAAAAGCGCAGCGGCGCTGCCTGCAATGTGGCACAGCCAGCCCCGGCAGCAGCAAGCAAGCGCACTGGTACCGCCACCCGGTTACTGGCCAGGAGTGGCTGTGTGAGGCGTGCCGCTGCCGCGCCAGGTTGCCACTGAAGCGGCAGCGGCAGCGGCAGGGGACGGCAGAGCTCAAGCAGCAGCAGCTAGCTGGCGGCAGTGCTGCCGCAGGCCTTAAGGAGCAACCACAGGCAACTGCCAGCCAGCCGCAGCAGCTCAAGCGGAGGCGGGACAAGGCAAGCTCAGGCAATGCAGCCCGGCAGGCTTTGCATGGCAGCGCTGCTGCTGGCGGTGCAGTGGCTGCTGCTGCGGCTGGCAGGAAGCGGGGTCGCAGTCACCAGCAGCAGAGGCCAGGGCAGCTTGGCTGGGCCAGCAGCGACGGCACAGCAGACGGAGCCAGGCAGCTGCAACAAGTGCCTGCTGCCACAGCGGCCGAGCCGCAGCCCGCTGCCAAGCGGCGGCGCAAACAAGCGCAGCCGCAGCGGCACTTGGCACCGGAATCGGCACCGCAGCTGGGATGCCAGCAGCCAGCGCTGCCGCTGCCACTGCCAACAGTGCTGGGTGGTGGAGCTGCAGCGGAGCCGGCAGGCAGCGAGGGACCCGCTTCAGCCAGCCTGCACGGCTCACTCAAGACAGCAGCCCAGGTGGCCGTGAAAGTTGAGGAGGAAGGGCCAGGCTCTGCAGCTGTGGGGCAGGGCGGCCCGCAGCTTGGGCAGCTGTGGCAGGCGCCGCAAGCTGCAGAGCAGCAGCCGCCGCCGCCGCAGCAGCCTGCAGCACCGATCGCAGAGCAGCAACCCCAAGCAGCTACAGACTTGCTCGACTTGCTGCAGCAGGCCATGGATGTGGCGGCGGCGGCAGCATCCGGCCTCATGCCCGAGCTTGTGGGGTCCTTTGCCGCGCTGCCGCCGCTGGATGCACGCCGGGTGAGTGGTTTGCTGCGGTTGTCGCAGTTGAGTGTCTTGACATCAGCTGGGGTAACCTGCTTGCAGGTTCTATGCACAACGGCTGCCTCTGCCTTTTGCGCTGCTCAGAGCTCTGCTCCGTCTGGATTCCACACCACAGGAGGCCTTCCTGCGGCGCCTGCTGCTGTGCAGCCAGTTCAGCGCTGCTGCTGCATTCATGACGACAGCGCTGAGGGTGGGCGGCGGCTCCCAGCTGCTGCTGCAGCCCGGCGATGATGTTCAGTATAGCCGGCCTGGCAGCTCCGTTTGGCACTCGCCTCCAGCGGCACACTGAGCACTCAATGCGGCAAGCAGCAGCTCCACTGCTTGGCGTGGCGTGTTCATTGTATTCTGGTGTCTGCACTACAACCCAACTTGCTGTCTTCCACCATTTTACTCAATTGCACTCTTGTTATATAAGCAGCGATGCAGGCGTGAAGATATTGCGGGGGTGACTGTGTATCGAGCGATTGGCGCTGGTTGTACAGATTAGCTGCTGGCTGACACGCTGGGCCTGGCTTCTTGTGACAGCTGCTGCCTTGGACAGGCCCCTTGCTCCTGCCGTGTGGCTTGGTCCAAGGAGGTGCGTTGCGAGTGGCCTGGTGGGGGGTGGCTGCAGCCGTCTGGTTGGTTGCCAGGCACCTGATGCAAGCATGCAGCTGAGAAGAGCCCGCCTCTTCACGGCTGATCCGCTTCGGGTTCGCCTTTCAGGGACTGCAGCCGCCGCTGCTGCCGCGCCGCTCCAGCGATGGAACGCAAGGACACGCAGGCAGTCAGCGAGGAGAGGCGCTGCTCGCACTGTGGCAGCCACAACACCTCGGGTCACTGGCGGCACCACCCCTCCACAACCCAGTGGCTGTGTAATGCCTGCTGGCAATATGCAGACAGCCATGGCGGCCAGCTGCCTCCGGACAGCGTGCTGCAGCGGCGCCCGGCGGAGCCGCGAAAGTTGGCAGATGTGCGCAGAGAAATGGCGCAGCGGCGGTGCCTGCAGTGCGGCTCGGCCAGCCCTGGCGGCGGCAAGAAGCCATGCTGGTACCGCCACCCAGTCACCGGCGAGGAGTGGCTGTGCCGTGGCTGCTACAAAAAATGCATGAACTGTCGCATGACCGGGCGCAAGCACATCCGGCAGCAGACAGCGCCTCGTGTTGATGACAGTGGAGATGCAACGGAGGAGCCGCAGCCAAGGCAGTGGCGACAGTGGCGGCAGCAGCGGCCTGGCCATCAAAGCGGCTCAGAGGAAGGCGAAGAGGCATGCGCGTGGTTGTGCATAGCAGCGCCAGCGGGTTGAGCAGGTATCGAGCAGCGGGACAGCGACGGAGTCACAAGGACGCCTCGTGTTGATGACAGTGGAGATGCAACGGAGGAGCCGCAGCCAAGGCAGTGGCGACAGTGGCGGCAGCAGCGGCCTGGCCATCAAAGCGGCTCAGAGGAAGGCGAAGAGGCATGCGCGTGGTTGTGCATAGCAGCGCCAGCGGGTTGAGCAGGTATCGAGCAGCGGGACAGCGACGGAGTCACAAGGACGCCTCGTGTTGATGACAGTGGAGATGCAACGGAGGAGCCGCAGCCAAGGCAGTGGCGACAGTGGCGGCAGCAGCGGCCTGGCCATCAAAGCGGCTCAGAGGAAGGCGAAGAGGCATGCGCTGCGCCTGCACCGCCACCGCAGCAGCGCAAGCGCAGGCAGCAGCAACAGCAACAGCAGCAACAGTCAGATGGTGAGGAGCCTGCTGCCTTCCACGACGGCCCTGCCTTCGCTGCCAAGAAACGGACTGTTGCAAAGCAGCCTGCTGGAGGCGGCGGTGATGGCTCTGCGCTGCTAGGGCAGCAGGAGGTTGCGAAGCATGGCCAGCCGGCCTTGGCCTTGACAGGCGGCAAGGCGCCGCAGCCTGCTGCCAAGCGGCGGCAGCGGCGCAAGCAGGCGCAGCCTCAGCACCTGCTGCAACCACCGCCGCTACCGCAGCAGCAGCAGCAGCAGGCGGAGCGGGATCCATCGCTGGCGCCCACAGTGCTGGTTGAGGGTTTAGCAGGGCCGGCAGGCAGCGAGGACCCCGCTGCGGCTAGCCGGGGTGGCACACCTGCAGCAGCATGGCAGGAGGCAGCAGGCACACTGTCTGTTGAGCAGGTGCCAGCGCCGCCGCAGCAGCCAACACCACCGCTCGCCGGGCAGCCGCAGCAGCTACCACCACAAACCCAGCAGCTGCCGCCACAGCCAGATGCAGCAGAGCCGGACTTGTTCGACTTGCTGCAGCAGGCAATTGAGGTGGCAGCTGCAGCGGCCTCTGGTTTAACCCCCGAGCTTGTGGCGGCCTTTGCCATGCTGCCGCCGCTGGAAGCTCGCCGGGTGAGCATGCTGGGGCGCGGCACGGATGGCCTTTGGCAAGTTCACCATGATGTTGCCCCAACCAACCCTGGTGGAACAGCAGCATGATGCTGCTCACATTCTGCAGCTTGCCTGCAGATGGTCCTCCCTCGCATGTCCTGCAACAGCTGCATCGCAACAGCTGCCTGACTTACCCTGCCTGCGCTCGCTCTTCCCCACAGGAAGCGCTGCTGCGCCGCCTGCTGCAGCGCCAGCAGTACAGCGCGGCGGCAGCAGCCATGCACGCCGCACTGCAGGTGGCAGGTGTGCAGCTGCCGGCTGTGGGCTGAGGCATTGCGGCAGCGGCTCTCTCATGGTGGTGCGGGACAGCAGGCACATATGGACAGCATACCCAGTTTGTGTTTTGCACAGCGTCTGCGCAGCGGAAAGTCCAAGCGCCATGCCTGGCACCCGGCGGACAGCGCTGCTGCAGCGAACCCCCAAGTACAGTTGTGATGTGTTTCTTTGAGGAGTTCAAGCAGCCGCTATGCTTGCACGTCCCACTCAATTTCGCATGTTTTGCTGCCTGCCACTGTGAGGGAAAGTCATTTTCTGACACATCCGCGGCGACGGAAGCTTCAGCGGCGGCGGCAGGCTGCATCGTGGTAAATGCGGCTGCAACCAACTCTGCGTGACAGCTTCGCACTCCTGTTACGATCAAAAGGCAGCGTCCGAGGCTGGGTTTGCCATACGGAGCAGGTGCCTCGGAAGCCTCGAACGATGCAGCCAGGGGCTGATGCCTCGGCAGTGCCATTGAGCGACACCTCACATGCTAGGTCTCCCCTCTGTGTGCAGGGGCCCGTCCCGTGGGGCTGCTTGCCTCCGCCCGCCGCCGCCGCCGCTCCAACTCCATCGGCAGCAAGCGCGCATGAAATCGGGCAGGCCAGCCAGCCAGGGCCAGCCGGTCGCTAGCAGCAGAGGCGACGAGAAGCGCTGCTCTCACTGTGGCAGCCACCACACCTCTGGCAGTCACTGGCTGAGGCACCCCACCACCAGCCAGCGGCTGTGCAATGCCTGCTGGCACTATGCACACACACATGACAGCCAGCTGCCTCCAAACAGCGTGCTGCAGCGCCGCCCTGCGGAGCCGCGCCGGCTGACAGATGTGCGCAGGGAGATGGCGCAGCGGCGATGCATGCAGTGCGGCTCGGCCAGCCCAGGCAACGGCAAGCGGCCGTGCTGGCACCGCCACCCAGCCACCGGCGAGGCTTGGCTGTGCAGCCTCTGCTACAACCGCGTTGACTGGCAGGTGAACCAGAGACGCCAGAAGCGGCAGCAAAGGAAGCAACAGGCGCCAGAGGAATGCAGCATGCAGCTGGGCAGTGGCAGCGGCAAGGCAGGCCGAGCGGAAGGCGAGCAGGCACGTGCTGTGCAGGCGCCGCCTCAGCGCAAGCGCAAGCTGCAGCAGGAGCTGCACGGCCCAGCAGGCCAGACACCTGCTGCTTTCCATGATGGCCGTGCCTCAGTTGCCATACAGCGGGCGAAGCAGCAGCCAGCTGGAGGCGACGGCGGCGGCTGGGTGCCTCCAGGGCAGCGGCAGGCTGTGCAGCACGGCCAGCCTGGGACCAATTCTTCTGCAGATGGTGACGTGCAGCAGCCTGCTGCCAAGCGGCGGCAGCGGCGCAAGCAGGCGCAGCCACAGCACCTGCCGCCGCAGCCGCCGCAGCAGGGGGAGCGGGAGCCATCGCTGGCTCCCACAGTGCTGGTTGAGGGGTTGGAAGGGCCGGCGGGCAGCGAGGGTCCCGCTGCGGCTAGCCTGGGTGGCGCACAACCAGCAACAGGGGATGCAGCATGCACAGCGGCGTCAGCAGCAGCAGCAGCTGGCACACTGCCTGACGAGCAGGTGCCAGCGCAGGTGCAGCAGGTGGCTGCACAGCAGCAGCAGCCGCTGCCTACGCCGGCAGAGCCTGAGACACCTGAGCCTGATTTGTCTGACCTGCTGCAGCAGGCGATGGAGGTGGCGGCGGCGGCAGCCTCCGGCCTCACTCCCGAGCTGGTGGCGGCCTTTGCCATGCTGCCACCGATGGAAGCGCGCCGGGTGAGCATGCTGGGCAACTTTGATGGCAGTGGATGCATGGACATGGGCTCAACTGACCATGCAGCTCACATGGCATGGCACTGTTGAAGACGGTCCTCCGAGGGGCCCTAGCATCCCCTTTCTGCTTTGTAAACTGCAGCAGCTGCCTGACTAATGACTAATTTAAGCTGCCTTCCCTTTGCAGGAGGCGCTGCTGCGTCGTCTGCTACAGCGCCAGCAGTACAGCGCGGCGGCGGCGGCCATGCAGGTGGCGCTTCGTGCAGCAGGGCACCCGCCGCCGGGCGTGAGCTGATGCATGGTGACAGTGCCACGCTAGCGACGTCGCAGAACAGCTTGCACATATCAGCAGCATGCAAAGTTTGAGCAGCATGCAAAGTTTGTTTTTTGCACAGCATTTGCGCAGCAGGCGGCATGGATTGAGCACTGTGCCATTCGGCGGACGGCGCGGCTCCAGCGAGCCCGAGTGCAATTTATTGTGTTTCATTGCAGAGTTCAAGCAGCCCCCAATGCACGAACCTCTCACTCATCATTGCATGCGTTGCAGTGCCTGCCTCTGCAAGGGGCCTTCATTGTCTGTCTGAGCCATTCACAGTTCGTTCTGATGTTCAAGCTGGCGGAAGGCTTGTGCCAACGGCGGCGGTGGCGGTCATGGTAAATGCAGCACCTCTGAGGCAGAGTCGGCAGAGCCCGACTGCTTGCCCTTGAATGTGACAGCGTCTCACCAAAGGCTGTTACTGATCAGCACGCAGCGTCCGAGGCTGCAGGTGCGTGCAGCCTTGGAAGCCTCGAACGATGCAGCCAGAGGGCATGATGCCTCGGCAGTGCCATTGAGCGACACCTCACATGCTTCGGCCTCTCTCTGTGTGCAGGGGCCCGTCCCGTGGGGCTGCTTGCCTCCGCCCGCCGCCGCCGCCGCTCCAACTCCATCGGCAGCAAGCGC
>VFQO010005049.1_pt1 | contig 54281 bp, 55 predicted proteins | sample 3512331 | NCBI WGS metagenome assembly VFQO01 (sample SAMN10412371, study PRJNA504923) | tailings metagenome | isolation source: Replicate 3 from Balatoc abandoned mine | place: Philippines: Itogon, Benguet | collected 2017-08-28 | reverse complement strand
CTCGAAATTGTAGAGCGGCTCGCCCATGCCCATCATGACGATGTTGGAGACCTTGCGGCCTTCCGCCGGCACGATCGCGCCGGTAGGGGTGTCGCGGTCGGGGAAGTCGCCGAGCCGGTCGCGCGCCGACATCAGCTGCGTCAGGATTTCTTCAGCCGTCAGGTTGCGCACCAGTTTCTGCGTGCCGGTGTGGCAGAAGGAGCAGGTCAGCGTGCAGCCGACCTGCGAAGAGATGCACAGCGTGCCGCGTCCTTCCTCGGGGATGTAGACGGTTTCGATCTCTACCGGACGGCCAGCGCCGCGCGGCGGGAATCGAAAAAGCCATTTGCGCGTGCCGTCGCTGGAGATCTGTTCTTCAACGATTTCGGGGCGGGCGATGGTGAAATGCTGCTCGAGGGCTGCGCGCAGGTCCTTCGAGATATTGAACATATGCGCGAAGTCGGAGACGCCGCGCACATAGAGCCAGTGCCAGAGCTGCTGGGCGCGCATTTTCGCCTGCCGCTCCGGCACGATGCCGGCGGCAACCAGCGCCTCGGCCATTTCGGCGCGCGTCAGGCCGACCAGCGAGGCCTTTGCGGGCGTGGCTGCACGGGCGCGCAATGCGTCGCGGGTTGTGTCGGTGGTGAGATCGAACGAAAGAGCCATGATACCGGTAATCGGGGTTGATGCGGTCGCGACGAGGCGATCCATTGCGCCGCACATATCACGAGATCGCGGCGGCGTCACGGCCCGCAGATGGGAAGGCTATGCGGCGTTTCCAAGGCCATTCCTGTCACAAGCATCGCAAAGCCCTGGCGGTTGACAGGCTGGCCGGGAAAATCTTCATGGATCGGGAGAACAGGAGGCGCGAGAAAATTGGCCCGCAAACCAGCCAGGTATCCGATGCTCCGGCGCTCGCGGGCGATGCTTACCTCGCGGCGCGTCTGGCAGCCGAGGCTGGTGTTCTGGGCCGGTGCGATCGCCATCGGCCTGATCAGCGTGCTGTTCGCCAAGCTGGCGGACGAGGCGCAGCACCTGTTCAAGCTGATGACCGGCGGTGGCGGCTGGCAGTGGTGGCTGCCGCTGGCGATTACGCCGGCGGGTTTCATCGCCTGTGCGTGGCTGGCCTATTCAGTCTTTCCCGGATCGCAAGGCAGCGGCATCCCGCAAGCCATCGCGGCGCGGCATCTGCGCGAGGACGAGGAGCGAAGCCGCATCCTGTCGCTGCGGCTGGTGGTCGGCAAGATCGCGCTCACCGTGCTCGGGCTGTTCTCGGGGGCGTCGATCGGGCGCGAGGGACCGACCGTGCAGGTCGGCGCATCGTTGATGCTGCAGGCGGCGCGCTGGGGCGGCATGGCGCATGCGCGCGGGCTGATCCTGGCCGGCTCCGCCGCCGGCATCGCGGCCGCCTTCAACACGCCGCTCGCCGGCATCGTCTTTGCCATCGAGGAGATGGGCCGCGCCTATCAGGCGCGCACCAACGGGCTGGTGCTGTCGGCGGTGATCCTCGCCGGTCTGGCGTCGCTCGGCCTGCTCGGCAACTACACCTATTTCGGGGTGACCGACGCCACGGCATCCTTCCCGGGCGACTGGCCGCTGGTGATTGCCTGCGGCGTCATCGGCGGCGCGCTGGGCGCGTTTTTCAGCCTCGGAGCGCTGAAGGCATCGCGGCGGGTGCGGCGCTGGCTGTCGCCCGACCCGTTCAAGCGGACGTTGCTGCTCGCGGGCATATGCGGGCTCGGCGTGGCGGGTATAGGCCTTCTCTCCGGCGGGCTCACCTTCGGCACCGGCTACGACCAGGCGCGCAGCGCCATCGAGGGCGCGCCGCTGCCGTGGCTGTTCTTCGTCGAAAAATTCCTCGCCGGCCTGCTTTCGATGATTTCCGGTATTCCCGGCGGCATTTTTGCGCCGTCGCTGGCGATAGGCGCAGGGCTAGGCAGTTCGCTCGGGCTTTTGTTCGGCGCGAATATCGGGCTTGCGGCAGTGCTCGGCATGGCCGGCTATTTCGCCGGCGTGGTGCAGGCACCGATGACGGCCTTCGTCATCATCCTCGAAATGACCGGCAACCACGACAATGTCATTCCGCTGATGTTCGCCTCCATGCTCGGCTACGGCACGGCGCGGATGATCTCGCGCGAGCCGCTCTACCATGCGCTGTCGCGTGTGTTCATCGCGGACGCTCTGCGGCGCAAGCGGGCCGAAGCGTCGACACAGGGCTGATCGCCACAAAAAGAAAGGCCGGGCGTCTCGGCCCGGCCAGTTGAAGTGCTGAAAAGGTAAAGCGCGCTTACTTGCAGGTGGCGATCGAGGTCAGCGCCGCGGAAATGCCCTTGAGCGAGAAGACGTAGCTGGTCGGGTTGCCGCGGCCGGATTTGGCAGCGACTTTCATGTCGGCGCCGCCCTTCATGGCGGCGATCAGCAGCGGCTCCTCGGCGGCGTTTTCCACCCAGGCCGACTTTCCGCGCGTGAACATGGAGAAGGATTTGTCGCCCACCGTGACGGTAACCTTGGAGTTGGCCTGGAAGTCGTAGGAGGCGATGAATTGCGGCTCGTAGGAGATCGACTGGCCGGGGCGCTGGCTGACGAAGAAGAAGATGTCGCCATGATCGAGCGTCGTGGGCTGCTTGTCGGTCGGCACGGTCAGCACATAGCAGACCTTGCCGTTGTTGGCCTGGTAGCTGTAGGTGCCCCAGGCATTGTGCTGGCCGATCTTGGTTGCCGACTGGGCAAAGGACGGCGCCGCGCCCGCGACCAGGATAAGGCTCGATAATAGGACAGTCAGTCGGCGCATTGTTTTTGGTTTCCCTGTATTTCGCATGGTGTGCGCAAAGCAGGCCGGTCCGCCCTGCCCCTTTGGCTTCATTTTGATTTAATCTGGGTTACCAAAGGGTGAATGTTCCCTGAAAAAAAGGAACATCGCCGCCAAAGGTATCACCGCCTCGCGCATGCAAACCTCGTCGTCGAGACTTGCAAGCACCGTCCCTTGGTTGTGGTTGAAGACCACGAAAACGGCAAGAATTTGACTTTTCGTTTCAGGCTGCAACGCGAATGTCAACGGCCGCTGCTCCGAACGATCCGGCGGGTCAGTCCAGTTCTTCAAGGGCTTCCTTTGCAGCAAGGCGATGCGCCGGGGTGATGTGAGCGCGCACGGCGGCAATCGCCGCCGACAGCACCGCGATGTCGTCGGTAAAGCCGAGGCCGAAGATGATGTCGGGTATGGCGTCGGTCGGCAGCACGAAATAGGCAAGCGCGCCGAGCAGGATGCCCTTGGCACGCAGCGGCGTCTTGCTGTCGAGCGCGCAGTAATAGGCAGCCACCACATCCTCCATGAAGGGGACATGCCGCGCCGCCCTCTTGGCGGTGTGCCAGAATTTGTCGCGGACGCGCTTCTCGTCGCGGCCGAAACCGTTGGTGTCGAAATTTCCCGCCTTGGCCATTCCGTTACTCCTGTCGCCCGGAATGTGGGAAAGCGTGAGGGGCTGCACAAGAGATAACGGTCAAAAACCGGCAAAACCGTCCATCCTGCCGGCCAGTTCGAAGTCGAGCCGGCTCAGGCCGTCGGCGTCATGCGTGGTCAGGGTCACGTCGACGGTCTTGTAGACGTTCGACCATTCGGGGTGATGGTCCATGGTTTCAGCCGCGAGTGCTGCGCGAGTCATGAAGGCGAAGGCCTCGCTGAAATCGGCGAAGACAAATTTCTTCGAGATCGCCGCCCCGCCGCGGTCGAGGCTCCAGCCCTTCAGCCCGGCCAAAGCCACCTGTATGGCGTCACTCTCAAGTTTTTGTCTGGCCATTGTGCGCTTCCATGCTATCGCTTGTCGGTTCTTATCATAGCGCCGGACCGATGATCGCAAAGTCCCATACATCCATTCTTTTCGTTTGCCTCGGCAATATCTGCCGTTCGCCGCTGGCCGAGGGCGTGTTTCGCGCGGTGATTTCCGAGCGCGGCGTCGCTGACGACTTCCTGCTCGATTCGGCCGGCACCGGCGGCTGGCACCAGGGTTCGGCGCCCGATCCGCGCTCGGTGGCGATCGCGGCCGATCATGGTCTCGACATTTCCGCGCAGAAGGCGCGCAAGGTGGTGTCCGCCGATTTCCAGCGCTTCGATCTCATTCTCGGCATGGACCGTTCCAATGTCGACGATCTCAGGCAATCTGCTCCGCCCGAGGCGCGGGACAGGGTCCATCTGTTTCTCGACTTCGCCGGTGGCAAGGAGAAGGACGTGCCCGATCCTTACTACGGTGGCGCGGACGGCTTTGCCGATGTCTACCGCATGATCCGCGATGCTTCGGAATCACTGGCCGACAGGCTGGAGCGCGAATCGACGCCCATCAGCGGCCAGGCCTCCTCGACGATATAGGGGCCGCCGCCGACCGAATCGCGCGACGACATCAGCACGAAGCGGCCGACCTTGAACGGTGCGGTGGAGAAATTGCCGCGCGCCGAAAGATATTGCGCGACGTCCAGCGGGCTGGTGTTGCGCAGCCGCGCCAGCGTGACATGGGGCGAGAATTTGCGCGGATCGGCCGGCACCCCGAGGCGCTGGCAGATGCGCTCGATCTCGGCCTGAAGCGCGTAGAGGTCGGGCGAGGTCTGCACCCCGGCCCAGACCGCATGCGGCTTTTTCGAGCCGAAGGCGCCGACGCTGGCGAGCTTCATCTGGAAGGATGGTCGCCGGACCCGGTCGAGGGCATTGGCGATCTCGTCGGCGACGTGGCCTTCGATGTCGCCGAAGAATCGCAAGGTGAGGTGGTAGTTTTCGACGTCGATCCAGCGGGCTCCCGGCAGACCTCCACGCAGCAGGGAAAGTGAAAGCGCTGCGTCACGCGGGATTTCGAGGGCGGTGAAAAGTCTTGGCATCGCTGCCTCCCCGAATCGAACTCTTGATGTCTAGCGAATCACCGATCCGCAATGTGAGCAAGCTGTTTGTTTGTCATGTCGGTGCGATGACATTGTCATCAACATGGTTGATCAGGATTTGTTCGCATCGGCCGAAATCGTCTTCTCGACCACCGGCAGCATGCGTTCGACCATGCGATCTACACCGGCGGCATTGGGATGCATGCCGTCTTCCAGAAGCGCCGTCTTGTCGGCGGCGACACCGTCGAGGAAGAACGGATAGAGTGTTGCGCCGTATTTTTCGGCGAGCTTCGGATAGATCGTGCCGAATTGTTCGCCATAGGCGTGACCGAGATTGGGCGCGGCGACCATGCCGGCCAGAAGCACCGGTATGTTGCGCTCCTTGAGTCGTGCAAGCATCTTGTCGAGGTTCTGCTCGACGATCTGAGGGTCGATGCCGCGCAGCATGTCGTTGGCGCCAAGCTCCAGTATGACCAGCTGCGTGCCGTCGGGAATGGACCAGTCGAGGCGCGACAGGCCGCCGCTGGTGGTGTCGCCGGACACGCCGGCATTGGTAATCACGACATCGTGACCATTGTTGCGTAGCGCCTTTTCAAGCTTTTCGGGAAAGCTCTCGCCGGGATTCAGGCCATATCCGGCCATCAGGCTGTCGCCGAAGCCGACAATCTTGAACGGTTCGGCCCAAACCGGGGCAATCGCCGTGAAAAAGGCCAAGGATGCGGCAAAGAGTAACGAAGTCAGATGTTTGAATGCCATGTATCAAAACCCATATGACGAAAAAATTCCTGCCGCTTTCAACACCATATAGGACAGATTTGCCGTGACAGAAGCCGTCATCGACCTGAAGGATGTTTCGCTGACGCTGGGCACCGGGGCGTCTTCCGTCCATGTGCTGAAGGGTGTGAGCCTGAAGGTGACGGCGGGCGAGGCGACTGGCATCGTCGGGCCGTCCGGGTCGGGCAAGTCGACGCTGCTGATGGTCCTGGCCGGGCTGGAAGGGGTCGATTCGGGAACGGTCCGAATTGCCGGCGAGCTTCTGAACGGCAAGAGCGAGGATCAGATCGCGGCGTTTCGCGGCCGCAATGTCGGCATCGTCTTCCAGTCCTTTCACCTCATTCCCAATATGACGGCGCTGGAAAATGTCGCCGTGCCGCTGGAGCTTGCGGGAAAGCGCGACGCCTTCGCCATTGCCGAGCGCGAGCTTGCATCCGTCGGCCTTGCTGACCGGGTGACGCATTATCCGGGCGAGCTTTCGGGCGGGGAGCAGCAGCGCGTGGCGATTGCCCGGGCGCTTGCGCCGGAGCCACGCATTCTCATTGCAGACGAGCCGACGGGCAATCTCGACCAGGCGACGGGCCGGCAGATCGCCGATCTTCTCTTTGCCAAGGCAAAAGAGCGCGCCATGACGCTGGTGCTGGTGACGCATGACCCGTCGCTGGCCGCGCGCTGCACGCGGCAGGTAGCGATGCGGTCGGGACGTATCGAGGCCGAGCCGCCGCTTGCTGTTGTTTCGGTGGGTTGAGGGCGCGGGACGTATGGAAAAAGGTCGAGTTTCTTCGCGCCCCCCTCTGGCCTGCCGGCCATCTCCCCCACGGGTGGGGAGATTAGCAGCTGCACCTTCGACGCCTATTCTGCAACGTTGGCGATTGGCGAAATCAAAGATGAAGGCTGATCTCCCCCGATGCGGGGGAGATGGCCGGCAGGCCAGAGTGGGGCAACGTCGGGCGCCATCCCGGCCGATTTCTCTCGAGGCCGCATAACATGGGCACGAAGGAAACACTCAAGCTCGCAATCCGTTTCTCGCTGCGCGAAATGCGCGGTGGATTTTCCGGCTTTTTGATCTTCCTCACCTGCATCGCGCTCGGCGTGGCGGCCATCGGCGGCGTCAATTCGGTGGCGCGCTCGATCACGGCGGGTGTGGCCAATGAAGGGCAGGCTCTGCTCGGCGGCGATCTGCGCTTCCAGCTCAACCAGCGCGAGGCGAGCACTGAGGAAAGCACCTTCCTGAAAGGGCTCGGAACCCTGTCCGAAAGCGCCAACATGCGCTCGATGGCACGGCTGCAGGACGGTTCCGACCAATCGCTGGCCGAGGTGAAGGCTGTCGATGGCGCCTATCCGCTGTTCGGCGCGCTTACGACGGAGCCGGCGCTGTCGCGTGACGCGCTGTTTGGTGAGAAAGACGGCGTGTTCGGCGCTGCCGCATCCGACCTGCTGTTCGAACGGCTCGGTATCAAGATCGGCGACCGCGTCATGCTCGGCACCGAGACCTTCGAACTGCGGGCAAAAATCATCACCGAGCCGGACGCGGTTTCGGAAGGGTTCGGCTTCGCGCCGCGGCTGATGGTGTCGCTGGACGGCTTGCGCGCCTCCGGCCTCGTTCAGCCCGGCAGTCTTGTCGAATACGCCTACAAGGTGCGGCTGGCCGACGGCAGCAGCGAGGCGGCTGTGACATCGGTGCGCGAAGAAGCGACGGAAAAGTTTCCGCAAGCCGGCTGGAGCGTCCGCACCCGGACCAACGCCGCACCGGCGCTCTCGTCCAACATAGAGCGGTTTTCGCAGTTCCTGACGCTGGTCGGGCTGACGGCGCTGGTCGTGGGCGGCGTGGGTGTCGCCAACGCCGTGCGGGCCTATCTCGACGGCAAGCGCGGGGTGATCGCCACCTTCAAGAGCCTCGGCGCTTCGGGCGGCTTCGTCTTCACCGTCTATCTCGTGCAGATCATGGTCATCGCCGGCATCGGCATCGTCATCGGGCTGGTCGTCGGCGCGCTGATGCCGTTTGCGGCAAGTGCGGCCCTTTCGGCGGTCATTCCGGTGCCCGCGGAAGGCGGCATCTATCCCGGCGCGTTGGCGATGGCCGCGCTATTCGGCATTCTGGTGACGTTGGCCTTTGCGCTGCTGCCGCTCGGGCGGGCGCGCGACGTGCCGGCAACCGCGCTGTTTCGCGAAATGGGCTTTGGCGGCAGCGGGCTGCCGCGCCGCGTCTATGTTCTTGGCGCGCTCGGGATCGCAGCGCTTCTGGCGCTGCTCGCCATCTGGTTTTCGGGCGATCGGCGCATCGCCGCGATCTTCGTCGGCGCAACGATTTTCGCCTTCATCGTGCTGCGCAGCGTCGGTGTCGGCGTGCAATGGCTGGCCAGGAAAAGCCCGCGCCTGCGCTCGACGGCGCTCAGGCTTGCCGTCGGTAACATCCATCGTCCCGGCGCGCTGACGCCGTCCGTGGTGCTGTCGCTCGGCCTTGGCCTGACGCTGCTGGTCACGCTGGCGCTGATCGACGGCAATCTGCGCCAGCAGATCGCCGGCAGCCTGCCGAAACAGGCGCCGAACTTCTTCTTCGTCGACATACAGAGCACCGATGTCGATGCTTTCTCGGCGCTGGTTGAGAAGGAAGCACCGGAAGGCAAGCTGGTGCGGGTGCCGATGCTGCGCGGTCGCGTCATGGCGCTGAACGGCGTCGACGTGCAGAAGCTGACGGTGCCGCCGGCCGGCGCCTGGGTGCTGCGCGGCGACCGCGGCCTGACCTATGCGAAGAACCAGCCCGAAAATTCGACGCTGAGCGCCGGGACATGGTGGCCCGAGGATTATTCAGGCGAGCCGCTGGTTTCCTTCGCGGCGGAAGAGGCTGGCGAACTTGGCCTGAAGCTTGGCGATACGGTGACGGTCAACGTGCTTGGACGCAACGTGACGGCAAAGATCGCCAATTTCCGCGAAGTGCAGTGGGAATCGATGGGCATCAACTTCGTCATGGTGTTTTCACCCAACACATTTGCCGGCGCGCCGCATTCCTGGCTGGCGACGCTGCTGACGCCGAGCGCCGACAGCGCCGAGGAAACGCGACTGCTCAACGCCGTCACACGCGCCTTTCCGGCGGTCACGACGGTGCGCGTGAAGGATGCGCTGGAGGTGGTGAACCGCATCGTCGGCCAGCTAGGCACGGCGATCCGGGCTGCGGCAAGCGTGGCGCTGATCGCCTCGGTGCTGGTGCTGGCCGGCGCACTCGCCGCCGGCAACCGGGCGCGGGTTCACGACGCCGTCGTGCTGAAGACGCTGGGGGCGACGCGGCGCACGCTGATTGCAGCCTTCTCCCTCGAATACATGCTGATCGGTCTGGCGACGGCGGTTTTCGCGCTCGCAGCCGGTGGCGTTGCGGCGTGGTTTGTTGTCGCACGGATTATGACGCTGCCGTCGAGTTTTCTACCCGAAGTGGCGGTGGCAACGATCCTGATCGCGCTCGCTGTGACGGTCGGCATCGGCCTGATCGGCACATGGAGAGTGTTGGGACACAAGGCAGCGCCGGTGCTGCGGAATCTGTAGCGAGCCGGCCTGTCAATCGATCGAAAGAGCTAGGCGCCGCTAGTCCTGATGGCGGAAAACGGCATTTTTTGCCTTTTTCGTGCGATCACGAGGCATTGCGGCGTGTAACGGGTCTTGTTCTCGTCAAAAAGAATCATCATATTTGCCACAGGCATGCTGGAGTCCCGCCAGCGGCGCCTGGTTCATTTGAACCTGACACCCGACGGGGCAGAAGCAATAGAGGAAATCAATGGCTGACCTTCGCAACTATCAGACGCATGTCGCGAACGCGGGCACCCGCGCCGACAGCGTCATCGACGAGGGCCTGCGCGCCTACATGCTCAAGGTTTACAACCTTATGGCGCTTGGGCTCGCAATCACTGGCGTGGCCGCTCTCGCCACCATGATGATGGCGACCACCAACGATCCGGCGACCGCCGTCGCCACACTTGCCAACGGCAAGATGCTGACCAGCCTCGGTGTCGCCCTTTATGGCTCGCCGCTAAAGTGGGTCGTCATGCTCGCCCCGCTCGGCATGGTGTTCTTCCTGAGCGCCCGTATCCAGTCGATGAGTGTTTCCGGCGCGCAGACCGCGTTCTGGGTTTTCGCCGGCCTGATGGGCCTGTCGCTGTCGTCGATCTTCCTGGTCTTCACGGCGCAGAGCATCACACAGACCTTCTTCGTCACCGCAGCCGCCTTCGGCGGTCTGTCGCTGTTCGGCTACACGACCAAGCGTGACCTGACCGGCATGGGCACCTTCCTGGTGATGGGCGTGATTGGCCTGATCATCGCCATGGTCGTCAACATCTTCCTGGCGTCGCCCGCCCTGCAGTTCGCCATCTCGGCGATCGGCGTCCTGATTTTCTCGGGCCTCACCGCCTACGACACGCAGAAGATCAAGGAGATGTATTTCGAGGGCGACGACGTGCTCGTTGCCGGCCGCAAGGCCATCATGGGCGCGCTGACGCTCTATCTCGACTTCATCAACCTGTTCACCTTCCTGCTGCAGTTCCTCGGCAACCGCGAGTAATCGCGTCTCGCTGCTGGACCAGCAACAAGACCGGGGCGGCCCAAAAGGCCGCCCTTTTCTTTTATGGAACACTCTGCTCAAATTCGGGCACATCAATTAGAGTGCATAAATTGTGAGCAGCATCAACATCCGCCCGGCAGAGGCCTCCGACCTCGATTCGATTACGTTGATCTATGCGGACGCGGTCGATAACGGCACTGCGAGCTACGAGCTTGAGCCGCCGTCGCGGGTCGAAATGGGGGAGCGATTCGCCAGCCTGCGGGCAGAAGGCTATCCCTATCTTGTTGCCGAAGAGAGGGGCCGAATCATCGGCTATGCCTATGCCGGGGCCTTTCGTGCCCGCCCAGCTTACCGCTTCATCGTCGAGAACTCCATCTATGTCGCGCCCGAAGCGAAGGGCAAGGGCGTTGGCCGGGCGCTGCTTGAACGACTGATCATTGAAGCGACAGCACTCGGCTTTCGGCAGATGATCGCGGTGATCGGCGACGGCTCGCCGCAGAGCCCGTCGGTGAGGCTGCATGAGAAACTGGGCTTCGTCCATTCAGGCAGGCTGGAAGGATCGGGCTACAAGCACGGCCGCTGGCTCGACACCGTATTCATGCAGTTTCCGATGAATGGCGGCGCCGGCCTGCAGCCCGACCCGGACTCGCTACCGGAGCGGAAGTTTCGCGGAAAAGCTTAGGGAATCAAGCCTGTACGAGTTTCAACGTCTTGTCGAAGACGCCGAGGACGCGGGCGAGCTCATGCCCGCGCTTGAGGATCAGCCCGCCGGCAGCAATGACGCTGAAGGCGCCCTGTTTGCGGGCGAGCTTGGGATTTTTGACGATCTGGAACAGCGGCGTCTCGCTGGCACGCCGGAATACGGAGAAGACGGCGCGGTCGGGAAGGCGGTCAATGGCATAGTCGCGCCATTCATTGGCGGCGACCATTCGGCCATAAAGACGAAGAATCTGTTCGAGTTCACGCCTCTCGAAGGAAACCGGTAGCTCCTGCCGCTCGCGCCTGGCCTCGTGAAGGGGAATCAATATTGCTGATTCTTGCCCATCCTCCGCTCCACCTCCGCGATCGGTCATGCAGCTAAGCCTTTCCGTGACAGTTTGGCGACAAGAGAGTCGCGCTTTCGCCCGCGAAAAGCAAGCCCCGGAGCGCGAATACGCCCTAGGGTAGAATCAAGCCGGGTTTCTGTAACAAATCCGTACACTCTGATTTTATAGGTGATACGCCGCCACATTTCTGACACCTTTTGCACAAGCTGTCGCCTCAATGTCAGTCGAATTTGCGGGTGTTGCCTGAGACGGTTCGGTCCGGCACCGGCCTGTAAACCCCAAGCCCCCCGCCCACGGGTCAGAGTCGGATCGAACCAACCTCAGCTTCCACAAGGAGGCTGAGTGCGACGATCCCAAATAAATTGGACCGGAGTCAGCTCTGTTTGGCCCCGGTTTTTTGTTGGCCGGTGCATCCGTATTCGGGTTCGGCTCCAGCCTGCAAAGACGCGCATTGCGCCGGCGGCATCAGACAGCCCGCTAGCAGGCCCGTCAGATGCGGTCGCTGTCCGGCTTGCGGTAGATGGCGGCACCCAGGACAGGGCCAGGCATGCCATCCTTGCCGACAGCCTGGAGAAGCACGGCGAAGCCGCCCTTGGTCGCAATCTTGGTTGCCGGCAGTTCGTAATGTGCGGCCTTGCCGTGCCACATGCCGGCGGTCTGGATATCGGACACGGCATTGACATAGGTGACCGTGCGGCCCTTGTTTTCGCCCCTGGACACGGCGATTGCCTGCGGCGCATTGAAATAGATCAGAACCACATGGGCCTTGGTCGGGCTCTGGGTCGTTGCCGTTCCCGTTTCGATGACCAGGCTTTCGCCGGTAAGCTTGACGCTTACGTCGACGCTGAGGCCGTTCCCGGCTTTGTTCAATTCATCGAACGCATCCAGTATATCACCGCGCTTGGCGCCATTGACGTGGATGCGGCCGTTGATCACTGCCTGGGGCGTGTAGACGGAGCGCGTCCCGAAGGAGCGCATATAGGCGTATTGACGGTCCGTGCTGTCGGGGCTGCTGAGCGTGTCGCGCCAGCCGAGATAGTCCCAATAGTCGACATGATAGGCGAGCGCCACGTAGTCACCGCCGGTGGCAAACTTTTCGAACAGTGCGTCCGCCGGGGGGCAGGAACTGCAGCCCTGGCTGGTGAAAAGCTCGATTACGCCGGCAGGCCGCGTGCCGTCGGCTGCCGCCGCAACCGTCAGTACCGGCAGCGCCAGCGCCACCACCGCCAGCCGAGAGAAAAAACGCAATTCCATGGTCGTTCCACAATCCCCACCGGCCTTTGGCCGGGTTTTTCATTGCCGAAACAATAGGCAGTGCGACAATCAACGGGAAGTCACGTTGCGGTGACACAGTGACGTGGATGTGCCTTACATTGTTGTAACGAGTGGTAAAGGTGGCAAGGCTAACGTTAGGGATATTGAAGCTCCGGTCAAAGAACTTTCGAGAATGCCCAACGCCCTTTTCGATCACGTCGATATCTACTGCGAAAGATTGGGCCCGGAACTCTGGACGGAGCCGGCCAACGCGCTGACCAACCTGGCCTTCATCGCCGCCGGCCTGTGGGGCGTGCGGGAAGTGCGCCGGCGCCACACCGGCACGTTTGCCGAAGTGCTGGCCTGGTGGGTCGTGGCGATCGGCGTCGGCTCCGCGCTGTTCCATACATTCGCCAACCGGCTGACGATCTGGGCTGACGTGCTGCCGATTGCCGGCTTCACGCTCGCCTACACGCTATTCAACCTGCGCCGATTCGTCGGTTTCGGCTGGCCGAAGGCCCTTGCGATCTTCTTCGGCTTCTATGCCGTTGTCGGATTTCTCACCTTCATGGTGCCCGACTGGCTGCGGCAGGCGTCCAACGGCTCCACCGGCTATCTGCCGCCCTTCCTGGCGTTGATTTTCTTTGGTTTGCTGGTGGTCTGGCACGGCAAGCCGGCAGGTTGGTACAATCTGGCGGCGGCGGCGATCTTCGTCGTCTCGGTCACCTTCCGCGCTATCGATCCGCAAGTATGCGATGCATTTCCGCTGGGCACGCACTTCCTGTGGCACATCCTGAACGGGCTGATGCTGGGCGTGCTGTTGATGGCCGTTGCAAAGTATGGCGCTTTGCGCCAAGCGTCGCCACAATAGCTCCATCTCAACATTTGTGATCAGGACTTTAGCGGTGAACGCACCAGTCAAAAACATGCGCCCCGACGCGCGGGCGCGACGGCTCAAGGCCGGTTACTACAGCGAACTGGTAGTGATCGACCGCGACGGCGGGCAGGCGCGTGTCGTCTACGACAGCGGCGAACTTATCGAGGCGCCGAACTGGACGCCGGACGGAAAATGGCTGGTCTACAACAGCGACGGACGCCTGTTCCGTATTTCGCTCGACGGCAGCGACGGGCCGCACCGCATCAACAGCGCGCCGGTCGAAAACCTCAACAATGATCATGTGATCGCGCCCGACGGGCAGAGCATTTTCGTCAGCGCCTATGACGGCCATCTCTACGTGCTGCCGATCGACGGCGGCGTGCCCATCAGGGTTTCCACCGAGACCGAGCGCGGCCTGCGCCACTATCTGCATGGAATCTCGCCCGATGGCGCGACACTGGCCTATGTCGGAATGGACCGCACGCCCGAGGGCGTGGCGACGACATGGATCTGCACGATGCAGGCCACGGGCGGCGGCGATGCCTTCCTCACCGACGGAGCCTGCCCGGTGGACGGGCCGGAATTTTCGGCGGACGGGGAATGGATCTATTTCAACTCGGAAGCGGCGGCGAGCAGGCCGGGCCATGCGCAGATATTCCGCATGCGTCGGAATGGCAGCGGGCTGGAGCAGCTAACGCACGATGCGCGGGTGAACTGGTTTCCGCATCCATCACCGGATGGCTCGCTGGTGGCATATCTCAGCTATCCCGAAGGCACGACGGGGCATCCCGCCGACCGCGACGTGATCCTGCGCATGATGGACCCGGAGGGAAAGAACATCCGCGACCTCGATGCCTTCAACGGCGGGCAAGGCACGATCAACGTCAATTCCTGGTCGCCCGATTCGCGCAGTTTCGCTTATGTGCGGTATCCGAGGTACGGCTGAGCGTTTCGGGAAATAGCCCTCGTCCCTATCGCATAAAGCATTCGACCCCTCTCCGTCTCGGGCTTTGCCGAGCCATCGGCGGCGCATGCCGGAAGAACAGCAGCTCCCTGGGGTTCAGCGCTATGTCTGCAAGCTGTGCGGGCGACAATGGCGAGCGCTTCGACAAGGCGACCAAGGCGCAGGCGCTCGACATGTCGCGATCAGGAAGATCGCCCGCTTCACCGGCGCCTCGCCGGCGGGGGTGCTGAAGTGGATAAGGAAGGCTGCCGAGGCGACGGCCGAAAGGCATGCTGCCGGACAGGTACGGGCCGAGCTGCCCGACGTGATCGAGATGGACAAGATCTACTCAAGGGGAGCGCACATCCCGAACGTCGAACGTACAAAAACGACCGCAGGTCGAGCCCGCGACCGCGGGCGGCCGGTCGTCCGGCGCCCCCGCGGAGGATCAGCCGCCGGAACGGCGGCGAAACGATCCGTGAGCGAAATCTACTTGCGCGCCCGCCGCAAAAGCGGCGGCAGCGTGAGGACAGATCAAGCCGCCTGCTTCTTCGGCGAGATCAAGCCCCGCTCTACCAGCAGCTCGGCGATCTGAACGGCGTTCAGCGCAGCACCCTTGCGCAGGTTGTCGGAGACGATCCACATGGCAAGGCCGTTGTCGACGGTCGAATCCTCGCGGATGCGCGAGATGTAGGTGGCATCCTCGCCGGCCGAATCGATCGGCGTGGCGTAGCCGCCGTCCTCGCGCTTGTCGATGACGAGGCAGCCCGGCGCATCGCGCAGAATCTCGCGCGCCTCGTCGGCGGTGATCGGGTTTTCGAACTCGATGTTGACCGCTTCCGAATGGCCGATGAAGACAGGCACGCGCACGCAGGTGGCGGTCAGCTTGATCTTGGGGTCGAGCATCTTCTTGGTCTCGGCCACCATCTTCCACTCTTCCTTGGTGAAGCCGTCATCCAGGAAGACGTCGATATGCGGAATGACATTGAAGGCAATACGCTTGGTGAACTTCTTGGCCTCGACCGGGTCGGCGACGAACACCGCGCGGGTCTGCGTGAACAGCTCGTCCATGCCTTCCTTGCCGGCGCCGGAGACCGACTGGTAGGTCGCCACCACCACGCGCTTGATCTTCGCCTTGTCGTGCAGCGGCTTCAGCGCCACGACGAGCTGGGCTGTCGAGCAATTCGGGTTGGCGATGATGTTCTTCCTGGTGAAGCCGGAAATCGCGTCCGGGTTCACTTCCGGCACGATCAGCGGCACGTCCTGGTCGTAGCGGAAGGCTGACGAATTATCGATGACGACGCAGCCCTGCTTGCCGATCTTCGGCGACCATTCCTTCGAGACGTTGCCGCCGGCCGACATGATGCAGATGTCGGTGTCGGAAAAGTCGTAGGTGTCGAGCGCCTTGACCTTCAGCGTGCGGTCGCCGAACGACACTTCGCTGCCCAGCGAACGGCGCGAGGCGAGTGCGACGACCTCATCGACCGGAAAGCCGCGTTCTTCGAGGATATTGAGCATTTCGCGGCCCACATTGCCCGTGGCACCGACGATCGCAACCTTGAAACCCATGTTGTATTCTCCTGTCCCTCTCCGCTCGTTTTGGAGAAAACCCGCCGGCCGGTGCGGGCTTCGCCCCCGGGCCGGACCCGGGAGGGGCGAGCAGGCCAGGGAGATCAGACCGTTTTAGTGGTCGTTTTGGCCGCGGTTTTGGTGGTGCGAAGCTGCGCGCGCAAACGCCCGCCCTGGGAAACCCCATGGCCGGGAAAGTCGATTGCGAAAAGCGCCATAAGCAGGCCGCGCATGAAAGCTCCGATCGCACATGACCCCGCCTTTTGCGGAGAGGATCATGCGCCAAGATAATCCGTGCTGGCTTTTACGCGGTTTGCGTAAAGAGTCAATCGAGCAGAATTAGGCTTCCGATCTCCGGCAGACCGGAAAGCCTAGGCGAAGAACCTGGCGATGATCGCATCGCCCATCGCCGTGGTGCCGACTTCGGTCTTGCCTTCCGACATGATGTCCTTGGTGCGCAGGCCCTCGTCCAGCACAGCGGCGATCGCCGCTTCGAGACGGTCGGCCTCGGCCACCATGTTGAAGGAATAGCGCAGGCACATGGCAAACGAGGCGATCATGGCGATCGGGTTGGCGATGCCCTTGCCGGCGATGTCCGGGGCCGAGCCGTGCACCGGCTCGTAGAGCGCCTTGCGGCTGCCGGTCTTGGCATCCGGCGCGCCGAGCGAGGCGGATGGCAGCATGCCGAGCGAGCCGGTAAGCATCGCAGCGACGTCAGAAAGCATGTCGCCGAACAGATTGTCGGTGACGATGACGTCGAACTGCTTGGGCCAGCGCACGAGCTGCATGCCGCCGGCGTCGGCCAGCATGTGGTCGAGCTTGACGTCGGAATATTTCGCCTTGTGGGTCGCGGTCACCACCTCGTTCCACAGCACGCCCGACTTCATGACGTTGCGCTTTTCCATCGAGGTGACGCGGTTCTGGCGGGTACGCGCCAGCTCGAAGGCGACGCCCGAAATGCGCTCGATCTCGAACGTGTCGTAGACCTGCGTGTCGATGCCGCGCTTCTGGCCGTTGCCGAGATCGATGATCTCCTTCGGCTCGCCGAAATAGACGCCGCCGGTCAGCTCGCGAACGATGAGGATGTCGAGGCCCTCGACGACTTCAGGCTTGAGCGAGGACGACGCTGCCAGCGCCGGATAGCAGATCGCCGGGCGCAGATTGGCGAAAAGCTCCATATCCTTGCGCAGGCGCAGCAGGCCGGCCTCGGGGCGAACCTCATAAGGAACCGCGTCCCACTTCGGCCCGCCGACGGCGCCGAACAGTACGGCATCGGCCGCCATCGCCTTTGCCATGTCGGCGTCCGAAATCGCCTTGCCATGGGCATCGTAGGCGCAGCCGCCGACCAGGCCTTCTTCGGTCTCGAAGCCGGTGCCGAGTTCCTCGTTCATCGCCGCAATGAGCTTGCGGACCTCGGCCATTGCCTCGGGACCGATGCCGTCGCCGGCGAGAAGGAGAAGCTTGCGCGATGCCATGGGAAAACCTTTCAAGGAAACCGTGAACCGGCGTCTTGCTAAACGCCGAAAGCCCGGCGCGCAAGACGGAAAGGCTTGGCGCAGGTCAAGAAGAACGCCTGAGCGCCGTCACTTCGATCTCGATTTTCATTTCCGGCTTGTTGAGCTGGCAGACGATCATCGTCGCTGCCGGCCTGATCTCGCCGAAAGCCTCGCCGAGGATCGGAAACACCCGGTCCACAAAACTGTCGCTGGTGATGTAGTAATGCGCCCGCACCACATCGGCGAGCGCGAAGCCGCCGTCATCGAGCGCCTTGGTTATGGTCTTCAGGCAATTGCGTGTCTGCTCCTCGACGCTGTCCGGCATGATCATCGTCGCATAGTCGTAACCGGTCGTGCCGGAGACGAAACACCAGTCGCCCTGAACGACGGCCCGCGAATAGCCGGCGGTCTTCTCAAAAGGCGAACCGGTGGAAATCAGTTTGCGCATGAAAAATTCTCCGAAAAATTCGAACCCGCTATTGCTCGATCGATTTCTTCATCGCGTCGCGAACCTCGGCGGGCCAGGTGTCGAGCGCCGGCCATGCGTCCGGCTCTGTCCCGTCGCCCTGCTGCGCGAAATAGACGGCCTTCGTTTTCTGGTCGAAGGCAAAGAACCCGTCTCCGCCCCCACAGGCATGAGGAATGCAGCCGCTGCCGTAGAGAATGCCGGAAGCGGTCGTCTCCGGCCCGCCGGAAACCGAAAGCGCCAGCGCGACGTCTTCGAGCTTGTCGCCGAGGACCTTTTTGGCGGCGTCGTAGAAATCGCTGTTGGCGAAGAGATCGTAAGGGTGGGTGATCTTGGCCGGGTCGATATCGGCCCATTTGGTGTCGTGCTGCGGCGCAAAACGCATCTCGCCGGCAACCCGCAGGCCTTCGTCCGGCGACCAGCTTTGCACGTCGGCAGTGGAGCCCGGACGCAGATAAGGCACGAAGTAGAGGCTGTCTTCTGTTGCGGCGGCAGGCGGCGCACCGCAATCCTCGCCCACCGTCGCGGTCTTGAGTTCGCCGCCTTCGGGCTTCCAGACGATCACGGTCGCCGGGCCGCAGGCATTGCCGCCGTCGCCGACCGCAAAAAGGGCGACTTTGGTGTCGTCGAGATCGACCGTGCGGTCGTAATAGACGACATAGTTGCGGGCCAGTTCCTTGCCGTCGAAGGCAAGGATCTTGTCGAGATCCGCCGTCTCCTCGATGGTCAGCGTTCCGCCGGCAAAGGGGATCGAACTCGGCTGTTCTTCCTGCGCGATGGCGAGCGCAGTTGTGGCGAAGGTCAAACCGGCGGCAAGAAAGGAAACGGCCCAGCGCATGAGAGCCTCCGAATCAGGGTGTTTCGGAATGCCGGAAAACAAGGATTCCGGCAGCGAGGCCACCGACCATGCCACAGGCGGGCAATCGCTGTCAGCCCCGAAAGAATTCTTTCGGGGTCACTACGAGCCGATCAATCCCTGATCGGGATCGTTACGCCCAGGGGCGGCTCTCGGCGTTCTTCTTCTCGAAGCTCGAGATAGCAGAGGCCTTTTCCATGGTCAGGCCGATATCGTCGAGACCGTTGAGCAGGCAGTGACGCTTGAAATCGTCTAGGTCGAACTTGACCACGCCGCCATCGGGGCCGCGGATTTCCTTGGCTTCGAGGTCGACCGAGACCGTCGCATTGGCGCCGCGCGAGGCGTCGTCCATCAGCTTGTCGAGGTCTTCAGGGCTCACCGTGATCGGCAGGATGCCGTTCTTGAAGCAGTTGTTGTAAAAAATGTCGGCGAAGCTGGTCGAGATGACGCAGCGGATGCCGAAATCGAGCAGCGCCCACGGCGCATGTTCGCGCGACGAGCCGCAGCCGAAATTGTCGCCGGCAACCAGTATCTGCGCCTTGCGATAGGCTGGCTTGTTGAGCACGAAATCCGGGTTTTCCGTACCGTCCTCATTGAAGCGCATTTCTGCGAAAAGCCCGACGCTCAGGCCCGTGCGCTTGATCGTCTTGAGGTAATCCTTGGGGATGATCATGTCGGTGTCGACATTGACGATCGGCAAGGGTGCGGCAACGCCGGTGAGCTTGGTGAACTTTTCCATGGCTTCTGCCCGTTTCTGGTTCCGGGAAATTGTTTCGGCCCTGCTTTACACAAAGGAAGCCGGGAATCAAAGAACTTGATTCGGAAGCAGCCTTCAAATCACGTTGAGTTCGCGGAATGGCCGGTTTTCCGCGATGCGTCCATAGCCGAAAGCCGAGCAGTCGATGGTCCTGTAGGCGCCATGGACGAGCAGCTCGGCCAGCGCCTTGCCGACCGCCGGCGCCTGCTGCAGGCCGTGGCCGGAAAATCCGTTGGCGAAGATGAAGTTAGCGACCTCAGGGTGCGGGCCGATGACGGCATTCTGGTCGAGCGTGTTGTAGTCGTAATGGCCGGCCCAGGCGCGGGTCGCCTTTATCGCCTCGAAGGCCGGCACGCGGGTGGCCAGAACCGGCCAGATCGCCTCCTCGAACAGCGACCAGTCCGGGTCGAAATCATTTGCGTCGGCGGGGCCTTCGCCCTCTTCATTTTCGGCACCGCCGGTTATGTAGACGCTTCCCTCTGGCCGCACATAGATGCCGCTCGGATCGACCATCAGCGGCATGTCGGCGAACTTGTCGCGCGCCTCGAAAATGAAGACGCTGCGCTTGCGCGGCTCGACCGGCAGCGGCAACCCGGCCATGGCGGCGACCTTGCCGGCCGAAGGGCCGGCGGCGTTGAAAATCGTGCCGCCTTCCAGCCGATCGCCATTGTCCAGCGTCACGGCAACGACGCGGTCGCCTCCGCGCTCGATGCCGGTGACGGCATGGGTGATGAAATCGACGTTCTTCTGGCGCAAGGCCTTGCGGAACAGCATCAGCATGGCATGAGCGTCGAACCAGCCCTCGCCAGAGCGCCCATAGGCACCGGCCGAAACGCCTTCGGTCGAGATCCAGGAAAACCGCTTTTCGAGGGCTGCAGCGTCTTCCAGCAAAATGTCCGCGCCTTCCGCCATCTGCGCCGCATGATTCTGCTGCAGGATCGGCAGGCCGTTCTCGCCGGCAAGGATGAGATAGCCACCCTCGCGAAAACCGATATCGGCGCCGGCACCGAATTCCTGCTCAAGCCGCCGGAACAGCGCCAGCGTGAATTGCGACAGCCGAATGTTCTCGGGGATGGAGAACTGCTGGCGGATCGAGGCGCAGGACAGCGTCGTCGAGGAATAGGTGAACTGCGGATCGCGCTCGATCAGCGCGATGGAGCCCGAAAACCCCTCCTCGCGCAGATAATAGGCGATCCAACTGCCCACGATCGCCCCGCCGATGATGATGACGTCATATCGCGCCATGTGCATGTCCTTGCTGTCAGAATAGAATATCGCTGCTTATCAAGGTTTCCGGCTTCCGTCTTGCAAGAGCCAGCATTGGCGGGCAAGAAGACCACATGACGCAAGAAACTCGCCTCTATCTGCGACGTTCGGTTCTCTATGTGCCCGCCTCGAACGACAAGGCGCTGGCGAAACTGGCATTCCTTGCCTGCGACGCGGTGATCATAGATCTGGAAGACGCCGTAGCGCCGGCGGAAAAGGTGGGGGCGCGCGAAAAGCTCGGCTCGATCTTCAGGAGCCGCCCGGCCGGCATTCGCGAAATGATCATCCGCATCAATGCAGCCTCCAGCGAATGGGGCGCGGACGATCTGCTCGCGGCAATGGCCTGCGAGCCCGACGGCATATTGCTGCCCAAGGTCGACACCCCGCGCGACGTGCTGGAGGCAGGCGACGTACTCGACGACAATGACGCTGCCGACAGCGTCCGTCTGTGGGCGATGATCGAGACGCCGAAATCGCTGCTCAACATCGGCGCCATCGCCGAGCTTGGCCGCGATGCCGCCTCGCGGCTTTCCTGCCTGGTCGCCGGCACCAACGATCTCGTCGCCGCAACCGGCGTGCTGGCAACGCCCGACCGGCGCTATCTGATGCCGTGGCTGATGCAGATGCTGCTGGCCGCGCGCGCCGGCGGCCTCGACATCGTCGATGGCGTCAGCAATGATTTTCGCGACCTCGAGGCCTTTGCGGCAGAATGCGCGCAAGCCGCCGCCATGGGCTTCGATGGCAAGACGCTTATCCACCCGGCGCAGATCGAGCCCGCCAACAAGGCTTTCTCGCCTTCGGAACCAGCTCGCAAGGAAGCCGAAAAGATCGTCGCCGCTTTTTCCCTCCCCGAAAATGCCGGAAAGGGCGCAATCGGCCTCGACGGACGCATGGTCGAGCTGCTTCACCGCGCGCAGGCCGAAAGGCTGCTGGCGAAAGCGGCCATGATTGGCTAGAAATCATCGAACGCCTTAATGCCGAAGCAGGCCAAGGCAGTACGGGAATGACGACATGAAACTCTACCGTTTTCTGACCGGGCCGGACGATGCGAGCTTCTGCCACAAGGTCACGGCTGCCCTGAACAAGGGCTGGCACCTGTTCGGCTCGCCGACTTATGGCTATGACGCCGAGGCCAAGGTCATGAAATGCGGCCAGGCCGTGGTGAAGGACGTCGACGGCCAGGAATACGAGGCAGGCGTCACCAAGCTGAGCGACTGGTAGTCGTCTATATCCGCAGTCTTGCTTTGAGCGCTTCGTATTGGCGAGGCGACGTATCTGCCATGGCCTCGTCGCGATTGGATGGCCGGTCTTCGAAAGGTATCGGATAATCGAACTGGCTGACGGTCAGATCCCACCTGACGCCGTCGATCATATTGTAGAAATGCATGCCATCGCGGGTGGCAGTCTTGAGAATGCTCCCGCCGAATAGATCCTGAATCAACAGGGCAGTCACGCTGCACTGACCGAGCGCTGGATTTTCAGCGCTCCAGAGACTGGACGTTTCTTTGCTCCACGCAGTCTTAAGCCGTTCGTACAACTTATCGGGTGTTTTCAAAGCGCTCATCGACCGAGCCTGCGTATCAGCCTTGAGGATGATCGGCTGCTTCCTCAAGCTTCTCCATATCGTCGTCGGAAAGCCCGAAATGGTGGCCGATCTCGTGGATGAGCACATGGGTAACGATGTCGCCCAGCGTCTCCTCGTTCTCCGACCAGTAATCCAGGATAGCGCGGCGATAGAGCGTGACCCGGTTCGGCCCTTCGCCGGTCTGCGGGTTCCAGCGCTCGGCGATGCCGCGCCCTTCGAACAGGCCAAGCAGATCGAACGGCGTTTCCAGCGACAGGTCGTCCATGATCTCGTCGGTCGGAAATTCCGCGATCTGGATGATGACCTCGCCGGTAAGTTTGCGAAACTCCTCCGGCAGGTGCGCATAGGCTTCGAGAGCCATGAACTCCATTTCTTCCATCGACGGTGAAAGCTGGTCGTGCCAGGAGCGGGTCTTGTAGATGCGAGCCATTCTTTTCCCTTTTGACCGCATATAGCCTTTCGGGACGCGGCTTTCGAGGCTTTTGCGCGTTTACCGGGAAATTAGCCGGAACAGCCGGGTTTGGCCCTATGCCGAAAGGAATAAATTCTCCTCGCGTTCGACTTGACTCTTCGTCCGCGCTCTGGAATCTATAAGAACATAACAGGAACACATCAGAAAAGCAGACCGTCATGGCGACATCCGCCGTGGCGCAGGAGATTCTTTTCTCCCTGCGCCGGAAAATTGCCCGCATAGAGGGCACGCTGCCGGAACGGTTGGTGCCCCCTGCCGGGGTCCAACCCGCTGGGGAAACCATGGTGCTGCGTCGTCATGGGGTTACGGTTCACCAGGACCTGTTGCGGACGGGTGCAGAGGGTTTGGACAAGGCACTCGGCGGTGGATTGCCGAAGGCTGCGCTAACGGAAATCCATGGCGCACAAACCCGCGATGCCGGCGCTGTGGCCGGGTTTTCCCTGGGGCTTGCCGGATTGCTCCTGAGGAACGATGCACAGCCGAAATTCCCCGTGCTGTGGATCGGCACACATGAGATCTTCCGCGAGGCGGGCTTTCCCTATGCCCCCGGCCTGCATGCCCGCTTCGGCATCGCGCCGGAAGACCTCATCATCGCGCAGGCGCCGAAACTCACAGACGCCATGTGGATCGCCGAGGAGGCAGCGAGCCTGAAGGCGCTTTCCGCCGTGATCCTGGAAATCCGCGGCAATCCGCAAAAGCTCGACCTCGTCGCGACGCGACGCCTGCACCACCGCGCCCAGGACGCAGGCCGCCCGGTTTTCCTTCTGCGCCAGGCAGCGCAGGCCGAGCCCACCGCAGCTCCCCTGCGCCTCGTCGTCTCGCCGGCCCCCGCCGCACCGCGCCGGACGATCGCCGGCCCTTTGCCCGATTCCATCGGCCCGCCCGGCTTCACGGTCAGGATCGACAAAAGCCGCAATGCCTTGCCCGGACAGTTCACGCTGGAGTGGAACGCCGATGAACGCTCATTTGAGGAAAGACGCCCGGATGGTCTCGGCTCAGAGAATCATGGCGCTGTGGTTTCCGCATCTTTCCACGGAACGGATATTGCGCCAGCGCCTGGGGCGGTCCTGGCGTTCAAACCCGCAGGCAGCGCGGCCGCCTCTCGTCATCAGCCATCGCGACAACAACACCCAGCGCATCGCCGCCCTCGACGAGCAGGCTGAACGGCTGCGCCTGAAGCCAGGCACCGGCATTGCCGACGCGCGCGCCATGCATCCCGGCATAGAGATCGTCGAGGCCGACACGCAAGCGGATCGCCGGCTGCTCGAAAGCCTGGCCGACTGGTGCGACCGCTACACGCCGCTGGTGGCGCTCGACGGGCAGGACGGGCTGTTTCTCGACATCACCGGCTGCGCCCATCTCTTCGGCGGCGAAAAATCCATGCTGGACGACATGCTGTCGCGGTTTTTCCATCAGGGTTTTGACGTCCGCGCCGGGCTGGCATCGACGCCGGGTGCGGCCTGGGCGGCTGCACGATTTTGCACGGCTTCGGTCGTCTCCCCGGGTGACGAGGAAAAAACCATGACGCCTTTGCCGCTCGCCGCATTGCGCCTCGCGCCCGAAACGATAGCCAGTCTTGAGAGCGTGGGATTGCGCACCACGGGCGCAATCCTGCAGGCTCCGCGCGCACCCCTGGCGCGCCGTTTCGGCAAAATGCTTCTTCTTCGGCTCGATCAGGCGCTCGGACAGGTCGAGGAAGCCATTTCGCCGCGCTTGCCCGTGGCGCCGCTGTCAGTGGAGCGGCATCTGCCCGAGCCGGTTTCACTTGTGGAAGACATAGAGCGTCTGGTGTTCCTGCTCGCCCGATCCCTGAAGGCCGATCTCGAGCGGCACGGCGAAGGCGCGCGCGCCTTGCAGCTCCTGCTGTTCCGGGTCGACGGTGCGGTCAGCCGTATCGGCGTCGGCACGTCGCGCCCGTTGCGCGAGCCGGGACTGATCGGAAAACTGTTTCACGAGAGGCTGACCGCCCTCGAAGATGTTCTCGATGCCGGCTACGGCTTCGATCTCGTCCGCCTTTCCGTTCTGGCGACAGCACCGTTCGAGATGGATCAGGCCGATTTCACGGAGGATGTTTCGGGTAGCGACGAGGATCTGGCGCTGTTCGTCGACCGCGTAAGCGCCCGACTGGACGGCGGCACGGTGCTGAAGCCTGTCCTCGTCGAAAGCCATATTCCGGAGCGGGCGATTTCGTGCCGGTCTTTCGCCGAGGCCGGGAAAGAACCCGGTCAAGCAAGGAGGAACGATACTGCGCTCACCCTCCAACCCTCGCCCAAACCTGAACGCCCCATCCGTCTTTTTGCTCAACCCGAACCGGTCGAGGTCATGGCCGCCGAAGTACCCGACGGGCCGCCTGCCCGCTTCCGCTGGCGCCGCGCGCTCTATGAGGTCGCACGGGCGGAAGGCCCGGAGCGCATTTCCCCGGAATGGTGGCGTGATGGTGCGGATGAGGCGACGCGGGATTATTTCCGTATCGAGGATGCCGACGGCCACCGCTACTGGCTTTTCCGGCAGGGGCTCTACGGCGCCACGCAAGGCAACCCGCGCTGGTTCTTGCAGGGATTTTTCGCATGAACGAGGACGTTTCGCGCGCGCCAGTCGCCTCTCCGCCCTATGTCGAATTCGGCGTGCAGTCGAATTTTTCATTCCTGCGCGGTGCCTCGCGACCGGAGGAACTGGTCGTTGCCGCCTGCCTTCTCGGCCATGCCGGCATGGGCCTTGCCGACCGCAACACGGTGGCCGGCGTCGTGCGCGGATGGAGCCAGTCGAAGATCATCCGGTTCACCAAGGATAGCGACCCGCTGCGGCTGCCCTATCACCCCGGTTGCCGGCTGGTCTTCACCGACGGCACGCCGGACGTGCTCGCCTATCCTCAGACCCGCAAGGGCTGGGGGCATCTGTGCCGTCTGCTCACGCAAGCCAATATGCGCGAGGAAAGCCCTAAAGGGGCACCGCTTCTTTATGTCGACGACCTTTTCAAATGGGGCGACGGCATGTCCCTTGCGGTCCTGCCCGATCTCTCGACACCGGCGCAGGAAACGCTGGCCCTTCTGCGCCGGCTCAAGGATCGTTTCGGCCGCAACCTCTGGCTCGCCGCCGCCCCCGATTACAGCGGCAACGACCGCTTCCGTCTCGAGCAGGCGGCGGGCATGGCCGCAGCCGCAGCCATGCCTCTGATGGCAACCAACGACGTTCTTTATCATGCCGCCGACCAGCGCCCGTTGCAGGACGTTTTGACCGCGATCCGGCTGAACAGGCCAGTCGCCGCGTCAGGCTTGGAACTTGCAGCCAATGCCGAGCGTCATCTGAAGCCATCGACGGAGATGGCGCGGCTTTTCAAAGCCTATCCGCAGGCGCTTGCCGAGACGCTGCGTTTTGCCGAAACGCTCTCCTTCTCCCTCCAGGACCTCGAATACAATTATCCGGACGAGCCCACCGAATCCGGCCTGCCTTCGCAAGCCGAACTGGAAAGGCTGGCATGGATCGGCGCTGACGAGCGCTATCCAAAAGGTATCCCTGAAAAAGTGAAAGGCCTTATACGGCATGAACTCGGCATCATCGAGAAGCTCAACTATGCGCGCTATTTCCTGACCGTCTACGACATCGTGAAATACGCGCGCTCGCAGGGTATCCTTTGCCAGGGGCGTGGCTCGGCGGCCAATTCCGTCATCTGCTTTTGCCTCAAGATCACCGATGTCGGCCCTGAAATCATCGACAGCCTGTTTGAACGCTTCATTTCCGAGAAGCGCGGCGAACCGCCGGATATCGACGTCGATTTCGAGCACGAAAAGCGCAAGATCGTAATCGAATATATTTACAAGAAGTACAGTGAAAAACGCACCGCGCTGGCCGCCTCCGTCGTCACCTATCGGGCCCGTTCCGCGCTTAGGGAAACCGCCAAGGCCATGGGCCTTTCCGACGATGTCCGAGGCGCGCTTTCGGGATCGATCTGGGGCTGGTCGTCCTCCGAGCTCGGCGAGAAGGAGGCGAATGCGGGCGGTCTCGACAAGACTGACCGGGTCACAAAGCATGTGATCGATCGCTCCAACGAAATCATGGGCTTCCCGCGTCACCTTTCGCAGCATGTCGGCGGTTTCGTTATCACCAGGGACCGGCTGGACGAAGTCGTGCCGATCATGAAGACAGCCATGGACGAGCGGAAGATGGTCGAATGGGACAAGGACGACCTCGACGCGGTCAAGATACTCAAGGTCGATGTGCTGGCGCTCGGTATGCTGTCCTGCCTGCGCCGCGCCTTCGATATTCTGGAAGAACACTACAAGCATGACTGGCCGGAACGGCTTACTCTGGCGACGATTCCACCAGAAGAAGACAGCGTCTACGACATGATCTGCCGCGCCGACACGCTCGGCGTTTTCCAGATCGAGAGCCGGGCGCAAATGTCTATGCTGCCGCGCCTAAAGCCTCGCGAGTTTTATGATCTAGTCATCGAGGTCGCCATCGTTCGTCCCGGTCCGATCCAGGGCGATATGGTGCATCCCTATTTGCGTCGACGCGAAGGCAAGGAAAAACCCGATTATCAAAAACCCGAGCTTGAGGCGATTTTAGAGAAGACCCTTGGCGTGCCGTTGTTTCAGGAACAGGCAATGAAGATCGCCATAGTCGCCGGAGGATTCGCCCCTGATGAGGCCGATGAGCTGCGGCGCGCCATGGCGACTTTCAAACGCACCGGCACGATCGGCAATTACCGGGACCGTATGGTCGAAGGCATGGTCAAGAATGGCTACGATCGCGGCTTTGCCGAACGTTGCTTCCGACAGATCGAAGGCTTCGGCGAATACGGCTTTCCCGAAAGCCACGCCGCTTCCTTTGCCTTGCTGGTCTATGCATCCTCATGGTTCAAGGCGCGGTATCCGGATGTCTTCTGTGCTGCGATCCTCAACTCGCAACCGATGGGCTTTTACAAGCCGGCGCAGCTGGTGCGCGATGCCCAGGACCATGGCGTCGAGATAGGCGCCATCGACGTCAACCATTCCGAATGGGACTGCCTGCTGGAGAAATCACCCTTCGATCCTGAACGGATCGCCGTGCGTCATGCCGAAATGCGCGGCGTGATCAAGACCTGCCATGCCGTCCGCCTCGGCTTTCGCCAGATAAAGGGGTTGGCTAAAGACGATATGGAAATTCTCGTGAAAAAGCGCGGCAAAGGCTACACTTCGGTCCGCGATGTGTGGCTGCGCTCCGGATTGCGCGTCGACGCCATGGAGCGACTGGCACAGGCCGATGCCTTCCGGTCGATCGGCCTCGACCGGCGTGCCGCCTTGTGGGCCGTGCGTGCGCTGAACGGCAAGAGTGCCTCTGAGCGTCTGCCGCTGTTCGATCAGCCCGATATCCGCCTGCGCGACAACGAACCCGAGACGAAACTTCCCGTGATGCCGCTCGGCGAACATGTCCTTCATGATTACCGGTCGCTTGGTCTTTCCCTGAAAGCGCATCCTCTGTCCTTCCTGCGCGGCAGGCTCGATAAGGCCGGCATCACGCCCAACGCCATCCTGCCTGAACTGCCGAGTGGCCGGCGCATTTCCGTCGCCGGACTGGTTCTCGTTCGCCAAAGGCCGGGTTCAGGCAAGGGTGTGGTCTTCATGACGCTCGAAGACGAAAAGTCGATTGCCAATGTCATCGTCTGGCCAAAGGTGTTCGATCGCTTCCGGCCGGTGGTCATGGGTGCGCGTTTCGTCAGGGTGAAAGGCCGCTTGCAATCGGTATCGAACGTCATCCACATCGTGGCGGAAACCATCGAGGATCTGTCGCTATGGCTGGGCGAACTTTCCGAGGAGGCCATTATAAGGCGGCTGGAGCAGCGTGAAAAAGCCCAAGGCGAGAGCCCGCCGGCGCAGAATATCATTCATCCCGTCGAGAAAACCACGATACCGCGCCGCGACTACGAAACCCTGTCCCGTCAGGCACGCAGCGTCATGCCAAAGGGGCGCAATTTTCAGTAAGGCCGACGGAAGGTGTCGTGCCGTGCTTCGCAACATGCGCCGCTGCTCGAAAGAATGCTTGGCGTTCTATTCGTCTTCCGACCCGGTCTTCGGTTTTGTTTCGCTGTCGATTTCGACGGTTCGCGCTTCGGAAGGCAGCATGACGGGAATGCCGTCGCGAACCGGATAGGCAAGACGGGCCAGCCGCGAGACCAGCTCCTGGCGCTCGGCATCCCATGTCAGCGGGCCTTTTGTCAGGGGGCAGGCAAGCAGTTCCAGAAGCTTGACGTCGATTGCCGGGCTGGATTTTTCCTGATTCATCGATTTGCCTCCAATCCCATGCGTCCAGCTACTGCAGGCTTGACCCGAAATCGTCGTTTTCCCGCGCAAGCACCATTTCGGTGATGGCGATCAGCGTATCGGCCCGCGTCTTCAGATCCGGCGCCTCGAGAAGCGCCTGCTTCTCCGCCGCGCCATAGGGCGCCATCATCGACAGCGCATTCACCAGCATGGCGTTTTCGGCCCTGCTGACATTCTCCCAATCAGCCTCGAGATCGTTCGCTTCCAGATAGGCACGGAATGCCTTCAGCAGCGCCAGCCGATTGACCTCGCTTCCGGTCGGGTCATCCGACAGGTCGGCAATGAAGGGCATGATGCGGCATTGCCGAAAAGGCGTTTTCACCGCCAGTTCATGGGCGACCCGGAAACGGCAGACGCCCTGCAAGGAGATCAGGTAGCGGCCATCGCCCGATTCGGCAAACGAGGTGATACGCCCGACGCAGCCGACTTCGCAAATTTCCGGCTCGCGATCCTCACGCAAGGAGCCATCGAGCGCGGGCTGTATTATCCCGATCAGCCGCGTTCCCCCGACAGCCTCATCGACCATCTGCAGATAGCGCGGCTCGAAGATATTGAGCGGGGTGCGGCCGCCCGGCAGTAGAAGCGCGCCGGTCAACGGGAAAACAGGTATCGTCGCAGGCACATCCTTGCCCGATCGATAATGCGCATTTCCCGCCTGCATTTTCGCCTCCGTGCCGGCCAGGCTGAAACCTGGCCAGTCCGAGAATCATCCGTCGCTCCCGGAACTTTCACCAGCAATGTGGAATAGAGGGCGGCAAGGGCAAGTGCTCGCCTTCGCCTTTCTCCCTATCCGATCACGAAAACAGGAGTGACGACAGTTTACGCCGCGTGGCCAGCGTCACTTCGTCGGTCATGCCCCATGCTTCGAAAAACTGCAGAAGCTGGGCACGCGCACCGTCGTCCTTCCAGGACCGGTCAGCCTTGACGATCGCCAGCAGATTGTCCGCAGCCTCGCTGCGCTGCCCGAGCGCGTTCTGGATCATGGCAAGGTCGAACCGCGCCTGATGATCCCCGGGGTTCGCCGCAAGGCGCGCTTCGAATTCCGCAGGATTGCCCAGCGAGGCGGCCTGCTTGGCCAGAGCGAGTTTTGCCTTTACAGCGGAAAGTGCCGCCGTATCCTTGGCTTCAGCCGGCGCCTTGGCCAGAACTTCCTCCGCGCCGGTCACATCGCCTGCTTCGAACAGCAGGTCCGCGAGGCCGGCCAGCGCATCGAGATTGTCGGGATACTGCTGCAGCACGGCATCGAAAATATCGGCTGCCGTCTGCAGGTCGCCCGCCGCACGCGCCTCGGCGGCGGCAGTCATTGCTTCTTCAAGCTGCGCCTTGCCGTCGTCCTTGCCGGCAACCTTCTGGATGAAGTCCCTGATCTGGCTCTCGGGCACCGCCCCCATGAAGCCGTCGACGGGCTGACCGTCCTTGAATGCGATGACCGCCGGGATGGACTGGATGCCGAGTTGTCCGGCAATCGCGGGATGGTCGTCGATGTTCATTTTGACGAGCTTGACCCGGCCTGCGGACTCCTGCACGGCCTTTTCGAGCGCCGGCGCAAGCTGCTTGCAAGGGCCGCACCAAGGCGCCCAGAAATCCACCAGCACCGGCTGGCGCCGCGACTCCTGTATGACGTCGGCGGCAAAACCCGCTGTCGTCGTGTCCTTCACGGCGAAAGGCTCCGCGCCGGCGTCGGAACCAGGCACCATGGCAGTCAAGCCGCCTTGGGGTTCCGCCGGCTTGGGTGCGCCATAGCTGAGGCTGGTGGCGTAGTTGCTGCCTGCGCCGCCGAATGAATTGTCCTGGTTGCTCATTCTTACCCTTTCACCGCTTTCCGGTGCATGTTCGGCCCATTCTACGCGCGCAACGGGCGCACGGAAAACCGTTTTTCCGTCACCCATGTGGCGATCATGCGGAGACTTTCAAGATGACCGGCTCGTGCCCGGTGGCTTTTACGAAGGTAACAAGGTCATCGCGAGAAATCGAGGTCGTGGCTTCATTGGTAAGCGGATGGGCATTAATGATCGCATTTTCCATCAATGTGCTGTCCAGAATGACTTTTACGTGGCCCTCGGTGTCGTTGATCAGGCCAAACACGGTCACCGCACCGGGCACGACGCCCAGAAGTTCCATCAGCGCCTCGGGCTTGCCGAAAGAAACCCTGCCCGACGCGCCGATGAGATGATGGATCTGCTTGAGATCGACCTCGGCGTCCTCATCGACGGTGACAAGGAAGAAATTGTCCTTCTTGTCCTTCAGGAAGAGGTTCTTGGTGTGACCGCCGGGGATTTCACCGCGAAGCGACTGTGAATCGGCAACGGTAAAAAGCGGCGGATGCGCTTTCGTTGCGACCGCAATTCCCAGTGCGTCGAGAAGGGCAAAGAGCTCGTCGGGATGTTTCGGCATGGATGGCATCCGGCTTGTCATTGTCGTCGATGGAACGGTTATCGCCAAAGATCGCCCGGAAACAACCCCGTTCTGCGCAATGCGCCGAAACATTTGCGCGTGACGAGCCACCAAAATCCGGGGCGTTACCGAAGGCCACAATTATTACGCATCTTCGTGCAATTTTCCCTGTTGCATTCGGCCGTCTCTTCCGCCATATAGGCGCGGCTTGCGGTCGAGAGATCGCGTGAGCGGGTGTAGCTCAGGGGTAGAGCACAACCTTGCCAAGGTTGGGGTCGAGCGTTCGAATCGCTTCACCCGCTCCAATTTACAAGCAACGAAAAGCCGCGGTTCGCCGCGGCTTTTTCGTTTTCCAGGCGGTTGAAGTTGATGTTGGCTGATAAGCCCAAAAGTTCAGGGTTACACGCGGGTTACCAGTTCGCGACTCAGACGCGCTGTGCCCGCCTATTTTATGCGTTTGACAACTATTTCGAGAGATCGGTTCGTCCATCAGCCAGAATCACGAACTCAAAAGTGAGTTCGTCATGGGTAGCACCGCGCGTGTCATCACTGATCGCAACGATTTTTGTTGCGGCGTAAAGACTGTTCACATTGCGCCAAACCACAGTTTGCCGAGTTGCGGCAGACCTCCCCGATCGCCGTTCCCTCTTCCGCCTACTTCAATACAAAGACGATTTGCGCTTCCGAGAATTTCGATGCCTTCATGGAACTCTTCTTCTCCCTTCAAGGGGGTCATAAGTGGAAAATTCCAACCAAAAACGGTCCGATTCAGCGGGGCACGTCATTACATCTCGACAGGTCCAAAAATGACCCAGTTATTGAGAGGGTAGCGAACTGCCAACGGAAAGAACGCGATCAAGTTCTTGTAGCGGGTTCTCGGTTCGGTTGAGCTGTATGGTCTCGTGAGCTTCAAATCTAAACGAAGATTCAGCATTTTTGACCACGTTCAAAAAATAATTATCCGGAATGACGCCTGACGGATCGAACAAATTCATCCCACTGTAGCTGTCGCAGTCGGTCGCTTGAACGAACCGGCAGAGAGAATTGGCCAGGTCATCGAGGATAGCCGGACGCTTGTCATGAATGATTCCATTGCGCCCTTGCCTAGGCAATTTTGTCATTAGAAAAGGCGCATAGCGACCATAGCCCCAGTTGGGGTTCCCTCTGATTGTCTTAGACTCAAGGCCGCCGGCTGCGTTCCATTCGACCGGGCGCCATGATCGCTCTTAATGATTATGAGGTTATCATCCATTGCGCCTGTGATGTCCGCGGTCAATGCCGCTTCGTCATCTGGGATCATTGCGATTTTGCGCTGGGTGGAACGATGCAGGCCGAGAACCCGGCATACCCGTCGTTCGGGCGCACCAACTCTGCGGTGACATGATCCACACAGGCGCTGCGACGCGCGGAGCTTAGAAGTTCCCCCTAGCAGCCACCGCCAGGATCATCTTGTCCAGGGTCAAATCAGAAACGGCCCACCGGAGACGAGCATTCTCCGTCTCCAGTTCCTTCAAGCGCCTTACGCAAATTAGGAAGATGGCGGAGAATAGTAGGGAGCTAGGCTGGCACGATCAGTCGGCACGCAGACTCAAGCTCGGCAAGACCGTAGAAAGGTTGCGCATCAAAACCTCGACCATCAGGTGGAACAACTGTTACGTGACATGCAGATGACGCAACACAATGACGTCGCGCAGATCCTTCCAACTCTGCCATAGTGTAATTTTGCCGATCACTGTAAACTACAGAAGTCCAGCTCGATAGACCAAGATCTATGAGGTAATCTCCAGGGCTTATACTCAGTTGAATTTGATGCCATACTCGAATCCGTGACCCTGCCATCACTAAAGAAGGGACAGGAGAGTTACACTGACCGCTATGTCGGCCATGCGCTACTAGACCACGCTCTGTTCTTAAGACAAAACCGGCGCAAGGCGTATCAATAGTTTCGTGAATATCGTACTCTACCAAGATACGTACTGTCTCCGACTGTCGGAAAACTCGGCGTGGCGCGCCATCAGCTCCAAACGTCCCGGCTCCAAGCATCGTTGCAGAACCATCTCGGAGTTGGCGCTCGGGATCGACCAAGAGCTCAAGTTTGTCAGGCCAGCCAAAGTCCAGCGTATCTCCTTCAATATCTGAGCCCAATTCGATGTTTTGGCTTGCAGGCGCCCTCGCACTCACTGCCCGGTGCCCCATAGATAGATAAAGATTTACAGCCTCGGCAGGATCCCCCTCAAAAATTAAAGCGCCTCGATCAATAAGAATCGCTCGATCACAGTAAAACATAATATCTTCAGCGCTATGTGTTACAAGTATAACAGTAGTTCCTTGTTCGCGCAGTAAATTTAATCGTTCATAACACTTAACCCGAAAGAAAACATCTCCGACAGCAAGAGCCTCATCTACTATCAGTATGTCCGGTCGCACGGAAGCTTGAACGGCAAACGCAAGTCGGACGAACATACCACTTGAATAGGTCGTCAGAGGGCGATCAAAAAAATCACCTATGTCGGCAAATGCTTCGATCTCCGGCAAAGCCGCATCAATTTCTGCGGCACTCATTCCAAGAATATGAGCGTTTAGGCGAGCGTTCTCTCTACCGGTGAATTCCGTGTTAAAGCCGGCGCCGAGCTCAAGCATCGCCGCCACTCTTCCCTGCACTGATACCGTCCCAGAGGATGCCTTCAGTATCCCAGCGAGAACCTGCAGTAGAGTAGACTTGCCGCTGCCATTCCGTCCGATGACACCGACGAACTCTCCACGACCAATCGTAAAGGAAATATCCTTTAGCGCCTCGAAACGAGGAGCCTCGCGAGACGGGAACAAGAGCGATCTCATACGTTCAGCACTACTTTTGTAGAGACCGTACGACTTACTCAGGCCCTTGACCTCAATGACCACTTCAGAGCACATCAGCAAACCCATCGCGAAGTTTCTGGAAGCAGAAATAACCAAAAACAAATACAAATAACGCAACTACCGTATATGGAATTAATCTAGCCAGATCAATCTCTCCACCAAATAACATCGCACGAGTGAGTTCGACAGGAATAGTTAATGGATTGAGAGTTAGTAGCGAAGAAAACTTGGATGGCACGAGAGACCGCGGAAAGCATATTGGTGCGGTAAACAAGAGTATTGTAGTGACATACGGCATAATCTGATTGATATCACGAAAGTAAACCCCAATACTCGCAACCAACCAGCCCACTCCGAGTGTCAGCATCGCAAGAGAGACGATAGGCAGAAAAATTAACGGCGCAGTTGAGGATATCCCAACTCCGAGTGAAAAGCCTGCCACGATCGCGACCCCCAACGAGCAGATGAGGAAGATTAAGGCGCTAAAGAGGACGATTATGGGTAAAGTAGCGAGTGGAAAAACTACCTTTTTGACATATGAGACATTGCTAGTGATTACAGATGGCGCCCGTATCAAAATTTCCGAAAAGAAGGCATGTACGGAGATGCCAACAAATAACAGCAATCCCGATGGAACGTGCCCCACGGTCTCTGTTGGCTGATTCCAGCGTACGTTCAACACCGCTTGGAAAACAAACGAATAGACCAGAAGTAAAGCTAGCGGCTGGAGTACGAGCCATAAGAGATCGAATGTTGATTGGCGGAAGCGGCTTCGTATGTCACGCTTCACCATTGCGCTGATGAGGCCCTTATACCTGCGAGCGGCTAATGCGCTTTCATGGAGACTTGTTATCAAGGCGTGCATCTATTCTCCTGCTCCCGCCGCGTCGCCTCGAACGGAGTGCACAATGTCCATGAAGGTCTGCGCGAACAGCCGCCGATGTTCATTGTAATCTATTGTTGTTCGCACCGGAGGCTTCCCCAGTACGTCCGACATCCGTTCGGCCAATTCCTCCGAATTGGAAGGATTGAAGAACAAAGCGTTCTCCAAAAGTTGCTCACGATGCACACTGAGATCTGAGGCTATTACAAACTGGGATACCGCCTTGGCGTCTTCGATGACTGTGGACCATCCTTCAGAGAAAGACGGCTGCACGATGGCTGAAGCCGCCCGCAAAAGTGCCTGCTGGTCGCTCTTAGGCAAGAAGCCCAAGAACTTGACCTCGTTGGCCACACCTAGGTCTGCGGCAAGGTTCTTAAGTGACTCCACATGTCCAGGAGCTCGATAGTCCGCTTCTTTACCTGAAAAGACCACAGTAAGCGCACGACCAGACTTTCGAATAATCGACGTGGCTTCTATAAGTGCCTTATGATTCTTATGTATCCAAAACTGATTTGGGCAGTAAAAAAATTGACTTGCAATGCTATACTTTTTTAGTGTCGAATTGATATCTATTTCGTCAGAGGGATTTGATACTGCAAAATTCAGGACATATGCCTTGTTAGTAGCTGTCGGGAAAAATCTACGAAATTCTTCGAGGACTGTACGACTGCTGAAGACGATATGATCGAATGACTCAATATTTTTCAGATGTGACTGGTGTCGCTGCTCGATTTCCTCCTGCGAGAAGAATTGAGGATGCACCTTCTCTTGAAAATCTGGTATCCAGAAAACATTCTTGATCCTGTCGTCTGGATCGAATGGAAAAGGGAACACAAAATCGTACTTGTTTGAACCTTTTGCAGCCCTTGCGACTGCCTTGATAAACTCCCTCGACTTAGCCTTGACGCCGAACGCGGGTCGTCTCTTGAGCAGAGTTCTAATCCACTTCAAACGCTTGTAATGCGAGCTTTGCAATACGAATTGATAGGATTCTTCCGCATGCGAGAGAAGTAATATATTGGGCTGAACTGCGTCTGGAAGCAGATTTAAGCTCGATATCAAGTTAAGGATGTAGTAATTTCCACCACTCCATTGATCGTTGTAATTGAATGTCAAGACTATTGTTGCTCGGCGTGCCACTTGGCGGTCTCCTTTAAGCCATCCTGGATGCTCACAGCCGGACGGAAACCGTAGCTACGAAGCAACTGGATATCAGCCTGCCATGACACAGGGTCGCCTTCTCTACGCTTTCCCGTAAATGAGGCCGAATTGCCTCCATAATGTTCGAGCAAGGTATCGGCAGCCTCTTTTATACTTACAGCGATTCCCGAGCCTACATTAATGGCACTTCCATCGAAGGGCGCGCCATTCATCACTACCTTGATGGCCTGGCATACGTCTTCTACATAAATGAAGTCCCTGGTTTCGTCTCCGGTACCGCCGAGTTCCACAAATTTGCGATCACGCCATTGACGAAAAATGTCCCAGAAAAGTTGCTTGCACAGCCTTGGGCCGTATGCTGAAAAAACCCTTAGCGACAAGGTTTGAATCCCAAACAAGGCCGTGTAGGAACGACAGAGCGCTTCCGCCATCATCTTGTGATAGCCGTATGGCGACATGGGCCTAGCGATCTCATCTTCTCTTACAGGCAGCTGATTTGGATTTCCGTAAACGGCAGCACTGGAAAGATGAATGAATTTTACGTTCGGTGCTTCCTCACGAATTGCAGATAACAGATGCGAGACAAGCGAGACATTGAGCTCAAAGTCCGCAGTTGGGTTAAGAAATGATGCCGACACATTCGCTGCACCGCTACAATTTATGCAAATGTCAGGTTGGACATGCCTTATGAGAGTCCGATAATCGGGCCGCAAAGGATCAATCACAACGTGAGAATGATGTGACGAATCGGTGCGCGAGCACGTCCAGACATCATAAGTTTGTGCTAGGTATTGCGAGAGGTGCTGGCCGATGAAGCCGCCGGATCCCAGAATCAATACTCGTTTCATCACAGGTTTACTGGCTTCGTTCCGACAAAGGTGTAGGGTCTTCCAGGAATATTCCTTTCGGGTGTGGCAGCCGCTAGCGCAAAACTGTGTGGGAAAAAGTTTATAGGGCTGTCCTGGAACCGCAAAGTGCGCTCGTGCTTGAATCCAGCCTGCTCGAGAAACGAGACATATTCCTCGATCTTATATGCATTCTCACCTTTATAGTATTTGTGGAAGGGATGCCATTCTAGAAAGGCTTGCTTATCCTCTTCATCGAAGACGACATGCTCCCGGATGCAGATAACGACACCTCCTGGTTTTAATTGCTCGTAGATTTTCCGCAGAGCAACCACAGGATCGGGAAAATGATGTACGACCTGACGGCATATCGCCACATCGAATTGCTGCGAGGCTTCATACTTTTCGATACTTAGATGCTCAAAGCCGATGAAACATCTAATGTCGTGATTGATCTCCTCAGCGGCCGACACCATACGTGCGAAAGCGGCTGCTCCTCCTATGGGACCGGCTTCGGGTTCAACGGCGACGACGTGGTACCCTTCGAGAGCAAAGGCGAGCGAGCACACACCGTTTCCAGCTCCCACGTCCAAGATGGTGCGAGGATCAGCAACAAACTCACGAGCGAGCAAAGCGGTATCTCTAAATTCCTCACTCTCCCGATAGCGCTTCAGCATCCGCGCGCTTTCTTTATGAAGATAAGCTTCTTCTAGCATCCCTACCAACTCAGGGGAACGAACTTCACAAACCTCGCTGGGTTCCCTGCAACAATTGTGTATGGTGCTACGTCCCGCGTTACCACGGCGCACGATGCGACTACCGAGCCCTTTCCTATAGTCACACCCTTCATAATCGAAGCCCCGAAACCAATCCAAGACCCATCCTCGATAACAATGGGAGCAGATTCGACATGCTCCCAATCTTTGTAGGCGCCCATTCTGTCAGTGCCGGCAGCAAGCTTCCAGTTGAATGCGTCCTCTGCACGTATTTCGGGATCAAGCGAGTGCGAATTCGAGTCTATAATCGTCACATCCCATGAGATTAAGACGTTGTTTCCAACACTTATGCCCTCATCCTGTGTGCAGATAAAAGTCGTACCGTGACCGATCGATGATTTGTCCCCGATTTTGACAGCACCAAGACCGCGTTCGAACACATACGTGCCGCCGACTAGACTATTCTGGCCCACAATGACGTACGGACGATCTTCTTTCCTCATGCGTACGTCGATTCGAGCGTGTTCGGACACCGATCCCAGCTCAAGCCGCATGAACCCGTTGGTGGTGCTGCCCACTTCTGTAGCGTAGACGGCCCGCTTAGCTAAGGAACGTAGTTTAGAGCGCATACGCGCAACCGCGCGTTTGCGTCCTTCGCTAGTTAACAGCCGCTCAAACACGCTCCGACTCCTCGGCAAGGAGTGGGGAACTATACCCTCGTTGGCATTATTAGCAAAGACGGCGAGACTAGGATCCGGCACCATGGCAAGTAAATCCATGTAATCCTGCGTAAAGGTGCCCTTAAGACGCTTAATGAACTCGGCCTGAAACTCAAGCGGTACATGTGCCTCGAAAAAAGAAAGAGGGGCGATATATGATGCAGAAATATTCCGGAACTTTTCTAGTTTACCATTTTTTTCAAATATTTTTATACATTGATTTCGTATAGTCAAGAAATCTAAGCATCGCTTATCATTGCTATGCGTTGTTGAGTCTGCCCTCTGAAAATAAGCATATGTTGCCGGAGCATCGACAAATACACTATTCGCAGAAAACGCAACTTCAATTGCAAATGGATGATCTTCGTAGAATACCCCTTCGGCAAACTTAATTGCTCCTTTCTGCACCAATCTTCTCGCGGTGAGCAGTCGCCATGGAGGTGTATTCCAACAAGAAACGGCGGAGAAGGTCTCAGCGCTTTCAGTTGGGCAAACTTCGCGTCCGAGCAAATGTAGCGGCGTATTGCCGTTAGCATGTAATAAGCCACTCTCGTCGGCGTACACGAAATTAAGAAGTACGACGTCAGGTGCGCGCTTTTGAATTATCCCTGAAATTCGATGGCCGGCACCAGGCAACAGCCAATCGTCACTGTCTACAAACCAAAGATAGTCCCCGCGCGCAGCGTCCACCCCAACGTTCCGTGCGGCTCCCTGCCCGGAATTCTCCTGTGAAAGCAGCCTTATGCGCCGATCAGTATTGGCGCGTGCGGCGACAATCCGTGCCGTCTCGTCTGTAGAACCGTCGTCGACGACAATAATTTCATAGTCATCTATCGCTTGTATCGCAATAGAATCAAGGCATCTTTCTATATATGATGCTGTATTGTATGCTGGGATGATAAAGGAGAACTGCATCAAAAGAACTTACGTCCAACGAGTTTGTGCACTAGCGCTTTAAGAGAGCTTTTTAGATTGCCTTTCGGCTCGCCGCCAGATGGAAACGCAGCCGCTATAGCAAGAGATAGTAACTGATCTCGACCATGAGATTCTAATATTTTTTCTATGCCGTCACGAGGCCCCCAGTCACGAACCGCATAAAGAAGGTACTTCGCATCAGCAATGCTGAGAAATGGAAAGTTGCCCCGGATCACCTCATAGGCTTCTTCCATTATCAGTTGAGATTGCACTGAGGATTCCCCGCCAGTTCCAAACTCGACTACTCCCTCGTTAATCTCAGAACAGGAAACCCCCAGAATAATTGCCTTATGCACCCACGCGGCATCCGCACAAAGTTTCAAACCCAGGTCGTAATTCCCTACAGCTCGGTACGCTGCCTGCGATACAAACATAGCGTTGTGTCCAAATGGAATTCCACTTATCAACGCATTCAGCCCATATGGCTCGTCCTTCCTGAGCGTACCGTCAATCACTGTGCGGCCGGCGATGATATCTGCCTTCGTCTCACGTCGCCTTTCTACCACCCGCTTGAGTGCTAGCGGAAGGTATTTGTCATCTGATCCGAGAACGCCAATGAGATCGCCGGACGCTCGCGAAATACCTTTATTTATAGCGTCATAGATTCCGCCATCGGGTTCTGAAGTCATCGTAAGTTGATTTATTGGAACATCACGAACTATAGCACAGGTGTTGTCAGTGGACCCTCCGTCGACAACGATAACCTCAAACGTCACCTCTCTTTGTTCAATTATCGACCGCAGTGCGATCTCAATGCATGCTTCGCTCTGATAAGTGGGAACAATAATTGAGATATCGATGCTTAATTGAGACATTGTGCAGCTCTCCAGCTAAACGAACAGTGCGAGCACTGCACAGAAATTAAGAGATTCGACTTAATCTATTCACAAGATATATTTGATAACCTCTCATCCGATTGAACACCAAGTCGTCAGCGCTTGAGTTGGCTTGCTCATTTCAAAAGTATATGGAACACACTTGAGCTCGATTCCACCCTTGTCCTTCGTGTCAGGCAGAATGATCGCTCCGCCAAGCTTCGCGCTCGGCAAGCTTGATGTCAGACTATACCATTTCCGTGACCAACCCGCGGAAGCTCGTGGTATGCCGACAACCTAGCTTCAAATTTGCCTTCCAAAGATCTCCAACTCGTTCCGTATTGAATGAGAAAGACCTGCGCGTGACGCCATGCACAATGTAGCCCTTATCCAGCAGCAGCCGTGCCAGATAAGCTCCATCCTGTCCGGTCACCCCGGTGATAAGCGCGGTCCTTTGAGACATCAATGCTATTCCGATCGCGATTTTGCCACGCGCAGCAATAGACCACCGTCCAGCAAATGCCAACCGCGATCGGGTCTTTGGACTTCTAGTGAGGTGCAGCCCCATTTGGGACTGCCTGGCTGGGTATTTTCGGAGGAAGCGCTCGAAGAACGAGATGCACCTATATGAAATGAAATGAAAATCAAAATCAGCGCTTTATTGTGAAGCCTGCCTGACGCGAATCCTACAAACGGCGCAGCAGAGCATTCCATCAAAATCATTCAATGCGGCGCTTCTCCTTAAATCCCCTTCTGGGCGCTGAGACCGTCATTGTCCAACCGCCTTGGCGCGAATATTTGGACACCCCTCGCCCATGCAAGGCATTGGGTTAACGATCCCCACGCAATTAGGAGGCAAGGAGAGATATGAAATCTACGGCCGCAGATACCCCGCTGTATTCAGCCAAGTTAGTTGCTTTTACGACAAATTTATGACATCGGAGCTTCGACTGGCTATGAAAGGTAGGGCATCATGCGCAAAATCGTGGAAACGGTATCACTTTCGACAATATTGGCATTCGCAATGATGTCTAACGCGCACGCCTATATCGACCCCGGATCTGGTAGTGTTCTTACGACCGCTATTATCGGATTCTTTGCCGCGATCGCTTACACGTTTCGGAAGTACTTTTATAAGCTGAAGAACTTAATCACCGGCCGTTCTACCAGCGGGAAACGGCGTTGAAAAACACAGTCGCGCTTACTACCTCCCACGCCGCCTCAATCATCGCTGATGAGGGCTCCTTCCGAGACCGCAATAATCGCGTTTATCGGTCGGATACGCGCGTGCTACGCGGCGTCAGTTCGGAGGCGCTCCGAAATTGGCAAGACATTTCGCAAGAGACATTTTTTCGAGACCTGGTGGCTGCCGGAAAGGTTGTCGTTACTGATGACGTGAGCTCGTCGGTCGATGCAGAACACGCCACGCTTCGCACCTGGGAGGGCGTGCTCGCTCATCAATTGATCCCATTTATCAGCTATCCATACGAATGGTCATTTGGGATGCTGAAAGACGCCGCCCTCCTCCATCTCGACATTATTGAGGAGGCGATTTCGAATGGCTGGATTTTGAAGGATTGTAGCGCATACAATGTCCAGTGGGCAAATTGCAAGCCTATCTTCATCGATATCCCGTCCTTCGAGCGGTACGCAGAAGGTGATCCCTGGCGCGGTTATCGCCAGTTCTGTATGATGTTTCTGTATCCGCTTATGTTGAAGGCCTATAAGGGTATCGATTTCGGATTGCTCTTGCGGAGCAATCTTGAAGGTATTGATCCTGTATTTGCGGCAAAACTTCTCGGGGGCCCCACCCGCTTACGCAAAGGGGTCTTCAGCCATGTACACTTGCATGCGAAAATGCAGGAGCGCGCGGCCAAACGGGAACTCGCCGAGGCCAGGCGCCTGACAGAAAGCGCCAAAGGTGAACTTTCCAAGTCATTCCGCGCTAGGCATTCTCTTGCGATGGTGCTCGGCACGATCCAGGGCTTGCGACGCACCGTCGAGAAGATGCGTTCGCCGGACGAACAGACGACATGGGGTAATTACGATACAGATCACAGCTATTCGGACGCCTCTCTTGAAGCAAAGAAGCGCTTTGTCGTAAAGCACGCTTCCGCCGCGCAGCGCGAGATGGTCTGGGACATCGGCTGTAACACCGGTACCTTTTCCAGGCTCTGCGAGCCATATGCGGAGAACGTGATTTCGATCGACGGCGATGCCAAATCCATTGATCGGCTTTACCATCATGAAAGAGCACGCGAAAAGTCGAAGCTACTCCCGCTGATTGTCAACCTTAGCAATGTCTCTCCCAACCAGGGCTGGCGCGGAGCTGAACGTAAGGCGCTTGAAAAGCGCGGCCGGCCACAGCTTGTTCTTTGTCTAGCGCTCATCCACCACATGGTGATCGCTGCAAATATCCCGATGGACGAGTTCGTTAGTTGGCTACACGAGCTTGGCGGTGATCTCATCATTGAATTCGTGAGTGCTACGGACGATATGTCACGCATGTTGCTTCGCAACAGGGTCGACCAATATCAGAACTATACGGTAGAGCGGTTCGAAGAGCTGGTGGCTCAGAAATTCACGATCGTCGACAGCGAGGAGCTCAAAGGGGGGCACCGTAAGATTTACTTTCTACGCCACCGCTAATGGAATACCTAAGCAGCCTTTTGTCGCCTTTGACACAGATTCTCCAGTTTTTTCTGGAAGCCATTGTGCAGGTGACTGGTAGCTATGGGCTGTCGATCATGCTACTCAGCGTTGTCGTGTCAGTGGTACTTACGCCGATCACGACGATTGCACGGCGCTTGGAAGAGAAGGACAAGGCGCGCCAAGACAAAATGGCGCCACTAATCGCGAATATTCGGACAAATTATCGGGGTCAGGAGCGATTTGAAAAGACTGACGAGATCTACCAGCAATTCGGTTATCATCCAATCAAATCAATGGCTTCTCTGCTGCCACTCTTTGTTCAGCTTCCATTTCTGCTAGCAGCACTATTCCTATTGGTTAAGTATCCGCCACTTGTCGGTAACAGCTTTCTATTCATTCCCGACCTAAGTCAACCCGATGGGCTTATCGCCTTGCCGGGGTTACCTTGGGTACTGAACTTGCTACCGATCGCACTAACCGGTGTAGCGGTGTTCGAATCAATGATTCGTATGGAGGCAACACATCAGAGTCGACGGCGTTTTCTGGTGGTCGCAATCGTTCTTCTTTTCCTCATCTATCGGTTTCCTTCCTCAGTCAGTCTCTACTGGCTAACAAGTAACCTATTCTCTTTGTTCCGATCGTTGCTTCGGCGCTTTAGAGCTGGCGCTCTTTTGCGTGAATAGCGCGCTGCCACGCGAGTATCCGCTTGAGCGGGAACTTTAGCGAAATCTGGTCAGGGAAGGTTTCGGTGGACGGCGCGGCACAGTAGCCGGCGAGAAGTGGATTGCTTTAACCGGAATGATCGAAATTCCCGCCGCACTTCCATGTCAAGCAAGCCTAGATCGGCTTTCCGATTTCAGCGTATAGATTCAGGCCGATCTGACTCGGACGCGTTTCCCGGTCGCGAAGCAATGCGTATCTACTCCCTCCGTACTCGCAAACTTCATAACCCGAGAAGCCCAAGGAGTAGGTCATTTCTCGCAGCGTCTCATGCATAAAGAAATGCTTATGGCCCCAGTCGGTGAAAGCGCGGTCAGCTTCGAAATATGCGGTATTCCGATCCGGTTTCTGAAAATGTTGCCGTAGCACTCCGTCCAGGCTCGGTGTTGAGATGCGCAGAACCCCGCCACATTTAAGAGTCCTCAGAACCTCCGTTAAGAAAAGAATACTTTCCCTCTGGTCGAGATGCTCGACGAAATCCTCGCAAAACGCAAAATCGAACGAGTCGTTTCCAAACGGATGAGGCGCAAGAAGATCAAAATTGAAGACAGACTGAATATCCACTCCAGGGGTAGGGTGTTCCGCCCAAGACGACCTAAAAGACCCATCAAATATATCGACGTTAACCCAGTCCCTTAATGGCTTGGAGCCACAAGCATAATTGATAGCTCCATTTCCAAGCCCATCGCTTTCCGACCAAAGTCTCGGCTGAGGTAGAATCGTTCCCTTACTTTCAGGCAAAACGCATCTCCCAAAACAATAAAACCGTAACTTTTCTTCGAAAGTTACCCTAGGTGACGTTAGCAAGCAATTACCTATTCGACCGGATATTCTGCATCGGGCCACTGCAAGAAGATGAGGCCATGTCTTTTAGCGCCGACAACTTGGCATGAGGATAGTTGCGAACTTAAGCCTGCTGTGGTTTTACGGTGTGGTCGGGCTATTTCGTCCTGTCGAAAACTAGCGCATCCGCTGCGCCAACGCGATCAAGCTGGAATCGATGTCGACCATTCCGGCGAACTCGACCTCACCAGTTGGAACATCCATGCGTCCAGCCTGCAACTTCACCAGTGCCGGCAGCGCCATGACAGATCCATATGCATTCCGGAATGCCGCGCCTCGTTGTTGATGTAGCGATGAAAAGTCAGTGCAATATCGTGCCGATAGAACACGCTCTGTGCGTTGGTGATGAACGTCAGAACGGTGATTAGGCTTTCATGGCTCAGTTCTGCAGCCGCGCTCGCAACACCACCCTGCTCTAGCATCACAGTTGCACATTATGGATAACGACCCCTTTTTTATCGATTGATCCCCTCTAAACCGATAGCGATTGCGTTCGTACATCGAGTATCAAAACCAATCGGAACGGCAGTTCGTCAGAGCCATGCGAGCCGCCTCTCTACTATCTCAGCCCCCGCTCCTGACGCGAGACGAAATTCCAATTGTAGGAATTGATCACATGGGCATCATACCTGCGATAGAGAAGTTGTAGCACGAAGAAAAAGGCGGTGCGTTTCCATTTCGGCATCGTTTCTACGGCTTCCTTGTCGTAGTAGCCGCGCAGGTCGAACACCTGGTACAGCATCCGGTACACATCGGCGATGCGGCCGTTGTAGGGACCGTATTTCTTGACGATACGGTACATCTCGTCCGCGATCTTGCGACCGCCGGTCGAGGTCAGGTTTTCGCCCGAGAAATGGTAGAGCGACAGAGGCTCGGGGATCGCGCGGAATACGGCGCCCGTTCGCTTCATCCGGCACCAATATTCCCAGTCAAACGCGAATTTGTATGTACCGTCGAGAGGTCCGACGGAATGATGGGTGTGTTGGCGCCAGAGCGTCGAGGGCTGCTCGATCGTATTCTTGAAATCGAGATCGTTCAGGAAGGCTGGATCGGGCGATGTATCAATCGTGTAATCATCGTTGAAGTTGCGGCGGCAGCCGCCGGTGACGACATCCGTCTCAGGATGCGCAAGGAACTCTTCCGCAAGCCTGCGCAACGCGCCCGGGAGGAATTCGTCGTCAGCGCAGATCCAGCCGAAAAGCTCGCCGTCTGCTCTCAGGAAGCCCTTGTTGAGCGCGTCGACCTGCCCCTTGTCCTTTTCGCTCACCCAATAGTCGATGTACTTCTCAAAGGTCTTGATGATCTCGACGGTCCCGTCGGTCGACCCGCCATCCATGACGATCAGCTGCAAGTCGGGATAGTTTTGGGCAATAATTGAATCGAAAGTCCGCGCGATCGTTCCTGCCACTTTGAAGCACGGGATGACGAGGGAAATTCGCGGATAGGCCGCATCTGCAATTGTCATTGGTGCATTTCCGTCATTTTGCTCCGCTGTGGTACGACATCAAAAGTTCCCATGGAACCGGTGGCTTGCACCTCTTGAACAAAACACTGCCCTAATAGTCCGAAGCGTGGTTTCGCTTCAAGCCTCACTGCTCAGGCGGCCAGATAGCGCAGGTGGTCGGAAGCAGGAACGCCGAGATTCGCGAAGACATCAACGAGCATGTCTGCCTTGCGCCTGCGGATCATGTCGAAAGCTGCGTCGAACTCCACGTACTTCAGTGCGTGCCGATAGTCTGCCTCGTCAATGACCGACTTACCATCGGTGCACGGCACATGCATTTCCTCGGCGGTGACGCACGCATCATGCACCACGAGAACCCCTGGACTGAAAGCGGCAATCACGGTCATGTTGCCGTGAGTACGCGTTCCTATCGTAAGATCAACGGAACCCAGCTCCTCGATCCAGCGACGAGTGTCGAAACAGATGCGGAACATTTGCTTAAGCTGCTCGACGAAGATGTCGCGCGCCATGTGCCGATGCGCGTAGGCAAGATTCGAGGATGAGATGTCAGCGAGACGCCTTTCCAGGCCATCGAAGAACCGCAGGGCGAACCGGATTTGCCCACCGGGTGGACTGTGCTCGATCAGTATGACGCGCCATTGGAGGGGCATGCCGATTTGCGTATCGCCGTTAGCGCTCGCTCGGCGCACCTTTTGCGCTGACGCGCGCGGTTCTCCCAGCCGCGATCTCGCGCAACGCCTGTTCACGATAGCCTACGTGCCAAGCTGACGTGATCAGACCGCCAGTTATGCCGTGACGGGCGATGTGAACGGCACGACGTGCAAGGAGTTGCGGCCAGGATAGAATGCGCAGAGTCTGGGCGCCGCCGAACAGTGCATCCAGTCTTGCAGCAGAGCCCCCTATGCCATGCACCAGCCTGCGCAGGTAGTCGGGTTCCAAACGCCCCTTCGGAATTATGTGGCTCAACTGCAGCGCCGGCGCGTAGGCCAGTTGAAGGCCCATGCGTCGCGCAATGAGGCAACATGCCGTATCGTCGCCTGACGCGAGGCTCTTGCCCATGCGCCCGATGCCCGTCAGCGTATCGCCCTCGACCATCTCACGGAAGGCAATGGCAACGTCGCGCCGCAGCACCATGCCTGCGCCCGGCACGTCGAACTCTGGCTCCGCTTGCGCTGCAACGTGTTTCTCGCGCACCCCGAGATCCCTCAGGGCGAGAAACGGTAGCGCGACGCTGATCGAGGGAGCGGGCCGCGTGGCAAACTCACCAACGATCCTGCCTCCGAAGACCCCGACGGACGGGTTGACCACGGCGAAGCGTTGCGCCTCGCGCAGATAGTCGTCGTCCAGCACGGTGTCGTCATCCACAAAGACGATCAGAGCGCCGTGCGATGCTCCGATGCCAGTCGCCCGCGCCCAGACGATGCCGAGCCGATCTTCCTCGACCAGCGTGATGCCGGGGCAGGTCGTCAGCACGTCTTCGGGGATTGGAGGGCCGCCGTTCCGGACGACGATCGTTTCAACGTTGCCTGCTTTTCCGGAAGCTATCCGCAATGCGGAAAGAACACGACGAAACCTGTCGGGGTCCGGGGCGTGCGCAGCGATCACCACGCTGAGCGTGGGAGCGTCCGCGAAAGAGAACGGCGCCGCCATTACGCCTAGACCGGGTCGCTGGCTCATCGCTCGCCCGTCACGCCTGCGCCTTGGGCCGGCCGTCGGACGAGACAGCACGCTGCTCGATGTCTGCGATCAGCATAACGATCGTGTCGAGTTGGCGGGTAACGTCGGCGCCTAGTCGATCGCCCAGTCTCAACCATCGCGAACGCTTGGCTTTATCCGCGATGAGCCCAAGCCTATGAATTTCGGCGAGAAGATCGCGGTAGGCGGTTCTGATCCGGTTCAGTTCCGACGAAAGGTCGTCACTTTCAACGGGCATCGCTGTCGGAGCGACCACGCTGAGCGATTTGCGCCCATAGGAAAGATGCGATGCGGCGGTCGTAAGCGCCGTCTTGATGCTGTGTTCGAGTTTAAGCGAGGCGGATCCTGCGGACCCGCGTTTCGACGCGGGTAAGTCGGTTGCCTCCGCAATCAGCGCCGCGAGATCGAGGCGAGCCGTTTGTAGAGCTTTTTCGGCTTTGACTGTTTCTGTCTGCAGTTGTCCGGAAGCTTCGAGAGCTGAGACTTGCTGGCTTACCTTGCTGGTTAAATCCGCGTAATTCTCCGCAAACCACTTCGCCGTGCCGATAAAATTGCCGATCTCTGCGGACATCTCATCTGTCATACGATGGACATCCGCTATGCTCGGGTCCGACTTGGTGGCTGCAGGGTGTTGAGGCGGCGGCCCATCAAACGCCTCTCCCTTCAACAAGGCATGTTCTCTTGCAACGACTGTTGACTGATCTTTCAGCCTGCAGGCGATTTGCCCCAGTCCGTAGTTCAGCGTAGCGGTCGTCTCTCGCGCCGCGTCGAGTTGCTGCGCCACCGAGCGCGCGGAGCCTTCGAGCTGAGCCAACTGATCTTGCATGCTCGCAACGAGGGCTGACGGCGCCGAGGCAATTGCATCGTTATTGTCCGAAGACCCTTTCGGGATTGCCTGTCTTTCAAGCGAAGCGGCAATGTCAGCCATCGCGCCCTTCGCCGCATCGAAAGCCCGCAAAACGGGATCGAGCTGTTCGCTGCGCCTGTAGATCGCTTCGGCAACGGCGCCCGATTGCAGGAAGTCGTTGGTCTCCTGCGCGACATCCTCGGGGATGGTACGAAGGCGGTCGTTCAGGAGATCGATTGCCTTCGTCGCAACGAGGTTTGCTCCCGACGGCGGAGTTTCGGAGTGGTGTTCTAGCAGCATACCTGACTCCGGGTCGAAGATAGCCAAAGCGAAGCCGGTGTCGCCCAGAAGTTTGCGCAGCTCGCCGGTCGTGTGTCCGCCAAGCGTCTGGTTGTTCTCATCGAACTGGATCATCAAATGGATGTCGTTCCGACTTTTCAGGAACGGGACCGCTTGCTGCACAATGTCAAATTCGAGATCTTCGGTATCGAGCTTGATGATGACTTGTCCCCGCTGGGAGGTCGCAGCAACAAGGCTCTCGAGCGAGCGGGTCGTCATCGATGCCTCGCCGCTCTCTGCCGCAACGGCTGCCCCAATGATATGGACCGAACCGACGGTCAAATCCTGTGTCGTGAGAACACGCCCGACATCGAGATTGACTTGCAGAAATGGGTGGAACGCCAGATTCGGCTCGACTGCGATCACCGTGCCCGTGGCGCCGAGACGCCGTGATGCGAGGCGGGAATAGAGACCGCAATGTGCGCCGATATCCACGAAGCAGTCACCCGGCCTGATGAGCCTGCTCATCATGACCAGTTCCCGATATTCGAACCAACCTTCACGCAGAAACCGAAGTACCCGGTCATCGCTCGGATAGAGGAGACGACCGGTTAAAGCGAGATTGACTCCCGCAGCGTTCTTGAGTTGGCCTTCGGCTCCTCGTTCTGGCGCGGCGTGAAGTTTCAAGCTCAAGTGGCGGGACCATTTCGTGGCGGAGACAGACGAACGCTTGTCGCTCCGATCAATTACAAACAAGAAACCACGACTCACAAGATGCCGATTTATTGACAGAATATCAAATTCTGGATCGTGATGGCCGCTACATCCTGACGTAGCTGAAAAGCTTCATCCACAGATCCATCGAAGACGATATGGCAACCCCCACAATGATGGCACGGTTGCAGACCTTTTTCAACAGAGTGTCCGAATGTGATACCATCATCAGAAAATCAGCTTGGTCGACGAAGGCGTAAATACGCGCTTCAGTTTTCTTACGGGACCGGTCAATTCCTAGCGAAAATCAACGGTCTCATGGCTTAGGCTCCCCCTCGCATGAGCATGTCGTGCTGCATGTGCTGGCGCAGCGGTGAGACGTGCGTATCAGTCAATAGGGTAGCCATGGAGAGTTCCTCTCGTTGAAGGGAACTCCATGGACGGCTTGTCGCCACTGCCCGCTCAAAGGCTATGAATACTAAGCCATCTCAGGCTGAGTGCGCATTCGAGATTATCTTCACCCCGGATCATCATGCCCCCCAGCTACGTTCCAGCACCGAAAGCCAGTTTTCGTGCGCGATCTTCGTCAGCACCTCATCGTCGTAACCTGCCATGCGCAGCGCACCGAGCAGTCGCGGCAGGCCGGAGGCATCTCCGATCTTTTTCGAGATCAACGTACCGTCGAAATCCGAACCCAGCGCGACATGATCGATGCCCACCCGCTCGACCAGATAGTCTACGTGGCGCACCATGATCGAAATATCCATCTCGGGGTCAGCCTTGCCCTCCGGGTGGAGGAATTTGACGCCGAAATTCAGCCCGATCAGTCCGCCTGTATCGCGGATAGCATCGAGTTGCCTGTCGGTTGCGTTGCGGCTGTGCGGACAGATCGCGAAGGCATTGGAATGCGAGGCGACGAGCGGCGCATCCGAGATTTTCGCGACATCCCAGAAGCCGGCGTCGTTCATGTGCGAAAGGTCCACCATGATCTTCAGCCGGTTGCACAGCCGGACCAGATCGCGCCCGGCCTCGGTCAATCCCGGCCCTATGTCGGGGCCGTGGCCAAAGCGGAAGGGCACGCCATGCGCGAAGATGTTCGGGCGGCTCCAGACCGGGCCGAGCGTGCGCAGGCCCGCGGCATGGAGCACATGGATGAGATCAAGGTCCGGCCCTGCCGCCTCGATCCCCTCGATGTGAAAAACGGCGGCAAAGCTGCCGTTTTCCATGGCAGTGCGGATTTCGCCGACCGAGCGGCAGACGGTGAATGCGCCCTTTGACTGCGCCTCGATCCCGCGCAGAAGAGCCGCCTGCGCGATTGTCTGATCTAGCGCGGCCTGGCGTTCGACGCGCGGCAGATCGCCATTGGCATCCGATTGCCTCCCGGGCGAGGGAACGTAGACGGCGCAAAGCCCGCCCGCGAGTCCGCCCTGCCGCGTGCGCGGGAGGTCGATATGCACGCCCTCCTGCCCGTTGAGGAAACGTGTCTCCGCGCCCTCCCGCCCCTCGGGCATCAGGCGCGCCAGGATATCGTTGTGCCCATCGAACACGGGAACACGGACCAGTTCCCCGGTCATATTTGCTTCCGTCACGGCGTTACCTCGTAGATCCTCTCATGGGTGGCAACGAAGGCCCGGCCATCAGGCGTCACCCAGCCTCGGAACATGCCCGGCGTATTGTAGGGCGCAGCGATCTCGCCCCCCGCACCGACCGCCACCAGCCCCGCCCCGATGTGATGGGGCGCAAGATCGTGGTTCACGACGCCGTCCGCAGCGGTCGCAAGGTCCTGCTTCAGATAGGCGACGCGGGAAGCGATTTCATGCCCCACAACATAGCGGATGAAGAACTCGCCCTTGCCCGTGCCCGACACGGCGCAGACGCCGTCGCGCGCATAGGTGCCGGCGCCGATCACCGGACTGTCGCCCACACGCCCGTCGGGCTTGTTGTTGTAACCGCCCGTCGAGGTCGCCGCAGCGAGATGCCCCGCCGCATCGAGAGCTACCGCACCGACGGTCCCATGCTTCTCGTTCTCAGTCCCTTCGGTGCCGGCCGCCGCATGGGCCTTCATCGCCGCCAGGGCCTCGACGCGCTTTTGCGTGGTGAAATAGGATTGCGGCTCGACCGCAAGGCCATTCGCCTCGGCGAAGCGGTCAGCGGCATCGCCGGTCAGAAAGACGGCGCGGCCATCCTCCATCAGCGCGCGCGCCGCCTTCACCGGATTGCGGATCGCACGCGAAGCGCCGATCGCGCCCGCCTCCAGTGTCGCTCCGTCCATGATCGAGGCATCCAGCTCGTGCACCCCATCCTCATTGAGCGCAGCACCATGGCCTGCGTTGAAATGTTTGCTGTCCTCCATAACGACGACCGCAGCCTCGACCGCATCGAGCGCCCGGCCGCCGGCCTTGAGTACCGCATAGCCCGCCCGCAGCGCAGCCGCCAGATCATGCCGGGCGCCCTCCCATTCTTCGGGGGTCATGCTGCTTTCCGGCATCACGCCGCAGCCGCCATGTATAGCCAGTGCAATCTTCGTCATTTCCTGCTCCTATCCCGTGCGTTCCGGCTGCGTTTCAGCTGAACGCGATATCGCCGATCACCCGTACCCGCACGCGCCGCGCACCGCCCGGCAGATAGGCGATCGGGATATCCTCGACCTCGAGCGTCTTGAGGCTCGCGCGGCCGGCGCCTGAGGCGACGGCTGCGTCCTGCGCTTCGGCTTCGGCCTTTGCGAGTGCCTCGTCGCGGCTTAGCCCCGAAAACACCTGATCGATCTCGCCCGAGACCTGCGCCATCGCCGCGCCCAGCGCATTTGCGACGCCCGCATTCTCGACGCGAAGCACTTCTGACGCTCCAGCGATCTTGTCGGGGATCAGGAAAGCGCCACCGCCCACCGCGATCAGCGGCACATCCTCGGCAGATGTCTTCATCTGGTCGAAACTGTCGGCAACCATGTCGCGGATACGGCTCAGGCTTGCCTTGACGAGGGCGGGATCAAGGCCTTTGACGAGATCCTTGTCGCCCATATCGATCAGGCCCGCCGCGACTGCTACATCCGAAGTGGTCAGCGTGCTGCCGCCAAAGGCGCGAGCTTCGGTAAGGATGCGATAGCCCACCGAGCGCGGGCCGATCGTACCGGTTTGCGGGTCGATGATCGTGCCGCCGCCCAAGGCAATCGGCAGCAGGTCCGGCATCCGGAACAGTGTGCGTACCCCGCCGATATGAACGATGTTGTTCGCCTCGCGCGGGAAGCCGCCGACAAGGCAGCCGATATCCGAGGTGGTGCCGCCAACATCGACGACCATGGCGTCCGTCAGCCCCGTCAGGAAAGCCGCACCGCGCATCGAGTTCGTCGGACCGGAGGCAAAGCTGTGCACCGGGTTCGCCGCCGCCACATCGGCGAGTGCGACCGTGCCGTCGTTCTGCGTCAGATAGAACGGCGCGGCGACGCCGGCCTCGCCGAGAGCATCCGAGAAGGCCTGCACCGTCGTCTTGCCCAGCGATTGCAGCGCCGCGTTCAGAAGCGCAACATTCTCGCGCTCCAGAAGCCCGATCCGGCCAAGTGTATGCGACAGCGTTATCTTCGCATCCGGGATCACGGAACGGACGATCTCTGCCGCCCTGATCTCGCATTCGGTCGTTAGCGGCGAAAACACCGCCGAGATCGCGATCGAGGTGATGCCCGCATCCCGGATCTTCATTGCGGCTTCGCGGATCTCGTCGGAGATCATCGGAACAAGCGGGCTGCCATCATATTCATGGCCGCCATGCACCATGAAGACGAGCGGATCGACAGCGGCGCGCAGGGCATCCGGCCAGTCGCACATCGGCGGCAGCGACGCGCCCGTCGGCAGCGCGATGCGGATCGCGGCGACACGCTCCAGGCGCGCGCGCTCGACGACGGCGTTGGTGAAGTGCGTCGTACCGATCATCACCGCATCAATGGGGCGGTCAGCCGGGCCGATATGGCCCGAGACGTGGCTCAGCGCCGCTTTCACCCCCGACATCACGTCCTGCGTGGTCGGAACCTTGATCGAGGCAATGATTTTTTCGCCGTCGATCAGAACGGCATCCGTATTGGTGCCGCCAACGTCAATACCGATGCGCTTCATGGGAATACCGATTTGAAGTCAATGTCATAGCCGAAGGCCCTGGGGCCGACAGCCGCAATGCCGGCGGGCGAGGTCAGGATTTCCGGCGCGGGCAGCGCCACGACCGTCACGCGCTGGCCATACCGTACCGACTCGGTGCCGATCGCACCGCCTGAAACGGTATCGAGAAGGCAGAGCAGGTCGGGCGTCATAGCGACGGGCAGGCCATCGCGGAAGGCGACCGCCCATTCGTTCTGGAAGGCGAGTTCCATGCGCGAACCCTTGTCGGCGTCGATACCCTCGATCACCGTGCTGCCGCGCAGGAAACCGCCCGTGGTTTCGCGGGCGACGTCGATCACCTTGCCGCGAAACAGCTGCTTGCCGCCCTCGTGGTCGAGAACGGCCTGCACCGGATCATCGTGGCGTGCACGCGCCTCGATCACGGTCCGGCCGAGTTCGGTCGCCTTGGTGACGGTATAGTGAATGCCCCATTCCTTCACCTCACGGCCGGTGCGCGGCGCCTTGCAGGTGGCGGCGGTGGAACCGACTTCGGTGCAGACCTTGCGCGAGAT